>OGGQ01000026.1_pt1 | contig 169040 bp, 157 predicted proteins | sample 1571191 | NCBI WGS metagenome assembly OGGQ01 (sample SAMEA2582061, study PRJEB24529) | metagenome | biome: Human gut stool | place: China | collected 2011
ATCCATTATCTGGCTGAGGGCAGCTTTATGGGAATTGAATTTGAAACCGCCGGCAGCGCAGATATGGATGTGAAGGTAAATATTCCGGGCCTGTTTAATGTATACAACGCTCTGGCGGCCATAAGTGTCTGCCTGAATTTCAGCCTTCCGCCGGAAACCATCTGCCACGCGCTGGAGCATCTCTCCATTAACGGGAGAATGGAGTTAGTCTACGCCTCGGATGAATTTTCCGTGATCGTGGATTACGCGCATAATGCCGTGAGCATGGAGAGCCTTCTGACCACCCTTAAGGAATACCATCCCAAACGGCTGGTCTGCCTGTTCGGATGCGGCGGCAACCGTTCCCGTCTGCGCCGCTATGATATGGGGGAGATCGGTGGCAGAATGGCGGATCTGTCCATCATCACTGCGGATAATTCCAGATATGAGCGTGTGGAGGATATTTTAAACGATATAAAGACCGGTCTGGCAAAAACAGACGGCAGCTATCTGGAGATTCCGGACCGGCGGGAAGCGATCCGCTATGCGATTTCCCATGCGCAGAAAGGCGATATGATCGTGATTATCGGCAAGGGACATGAGGATTATCAGGAGATACAGGGGGTCAGGCATCATTTTTCCGATCAGGAAGAGGTGCGCAAGGCTCTGGAGGAGTGTGCAGATGACAAAGATAATTGATGGAAAAGAGATCTCAAAGCAGATCAAGGAAGAACTGAAGGAAAAAGTGGCCGCTTATAAGGAGCGGGGAATCGAAATTACCCTTGCGGTGATTCAGGTGGGAAATGATCCCGCGTCCACGGTTTATGTAAGGAACAAGAGAAAGGCATGTGAGTACGTGGGAATCCGTTCCCTCGCCTATGAAATGCCGCAGGATACCACACAGGAAGAACTGCTTGGGCTCGTGCGGGAATTAAACGGCAGGGCGGATGTGAACGGGATCCTGGTACAGCTTCCGCTGCCCGGCCATATCGATGAGGATGTGATTTTAAAGAACATCGATCCTAAGAAGGATGTGGACGGTTTTCATGCGATGAATGTGGGCGCGCTCAGCATCGGAGAGCCCGGCTTTGTATCCTGCACGCCTGCGGGCATCATACAGCTCTTAAAGCGTTCCGGAGTAGAGATCTACGGAAAGGAATGCGTGGTGATCGGAAGGAGCAACATTGTGGGAAAACCGATGGCCATGTTGCTCCTGCGTGAAAACGGCACGGTGACCGTAGCGCATTCGCGCACCGTAAATCTGAAAGAGGTTGCGAAAAGGGCGGATATACTCGTGGTAGCCATGGGCAAACCCCGGTTTATCACCCATGAGTATGTGAAGGAAGGCGCGGTTGTGATCGATGTGGGCATGCACCGCGGTGAGAACAATAAGCTCTGCGGTGACGTGGATTTTGAGGATGTGGCGGAGCATACCTCTGCGATCACCCCGGTGCCGGGCGGAGTCGGACCGATGACCATCGCGATGCTTCTGAACAACTGCGTCGAGGCGGTTGTGCTGCAGAATATCTGATTCAAAAACCCCATGGGACACATGGGGTTTTTCAACCTGAAATAGCAAAAGGAGTGAGCAAATGCCTCAAACGCTGTTTGCCAATGTGGTGGTGGACATATCCCACGAAAGTCTGGACCGGTTTTTTCAGTACCGGGTCCCGGACAGCTTAAGGGACAGGCTTAAGCCAGGAATGCAGGTGCTTATCCCCTTCGGCAAGGGGAACCGGCAGATTGCCGGATATGTGCTTGAAATTACCGACCGTGTCTCTTTTGATCCCAGCCGCATAAAAGAAATTACACAGATCGCAGAAAACGGTGTGGCTGTGGAAAGCCAGCTGATACAGCTGGCGGACTGGATTCGGAACCGGTACGGTTCCACCATGATACAGGCATTAAAGACGGTCATTCCGATCCGTCAGAAGATCCGTTCCAAAGAAAAGAGCTATCTGAAGCTCGCCGTGCCGGAAACGGAGGCAAAAGCGCTGCTTGCCGTCTGTCAGAGTAAAAAAAACCAGCGGGCGCGGGCGAGGCTTTTGGAAGCGCTGCTTGCGGATCCTGTGCTCCCTAAGAACGTAGTGACCGAAAAGCTCAATATCAGCGCGGCCACCATAAAATATTTTACGGAACAAAACATAGTGACGGAGTTTTCAGAGATTATCTTACGAAATCCTGTAAAGGATACGGGTGTGAGTGAGGCCAGAGTGCCTTTGAACGAAGGCCAGCAAAGCATCCTGCAGTCATTTGCGGAGGATCTAAGACATGAAGTGCACAGGACGTATCTGATCCATGGGGTGACCGGCAGCGGCAAGACGGAAGTCTATATGGAGATGATTGCCGATGTTTTAAGCCGGGGCCGCCAGGCGATCGTGCTGATACCGGAGATCGCGCTCACCTACCAGACCGTCATGCGGTTCTACCGCAGATTTGGCGGAAAGGTATCCATCATGAATTCAAGGCTGTCCCAGGGGGAGCGCTACGACCAGTTTGTCCGGGCTAAAAAGGGCGAGATCAGCATCATGATCGGGCCGCGCTCGGCGCTGTTCACGCCGTTTGAACATCTGGGGCTGATTATTATAGATGAAGAACATGAAAATGCGTACAAGAGTGAGACAACGCCCAGATACCACGCCAGGGAGGTGGCCGTCCGACGCGCCGAAATGTGCGGCGCCAGCGTGGTTTTAGGATCGGCCACGCCGTCGGTGGAAAGCTATTACCATGCTATAAATGGGGACTACAGGCTGTTTACCCTCACGGAGAGGGCAAAAGCCCGCAGCAGCCTGGCCCATGTAGATGTGGTGGATCTAAGGGAGGAGCTTAAGGCCGGCAACAAATCCATTTTCAGCCGTCAGCTGTTTACGCTGATTCAGGACCGTCTCCAAAAAAGAGAGCAGACCATCCTGTTTTTAAACCGCAGAGGCTATGCCGGATTTGTTTCCTGCAGAGAATGCGGCGAGCCCTTAAAGTGTCCGCACTGTGACGTTTCTTTAAAGGCCCATAAAAACGGCCGGCTGGTCTGTCATTACTGCGGATATGAAGAGCCCCTGCCGAAGAAATGTCCGAAATGCGGTTCACCCTATATCGCAGGATTCGGCACCGGGACAGAGCGTGTGGAGACCATGGTAAAGCAGTATTTTCCGGAGGCCAGGGTCCTTCGGATGGATCTGGACACGACTTCAGGGAAGGACGGGCATGAGAAGATCCTGTCGGCCTTCGCTAACGAGGAAGCGGATATCCTGATCGGCACACAGATGATTGTCAAGGGCCATGATTTCCCAAAAGTCACGCTGGTGGGTGTGCTGGCGGCCGACCTTTCCCTGTATTCGGAAGATTATACGGCCTGCGAGCGCACCTTCCAGCTGCTCACCCAAGCGGCGGGCAGGGCGGGCAGGGATGAGACGCCGGGAGAAGTGGTGATTCAGACCTACAGCCCGGAGCATTACGCAGTCCGATGCGCGGCAGCCCAGGATTATGAGGGCTTTTACCGGGAGGAGATGGCCTACCGGGAGCTGATGCAGTATCCCCCAGCGGCCTGTATGATGAATATATGCCTCTGTTCGGGATGCGAGGACAGGGCCAAAGGGGCTGCCGATGCCGTTTTGGCTGAGATAAAACGCTGCTTTGCAGAGCAGATGCTTAGGGTGATCGGCCCGGCCTCCCCATATGTGGGCAAAATCAAGGATCAGTATTATCAGATGCTTTATCTCAAACACAGGGATATTTCCCTCCTCATTGCGGTACGCCGGCATCTGGAGCAATTTTTGGAATGTACAGATTACCAAAAAGATGTTATGATACAATATGATTTCCGATGATAACCGTCGGAGAAGACAAAAGAATGAGAAAGGATTTATGAGCGATGTCAACACGCAATATAAGAGTAATCGGTGATGAAGTGTTAAGAAAGGTCAGCAAGCCTGTTAAGGATATGACATTCCGTACCCGCCGGCTGATTGAAGATATGCTGGAAACCATGTATGAAGCGGACGGAGTGGGCTTAGCGGCCGTGCAGGTCGGGGTACTAAAGCGCATTGTGGTCATCGATGTGGGAGAAGGCCCGATCGTGATGATCAATCCCGAGATCCTTACAAGGGACGGGGAGCAGCTGGATATGGAAGGCTGCTTAAGCGTTCCGGAAAAACGGGCGTTGGTCAGACGCCCGAACTATGTAAAGGTGAAGGCGCTCGATGAGGATATGCAGCCGTTTGAGGTGGAAGGCACAGAGCTTCTCGCGAGAGCCATATGCCATGAATGCGACCACCTCGACGGCATCCTGTATGTGGATGTGAAAGAGGGAGAGCTGGAAGATGTCCCGGTCATGGAGGAAGAAGCCGAAAACGTACCTGCGGAATAATCATAGCGCAGAATCTGCGTATACTGTATATAAGCAGCAGCCGAATATGGGTTAAAACAATAAAAAAATATAAACTTTATGTGAAAACCCTCCATTTGGGAGATGTAGATGGTATAATATCGTCAGATATTATACCTGCGCTGATTTTGATTTAATATTAAATGAGAAATGGGGAATCATATGCGTGCAATATTTATGGGAACTCCCGATTTTGCCGTCCCTGCGCTGGAAGCCCTGGTAGAGGGCGGACATGAGGTGGCGGCGGTGATCACACAGCCTGACAAGCCCAAAGGCCGCAGCGGGGCGCTCCAGTTTCCTCCTGTTAAGGAGAAGGCGCTGGCCTACGGCCTGCCCGTCTATCAGCCTGTTAAGGTGAAGGATGCCGGTTTCCTTGAGCTGCTTGAAAGCCTGAAGCCAGATGTAATTATTGTTGCGGCATACGGAAGGATTCTTCCGAAGACAATTTTGGATCTGCCTGTATACGGCTGCATCAATGTCCACGCGTCGCTGCTTCCGAAATACCGCGGGGCCGCGCCGATCCAGCAGGCAATTTTAGACGGAGAAACGCAGACCGGCGTAACTACGATGTATATGGCGGAAGGAATTGATACCGGAGATATCCTTCTGCAGACGGTGATACCGATTGCAGAGGATGAGACAGGAGGCAGCCTGTTTGAGAAGCTGTCCAAGGCCGGCGGACCGCTTCTTCTTGAGACCCTGAAGGCTCTGGAAGAGGGGACCGTAAAACGCACGCCCCAGACAGGCGAGATCAGCCATACAGGCATGCTTTCCAAAGCTTCCGGCCTAATAGATTGGAACCGGCCGGCGGCAGAGCTGGAACGCATGGTGCGCGGTTTAAACCCGTGGCCCAGCGCATACACCTCCTTAAACGGCAAAACGCTGAAGATATGGGAGGCGGCGGTTATAGAAGGCGGCTGTGAGGGTCAGCCGGGAGAAATTACCGGCACTTCATTCACCGGTATTCTGATTCAGACAGGACAGGGTATTCTGGAAGTCAGACAGCTGCAGCTGGAGGGAAAGAAGCGCATGGATGCGCTGGCCTTTCTGCGCGGGCACAAGCTTCCGATTCATACGGTGCTGGGCTGATGCGGATACGGATTTTATATTGAAAGAAACCGTAAAATAAGTTATGGATAGAAGCACACTGAAGTGTGCGTAGGTCATCAGCCTTCGGCTGATGACAGTTGAAAGGAGATATGTCGATGTTTTATGGATTTTACTGGGACCCTACCTACTACCTGGTGATTATCGGCAGCGTGATCTGCCTGCTGGCATCGCTGAAGGTTCGGTCCACATATGCCAAGTATTCTCATGTGAGAAGTATGAGCGGGATGACCGGCAGAGCGGCGGCGGAAGCGCTGCTTAGAAGCCAGGGAATCTATGATGTGACGGTGGAGAGGGTTGCGGGCAATCTGACGGATCACTATGATCCCCGCAGCAAGGTGCTGCGCCTTTCTGAATCCGTATACGGTTCGGACTCCGTGGCCGCGATCGGCGTGGCGGCTCATGAGTGCGGTCATGCGATCCAGCATGCCCAGAATTATATGCCCCTCACAATCAGAGGCGCTCTCGTACCCGTGGCGAACCTTGGGTCCACGCTGTGCTGGCCGCTGATTCTGATCGGCCTTTTGTTTTTTAATTCCCAGAGCAGCAACCTGTTTATCCAGCTGGGCATCATCCTGTTTTCCGCGGTGGTGCTGTTTCAGCTGATCACGCTGCCGGTGGAGCTCAATGCCTCCGGCAGGGCGATGAAGCTTCTTGGCAGTGAGGGAATACTCTATGAAGATGAGCTCAAGCATACACGAAAGGTCCTGACAGCCGCCGCACTCACCTATGTGGCCAGCGCAGCGGCCTCGATCCTGCAGCTGCTCCGTCTGTTCCTGCTGTTTGGAGGGCGCGGAAGAGATGACTAAGCCATCCAGATCCAGAGCGGCGGCTTACCGCATCCTGTATGAGGTGCTGGAAAAGGATGCCTTTTCCCATATCGTACTGCGGGATACCCTGAACCAAAACCCGGATATGACCAGGCAGGAACGCGCATTTGCGGGCCGTCTGGTTCATGGCACGCTGAATCACCTTTTGGAACTGGACTGGATGCTGTCCCGGTTTTCCAAAATGAAGATAGATAAGCTGAAGCCGGCAGTAAGGACGGTCCTGCGCATGTCCGTCTATCAGATTCTGTATATGGACAGCGTGCCGGACCGCGCCGTCCTAAACGAGGCTGCAGCGCTGATGGACAGTAAAGGGCTCACAGGGCTCAAGGGTTATGTTAACGGTGTCCTGCGGGCGCTCCTGCGCGGCAGGGACACGGTAGAATGGCCGGATGACAGCGATTTTGGCCATTATGCGTCCATACGCTATTCTATGCCGGAATGGCTCGCGGTCAAATGGGAGAAAGAACTGGGCAGAGAACGGACCGAAGCGATGCTCGCCGCGTTTCTTAAGCCGAGCCAGACTGTGGCCAGATGTAATCTAAGCCTTGCTTCCAGAGAGGATATACTGGAAATGCTGGCGGCGGAGAAGGTGTGCGCAGTCGCTGATCCCTATATTCCGTCCGCCATCCGCCTCGTGGAGTACGACCGCATTGACCGGCTTAAGTGCTTTCAGAAGGGCTATATACAGATCCAGGATACCGGATCGATTCTGGCAGGCCTTGCAGCTGATCCCCCGAAAGGAGGATACTGTGTCGATTGCTGCGCTGCGCCGGGGGGCAAAAGCCTGTGTGCGGCGGATCTGCTAGGTGGCAGCGGTTTTGTGGACTCCAGGGATCTAACTGCAGATAAAACGGCCATGATAAAGGAAAATATCGAGAGAACCGGATTTACCAATATCGGCGTCAGGGAATGGGACGCGCGGATTGCGGATCCTGCTCTTAAGGAGAAGGCGGACGTGGTGATCGCAGACCTGCCCTGTTCCGGGCTCGGCGTGATCGGGCGCAAGCCGGAGATCAAATACAGGATCACACCCGGACAGTTAAAAGAACTCGTCTCGCTTCAGCGGGAAATTCTGTCCGCTGTCTGGACCTATGTAAAGCCTGGCGGAAGAATTGTCTACAGCACCTGCACGGTGAATCGGGCGGAGAATCAGGACAATGTACGGTGGTTTCTGGAACAGTTTCCGTTTAAACCTGTCAGACAGGACGGACTTCTTCCGGAAGCAATGAAGGAATGCATCACACCGGAAGGGGCAGTCGCCATGCTGCCCGGTCAGTCAGACAGCGACGGCTTTTTTATCGCGGTGATGGAGAGAATTTAGCACCGCATTGCAGCCGTCAGGAGATAGAACGCTTTATGCACCGCATCGCGGTGCGGAAAAGAGAACATATATGGAGAAAGAAAAGCCGGATATCCGGTCCATGACATTAGAGGAACTGACAGAAGAACTGGGAAGGCTGAAAGAGCCTTCTTTTCGTGCGGGTCAGATTTTTCAGTGGCTTCATGAAAAAATGGCCCCGGATTTTGAGAGCATGACCAACTTATCCAGGGATCTTCGAAGAAAGCTGGAAGAGAATTATCAGCTCATCACCTTAAAGCAGGCGGATGTGCGTATTTCAGCGATTGACGGAACCCGTAAATATTTATACGAACTGCCGGACGGCAACATCATTGAAAGCGTTTGGATGCAGTATAAGCACGGCAACAGCGTCTGCATCTCCAGCCAGGTCGGCTGCCGGATGGGCTGCCGTTTTTGTGCGTCCACTCTGGACGGCCTGGAACGCGGACTCACGGCATCGGAGATGCTTGAGCAGATTTACCGGATACAGACGGATACGAAGGAGCGGGTTTCCAATATCGTGGTGATGGGGACCGGAGAGCCGCTGGACAACTATGAGAACCTGATTCGCTTCCTTCATCTGATCAGCAGTGAGAAGGGGCTTCATATCAGTCTTAGGAATATAACTGTATCCACTTGTGGGCTGGTTCCTCAGATCTACCGCCTCGCAAAGGAAAATCTCCCGATCACACTGGCGCTGTCCCTGCACGCGCCCAACGATGAAAAGCGCAGGGAACTGATGCCCATTGCCAGAAAATATCCTTTAGAAGAGGTGCTTGAGGCGTGTGACGCGTACTTTACCGAGACAGGACGGCGGATCAGCTTTGAATACAGCCTGGTCAAAGGTGTCAATGACAATACGAACGAGGCGGAGGAGCTGTCCAGACTTTTAAAGGGCAAAAACTGCCATGTGAATCTGATTCCTGTAAATCCCATAAAGGAACGGGAATACAGGCGTTCCTCCCATGAGGAAATCGAAGCGTTTAAAAATACGCTAGAAAAAAACGGAATAAACGCAACTGTAAGAAGAGAAATGGGCAGCGATATACAAGGCGCCTGCGGCCAGCTGCGGCGCAGCCATCTCGCAGAGAACCGAATAAGTTAATCATCTATTTCCTTGGCGGACCGAAGTTTTCGGTCCGTTTTTTTTATTACATAGGAAAGTTCTCCGAACTCTCCTATGTAATAAAAAATCCCCCGATAACCATAAAAAATTCCCTATCTGAAAAAATCCCCCCGATCTATAATGAGCCTATCAAAGAAAAAAGGGAACTAATCAGCAGGAGGTAGAATAATGAAAAAGGAGAAAGCAGCGCTGGCCGATGTAAATAGCAAAAGGAGCCTGTGGTACAGCATGCGAAGGCACAAGGGGCTGTATCTGATGGCACTGCCGGGGATCATCTGGTTCATAATGTTTAAATATGTGCCATTGGCAGGATCGGTCATTGCGTTTATGGATTACGACATTTACAAGGGCATTTGGGGCAGCAAATTCGTGGGGTTGAAGCATTTTGCACATTTTTTTCGATTTCCAGAGTTCGGACAGATTTTTCGCAATACGGCGATTCTGGGCGCTTATGACGTACTGATTGTCTTTCCCATACCTATCTTTCTGGCTCTCCTTATGAACGAAGTGCGGAATGCGAAATATAAGAAGGCGGTACAGACAGCGGTGTATGTGCCGCATTTCCTTTCATGGGTGATCGTTGGCGGCATCTTCACCACTCTGCTTTCTCCCAACACCGGCATTGTTAATAATGTGAGACAGATGATGGGATTGGATTCAGTCTACTATATGGCAAGTGAAAAACATATACGTGGAATCATGGTGCTCGCGAGTATCTGGAAAGGGATGGGATGGAGTTCCATTGTTTATCTGGCTGCTATCTCCGGCATAGACCCGGCGCTGTATGAGGCGGCGGAAATCGATGGAGCAAACCGTTTCAAGCGGATACTGCATATTACGCTGCCGACTATACTGCCCATTATCATGACCATGCTGCTGTTGAAAATCGGGAATTTTATGGAGATAGGATTTGAGAAGACGAATTCATTTATGAACAGTATGAACCAGGACAGAATCGATGTATTTGATACCTTTGTTTACCGGTATGGCTTGCAGAATCTGCAGTATAGCTATGCCACAGCAGTCGGCCTGTTTAAATCGGTGATTGGAATCGCTCTTCTGTTCCTGGCGAATGCATTCAGCAAGAAGACTACAAAACAGTCCATCATATAAAATGTGGGAAAAGCCAGTATGCATGGCTGCTAGGAAGGTGGAAGGCGTTGGATCAGGTATTATATAAAAAAATCAGCTGCTGGATGGATGAGCATGTTGACGAGATGACACGGGATATCGTGAGACTGGTGAAAATTCCAAGCATATCCGATCCCGATTCCGATATCAAGCCGTTTGGGCCAGGCTGCCGGGCTGCATTGGAAGAAATGCTTAAAATCGGTAATGAATACGGTTTTAAGACTAAAAATTATGAGAACTATGTGGGAGCACTCTGGCTGGATGATGGATCTCCAGAAAACACTGTCGGGATGTGGAACCATCTGGATGTTGTGCCGGCGGGTGATAACTGGGAATACGGTCCGTTTGAAGGTGTGATCAAAGACGGATATATCATCGGCAGAGGAGCGCAGGACAACAAAGGGCCCGCCGTGGGTATGCTCTATCTCATGCGCTGCTTAAAGGAACTGAACATAACGACAAAATACCGCCTGTGCCTGTTTGTAGGCTGTGACGAAGAGCGGGGAATGTCGGATCTGGAATATTACTGTGCGCATTACGAAACGCCCGCCATGTCCATCATTGCCGACAGCGGATTTCCTGTCTGCTACGGAGAAAAGGGAATACTGGAAGGCAGAATGATTTCCTTAAAAACTTTAAGCGGGGAGGTGGTGGAGCTTACAGGAGGTACTGCGGGCAATATCATACCGGACAAGGCGGTGGCTGTGCTGAAGGGGGACCGTGCTGCCCGAAGGGCAAAAACACTGCCGGAAGGCTTTGAAGTGCATACAGAAGCCGGACTGACCACAATAACGGCCCATGGGATATCGGCCCACAGCGCTTTTCCGAAAGGCGGTCAAAATGCGATACAGCGTCTGATCAAAGGCTTGCTGTCTGAAAAGGTACTAAGCGAAGAGGACAGCCATATCCTTCAGCCGTTTGCAGAGGCCAATCAGGATTATTACGGCGAGGCTGCGGGCATATCCTATGAGGATGAAGTGTCCGGAAAACTGACCTGTGCAGGAACAGTGCTCCGCGTGAAGGAAGGACATGTGCAGCTTATCTTTAACATACGCTATCCTGTAACGGACAGTGAAGAGCAGATTCAAAGAGGGCTGGAACTGTTCTGCGGCCGTCATGGATGCCGATGGGAACGTACCGGAGGAAGCGGTCCGAGCTATTTTCCGAAGGAACATCCGGCCGTAGACCTTTTGACAGGAGTTTACAATGAAATTATGGGATTGGAGACGAAGCCCTTTGTGATGGGCGGAGGAACCTATGCGAAGAAACTGCCCAGTGCGTTTGCATATGGCGTTGGCGGTATGCCAAAGACTGAAGAAGAGAAAAACTGCCATCTTTTTCAGCCGCAGCATGGCGGTGCCCATCAGCCGGACGAGGGGCTGAACATAGCTTCCCTGGCAAAGGCTTTAAAAATATATGCCATGAGTATGATAGCGCTTGATGGTATAGATCTGGACCGCATGCAGGCGCAAATAAAATTATAAATTAGGAGTACGCTGTAATGACAAAAAAAGAGAGAGTGTTAAATGCGATGAACAATATGCCGGTGGACCGCCCGCCGGTGGGATTCTGGTTCCATTTTCCGGTGGATATGAAGACGGACAGCAAGTGTGTAGACGACCATCTGGATTTCTACCGCAGGTGTGATACGGATTTTATAAAGATCATGTGTGACGGCTATTTCGATTATCCCAATCCGATTATCCCTGAAATCAGAGAGCCCAAGGATTGGTATAAGATGAAGCCGCTGGGTGGGAGCCATCCCTATATCCGCGGGCAGGTGGACAGGGCAAAGAGGATTGTTGAACGTTTGAACGGGGAATGCTATACATTCTACACCGTATATAATCCAATGTCTATTTTCCGTTTCGGGACTTCGGACAGTCTGCTGATGAGCCATTTGAAACAGGATCCGGAAGCGGTTCTCCATGCGCTTTCCGTGATTGCCAAGGACGCGTCCCTGCTGTGCAGACTTCTGATTGAAGAGGCGGGCTGTGACGGCATCTATTACTGTGTACAGAACGCAGAAAATTGCCGTTTTACCTTTGAAGAATACCGCAAATATGTGACGCCGGGCGATCTGGCGGTGCTTACAGCCGCCAATACATACAGTGAAAACAACATCCTGCACTGCTGCGGATGGGCAGGTAAGAAAAACCGGATTGAAGTATGGAAGGATTACCCGGCAAAAGTGATCAACTGGGCTGTATATATAGAGGAGATGGGTTTAAAAGAAGGCAAGAAATTCTTTGGCGGACGCTGTGTGTTGGGAGGCTTCGACAACAGGCCAGGGGGTGTGCTCTGCTCCGGCACCAGAGAGGAAGTGGAAGCTTTCACCGCAAAGTGGCTGGAAGAAAACGATGAAAACGGCATGATGATCGGTGCGGATTGCACACTTCCGGCAGAAACCGATCCGGACCGCATCGTCTGGGTCATGGAAACAGTAAAAAAATATAGGAGAGTTTACAATGAACAGAAAAAAAATTAAACGTTCTCTGCCGGACAGAATATTTAATGTATCCAACCTTCTCCTTCTGGGAGCGATCGGATTGGTGGCGGTGCTTCCCTACATCAACATGCTGGCTGTATCTTTAAGCGCTTCCGGTCCGGTGGATTCGGGCAAGGTTACCTTCTGGCCCATAGGGTTAAATTTTGAGAACTATAAAACTGTGCTGCTGGACAAAAGCATCATAAAATCTGTGGGACTATCGGCTCTGATGACAGCGGTCGGAACGGCGTTCAGCCTATTCCTTACCGTGACATTCGCCTATCCCTTGTCCAGGATGGAATTTAAGCTTAGAAAATTCTGTAATGTGATGATTTTGATCGTATTCATCTTCAACGCACCGCTCATTCCCTGGTATCTGACGATGAGATCCTACGGACTGTATGATAACTTTATGACATTGATCTTGCCATCGGCTTTAAGTACCTATAATATTATTATTGTACGGTCCTTCTTCACAGAGGTATCACCGGCTCTGATTGATGCCGCGAAGGTGGACGGCTGTGGAGAGATGAGAACGCTGATGCAGATTATCCTGCCAATTTCCAAGCCGGTCCTGGCTACTGTAGGCTTAATGTACGGTGTAGGCTATTGGAACAGCTATACAACGCCCTTATATCTGATTAACGACCGCAATTTATATACGCTGCAGCTAAGAATCAAGTCGATTGTCCTGGATTCCAACGCGGTGGAAAGCCTGAACCTGGTGACCACCGGAACATCCACACAGGCCTTGAAAATGACAACGATCATTGTAGCTGCCCTCCCGGTACTGTGTATATATCCCTTCTTACAGAGGTATTTTGTAAAAGGGATGACGATCGGTTCGATCAAGGGATAAAACGGTTGTTAATGAAAATGAACTCTGAGAAGGAGAAAGGAAGGTATTTATGAAGAAAAAGCAGGCAAGCAAAATTATTGTGATGGCATTATCCGCCATGATGGCATTATCCGCATTGGCAGGATGTGCAAACAACAACGTAGATGCCGTACAGCCGACTGCACAGCCGACTGCACAGGCAGAAAGTAATGCAAAGGATCAGCAGGCAGGATCTGATGCCGAAGTGCCCGTGATTGACATCGGGCTGCGGGCCGGCGTTTCCTGGGTGCAGAAGTGTCCGGATATCAATACGGATGAGCATGTCCTGGCATTTGAGGAAAAGATGGGGGTGGATCTCAACATTTCCCTGATCCAGCATGACGGCTTTACAGAGAAGCTTGGCATGATGCTCGCGCAGGGTGATTTCCCGGATGTGATTTCCGGTGATCTGCCTTATACCTCGGTGATGTCCGGAGCCATTGAAAACGGCTTGTTTCTGCCTCTGGATGACCTGCTGGCCGAGTATGCTCCCAACATGATGGAACAGGTCCCTGAAGCCGTATGGGATGAACTTAGAGGCGAAGACGGTCATATTTACGGCATCGGTGATTTTATCAGCAATCCCGCCAGAAGATGCACTGTAATCCGTAAGGATTTGCTGGATAAACTGAATCTGGATATTCCGGAAACACTTGACGAGTTCTATAATGTGCTGGTTGCATTTAAGGATGCGGGAGTGAAATATCCTTTTATTGGAAGAGAAAAATTCAAGTACAGCGAGACCTTTTTTGCAGCATACGGCGTGGTTCCGACCACCTGGCAGCTCAACGATGAAGGGCAGGTGGTTCCGGCATATCTCCTGCCGGAAATGAAGGAAGCGCTGGCATTCTATAAAAAGCTGTACGATGAGGGACTGATCGATCCGGAGAGCCTGACCAATAACGCAACGGTCCGTGACCAGAAAGCGGCCGCCGGCGATGTGGGCATGATGGTGGTGAATATATCCGCAGTGCCGGGATACAGCACCTCCCTGCGGGAAAACGTGCCGGACGGAATGTGGGTCTGCGCTGCATCTCCGTTAAACCCCAACGGAGGAGCTCACGGGTATGCTGCGTTTACGCCGACTGCCAATGTACATTACATCAATGCAGAATGTGAGCATCCCGAAGAGATCATCAAATTTTTTGATAAGATGCTGGAGCCTGATGAGGAATTGCAGAGATTCCTGTCCTACGGTATTGAGGGAGAGTTTTATACCGTGAACGAGGATGGCAGCGTGAATCTGTCACTGCCCGATTATTCGCCGAACCCATATGATGTGATTCCGCAGTTTTTGCGCAGAGTCAAGGACGCCGGCATTGGGAGGGTGACTATTTCAGCACAGCCCGGGGGAGATCAGGTTTTGGAGTATTATGATACAAAAGCAAAGGACGATACTCTGGCTTATATCCAGCCAATCAATCTGCAGAGCATTGTGGAACATCCGGAGCTGTCTGTAGAGGAGGATAAGCAGGAGCTGTTTATCAACTATGCCTCTAAAGTAATGATCGGAACAGCATCGCTGGATGATTTTGATGATTTTGTGCAGGAGTGGATGGACCGCGGCGGCACAGAAGTCATTGCAGAAGCTACAGAGCAGTATAACAACGGCACTGTAAAGTTCCGGGGGGATTATCAAAAGTAAAATATAAAGCCGCTGTCAGAGGCGCTGCAGGCCTCTGACAGCAGAAGGGATACGCCGTGTACAAAATTCTGATCGTTGATGATGAACTGGTTTTTCGCCGCGGGATACATGCCATACTGCAGAAATCCGATTTCTGTATCGGAAAAATAGCGGAGGCGGTGGACGGATGCCAGGCAATGGAGATTCTGCTGCACGATACTTATGATATTGTGATTACCGATATACGTATGCCGCGCATGGACGGCCTTATGCTCTGCAGGAGCATAAGGGAACAGAAAATGCACCCTGCGATCGTGATTCTCTCAGGTTACGATGACTTTAAGTACGCGCAGACTGCTATACAATACGGCGTATCCAACTATATATTAAAACCGGTCTCACAGAAAAAACTGATCGGGGTTCTAAAGGATGTAATACGAAGGCGGGAAGAGGACGGACCGCGTATAAAGTACAAACAGATGGACGGCTTAGTGACAGGCCTGGCACAGGCGCTCTGGGATCAGGATAAGGACGCCTGTATGAGGGTGGTCAGGGAAATAAAAAGAGAACTGCTAAAGAGTGGTAACAGTGACAGCAAAATACTCAATGAGATCCTCTTAGGCGCGGCATCCAAGGTTTCTGACGAGATGAACGAGGAGATTCCGTGGGATATTTTTGAAGAGCACTGTTTTGAAGAAAACCTGGAGATACTTTATGAAACAGTTACAAATCGCCGGCAGCACGGCCTGTTGGAATCGGTACGGACATATCTTATGAAGGATCCGGCCATAAGCCAGGAGGAACTCTGCAGGCTTCTTGGCTTTTCCGCGTCTCATTTCAGCGCTGCATTTAAAGAGAAAACGGGAAAAAAATTTGTGGACTACAGAACGGAAATCCGGATGGAGGCCGCGAGGAAGCTGCTGTGTATTCCATCCAGAACGGTAACGCAGGTAGCGGCTCAGGTCGGATATACGGATTATTCTCATTTCAGCAGTATATTTAAAAAATTCTATGGAAAAACACCTGCGCAGTTTCGGGAGGAAAGGGGACTGGGCACGTGATAAATGTACTGAAAGGAAAAAGAGAGATAAGTCTGTTCGCGATAGGATTGGCTCTGATCGCCCTGATCCCCATCCTGGTGATCAGCATTGCAGGAATCCGCAGAAACAGCCGGGAGATGCAGGAGAGCAATCTGGAGTACTGGAAGATGATCGTTCAGGATATTACCTTTGATATGGACCGGACGATTAAAGAATATGACAATCTGTCCATGTCGGCGCTGCTTCAGGAGAATCTGCTGGATATCCTGTATAAAAAAGAATTCAACCAGGTGGAGTATGCCGCAGCGTCTGCATGGCTGGATCAGCAGATGACAGTGGAGCTATTTTTGAACCAGTCTATCGTCAGCAGTTTTCAGGTGATGGGAAATAATGGATTTTACTATACCAGCGACAGAGAGACTACCCTTGCTGAGACTATGGCACTGGCGCAGAAAATTGAAAAAAGCGGTCAGATCACCATCTTTATGCCAAATACGGGCGAAGATGAGGTGGACAGAGGTTTTGTGACCATTGGAAGGTATATTTATTCATATAAAGATCTGCGGGCATTGGGATACTTCCTCATGTCGATACGCAGCACGGAGCTGGATCAGATTTGGGAGAACAAGGATCTAAGCCGCATCCGAATCCTGGTGCTGGATGAAGACGGGCGGGCCGTGTATGGAACACCGGCGGCAGGCTGGGAGAAAGAAGTGCTTCCGGAAACCCTTTCAGGGGAAGCCGGCTTTCTTGAAGGCCCGAAAGAGTCGGATCGGAATCTCTACATTTATCAGAAGTCTGATTATACCGGCTGGACGGCGGTGGCTGCGGTGCCCAGGAGTCTGTATCGGGCGTCTGTCTGGAATTTGAGCAGGACTTTTATGATTTCGGGGCTGATTGCCATCCTGCTCACCTCTGTACTGTCTTTTTTTCTGATTCGCAGCGTCTATGTCACGCAGCTGGAAAACCAGAAAAACGAGATGGAGCGCAGCAGAGCGGAGATGAAGGCGCTGCAGACTCAGATCAACCCGCATTTTCTGTACAATACTCTGGGAGCTGTTAACATGTATTCTGTTATGGAGGATACGGAGGCGGTACAGGACATAACGGATGCACTTAGCAAAATGTTCCGCTATGCTGTACAAAATCCCATGGAGCCGGTAAAGATCACCGAGGAAATCAATCATGTCAGAAATTATCTGAAGATCCAGGAATACCGCCTGGGCGCAATGCCCAGGCTCCAGATCGAACTGGGTGAAGCCGGGGAAGCGAGCATGCTTCGCCTGTGTCTTCAGCCCATTGTAGAAAATATTTTCAAGCATGCATTCGCAGAAGGAATCAAGCCGGAGCATTTTATACGGATTCATGCTTTCCGGAAAGGGGATATGCTGCTTGTGGATGTGACGGACAATGGCAGGGGGCCGTCATTGGAAGTAAACAGCATGGAGTATGTGAGCGACGGTGAACAGAATGGAAGAGGGATCGGTTTGTCCAATGTCCACAGGCGCTTAAAGCTCGCATATGGAGAAAGCTATGGACTCTGGATATCCGGCAGGCCCCAAAAAGGGATGACCATTGAGATACGGCAGCCCTTTTTAGTGAAGGAAACTGAAAAATATATACAGTAAACGGAGACGATCATGAAACTATTAAATAGAAGAGATTTGGTATCCCGTGCGGATCTGCATTACCGGGGTACTGTAAAGCGCAGGGAGGGCGGTTTTCCGATTGGTGACGGGCAGATGGGAGCCATGCTGTTTTCGTCCCCTTCTGCATTGAAATTTGCGCTAAACCGCTGTGATGTGTTTGCGGCAAACAGCTATACCAACAGTTTTAACAGGAGACATTCGGATTACGGTTATGGTGTGGGTTTTGTGGATGTGGATTTCGTAGATTACGGAGAGGATGTGTTCGGAGAGGATACCGTACAGCACCTGGGACTGTATGAGGCCTGTGCGAATGTGCAGGGCCGCGGAGTATGCGCCAGAGTGTTTGCGGAAGCACAGAGCGGCGCGCTTTGTGTCCGGGTAAAAGACGACAGGGATTACTGCGGGAGCGTACAGGTAAAGGTAGACATGATGCGCCCTTCCGAGTACCGTGTCTTAAGCAATCTGGCTGCTTCCAGACTTACCATGGAGAAACGGTCCGGACAAAATAAGCCGGACACAGTCGTCCTAAAGCAGGAGTTTACGGAAACGGATGAGCGTACAGGCAGCAGATATTACTGTGCCAGCGCGCTGGCTGTTTGGGCAGAGGGCTGCGATGTGACCCTCCGAATGAATAACGAGGTGGGCGGCAGAGAGTCCATGGAGATTGGTAACCGGGAGTTCACCGTTATAGGAAAGCCTCAGGAGACGCAGATGAGACTCTGCATCGCGCCCGGGACCAGGGAGTTTACGGTTTACATGGTCAGTGCGTCCACCTTCTCTGAAGAAGAGGATATCATAAGGACAGTAATGGAGAAAGCGGATGCAGCGTCGGCACAGGGAGAAGAACGGCTGCTTATCCGCCACAGAAAAGCCTGGGCGGATTTCTGGGATAAATCCTATGTGCAGATGGAAAGTAGGGACGGAACAGCCCAGAAACTGGAGCTGCATTATACATACTTTTTTTACCTCATGAATTCCAGTTCCAGAGGCAAGTATCCGCCGAATTTCGGCGGTATGATTTTCTCACCCTGCGGCGATTACCGCAATTGGGGCACCATGCAGTGGTGGAATAATTTAAGCCTTTATTACAACGCCGTTCAGGCATCCGGGCATTTTGAACTTATGGAGCCGCTGTTTTCTTTTTACGGGGGCATGAGTGAAGCGTGTACCACCGCTGCCAGACAGCAGTTTGGCACGGACGGTATGTATATCCCGGAGGTAACCTGGTTTAACGGCCCCCAGGTTCTGCCTGAGGAAATTGCCGAAGAGATGCGGGCGCTGTATCTGTTTAATAAGCCATGGGAAGAGAAGTCCGATCAGTTCGCCGATTTTGTGGATCGGAAGGCGCCTCACGAATCCAGATATAATTACAAATTTTATGAACATTTTGAGGATGGGCGTGTGGTATATGACGAGAGAGGCTGCGGTCCCTACGGCGCCACCACCTATATGTTCGGTTCCCAGGCGGCAATCGCATATAATTTTTGGAAGCAGTATCTGTATACGAAGGATGAAACCTTCCTGCGGGAACAAGCCTATCCGATTATAAAAGGTGTGGCGAAATTCTTTATGAACTTTCCGCTGACCCAAAAAGGAGAGGACGGTAAATACCATATCTACCGGACCTGTACAGGCGAAGCGTATTTTGGATGTACCGACGGTATGGAAAACGTAGCCGGTATGCGGGCCATGGTGGCCGTACTGCTTACGGCGGCGGGTATTTTGGGTGAGGATCGGGATCAATGGGATGAATGGAAACGTTTTGCAAAAGACATGGCACCGCTTCCCACCACAGCAATGGAGGGGGATACCTGTGAGCTTAAGGAGGGAGATCCCGTCATGTGGTCCAACGGCAGAGAACCGATACTTGATAAAGACCGGCATAATGCCAGCCTGTATCCCTGTGATCACTTTGATCTCTCTTCTTACGCCACGCAGGATGTGGACCCGGATACCTATCGGATCAGCATGGACACTCTGACAGCACAGATAAGAAAGCATGGCGTTGTAAGCCGCTATACGGTATCCGAGATGTCCGGCGCCGCCAGGATGTATGCGGCCCATGGATTTGCCGGGGAATGGGTTGAGATCGCAGACGCCCAGCTTGACTGTGTGAATGCGGCAGAAGAATACTGCTACTTCAATGATACCGGCAGGATTGCACAATTTGAAAACCGTCTGACCGTGCGGGAAGGGGTAAACTGCATCAGTGCCCAGAGGCTTGGAAATGTAGCGGCCGGAATCCAGCTTGCCCTGTGCCAGTCCGGCGGCGGGGCGCCGGGAAAAGAGCCGGTGATCAAGCTCTTTGCGGCTGTGCCGGATGACTGGAACATTCATTTTCGGCTATGGTGCCAGGGAGGCTTTGCAGTAGAAGCTTCGATGGAACACGGGCAGCCCAAAGCAATACGGATTCTGTCCACAGCCGGCGGATATCTGAAACTGTATCATCCGTATGGGGAGGGGACTTACCGGATAATCTGCGAGGGAAAGGTGCGTTTTAATGGAACGGACAGGATTGCCTGCGTAAAAACTGCTCCGGGCGAAGAATTGTATGTGGAGAGAGCTTAAATACATGCATAGGTCCGGACCGCGCGCTGCGGGCCGGACCTATAGCGGCATCACGATTATTGCAGAAAACAGCGCAGAAAAGAGGAATTTATGTATAATGCCAGTGAGTACAGATATGACAAAATGCCATATAAAAGATGCGGAAACAGCGGTGTGATGCTGCCTTTTCTTTCTCTGGGGCTGTGGCATAATTTCGGCGAAGAGTCCCTTTACAGCAACGCCAGAGAGATGGTTCTGGGAGCATTTGACAGAGGCATTACCTATTTTGATATTGCAAATAATTACGGTCCGCCTCCGGGAAGCGCCGAGGAGTGCTTTGGACGTATTGTGCAAAAAGATCTGGCGGCTTACCGTGACGAGCTCTTTATCGCCACTAAGGCGGGTTACCGCCATTGGCCGGGTCCTTATGGGGAATGGGGGTCTAAGAAGAATCTTATCGCTTCCTGCGACAACAGTCTTAAGCGGCTCGGCCTGGATTATGTGGACCTTTTTTACCATCACAGGCCGGACCGGAATACTCCCATAGAGGAGACTATCGAGGCGCTGGAGCAGATTGTACGGTCCGGAAAGGCGCTGTATGTGGGTATATCAAACTACGATTCGGTGCTGACGGAGAATATCCTGGCAGCCATGGAGGCCAGAGGAATCCACTGCTTGGTGCATCAGGTGAATTACAATATGTTTGAGCGCAGGCCAGAGGGAAATCTGTTTTCTGTTCTGGAAAAGCATGGGACGGGGGCTGCTGCATACATGTGCCTGGCCCAGGGAATCCTAACGGACCGGTATTTTGACGGAGTAAAGGAGGGATCACGGGCAGCGGGCAGGAGCGTTTTCTTAAACAGGGATCAGGTGACAGCAGAAAAGGTGCAAACGGCCAGGCTGCTTAATGAAATTGCTATGGAGCGCGGACAGACACTTGCGCAGATGGCGCTTGCCTGGTGTTACCGATGCACGCAGGTCTCCACCCTGATCATTGGCGCCAGCCGGCTGTCACAGATCGATGATAACCTGAAAGCTATGGACTGTTTGGAGTTTTCAGAAGAAGAACTGAAAAGAATTGACGATATTTTGATCCCTTATACAAGAGAAGCTTATTAACAGAGAGCGCGTTTCATTCCGGAGGAAAGTGAATGGAAAAAAAGAATGATTATATAAAAAATCTGGTCGGCCGGATGACACAGGAACAGAAGATTGGGGCGGTGCTGACCCTGGGATTTGCAGGAACTGTACCAAGGGCCCATATCTACCGGTATATCGATGAATATCACTGCGGAGGGCTGAGACTGTCCTGTGACAGCAGACAGTTTGGAAATTATGTAGATCCTGACGGCAACAGGACTGTGGTGAGGCTGGATAACAATAACGGTATACGGTTCAAGGGCAGTGCGCCTGTACCTTCGGCCAGCCAGTACAAAGAGGTGCTGGATAACCTGCAGGAACATGCCAGAAAGCGTCCGCTGTCTATACCGCTGCATTTTTCTTATGATCAGGAGGGAGGCAGCAGCGCGGATTTTTTCTTCGGAGGTGTCAATCTTTTTCCAAAACCTATGGGGATACGCGCCACGGATGATCCGGATATGGCATGCAGAATAGCAAGGGCGGCAGCGCGCCAGAGCAAGGCGGTGGGCTTTAACTGGATCCATTCACCGGTGCTGGATGTCAACAGCGAACCGGCAAATCCGGAGATCTGTACCAGGGCTTATAGCGACAGTGCCGAGGAGGTGCTTCGGTATGCCAGGGAAACCTGCCGCGGCTTTAGGGAAGAAAAGATGATTGCCACGGGCAAGCATTTCCCGGGAAGAGGCCAATCGGCCGTAGATGCCCATTTTCAGGTGCCTGTGATCGATGTGGATGAGCGGACCATGTGGGAGAGGGAACTGCTTCCCTATCGGGAGCTCATAGCCGAAAACCTGCTGCCCTCTATAATGATCGCACACAGCATCTTCCCGGCTATCGATCCCGACCACATTGCGACCGTATCCAAAAAGGTCATTACGGGACTTCTGCGGGAAAAGCTGGGCTATCAGGGAGTCATCACCACGGACAGCATGACGATGGGCGCCATCGCAACCAGATACGGCGTGGCAAATGCATGTGCGATGGCATTGGAAGCCGGTGCGGATCTGGTGCTGATGAAGGCGGAGAATGGTCTGGTAGAGGAGACAATTGAAGCGATACGGCAGTTCACCGCATCCGGCCGGATATCCATGGAGGAGATAGATGATAAGGTTTATCGGATCCTGGACCTTAAGTATAGGTACGGCCTGTTTGCCCCGCCCGATCAAGCGAAAGATCCTAAGGAAGTGCTTGAGGAACCCAGCATCAGGGAACTGGCCCGCATTGCCGCCAGAAGGAGCGTACTTATAGAGCGTCAGGAACCGGGGGTAATCCCGATCCGGGGGAAGAGAGTTCTCGTAGTGGAGCAGAAGGTAAAGGAATATAACGATATGCAATGGCATTCCGGCATTTTGTATGAAGCGTGCCTCGCATATGATAAGGGGGCGGATTACCTGGAGACCTCCTATTCCTTTGACGCAGCCGACAGACAGCGGATTGCAGATGCTCTGAATACATATGATGTGGTGATTGCAACTAATTATTTCCTTAGGGGCACGGCGCGGAATCTGGAATTTTGGCGGGAACAGTTTGCGATGCATCCTAAGCAGGACTTTATCCTGGTGACCAACACGCCGTATGAGGAGATTTCCATACCGGGAAATGCCAGGAATGTGCTGGTGACCTTTGCCACCTCCCCGGAGAATATCAGAGCCACAGCGGCGGTCCTCTATGGCGCAATGACGCCGGAAGGAGTGTGGCCGCTCAAATACACCTGGCCGGGGAAAAAGAGAAAAGAATTTATGGTATGCATCGATTCTGACGGCTGCGCCATGGACACCATGGATATGAAACATACCCGCTGCTTTGGCCCTTGTTTTGTGGAAACATGGGGGCTTGAGGAATGCCGTGATGAGATCCAAAACCGCTGGAACGAAATCAATCTGCGCTCCATGAGCCGGGGCATTAACCGGTTTAAGGGGCTGGTAAAGATCCTGGAGGAGCTCAATGCACAGGGAAAGCAGATCGGAGGGCTCGCACAGCTGAAAGCCTGGACAGAAAACAGCCAAGAGCTTTCAGACAGCGCGCTGGAAAGCTTTCTGCGGGAAAAGACGCCGGCACCGGGTGATGAGGCTCTGATAAAGGCTCTGGAATGGTCCCGTAAGGTGAACGAGGCTGTCAAGACACTTTCGGATGAAGAAAAGAAACCCTTTGACGGAGTGAAGGAAACTTTAAACCTCTTTGCTGAAAAAGCGGATCTGGCTGTGGTATCATCCGCCAATCAGGAGGCCGTGGGTGATGAGTGGCGCAAAAACGGGCTGATTGCCCAAGTAAGTTATGTGTTCGCTCAGAATAGCGGCACCAAGGAGGCCTGCCTGGATGGCCTGCTGCGGATGGGATATCAGCCGGAGAAGATACTGATGGTAGGGGATGCGCCGGCGGATCTTGAAGCGGCAAAAAGTGCAGGGGTATGCTTTTACCCCATCCTGCCGGGACAGGAGGCGGACTCCTGGAAGAAGTTAGGCACAGAAGGCGTCCGCTGCTTTTTTGAGCAGAGTTCCTGGAAGAATTATGAGCTTGCAAAGAACAAACAGTATCTTGAACTTCTGGGCGGGGAAGAAATGTCAAGCGTTCACGCGGGGGAAACTATATGAACACAGATTATGCACGGAAATTGGCGGAAACGGTATTGAGACGTTATCCGGCGGCGGACAGTTATCCGTTTAAATCCTGGTGTTATCCCCAGGGCTATCTGCTGATCGGGTTAGCCCGGTTGTGGAAGGCAACTGGAGATATACGGTACCGGGACTATATTTACGGATACTGTGACAGCCATGTTACGCCGGATGGAGAGAATATAGGCTTTAGGGGCGGCAGCATGGACGATATGATGCCGGGAGCTGTCCTTGTGTGGATGTATGAGCAGACAGGAGAAGACCGTTATAAGAAGGCATGCCGCCGGATCTGGAATTCTTTTGCGGATTATCCGAGGACAAAAGAGGGCGGTTTTTTACACAGCAGGAGCGGACTTGACGGGCAGATGTGGGTTGACGGTGTATTTATGGGCCAGATGTTTTATCTTCGCTACGGAAAAGCCTTTCATGAAAAGGGCTGTTTTGACGAGGCAAAAAGGCAGCTTTTTCTGATCCGCCGCTACTGCCATACCCATGACGGGCTGCTGGCCCATGCCTATAGTGAAAATCGTCAGACAGACTGGGCGGGGAAGGGCGGAAAGTCGCCCTGCGTCTGGAGCGAGGGCCTTGGCTGGTATGCGTTAATCCTGTCAGAGACGCTTGATTTGGCACCCTGTGATCATCCGGTTTATGAAACGGCAAAGAATCAGTTATTGGAACTGCTTTCCGGGCTCCTTTCGTTACAGGATGAAAGCGGCCTGTGGTACCAGGTGGTGGACCGGCCGGACCATCCGGACAACTGGTGTGATGTGTCCGGCAGCGCCATGTTCACATACGCCTATTACCGTGCTCTTAAGGCGGGAATTACAGGAGGCAGTGCATATGAGCGGGCGGCAGAAAAAGGCTGGAAGGGCGTAATCAGCCGCATGCGGGAGAATGCGGACGGCCTGATGGATGTCTATGGGGCGTGCGACGGACTGTGTGTGCAGAAAAGCTATGATGCCTATGTGCATTATCCCCAAAAGGTAAATGCCAAAGAGGCGGTGTGCAGCTGCCTGTGGGCCGCGGTGGAAGCGGAGTGGGGCCGTATGGAGTAAGGAAGTAATAAACAAGTAATAAACAGGCCAAAGTATTGTAACATTGGATACAATACTTTGGCTTGTTCTTTTGTTTTTTCTGTGATAAAATGTGGAGTGATTATGATATTATCATAAAATACAGGCATTGACGCCAAATCGGAATAAATGCTGTGATAAAAGAGAAATAGGCAGTAATAGTGGGAGCCTGCGGCTGTCTAACGGCGAAGCTCCCAGGACAAAAGAGACTTGCAGAAGGGAGGCAGACATGATAACATATGGTAAGACCGACGCCGGGCAGCTGCGGCCGATGAATCAGGATTATCACTGGGAATCCGTATCGCCTGTCGGAAGTTTTCCGAATCTGTTTATAATTGCAGACGGAATGGGCGGCCATAATGCGGGGGATTTTGCCAGCCGCTTTGCGGTGCGCCAGTTTGTCGCTCTTGCGCAGAATGAAGTCAATATGGAGATACCTGCGCTTCTCGGCCATCTGATGATTCAGGTCAACAATCAGCTGTATCAGAAATCCAAAGAGGAGCCGGAGCTTTCAGGTATGGGGACCACCATGGTTGTGGGAACGGTTTGCGGCGATATCTTATATGTCGCAAATGTCGGAGACAGCCGTTTATATGTTTGCGGAAACGAACTGCTTCAGGTGACGAAGGACCATTCTCTTGTGGAAGAGATGGTTGCCGAGGGAAAGCTGGAGAAAAACAGTGACTTGTATTACAGCCAGAAAAATATCATCACCCGCGCATTGGGCGGCGCATCTTATGTGCAGCCGGATGTGTTTCGAGTGTCTCTGGAGTCGGATGAAATCATACTGATGTGTACGGACGGACTCACAAATATGGTTTCAGACGGCCAGATCTGGAATATCCTTAAAGGGGATGGAGACTTGCATCAAAAAGTCAGCCAATTAATCCGTATGGCAAATGAAAATGGTGGTAAGGATAATATTACGGTGATTGTCATCGATCCTGAACCAGGTAAGGAGGAACTATGTTAAGAATAGGCAGTTTTCTCGGAGGAAGATATGAAATCCTCGAAAAGATAGGTACCGGCGGCATGTCCGAGGTCTATAAGGCCAAGGATCATAAGCTCAACCGCATGGTTGCGATCAAGGTGTTAAAGCAGGAATTTAATTCCGACAGCACTTTTGTAGCGAAATTTCAGGTGGAAGCCCAGTCAGCGGCATGCCTGACCCATCAGAATGTTGTGAACATCTACGATGTGGGCGTGGAAAATGACGTGCACTATATCGTGATGGAGCTGGTGGACGGCATCACCTTAAAAGAACTGATACAGAAGAAGGGCAAGCTGGACATCCGCGAATCCATCGGTGTGGCAATGCAGGTGGCGCAGGCCATAGAAGCAGCTCATGAACACAATATCGTCCATCGCGATATCAAGCCTCAGAACATTATCATCTCTACCACGGGCAAGGTGAAGGTCACCGATTTCGGCATCGCCAGGGCCGCATCCACACAGACAATCAGTTCCAATACCATGGGATCTGTTCATTATATTTCTCCGGAACAGGCCAGGGGCGGTTACTGCGATGAGCGCAGCGACATTTATTCCCTGGGCATCACGCTCTATGAGATGCTGACCGGAAGGCTTCCTTTTGAAGGGGATTCAACTGTTTCCGTCGCTCTGCAGCATATTCAGGGGGAGATGGTTCCGCCTTCCCAATATGAACCGATGATTCCCGTCAGTCTGGAAAAAATCATATTAAAATGTACTCAGAAGAAACCGGAGCAGCGGTATGAATCCGCAACGGCTCTGATCAGCGATTTAAAGAAAGCGCTGATGACACCGGATGAGGATTTTGTGAAGGTGATCCCGCTGTCCAACGATTCCCCCACCCTGGTGATGAGCGAGGACGATGTGAATAAGATTAAAGAAGAAGCGCACCGCTCGGTCAAGACCGATGATGAGATGAAGGAAGAGGCCTATCTCATGGGGCTGGATGACGAAGACGATGAGGATGAGGACGATGAGGAGGATGATTTTGAGGATGAGGACGACGATGAGGACGACTCCCATGCCAGGATGGAGAAAATCATCACCGGAGTCGGCATCGCGGTAGCCATACTCATCGTAATACTGGCTGTATACGTGCTGGGCAAGGCTTTTGGCCTGTTCAGCTTTGGCAAAACACAGCAGGAGCCTACGGAAACCACTTCCGTTTCCTCTTCGGAGATTGCGGGTGAGATCATCATGCCGAACCTGCTTGGCAAAACGCTCGAGCAGGCGACGAAAGAACTCAATGAGCTGGGCCTTGGCATTTATCCGGAATATGCACCGTCCGACGATTATGAGCCCGGCCAGATCATCAAGCAGGATATCGATGCAGGATCTCCTGTGGAGAAAAACACCACAATCAATGTGGTGGTCTGCACCGGCAATGAGATGGTGGAGATCCCTGCGGACTTAAAGGGCATGACCAAGTCGTCGGCGGTAAAAGCGCTGGCAGCTCTCGGCCTGACCGCAAAAATCGAGGAAGACTACAGCGACGAGGAACCGGCCGGAAATGTTTTCGACAGCACTCCGAAATTCGGGCAGAAGGTAGCGGAAGGAACTGAGATCACGCTCTACGTCAGCCTGGGTTCCAAGCCCGAAACCGTATCGGTGCCGGATCTGCGCAACCGCTCCGAGGCGGATGCCAAGGCGCTGTTAAAGCAGTATAACTTAAAGACAGGCAGCGTAACGCAGGAAAACAGCGATACGGTAGCGGCCGGATATGTGATCCGTCAGGATATTGAGCCGGGTACGGAGGTGGAGCAGGGAGACAGCGTTGGCTTTGTAGTAAGCCTTGGGCCGTCTGTGAAGACAACGACTGTGCCGATTATTGTGGGCAAGACGGAAAGCGAGGCGAAGGCCGCGCTGGAAGAAAATAAGCTGGTGTATTCCGTGAAGAGCAGCGAAGCCAACGATTCAGCACCTAAAGGTACCATTATCAGCTGCGATCCGGGTCAGGGAACGACCGTGAATGAAGGGACTACAGTATATGTAGTGGTGAGCACCGGATCCAATAAAGCCACTGTGCCGGATCTTAGATTTTCCACTGCGGCGGAAGCAAAGAGCAAGCTGGAAGGCGTGGGCCTGCTGCTGGGAGAGGTTACCTACAGTTTCAGCGGCGATGTGAAAGACGGCCAGGTGATCAGCCAGTCCGTTAACCCAGGGGAATCAGTTACAAAGGGCAGTAAAGTAAATATTGTTGTGAGCAAGGGTGTGGAGCCTACTACAGCTCCCCCCGAACCGGAACCGAAACCGGACCCGGAGCCGACTACCAGCGGCAATACGGTTCCGCAGGCATAAGAGGTTATATGCAGGGAAAAATCATAAAAGGCATAGCAGGATTCTACTATGTCCATGACGGGCATAGCAGAATCTATGAGTGCAAAGCGAAAGGCATATTCCGTAATAAAAAAATCAAACCTCTGGTGGGGGATGACGTGATGTTTGACGTGATCAGTGACGAGGAACAAATCGGCAATATCACGGATATCCTCCCCAGAAACAATGAATTGATCAGGCCTGCCGTATCCAATATCGATCAGGCCCTGATCATTTTTGCCGCAAAAGACCCGGAACCGAATCTGAATCTGCTGGACCGCTTTCTGATCATGATGGAATACCAGCAGGTGCCCTGTACCATCTGTTTTAATAAGCTGGATCTGGAAGATAAGGATCAGGAACGGCTCGCCGGCATTTACGGTAAAGCGGGCTATGCGGTCCGATTCATGAGCGTGACCAACAGCAGGGGTACGGATGAGCTGCGCGCTCTCCTGGAAGGAAAAACGACCGTGCTGGCCGGACCTTCCGGCGTGGGTAAATCCTCCTTTTTAAATCTGCTCTGCCCCTTGGCAGAAATGGAAACCGGCAGCGTCAGCGAGAAAATACGGCGGGGACGGCACACCACACGCCATTCGGAGCTCTTTTACATAGGAAACGGTTCTTATGTAATGGACACGCCGGGCTTTAGCAGCATGGATATAAATATGATACTGGCAGATGACCTGAAGTACTATTTCCCGGAGTTTACACCCATGGAAGGTGAGTGCCGGTTTATTGGCTGCGCTCATATGGAGGAGCCCGGGTGTGCGGTGAAACAGGCGGTTGAATCCGGCGCTGTAAGCAGAGAGCGGTATGAGACCTACCGCGGTTTCTACCTGGAGTTAAAGAGCATTAAAAGATACTGACTATAAGAGAAATGAGGTAATCCTATGTTCCAACTGGCACCATCCATACTGGCCGCAGACTTTGCGAGGCTGGGGGAAGAGGTTAAAAGCGTGGAGGAAGCCGGCTGCGGCTGGCTGCATATCGATGTGATGGACGGCCGCTTTGTGCCGAGCATCTCCTATGGATCTCCGGTGATACGGGCTATCCGTCCGTTATCCGGCCTGTTTTTTGATGTGCATATAATGGCGGAACAGCCGGATCATCTGATAGAGGAGTTTTCCTTAGCCGGCGCCGATCTGATCACGGTGCATGCGGAAGCCTGCACGCATCTGGACCGGACGGTACAGCTGATCAAAAGCTGCAATAAGAAGGCGGGAGTGGCATTAAATCCTGCCACGCCGCTGAATGTGCTGGAATATGTGCTGCCGCAGCTGGACATGGTGCTTTTGATGACCGTGAATCCCGGATACGGCGGACAAAAGTATATCCCGTATATGACGGACAAAATACGCGCGCTGAAAAAGATGATTGCAGAAAGAGGCCTGCAGACGGATATCGAAGTGGACGGCGGTATCTACCAGGACAATGTATCGGTGGTGCTTGAAGCCGGCGCGAATATCATTGTGGCAGGTTCTGCCGTGTTCGGCACGGATGTGCCGGAGAAGGTAGGAAGATTTCTGAAAGTTTTCAAAAGTTTTGAAGACGGCGGCAGGTGAGAAGGTGGCGGCATGAAACGATGTCTGATTATAGCGGGCGGGCAGATCTCTTTGGGCGGTTATCTGCTGCCCATTCAACAGGAGCCCTTTGACCTGGTGATTGCTGTGGATGGCGGTCTGAAGAGTGCAGACCGCCTTCATTTCATTCCGAGCCATGTGGTGGGTGATTTTGATACGGTGGAACCGGAACTGCTTGCGCGGTACCGGAAGGATGAGAACATATTATTTTATACACATTGCCCGGAAAAGGATGCTACGGATACTGAGCTTGCCATGGAGCTTGCGATCGAGCAGGGCGCGGAGGAAATTGTGATTCTGGGGGGAACGGGCGGCCGGATGGATCATACGCTTGCCAATCTCCAGGTCATGATGAAGCCGCTTCAGGCAGGAATTCCATGCTTCATGGCGGATGCCTGCAACCGGATCAGGCTGCTTGACCACAGTATGAGGTTTCGCAGGAAAGACTGTTTTGGCACCTATATCTCCCTGATTCCCCTGACGGAAAAGGTTGAGAATGTAACCTTAAAGGGCTTTAAGTACCCGCTGCACAATTACTGCCTGACCATAGGAAACAGCCTGGGCATCAGCAATGAGCTGGCAGAGGATACCGGCGAGGTATGCTTTACGGATGGGATCCTGATCTGTATTGAATCGCGGGACCGGGAATGACCGTCCGGGCTTCGTGAAAAGTGGTATGGTCAAAAAAATATGTACTGGATATTTTTACGAGTCCAGTACGATGCTATGATAGTCACACGGGCTGATTTACAGCGCGATCGTATATCAGAGGAGATGGACTATTATGGAAAAGACAGACAACAAGATTATGAAAATCGCGGTTACCGCACTGATGGCGGCTTTGTGCTTTATCGCTTTCAACTATCTGCAGATCCCGATTCCGCTGCCCGGAGGCGATCAGGTTGCGCTTCATGTCGGCAATGCTTTCTGCGTACTGGCAGCGCTTCTTATGGGCGGGTTATACGGCGGGCTGGCCGGTTCCATCGGCATGACGCTGGCGGATCTGCTGAATCCGGCTTACGTGACCAGCGCGCCGAAGACTTTTATACTAAAAATGTGTATCGGGCTCATCGCGGGGCTGATCGCTCATAAAATCGGGCGGATCAATGAAAGCAGCGATACAAAGCATGTTTTTTTCTGGACGCTGATGGCCTGCCTTGGCAGTCTGGGATTTAATGTGATCTTCGATCCGATCTTCGGATATTTCTATAAGACTTTCATCCTGGGTGTGCAGACGGATGTGGCGAAGATTGTTTCCACATGGGCGGCCGGCGTTACCGCGATCAATGCGGCGGTATGTACGGTTGTTGTTACCGCGCTCTACATGGCTTTAAGACCCGCGTTAAAGAAGAGCGGTCTTATGGCCAGATTCCTGCCTTCAGCAAAAAAGGCCGGACAGTGATAGAAGTTAGGAGGGCGTAAGCGCATGCCGCAGAAGAAAATTGCCGTTATACAGGATTTGTCCGGTTTTGGGCGGTGTTCCCTCACTGTTGCGATTCCGATCGTATCAGCGCTGGGTGTGCAGTGCTGCCCGGTGCCGACTTCAATATTTTCCAACCATACAGCGTATCCCCACTATTTTTTTGAAGACTATACGAAGAAGATGCCGGAGTACATCTCGCACTGGAAGCGTCTGGGCCTTAGCTTTGACGGGATTTATACCGGCTTTTTAGGGTCAAAGAAGCAGATTGCGATCGTAAAGGATTTTATTGAAGAATTCGGCTTAAAGGGCTGTAAGGTGATCATAGATCCGGTGATGGGGGATGACGGGCGGACCTATGCGACCTATACGAAACAGATGTGCCGGGAGATGAAGAAGCTGGTGGAGTACGCGGATATACTGACTCCGAATCTGACGGAAGCCTGCATCCTTTCGGATACGCCTTACCGGGCATCGGGATGGAGGAAGGCAGAGCTTGTTGACCTTGCCAAACGCCTGTCCGCGGGGCAGTCAAAGAAAGTTGTGATCACCGGGATCGGAAGCGGAGAGTACATCGGCAACCTTGTCTATGAACCCGGCAGCACCCCGCGCCTTCTGCGCACTCATAAGGCGGGGAGAAGCCGCTGCGGCACCGGGGATGTGTTCGCCAGCATCATTGCGGCCAATGCGGTAAAGGAGATTCCGTTTGAACAGTCGGTCCGCCAGGCGTCCGATTTCGTTAAGGCATGTATCCTGCGGTCGGATGAACTTAAGATACCGCTAACCGACGGCGTATGCTTTGAGGAGAAGCTGGAGCTCCTTACGAGGAAGCGGCAGAGGTAATAATTGTGCTTGTATTCTCCGTAATTTTACAGTATATTTATACTATCGAGAAAGTTTTCTGCCCGCCGCCTGCGCGCAGGTATGTTTGATTCATACGATGTGGCTGTCAGGTAATCTGCGGGGCACAAAACAGATGGAATACGGAGGATAACAGGATGAGCTGGGGACAGAGGGAACGCAATAAAAAGAAATGGATCTTTATTTTGTCGGCGGTGCTGGCTGTGGCAGTCATCGCAGCGGTGATTGTGATCGCCGTGATGCTTAATAAAAAGGAAAAGCCTGCGGATGCGGACGTTCCGTCCTCTGTGAATACGGCTAAGGTCATCACCATGAGGGACAGCAGCCTGGGGGAGATCTGGGTGCCTGTCCGGGAGGAGCTGGCTAAGAATTCCTATAATCCGGATCAGATCGATACCAGGAGAGGGCTTAAAACCTATAATGAAAACGGCGTGGTGGTCAGCACGGTCGGCGTGGATGTGTCCTATTTCCAGAAAGAGATTGACTGGCAGAAGGTGAAGGCGGACGGCATCGACTTCGCAATGATCCGGCTGGGCCTTAGGGGATACGGTACCGGGGCCATCGTGATGGATGAGGATTTTGAATATAATATAAAGAATGCTCTGGAAGCCGGACTGGATGTGGGGGTATATTTCTTCTCACAGGCGACCAGCCCTGAAGAAGCGAAAGAAGAGGCCGAATATGTGATCGATGTCCTGAAGGATTATGAGATCACGTTTCCGGTAGTGTTTGATCTGGAAGTGATCCGCCAGGACAACTCCAGGACCAATGAGCTTAGCACACGGACAATGACAGAAGCCTGCGCAGCCTTCTGCAAAAAGATTAAGGATGCCGGATATCAGCCGATGTACTATGCCAATAAGAAATGTGCAGTGCTTAAATATGATATGGCAGAACTGTCGGACTACGATCTCTGGTATGTGGATTACAATGACGTCTTTGATTTCCCTTATGAATTCGCGATGTGGCAGTACACTAATAAAGGCACGGTGGACGGCATTGAAGGTGAAGTGGATCTGAATCTGTGTTTTAAGAAGTACGGCAAATAAAAAACGGTTAAAAGCCTTCTTAAAAGGAGCGGCGGCAGTGGGATAAGCCGTTTCTTTGGAAGGCTTTTTGATTTTATATGGAACCTGTTACCGTGGGGCATATCTGCGCGCATCCACGCCGTAAAGCTGCACCGTTTCCAGCAGCGGGCTGTCCGCCAGGTCTGCAGGAGTGACCAGGACACCGCCGTCTCCGTCCAGATCGATATCCGACTGCATATAGGCCTGCCAGACCAGATGGGAACAGTAGGTTCCGGCCACTTTTTTACCCGCATAGAATTTAGGTTTTAAAATACCGACGGTCAAATCATAGGGGATGCCGGTAAGACATTCTTTGGCATACCGCACCACAGCTTCCGCCTGTTCATCTGTAATTTTCCTCACCCTTAAAACAATAAAGGAGGGGTAGGTCAGCCAGCCCTCCAGAGATTTTTCGCGGGCGGGCTTACCGAGCGCCCCGGCCTCCAGTACCAGGCCGGCATCCGCATCCGTCACCAGGGCCGCATGCCCGTTTCTCCAGCCGAAGGTGTGGCTGCAGCAGGTGATGAGGATATCTCCGTCATGCAGCGGCGCCAGCCGGACGGGCGTTTCTATGCGTTCTTCCATTGTGATCGGGCTGATTCTGCTGCAGCTCCATTTCGTATCCAAGAAAAATAGTTCTTGATAAGCCAGCACTTCTCCTTTAAAATCAGAAGTGGCGGCGCGAAGTTCATCAAGCGCGGTCTGTCCGAGGCCGGTCTGAAGAAAAAGTGTGCGGTAATCGTCTTCTGTAAAGCGGGGTTTATTCAGCAGATCATCAAGATCCGTGCGCGCGTATTCGGGCAGGTGACGGGCCAGAGGCTCCGTGCTCACCGTGCAGAACCACAGCAGAGCTGTCAGGACGGACACCGACAGGAGAATCACAAGTGAGATCCGTTTCCATTTCATATTCAATCACCTTCAGGTAGTATGTCCTGTTCTGATGAAAGGATTCTTATTTCCTGGCGGCTTTAGGGAGGTAAATGTATGTACCGAATCATGATTGTTGAGGACGATCCGACCATTGCAGAGATGCTCTCTTCCCATCTTAAGAGCTGGGGGATGAAAGCCTGCGCCGTGAAAGACTTCCAGAATGTGATGGCGTGTTTCGCGAAGGTTTCACCGCATCTCATCCTGATGGATATATCCCTGCCTTTCTTTAACGGCTATCACTGGTGCGGTGAGATACGTAAAATCTCCAAAGTTCCGGTGATCTTTGTTTCCTCCGCCGGCGATAATATGAATATCATCATGGCCATGAATATGGGCGGTGACGATTTCATCACAAAACCCTTTGACCTCGATGTGCTGGTGGCAAAAATCCAGGCGCTGCTTAGACGCGCATATGACTTCCAGGGGAGTGTAAATATCATGGAATACAGAGGCGCAATTTTGAATCTGGGAGATACGACGCTCACCTTCGGGGATCAAACGCTGGAGCTTACGCGCAATGAGTTCCGCATACTGAAGACACTGCTTGAGCATAAAGGCAGCGTGGTTGCCAGAGAGGCGATTATGAAGAAGCTGTGGAACGACGAATGCTTTATCGATGACAATACCCTGACAGTCAATATCAACCGCCTGCGCAGGAAACTTAAGGAGGCAGGGCTTAAGGACGCGATACAGACCAAAAAAGGGATCGGATACCTGATGGGAGATTAGTGCATATGGGACTGCAAAATTATCTGAAATCCAGAGGAAGCATTATCTGCGGCTTTTTCTTTATCATTCTCTGTTATGGAATCGTTTATTTCCTTTATTATACCGAGGCAGAGGCGTTTATCTATGGAACTGAGGTTGTGACGGCGTGCGCTATCTGTGTGCTGATCATGGATTATATGAAATATTTAAGGCGGCATGCGAGCGTGCAAAGGCTGCTTTCTATGCAGGAATGGAGCGTCGCGGATCTGCCGGATGCGCCGTCGGCGGAATGCCGCGATGACAGGCTTTTGCTGGAACGGCTTCTGGAGAGGAACAAAGACCTGATATCCCAGGCGGACCGCGCCAGGACCGATCAGACGGATTACTATACGATGTGGACGCATCAGATAAAAACGCCCCTGTTCGCCATGAAGCTTCTGATAGAATCGGATGTGGGCATTACTGTAAGGGGGAGCATGGAACAGGAACTGTTTAAAACGCAGGAATATGTGGACATGGCTCTGCAGTATCTGCGCATCCAGTCCATGTCGAACGACCTTGAGATCAGGGAGTGCTCGCTGAAGGATGCGGTGCACAGCGCGGTAAAAAAGTATTCCGTGATCTTTATCCATAAGAAGCTGAAAGTGAAGCTGGATCAGCTGGAGGTCATGGTGCTAAGCGATGAAAAGTGGCTGGTTTTTGCGATAGAACAGATTTTATCCAATGCGCTCAAATATACGGAAGAAGGCGGCGTCCATATTTACTGTATGGAAAAGTCCAAGATGCTTTTCATCGAAGATACCGGTATCGGAATCCGTTCCGAAGATCTTCCGCGGATCTTCGATAAAGGGTTTACCGGATACAATGGGAGATCGGGTAAAAAATCCACCGGTATAGGTCTGTATCTGTGCAGGCAGGTGCTGGATAAGCTGGGCAATACGGTATCCGTAGAGTCGGAGCCCGGAAGAGGGACCCGCTTTTGCATAGACTTAAACAGGGATCCGATTGAAATCTTTTAAAGCTGCCTATTAAAGCAGCTATTAACAGGACAAAAAGGGATGCTGCAAACAGGACTCTTACGTTTGCAGCATTTCCCCGTTATGGCATTTACTTATCTTGCGATTTTAAGAATCTGTCCGGGATAGATCCGGTTCGGATCCGGTATGCGGTTTAATTCAGCCAGCTCCTTTACTGTGGTCTTATACCGTTTGGCAATGGCGGACAGGGTATCGCCTCGTTGGATCGTATAGAACCGGTAGGCGCTTTCGTCGCTGCCTGCGCTGTCCAACGGGATTTTCAGCGTCTCTCCGGCATAGATTCGGTCAGGGTCGCTGATCTGATTGAAACTGGCCAGAGCGGCTACAGTTATATGGTACAGTCTGGCGATGCGGCTTAAGGTATCCCCTTTCTTTATCCGATAGGTGAGGATCTGCGTGGTTGGAAACGGTGGATTGCCCGGATCAGGCATCACTGTAATTTCATTCAGATAGATTTCCTTTGTAAAACGGTTTCTGTCCACATTGGTCCGTATGCCGTTCACCCGTCCCCTGTTCGTGTACTGCCAGCCAGTCCAGGCTTCCCAGGGGCCTGCATCTTCAGGAGAAGGCACTCCATACTGTGCGACCCATACAGGATAGACGGAAAGCGCGGGGTCCAGCCTCTTAAGCTTGGACACACTGCCATAGATGACGCCGTTTTCCTTCAAACGGCCGCTAAGCTCTGTAAGAAAGGCCCGAGATATTTCACTGATTTCTTCGTCGGACAGGCCGTCCAGCAGTTCGAAATCCAGCGCCGGACGCAGATCCGCTTCCTTTCCCTGTATTGTGGACATAAAGAAATGTGCCTGCTGCCTGGCCTGCCCCGCCGAACGGGCGGTCAGATAGTGGTAGAAGCCGACAGAAAGCCCTGCCGCTTTGGCGTCTTCATAATATCTTTCAAAATTAGGCTCAATGAAACGAAAGCCCTCGCTGGATTTTATATATACGAGCTCAATGCCGGAATCCCTGACCTGGGAAAAATTGATGCTGCCCTGCCACTGGCTGACATCGATGCCCTCATAGACCGGTGTGCTTACCGGAGGTACTGCCATAAGATCACTCCTTTTTTAATGTGCTGCTATAGTATATGGTATTTCTTACATAAATGTAAGCCATGTCCCGTGATTGTAAGACAAATCTATGGCAGCGCTTATGCTTCTGTAATTATAATAATATCTGTAAACAGACAGCCGGAGAGGAGAAAAAGGGCTCTTCGGAGAAATGGAGGAAATTATGGCACTGCTGGAAGTAAATGATGTAAAAAAAATATATACCACGCGTTTCGGGGGAAACCAGGTTCAGGCCCTGTCCGGCGTTACCTTTACGGTGGAAGCGGGGGAGTATGTGGCGATCATGGGGGAATCCGGCTCTGGAAAGACCACCCTGCTGAATATCCTGGCCTCGCTGGATAAGCCCACAAACGGCACGGTGACCTTGGACGGCATGGAGCTTACAAAAATAAAAGACAGGGAAATTTCGGCATTCCGCAGAAATAATCTGGGATTCGTATTTCAGGATTTTAACCTGCTGGATACATTTTCGCTAAGGGACAATATTTTTCTGCCGTTAGTGCTGGCGGGGCGCTCCCATGAGGAGATGGAGGAAAGGCTCACACCGATTGCTGCCAGTCTCGGCATCAGCGATCTGCTGGGAAAGTATCCGTATGAGGTGTCCGGAGGCCAGAAGCAGAGGGCGGCAGTGGCCAGAGCCCTGATCACGTATCCTAAGATCATTCTGGCAGATGAGCCCACCGGAGCTCTGGATTCCAAGGCGTCCATGAAACTGCTGAATATCTTTTCGCAGATCAACCGGACGGGGCAGACCATCCTGATGGTGACCCATTCGACACAGGCGGCCAGCCATGCGGGGCGCGTTATGTTCATTAAGGACGGAATTGTATTTAACCAGATTTACCGGGGAAACTTGAATCAGCAGGAAATGTACCAGAAGATTTCGGATACGCTCACCGCGCTGGCACAGGGAGGTGGGGAAGATGCATAAGCTGCTGTTTTATCCCAGGATGGCCTTTCACAATCTGCTAAAAAACCGCCAGACTTACTTCCCGTATCTTTTGACCTGCCTTGGCACTTATATGGCCTCTTATATTTATATGACCATTGCCTATAATAAGGGGCTGGAGCAGATGCGCGGCGCGGATAACATGAAAACTATCATGGAACTGGGCGTAGTGATTATCGGTATATTTGCGGCCGTCTTTTTATTTTATACTAACAGCTTTCTGATTAAACGCAGAAAAAAGGAGCTGGGCCTGTACTGCATCCTCGGCATGGAAAAAAGGCATGTGGGTCTTATCCTGCTGTTTGAAGTCCTGCTCACCTTCCTGGTCTGCGTCATCCTGGGCACGCTTGGCGGTTATGTGTTCGGCAGGCTTTTATTTCTGCTTCTGCTGCGCATCGTGAACTTTCAGGTGCCGCTGAAGTTTTATTTTTCTGCCAGAGCATTTTTCTCAACGACACTGTTCTTTTCGGCGATCTTTGCGGTAAATCTGTTAAACAACATCCTGCAGGTGCGCCTGGCCAATCCGGTGGATCTGCTGCTTGGCAGCAGCAGAGGAGAGAGGGAGCCGAGGGCTTCCTGGATTCTGGCTGTGGCAGGCGCTGCGGCACTGGCGCTGGGATATACGATCAGTGTGACCACTCAAAGCCCGCTGGAGGCGCTGACGGTTTTCTTTTGCGCCGTATTGCTGGTCATTTTCGGCACCTATGCGCTGTTTACTTCGGGCAGCATTGTGCTGCTGAAAACTCTGAGAAAGAAAAAAGATTTTTACTACCGCCCGCAGAACTTCATCTCTGTTTCTGGCATGATCTACAGGATGAAACAAAACGCGGTGGGATTGGCTAACATCTGTATCTTAAGCACAATGGTGCTGGTAGTTCTGTCCGCCACCATCAGCCTGTATATGGGCCAGAAAGGCACCATAAACACCCGCTATCCAAACGATCTGGCCGTCACCGCCAGGGAGCGGGAGCTGAATGCCGATGCGGTAAGCCGTATACTTGAAGAAGAGGCAGAGCAGTTCGGTATCGGAATTACGGGCAGTTTTTCTTATCATTATGCCAATGTGATGACCTTAAGAAACGGCAGCGGCATTTCCGTACTGCCGGACGTGGACAACGCCAATATGCGGAATAATCTCTTCATACTGAACCTGCTGCCTCTTGAGGAATACAATGCCCTTGCTGGCACACAGGCTGTGCTGGCGGATGATGAGGCTCTGGGATTTCCTATCAAGGGATCGCTGGGTACGGATGCCCTTTTGGTGGGCGATCTTTCTCTGAAATACAGGGAACTGGATTCGTTTCCGTTAGCCGAAAAGCGGGACTATATATATCAGGAGGAATGCTGGCTGGTGGTAAATGAAAATACCGCGCAGCGCATTGCAGACCAGCTTAACACAGACTATCTTCCGCTGGTGCTCTGGAGCCAGAGACAATGCATGGATCTTACGGGCGATGCGAAGGACTGCTATGAGTTTTCGCTGGCAGCCAAGGACCGCCTGTACCAGGAGGCTGAAGTTTCCCTGGTAGAAAGCCGCCAGACTGCGGAGGCCGATTTCTATATACTCAACGGAGGCTTTCTGTTTCTGGGAATCTTCATGGGCATGCTGTTTATGATGGCGGCGGCCCTGATCATTTATTTCAAGCAGATGTCGGAGGGATACGACGATCACCAGCGGTTTGAAATCATGCAGAAGGTCGGCATGGATGACAGAGAAATACGTAAAACCATCAGCAAACAGATCTTAATGGTGTTTTTCCTCCCGCTGCTCACGGCGGTGCTCCATATGTGCTTCGCCTTTCCGGTGGTGTCCAAGCTCCTGATGATGTTCGGGCTGTTTGACAGACGGCTGTTTTTCCTGTGCACAATGGCGGCGGCGGGAGTGTTCGGCGTGTTCTATGTACTGATCTATCACAGGACGGCAAAGGTGTATTACCGGTTGGTGAAATGATAGTGCGTCATTTCAATGCTTTTCGCACAACTGCTCTGCCTTCCCGTTCAGCATATGTATGGAAACCGCATTTTTCATACATGGCCAGAGGTCCTCTGAATTCATCTTCCGTACCGATGAGATCTTCGTTGGCATAGGCCTCAACAAAATCAAAGCCGTCGTCGGCAGCGTCTTTGCAGACACGCTCCAGCAATTGGGTGGCTAAGCCTTTTCTCTGCATATTCGGCGCGATTACAAAACAGAAGACGGATTTTACCCTGACATCCTCCGGGTATTCCTCTATGGGCCAAAAAGACCGCAGATAATCGATGCAGAGGCTGCAGTCCGCGTTGGCATTGCACCATCCCACAACCTCACCGCCATAGTAGGCGAGATACCCCTGCAGACTGCCGGATCTGACAAACTGAAGGGCGTGTGCCCTCCTTTCCTCGGGTGTAGAAAACCAGTGGTCACCGTTGCCGATATAAGAATCATCGCTGCGCCAGGTGACACAGTAGCATTTGCCACCGTCGGTAAGTACGTTGTGCGGGGTGACGTCAAAGAAATGGGCATAATCTTCAGCGAGGTCAGGAGTAAGTTTTCGGATTTCGAATTCCATTGTTTTGCACTTCCTTTCTGATGCGTTTATACATCGGTGCAATTTTTGCCTGTTACGTTCGGGTTTCTACTAAAAATAGTACCATATGTACAGACTGTTTGCAAACAGATGTAAGTGCCAGACCAATTTGAGTTAAAGTTCAAACCAGGGCTGTGCTTTTGATTTATTTAATGTGAAGATTTTGTTGAGGAAGAACAGGTTATTGAGTATAATGAAGAAATATAAAGAGTTTGTGTTGGATTATAAAAGCAGTGAGGTTAAATGTGAAAATGAGTTGAGCAGTAACACGTAACTTGACAGGAGCGTACGTTTGCTGCTGCCATGATAGATTGGAGAACGTCTATGAAGAAATGCAGAATAACTGTAATGAAGATGTCCTGCTATCAGGATCTGATCGATTTATATGAGAATCCGATGGAACATGCCTGTGATATGAAACCCGGACAGATATTTATCTCGAATGGCTGGGAGAAGCCGCCCGGCATGTGTGACAGCGCATGGCAAAGCATGTCCGCATTTGTGATGGCGCTGGCTCACGGCGGTGAAAATCTGTATGACGGCTGGATGAAGAATCCGAAGTCAGCCATGATCAGCTGCAATGACGGGTTCAGGCCGGTCAGTTTTTTGATTGAAGCATTGGATGAGGATGAATAAAAAAATAACGATTAGAAACGGAGAACAATCATGAACTTAAAATACCCGGTAATACTGGCTTCCGCTTCCCCCAGGAGGAAAGAACTCCTGAAGCTGGCGGATATTGCATTTACAGTTCACCCATGTGAAGAGGAAGAGGTGATCAAAAGCAGCGATCCCAAACAGGTTGTGATGGATCTGGCCTGCCAGAAGGCCTGCGCCGTTGCAAAAGAGTATGAAAGCGGCGTCATTGTGATCGGGTCGGATACGGTGGTGGCGCTTGATGGCAGGCTGCTTGGGAAACCGAATTCCAAAGAGGAAGCTAAGGTTATGCTTAAAATGCTTCAGGGACGGGAGCATTTTGTATACACTGGGGTGGCTATATTGGTAAAGCAGGGCGGAGATACCGTGCGGCACATTTTCTGTGAGAGCGCGCGGGTTACGATGTATCCGGTCAGCGAGCGGGAGATCGTGAAATATGTTGAGACCGGAGAACCTATGGATAAGGCGGGAGCCTATGCGGTTCAGGGAAAAAGCAGCGTGTTTATACGGAGCGTGGAGGGGGAATACAATACGATTGTCGGGCTTCCGATCGCCCGGCTGTATCAGGAATTAAAAGAGATGGGACTGGAGGAAGTTCATGATTAAGTTAATCTGTACGGATATAGACGGAACCTTAGTGGGTGAGGGAAATACGGCGGTTAAACAGGAAGTGTTCGATGTGATTTTGAAGCTTAAAGCTACGGGGATCCATTTCGCGGCAGCCAGCGGCAGGCCGGCGGCAAGCGTTGAAAATGTGTTCGAACCGATTAAGGAAAAGATATTCTATATCACGGACAACGGCTCCTATATCGGCAGCTACCGCCGGGAGCTGTTTATTAACGGATTCCTATAATGAAGACGGGGTCCTAAAGGTTTTAAAAAAACTGCTGGACAGAGAAGCTCCCTTTTGTTTCAATGACTGCGAAAAAAGGTAACAGGTTCAGGATGTGAAAAAATAGCAGGATAATGCTATAAATAGCCTGTTTTGCTGTTGTATTTCGTAATTAAGCTATTGTATAATGAGAAAAACGATATGAAATGCAACATTGTAAAGGAGTGTAATTATGAGTGTATTTGAGGAGATTTCAGAAAAGCTGCAGAGGGGAAAAGCAAAGGATGTAGCGGCGCTGGTGACAGCGGCGCTGGAGGCAGGCGAGAAGCCTGAAGCTGTGCTGAATGAAGGCCTGATCGCCGGTATGAACATCGTAGGAGAAAAATTCAAGAAGGCTGAGGTGTTCGTACCGGAGGTGCTGGTTGCTGCAAGGGCGATGAACGCAGGTCTGAAGGTGCTTCAGCCCGCGCTGAAGAGTGCCGGTGTAAAACCTGTCGGCAAAGCTGTCATATGCACGGTTAAGGGAGATATGCATGATATAGGCAAAAATCTGGTGAAGATGATGATTGAAGGCCAGGGAATCGAATGCATTGACCTGGGCGTGGACGTGGATCCGGAGAAGGTTGTGAACGCGGTGAAAGAAAGCGGAGCAGAACTAGTATGTCTTTCCGCGCTGCTGACAACGACAATGACTGCCCAGAGAGATGTGATCGAGGCGCTTAAAGAGGCCGGAATCCGTGATCAGGTGAAGGTGATGGTCGGAGGAGCACCTGTGACTCAGCAGTACGCGGATGAAATCGGAGCGGACTGCTATACGCTGGATGCGGCATCCGCTGCACAGGCCGCCAGGTCGTTCTTTGCAGCATGAAACATCTGATCGATCTGCTCGACCGGGGCGAGCTGTACGATATTTTCAGAAACTTCGGGGATATGAGCGGTCTGGGCGTTTCTTTGCGGGATCTGGAGGGAAAAGAGCTGATGTCCTATTATAAGGATGGGGGCGCGTGCATCTGCAACATGATAAACGGCAATCCGATCTGTGTAAAGAATGTCAGCTATAGCGGCCGTCTGGCGGCGAATCTGGGGGAGCCCTATATCTATGTCTGCGGCTGTGGACTGGTCATGAGCGCTTCGGCGGTCATGCTGGAGGATGACCTGATCGGTGCCGTGTTCTGCGGGCCGGCCATGCTGTGGGACGCCGATGAATATGCGCTGGATGAGCTGGAAAAGAATACGGTACATACGGTGCTGACCGATGCGGACAGGAAACATATTGCGGCGAATACGCCGCAGTATTCCTGCTGCCAGATCAGAAGCGCTTCCGGAATCCTGTTCCGGCTGGTGAACTATATGTGCAGGAGCCATATGGATATCTTAAACCAGAGGCAGGAAATTACAAAACAGCAGGCAACGATCTCCGTGCTGATGTCGGAAAATCGCCAGCAGCTTACAGCGGGTAAACGCACAGGCTTTTACTCCCCGGAAAACGAAAAAAAGCTGATGAATTCAGTCCGCTTTGGGGACAAAACGGCGGCCAGAAGGCAGCTGAACAATGTCCTGGCGGATGTATTTCTGTATTCCGGCGGAAAACTCATGACTATTAAGGCAAAAATCTATGAACTCATAGGATTTTTGTTCAGGGCGGCCTCTGAGGCTGGGGCTGCGCAAGAGGAGCTGTTGAAAGCAGCCAGAGAATCGCAGAAGATTCTGGAAGATGAGATCAGCTTTGAAGATCTGTGCTACTGCACAAGCGTCACGATTGAACGCTTTATAGATGCGGTCTATAACGGAGGACGCAACATTCCCGGAGCGCGGTATCTGGCGGCGGCGATGACGTTTATCGCTGAGAACTATGCCTGTAACATAACAATCAAGGATGTGGCTTTTGCGGTGGAAATCAGCACATCCTATCTGTCGCATCTGTTTCACGACGGGTTGGGAACCACATTTATTTCCTATCTCACCTCAATACGCATTGAAGCCGCCAAGGAGCTGCTGATGGCAAGCAGCCTGACGGTCACGGAGATATCGGCAAGGGTCGGATACACGGACACGAATTATTTTATCCGAGCCTTTAAGAAATCCTTAGGGATCAGTCCCGGCCAGTACAGACAGCAGAATACGGTGGGATAAACGATACAAACTCAGGGAGAGGATTATAGCTTATGAATATGAATGAATGGATGGGAAGGCTTGCAGAAAGCAGGAAACCGATGCCGGTTCTATCTTTTCCGTCGACGCAGCTAATGGGTGTCAGCGTATATCAGCTCACTCATGACAGCGGCATACAGGCGGAGGGAATACAAAAGGTCGCGGAGAGAACGGATGCGGCAGCGGCCGTATGCATGATGGATCTGTCGGTGGAAGCGGAAGCCTTTGGATGCGAGATAAAGAAAAGCGAAAACGAGATTCCTACCGTTGTGGGAACCCTGATTGCAGATGAAGAGGAAGCCGAGGCGCTGCGCGTCCCTAAGGTGGGCGACGGGCGCACTGGCGTTTATGTGGAAGCTGCCGGGAAAGCGAAGGTAATGATCACGGACCGGCCGGTATTTGCCGGGATGATCGGTCCTTTTTCTCTGGCAGGAAGGCTGATGGATGTCTCAGAGGCTCTGGTTAACTGTATCGTTGAACCGGATTTTGTCCATGCCGCATTAAAAAAGGCAGTAGAGTTTCTGACCGAATACGCGCTGGCATACAAATCCGCGGGACTTGACGGCATCATGATGGCGGAACCGCTTTCCGGGCTGCTCTCACCGGACCTTGAAAAGGAATTTTCCGCGCCTTATGTGAAACAGCTCATTGACGCTGTCCAGGATCAGAACTTCGCTGTGATCTACCATAACTGCGGCCCCAACACTCCGCTTATGACGGAATCCATCTACCAGAACGGCGCGGCAGCCTTCCATTTCGGCGACGCGGTGGATCTGGTGCAGATGCTTGAGAAGATGCCGGAGGATAAACCTGTCTGCGGCAACATCTCGCCTTCGGCTCTGTTTATGAACGGGACAGAAGAAGAAATTTATTCCGCTACGCAGGAGCTGATGAGACGGTGTGCAGGCCACAAAAATTTTGTGCTGTCTTCCGGATGTGATATACCTCCGGCTTCCAGCTGGAAAAATATTGATGCGTTTTTCAGGGCATCCGCGGATTTCTATAAATAAACAGGAGAGTGTGTTATGACAAATAGAGAACGTGCATTGAACCTGCTGCATTTTAAACCGGTGGACCGTCTGCCGGCCGTACATTTCGGCTATTGGCCGGAACTCCTGGTGGAGTGGGCCGAGCAGGGCAAGATCCCGGCAGAGCTGTCCCGGGGCTGGGGGGACGGAAATGATAAGGATATGGAACTGGATAAGCTCATAGGCTGGGATTACAACTGGTCCCATGTACACGGCCCTGTTATGGGGCTGTTCCCGGCATTTGAAAAGACGGTGCTGGAGGTTCTGCCGGACGGCACACAGCGCGTACAAAACAGCAGCGGACTGATCGAACGGATGCATCCGGGAGTGGTGTCCATTCCGCAGGAAGACGATTATCTGCTCAAGGACCGTGAAGCCTTTGAAACGCTCTATAAGCCCAAGATGCAGTTTAGCGCCGATCGGATCGATACCGAATATTGGAAGAAGTATAATGAAGAAGTATATGATAAACTGGATGTGCCGCTTGGCATTTCCCTGGGATCTGTACTGGGTGATATTCGGAACATGGTTTCTGTAATCGGCATGAGCTATCTGATGTATGATGAGGATGAAGATCTGTTCGCCGATATCATAGATACATATGCAGAAATGCAGTACAGGTGTGTGGAGGCAGTGCTTGAGGCGGGCGCCCGGTTTGACTTCGGACATTTCTGGGAGGATATCTGCTTTAACAGCGGTCCGCTTTTGTCCCCGGCTGTGTTTGAAGAGCTGTGTGCGCGCCATTACAAACGCCGCTGCGATCTGCTTCGTAAATATGGCATCGATCTTATTTCTCTTGACTGCGACGGCGTTACGGAGAAGCTGCAGCAGACATGGCTGGATAACGGAGTGAATATTTTGTTTCCCATAGAGGTGGGCACCTGGGGCGACCAGTTTGAACCTGCAAGGAACCGTTTTGGAACGCGGCAGCTGGGCGTCGGAGCGATGGATAAGACAGCACTTCGCAAGGATAAGGCCGCTGTGGATGCCGAGCTTGAGAGAATACGCAGGATGGTGTCGCTGGGCGGTTTTATTCCCTGCCCGGACCACCGGCTGATGCCCGGAACGAAATTTGAACTGGTGCAGTATTACGCGGATGAAATTAAAAAGATCCGCCCTTAAGGTGATGACATGTCTTATAAGATGATAGAGATACCGCCCGGAAACGGCGGACAGAAGCTTTCAGACTGGCTGCGGGCCAGCGGTTATGAGATCCCTCTCGACTGCGGCGGCCGCGGCGTCTGCGGCAAGTGTAAGGTCCGGGTGGCAGAGGGAAACTTTCCAAGTGCAGAGGATCCTTTAAAGCTGCTGCCGCCGGATGAAAACGGCGATATACGGGCCTGCCGCGCACTGTGTCCGGACGGCAGCGCGAAGATTTTACTGAAGGATATGGGCGGCCAGGGACTGACGGAATTTACGTTTGTATCCGAAGAAGCGGATGGAAAAGGGGTTGCGGCAGCCCTGGATATCGGAACCACCACGGTGGCTGCGGCGCTTGTGGACAGGGAAACGGGCCGGATACTGGATACTGTATCCAATCTTAATCCGCAGCGAAGCTACGGTGCGGATGTGATCAGCAGGATTGCCGCCGCAAAGGACGGGAATCTTTTAAATCTGCAGAGACAGATACTCTGCGCGGCTTCGGATATGCTGACAGAGCTTTCGGAAAGGAATCCGCAGAAGAAACCTGAATGCATGGCGGTCACCGGCAATACGACGATGCTCCATCTGTTCTGCGGGATTTCGCCGGAGGGCATCGGGACATATCCTTTTACGCCGGCCTTTACAGACTTAAAGGAGCTTGACGGACAAAAGCTTTCCCTTCCGGTGGAGCGCGTGATCTTACTTCCTTCCGCCTCGGCCTTTATCGGAAGCGATGTCATAGCCGGCGCATTGGTCTGCCGGATGCGGGAGCTTAGCGGGCCTTCTGCGCTTCTTGATATCGGAACTAACGGCGAGATGATCGTATGCACAGGACGCGGAAGCGGCAATAAGCTATATGCCGCTTCCGCGGCTGCAGGTCCCGCTATGGAAGGCGCTAATATATCCTGCGGAACCGGCGGCATCGATGGTGCGGTATGTGCGGTTCTTGCGGAATCGTTTCGAACAATACAGGATAAACCGCCCTGCGGCCTGTGCGGCTGCGGTCTGGTGGATCTGATTGCGTCTCTTTTGGATCAGGGGCTGTTAGATGAGACGGGGAGCTTAACGGAGGATGCTTATACCTTAAAGGGATCCCATCTCTCGGCTGATGGGCAGATGCTGTCCGCATGTTCGGAAACGCCCATTGTGCTCACCCAGCAGGATATTCGTGAGTTCCAGCTTGCCAAAAGTGCGATTCGGGCAGGATTTGAAGCTCTGCTTGCGGAGGCTGGGATCCTCACGGAGCAACTGGAGAAGGTTTTTATTGCTGGCGGGCTGGGATATTACATGAATATCCGCAGCGCGGTCCGCACAGGGCTTCTGCCCGCAGAAGCCCTGCCTGTCATCGAAGCGGTCGGAAACAGCTCCCTTGCAGGGGCAGCGCAGTGTTTAAGTTCATCCGGAGCGATTTCGGATGCAGTCAGGCTCGCCTGTGAGTGTGAAATTGCAGAGCTGAATTCTTCCGCCTTATTTAATGAGCTGTTTATTGAAAATATGCTTTTTCCTGAAGATTAGTAACCGCTCATGCGGCGCATCTTCTTAAACGAAAAGATCTGCTTTTGCAGCACTTTTTTCGCCGCCTGAACTTACGTAAAATAGGAGAGTCGAGATGTCAGTGTATGAAAAACTGAAACGGCTGGCCGCCGATACGGACAGCCTCCCATATCCCATACATGAATACGCGTTTATGAAAACAGAGGAGATCCCTTTCAGCCCGCAGGTGAGAGAAGCATGCGAAGCAAATATGTGCGGCCGATACGGAAAGACCTGGATGTGCCCGCCCGGAGTGGGGGACTGGCGGGAACTAAAAGAGCTCTACAGCGGATACCAAAACGCATTTGTCTATACTACAAAGCATGATTTAGAAGATTCCTTCGACTGGGAAGGGATGCAGGAGGGCGGCAGGCAGCATGCTTTGGTGGATGATGCGCTGCTTGAGGAGCTTAAACAGGAGCCTGAACCTCACGATCTGTCCGGAGCCGGTTCTTGTTCCCTCTGTGAAAAATGCACCTATCCGGACGCGCCGTGCCGTCACCCCGACAAAGCGCGCAGGTCCCTTGAGGCCTGCGGAATCGATGTGGTCGCGCTGTCAAAAGCTGCGGGGCTTCATTATATCAACGGGGAGAATACGGTAACTTATTTTTCGATTCTTTATTACTAGCAATCATAAGACTTTGAACAGTAACATAAATAAGCGGCTGAACCGTATCTTCACATCGGGATTTAGCCGCTGCTTTTTTGACTTATTGAGCAAAAAATGCTATGCTTAAGGATCACACTGCGGCGGGAAGGGATTATGCCGCTAAAACGGCCAGCCATAGGCGTAAAAGCCCGCGAGCGGGATTCATTTTATAGGAGGGACAGTCATGAGATTTTTGCATACGGCAGATCTGCATATAGGAAAAGTAGTGAATGAATTTTCAATGCTGAAGGAACAGGAGGCAGCGCTGGATCAGATCTGTTCCTATGCCGCCTCTTATCAGGTTTCTGCCGTGATTCTGGCAGGGGATTTGTATGACCGGTCCATCCCCCCGGCAGAGGCGGTCTCGCTCATGGATGCCTTTCTGACCCGTCTTGCAGATCTGAATATCTGCGTCATGGGCATTGCGGGTAACCATGATTCTCCGGAACGCATCAGCTTTGCCAGCCAGATCCTGGCGGGCAGAGGCCTGTATCTGTCCGGCACGGCGCAGAAAGAGCTCTGTATGACCGAGCTTAAGGATGAATACGGCGCCGTACGGTTCTATCTGCTCCCCTTTTCCAGGCCGGCGGTCAAAAAGGAACTCTACGGGGAGGATATGCCGGATTTTGAGGCGGGTGTCCTGGCGGCGCTTTTGCATAACCCGCCGGAGCCCTCCCTGCGCAATGTGCTGGTGGCGCATGAATTTGTCACTTCAAAAGGCGCAGATCCCGTGCTGTCCGATTCCGAGGTTCGGGTCAGCGTGGGCGGCAGCGACCGGGTGGATGCGGGCTGCTTTGCGGCCTATGACTATACGGCTCTGGGGCATATCCACCGCTGTCAGAGAATCGGGGAGGGGAATATATGGTATGCCGGTTCTCCGGTTAAATATTCTTTTTCAGAGTGCGGACAGGATAAGTCGGTAAATCTGGTGGAGCTTGGCAAAAAGGGTGAGGTGAAGGTTACGCAGCTTCCGCTAAAACCGCTCCATGATATGCGCAGGATCAGGGGCAGTCTGAAGGAACTGACAAAGGAGGAGATCGCATCTTTAGCGGACCGGAGAGATTATCTGGCTGTGGAACTCACCGATGAAGAGGAACTGTTTGACCCCATGAGCGCGCTGCGAAGCGTATATCCCAATGTGATGCAGCTGTCCATTGTTAAAAATTTGCCTTTAAAGCAGCCGGAATATCAGGGGGCTTTTGGAATCAGGGAAAAGGATGAGCTGGAGCTCTTTGAGGAATTTTTTCTGGAAGTGACAGGCAGACAGATGGATGAACGGCGCAGGGAGATGTTCCGGCAGGCGGCGGATGAGGCGAAGGAGAAAGAAATATGAAACCGATACAGCTTAGCATATCGGCCTGGGGGCCCTATAAGGATCTGGTGGAAATTGACTTTGAAAGGGCGTCTGCCCAAGGGATTTTCCTGATCACCGGCCCTACGGGCGCCGGCAAGACAACTGTATTTGATGCGCTGACCTTCGCATTGTACGGAAATGTCAGCGGAAGCGTCCGGGAGAAGGATTCTCTGCGCAGCGACTTTGCGGCGGCGGATGTGAGGACCTTTGTGACGCTTTTATTCCGGCATCGCGGCGCCAGTTACCGGGTGACCAGAAATCCCCGCTACGAAAGGCCGAAGCTTAGGTCGGGGGGCACCACCCTTGAAAGAGAAAATGCCATCTTTTACCGTGGGGATGAACTGCTTTGCGAGGGAAGCCAGACGGTGACGGAGAAGATCACAGGGATCTTAGGTCTCCAGTACAGCCAGTTTAAACAGATCGCCATGATCGCTCAAGGGGAGTTCCAGGAACTCTTAACCGCCTCTTCCAGGGAGCGCACACAGATCTTCCGCAATATCTTTCGCACCAGGATCTATGATGCTATCCAAAACGTGCTCGCAAGCCGTGCAAAGGAGATGCTCGCGGACATCGGCCGGCTTAAAACGCAGTGCGACGAAGTTGTGCAGTCTGTCCGGTCGGATGATGAGAACTGGAAGACAGCCTGCTCTTTGAAGGATAAAAATTACAGTGCTCTGCTTCGCATGGCAGAAGAAGCGCTAGCCCAGGACCGGCGGCTTTTGAAAAATTTGGATGCCAGGACAGAACGCCTGGAGGCATCCGTGCGGCGGCTCATGCTCCGGACGGATGCGGCCAGAGAGCTGAACCTAAAGATAGACCGTTACCATGAATGCTGCCAAAAGCTCGCGCAGTTAAGACAGGAGGAGGCACGGGCAAAACGGGCCAGGAAACAGCTGGATGCCAGCAGCCGCTTTCTTAAGGCGAAGCCGGCATTCGAGGCGCTTAACAGCGCACGGATGAGACTGAAGGAGGCGGAGGCGTCCCGGCTTCAGGCCGAACGAACTCTCGCCGGGCTTAACAGGGAGTTCGCTAAGAAGCAGCAGGAACAGCAGCGCGCGCCTAAAAGGGCTGCTCTTCTTGCGCAGCTGGAAGAAAAGCTGCGGAGACAGAAGCTTATGGAGGAAAAATGTCTGGAGCTTATGAAGCGCGAGGCAGAGTTGAAACAGAGACAGGACATCTATTTAAAACTTGAAGAAGATGCCAAAAGGGCGCGAAGCTTGTATGAGGGGAAAGAGACTCTGTTTCGCAGAGAAAGCGCAGGTATTTTAGCCGCCGGTCTAACGGAGGGACAGCCCTGCCCGGTGTGCGGATCCGTACATCATCCCAGTCCGGCCAGAGCGGCGGAGGGAATACCGGATCAGAAGGAGTTAAACCGGCTGAAGGAACAGGCAAAAAAAAGGGAACAGGAGCTGTCTGCGGCGCATGCGCAGGCGGCCGCCGCCAATGCTCTGGTTTCTGGGCTTAAAAAAGAAGTGGGCTCTCACAGGGCGGATTCGCTTGCAGCGCAGATAACGAAAAACGAGGATAGGATAGAAGATCTGAAACTGCGCCTTGCGCGGGCACAGGAAGCTTATACAGAAGTTCATCTGGAACTGGAGAAACAGCGTTCTTGGACGGACAGCTGTCAAAAGGCCGCAGCTGTGGCTGAAAAAGAGCTTACAGAGGCGGATATGCTGTGGAAATCCTGCATGGAGCAGTGCGGTTTTACTTCCGTGACCGCCTACAAAAATGCGGAGATGGAGGAGACAGCGCTGATCGGCCTTAAGGAGTATATCGCGGGCTTCGACCGGGATCTGCACGCGGTTACCCTGCAGAAGCTCCAGCTTAAGGAGGAGCTTAAGTCCGCGCAGAAAAAGGATCTGGACAGTCTGGAGGGCAGCCTTCAAAAGACCGATTCTCTTTTAAAGGAAACCAGAAAACAGAGGGATGACGTTAACGCCAGGGTGGTAAGCAACCGCCAGGCGGTGCGGACATTGGAAGATAAACTCAAACAATCGGAGAAGCTTAAGGAAGAGTTCGGCATCCTAAGGGATGTGGAGCGGGCCGCCAACGGATATAATCCCAAGAAGCTGATCTTTGAACAGTATGTGCTGTCGGTCTATTTCGATGATATCCTGACAGGCGCCAACCTTAGGCTTACGGCCATGAGCAACGGCAGATATGAGCTGTTCAGGACACAAAGGGCTCTGGATTTAAGGAGCAGAGAAGGAATGGAACTTGAGGTGCTGGACCATTACACCGGCAGAAAGCGTTCGGTGAAAACCTTATCCGGAGGGGAAACCTTCAAGGCGGCCCTTTCCCTGGCGCTGGGCATGTCCGATGTGATCCAGGCCTATGCCGGAGGCATCGAGATCGATGCGCTCTTTATCGACGAGGGGTTTGGAGCGCTGGACGCAGAATCCATGGATCAGGCAGTGGCTGCGCTTTTGTCCCTGGTGCAGAAGGACCGCATGATCGGCATTATTTCTCATGTGGATGAGCTGAAGGAACGCATAGAATCTCAGATCGAGGTGGTAAAGACCAGCACCGGAAGTCGGATTATGCAGAAATCTTTTTGATTTTGTCGGCCTTTTGTGTTAGAATAGCAAAGTGTAAAAAGAACAGGAGAAAATGTCAAATATGAAACGATATGTGAAGAGGCTGCTGGCAGGTATTCTGACTGCCCTTCTGTTTTTGACAGGCTGCAGCAAACTGGCGGACAAGGATATACAGTTTACGGTGGGTTTAAATGAAGACCAGCTGTTTAAAATCGGCAGGGAGACGGCGACCGTGCCCGAGGCCATGATCTTTGTGACCACGCAGAAAAACATCTATGAGAAGGCCTATGGCTCCGAGATCTGGGACATCGATCTAAGCAACGGGACCTTTGAGACCTATGTCAGAGAGTCTCTCCAGAATTTCCTTGCCCAGATGAAATGTATGGTGCTTATGGCGGCAGACCGGGGCATTGAGCTGACCGAGGAAGAAAAACGCCTCGCAAAGGAAGCGGCGGACGCTTATTACGGCAAGCTGTCCGAAGCGGATATCGCATATATGAAGCTGACGCCTGGGACAGCCAAATCTGTATATGAGCAGTACTGTCTGGCCAATAAACTGGTGGAGGAGCTCACAAAGGATGTGAATGTGGAGGTCAGCGACAGCGAGGCCCGGATCATACAGGTGGAGCAGATTCTGATCAAGACCTATGCGGTGGATGCAAACGGAAACCAGGCCCCCCTGTCGGAGGAAGATAAGGCGGCAAAGAGGCAGACCGCAGAAGAAGCGCTTCATAAGGCAGAGTCCGGAACAGATTTTTCCGTGCTGGCCGAGAGCTATAACGAAGGAGATGCTGTCAACTACAAGGTGGGCCGCGGCGAATTTCCCGAGAGCTTTGAAGAGGCAGCCTTTGCGCTTTCCGACGGGGAGTTGAGCGGCATTGTGGAGACGGAATACGGTTACCATATCATCAAGTGCATTGAGGATTATGATATGGAGGGAACCGAGATGCATAAGAAAGAAATCGCCGAGCGCAAAAAATCGGAGGCGTTCTCTCAGGTATATGATACTTTTACCGCAGGACTGACCGCCGAATATAACAAGGCTGCTTGGGATCAGATCCGTTTTACCGGGGAAGCCCGTGCAGAGGGCGCTGATTTCTATGAGGAATACAAGGCGGTTTTCGGAGTGCAATAGGTCATCAGCCTGCGGCTGGTGACAAGTAAAGGAGAAGTAAGATTACATGACAGAGCAGAACAGCATCGCTGCCTGTGAGGCGGTTCCGGAAAAGGAACCCTTTCGGCAGCAGTACTATATGGAACTGGTCAGGACCATTGTGGAAAGAAGGGCCAAAGAGCTCGGGCGGCCGCTGACGGCCTGCATTCAGACCTTCGGATGCCAGATGAACGCCCGTGATTCGGAAAAGCTGATGGGCATCCTTGAGAGCGTGGGATTTACGCAGTCCGAAGATGAGGCTTCGGATTTCGTGCTTTATAACACATGTACTGTAAGGGATAATGCGAACCAGCGGGTATATGGCCGCCTTGGCTATTTAAACAGCCTGAAAAAGAAAAATCCGGAAATGATCATCGCGCTGTGCGGCTGCATGATGCAGGAACCGGCCGTGATTGAGAAACTGAAGAAAAGCTACCGGTTTGTAGATATCCTATTCGGCACTCATAATATTTTTATGCTGGCGGAGCTCTTATACCGCCGCATGACCGGGGAGAAGCAGGTGGTGGAAATCTGGGAGAGCACGGACCAGATCGTAGAAAACCTGCCTGTGGAGCGCAAGTACCCGTTCAAATCAGGCGTGAACATCATGTTTGGCTGCAATAACTTCTGCAGCTACTGCATCGTCCCCTATGTGAGGGGTCGTGAACGGAGCCGCAGCCCGGAGGATATCGTGGAGGAAGTGCGCCGGCTGGTGGCGGACGGTGTGGTAGAGGTCATGCTGCTGGGGCAGAACGTCAATTCTTATGGCAAAACCCTGGAAAATCCGATTTCTTTTGCAGAGCTCTTAAGAAAGGTGGAAGCCGTGGAAGGGCTTGAACGCATCCGGTTCATGACGAGCCATCCGAAGGATCTGTCCGACGAGCTGATCCAGACGATGAAGGAATCCAAAAAAATCTGCCATCACCTGCATCTGCCCCTGCAGTCCGGCAGCAGCCGGATCCTTAAAGAGATGAACCGCCGGTATACGAAGGAACAGTATCTGAACCTGGTGGATAAGATACGGGCGGCCATACCGGATATCGGACTGACTACGGACATCATTGTGGGATTTCCGGGAGAAACGGAAGAGGATTTTGAGGAAACCATGGATGTGGTGAGAAAGGTGCGCTACGACAGCGCCTTTACCTTCATATATTCCAAGAGGACGGGAACGCCGGCGGCAGCAATGCCGGATCAGGTGCCGGAGGATGTGGTAAAGGCCAGGTTTGACCGCCTCTTAAAGCAGGTGCAGGAAATCGCCGCTCAGGTATGTGAGCGGGATCTTGGCACCGTGCAGACCGCTCTGGTGGAAGGCATGGATGACCACTGTCCGGACACGGTGACCGGGAGGCTTGGCAACAATATCATGGTGCATTTTCCCGGCACGAAAGATATGATCGGCAAGATCTATCCGGTACGTCTCACAGAGGCAAGAGGATTTTATTATATGGGAACGAGGGACTAAATGGAACAGGTACAGCTAGAACAGTTGTCGCCCATGATGCAGCAATACATGAAGACAAAAGAGGAAAACGGGGACTGCATTCTGTTTTACCGGCTGGGCGATTTTTATGAAATGTTTTTTGATGACGCGGTGACGGTTTCTAGGGAACTGGAACTGACTCTGACCGGCAAGGAGTGTGGGTTAAAGGAGAGGGCGCCGATGTGCGGTGTGCCCTACCATGCGCTGGACACCTATTTAAACAGGCTGGTTCAGAAAGGGTACCGCGTCGCGATTGCGGAGCAGATGGAGGATCCGAGGCTTGCCAAGGGACTTGTGAAGCGGGAAGTGGTCCGTATCGTCACTCCGGGCACAATTATCAGCGATCTGGCGCTGGATGAGGCCAAGAACAACTATCTGATGTGCATCGTATACATTGACAGGACCTTTGGGCTTGGGGTGGCGGATATATCCACCGGTGATTTTCATGTCACCGAGGTGGACTCGGTCTCCAGGCTGGTGGATGAAATCAATAAATATATGCCGTCGGAAATCATCTGCAACGAAGCTTTTTACATGAGCGGTGTGGATATTGAGGATTTAAAGGAAAGGCTGTCCCTTGCGATTTCAGCGCTGGACAATTACTATTTTGACGATGACCGCTGCAAGTCCATCTTAAAAAGCCATTTTAAGGTAGAACGCCTGGAGGGTCTGGGCCTGGAAGACTACGAGACCGCCCTGATTGCGTCCGGCGCCCTGATGCAGTACCTTTATGAGACGCAGAAGAATACACTGGAGCAGCTGACCACGATACACCCGTATCAGATCGGTAAATACATGATCGTCGATACTTCAACCAGGCGGAACCTGGAGCTGGTGGAGACTTTAAGGGAGAAGCAGAAGAGAGGCTCCCTGCTGTGGGTGCTGGATAAGACGAAAACGGCCATGGGCGCGCGCATGCTCCGCAGCTATATTGAACAGCCGCTGATCGATAAAAAGGAGATTACGGACCGGCAGGATGCGATCGAGGAGCTGTGCAGAAACTACATCACCCGGGAGGAAATTGCCGAATACTTAAATCCGATCTACGACCTGGAGCGCCTGGTCAGCCGCATCACCTACCGCAGCGCCAATCCCAGGGATTTAATTGCATTTAAGAAATCCCTGGAGATGCTCCCTCCTATAAAACAGCAGATCGGATCCTTAAACAGCCCGCTGTGGCGGGAGATCTGCGATGAGCTGGATACCCTGGAGGATGTGTACGCGCTGATCGACCAGTCGATTCTGGAAGATCCCCCTATCACGATCCGGGAGGGCGGCATTATCAAAGACGGATACAGTTTTGAGGCGGATGAACTGCGCAGGGCCAAGACCGAAGGCAAGGGGTGGCTGGCTGAGCTTGAGACAAGAGAGCGGGAGAAGACGGGCATTAAGGGCCTCCGTGTCAAATACAACCGGGTGTTCGGCTATTATCTGGAGGTTACGAATTCCTTTAAAAACATGGTGCCGGACTATTATGTGCGCAAGCAGACACTGACCAACGCGGAACGCTATACGACGGATGAGTTAAAGCATCTGGAGGATGTGATCCTGGGCGCAGAGGACAAGTTATTTGTGCTGGAATACGATCTGTTCTGCCAGGTCAGAGATGAGATTGCCGCCGCAGTCGTGCGCATACAGAGCAGCGCCAAGGCCATTGCTAAAATCGATGTTCTGACTTCACTGTCTTCTGTAGCTGACCGCAATAATTTTGTGCGGCCCCATATCAACGAAAAGGGAATCATTAACATCAAGGACGGCCGTCATCCGGTGGTTGAACAGATGATTCACGGTGAGATGTTCATTTCCAATGATACTTATCTGGATAACAGCGCCAACCGCGTATCGATCATCACTGGCCCCAATATGGCCGGTAAATCCACTTATATGCGCCAGGTGGCGCTGATCGTGCTGATGGCTCAGATCGGCAGCTTTGTCCCGGCAAAGAGCGCCAACATCGGCATCTGCGACCGCATCTTTACCAGGGTCGGCGCATCTGACGACCTGGCCAGCGGCCAGAGTACCTTTATGGTGGAGATGACGGAAGTGGCCAACATCTTGAGAAATGCAACCAGAAACAGCCTGTTGATCCTTGACGAAATCGGTCGGGGGACCAGTACTTTTGACGGATTAAGCATCGCCTGGGCCGTGGTTGAGCATATCTCAAACGTAAAAACGCTGGGGGCCAAGACGCTGTTTGCCACCCATTACCATGAGCTGACGGAACTGGAAGGGACACTTGGCGGCGTCAACAATTACTGCATTGCGGTGAAGGAAAAGGGTGATGATATCGTATTTTTGCGAAAGATCGTAAAGGGCGGCGCCGACAAAAGCTACGGCATCCAGGTGGCTAAGCTGGCGGGAATCCCGGAACCGGTAATCCGCAGAGCCAAGGAGCTGGTGGAAGAACTAAGCGATGCGGACATCACTGCCCGTTCCAGAGAGATTGCCGCGACCTATCAGAACAAAAAATCAGTCGTACATATGGACGAGGTGGACATGTCACAGCTCACGCTGTTTGACACGGTGAAGGAAGATGATATCATAAACCAGATCACGGAACTGGATCTTTCGGGAACAACTCCCATTGATGCTTTAAACCTGCTTTACCAGTTTCAGACTAAGCTTAAGAATCGAGTGTGAGTATACATATGCCAAATATACAGGTATTGGATCAGAACACGATCAACCAGATCGCGGCAGGAGAGGTCATAGAACGACCGGCCTCCGTAGTCAAGGAGCTTCTGGAGAACGCCATTGATGCCAGAGCCACCGCCGTTACCGTGGAGATCCGTGACGGCGGCACCACGCTGATACGCGTGACCGATAATGGCTGCGGGATTGAGATGGATCAGATTCCCGTAGCCTTTCTGCGCCATTCCACCAGCAAGATCCGTTCAGTGGAGGACCTTTTGACCGTATCCAGCCTCGGTTTCCGCGGTGAGGCCCTTTCCAGCATCGCGGCCGTATCGCAGATGGAGCTGATCACAAAGACAGCGGATCAGCTCACAGGGGCCAGATACGTGATCGAGGGGAGCAGGGAGGTCTCTCTTGAAGAGATCGGAGCGCCGGACGGCACCACATTTCTGGTTAGAAATCTGTTCTTTAATACACCAGCCAGGAGGAAATTTCTCAAGTCACCTGCTGCGGAAGCCTCCTATATCAGTGATCTCGTGGAGAAAATCGCGCTGTCCCATCCGGATGTTTCCATCCGATTTATAAACAATAATCAGAATAAACTCCATACGGTGGGCAATCATAATCTGAAGGATATCATATACAACATCTTTGGCAGGGACACCTCTTTTCACATGATCCCCGTGCACAGCGAAAGCGAAGTGCTCACCATGACCGGATATCTGGGGCAGCCGGTCTTAGCCAGAGGAAACCGGGCCTATGAGATTTATTTTATCAACGGCAGATACATCAAAAGCTCCATCGTCGGCCGGGCGATCGAGGAAGCTTATAAGCCCTTTATGATGCAGCACAAGTATCCCTTTACCGTATTGCACTTTTCCATTGATTCCCAGCACCTGGATGTCAATGTCCATCCGACCAAGATGGAGCTGCGTTTCCGAAACAGTGAGGAAATCTATTCTCTGATCTTCCGCGCTGTTTCCGAAGCGCTGCGGCAGAAGGAGATGATTCCGGACTTTACGGTGGGGCCGGAGGAAAATCCGCAGAAATCCGAGATATCAAAGGATCGGATGCCGGAGCCTTTTGAGCGGAACCGCAGCCGCCAGTATCCTGTAAAGGAGAGCGTTGTTGCGAATCCGCCGGCCCATGACAGCGCAGTGCGGGAAAGTCCGGTTCAGGAAAGTCCGGTTCGGGAGAGGTCAGTTCAAAAGATGCCGGTGCAGGAAACACCCGTCCGCCGGGAGGCGTATCTTAGGCCGGCCGGGCAGGGATCGGATGCAGGGCAGCTGTGCCGTGAGAAAACGGAAAGTGCCTCTGTAGCCTGCGTTGTGCGCGACCCATCAGGTGCGTATGAAGCGCCGCTCGTTCCCATAGAGAAACCGGAACAGCTCAACCTGTTTAAGGAAGAGATTGTGCAGGAGAGGCCGGAGAGTAAATACCGGCTGATCGGCCAGATCTTTGATACCTATTGGCTCATCCAGCAGGAAGACCGCTTTCTGATCGTCGATCAGCATGCCGCACATGAAAAGGTCATGTATGAACGGCTGCTGAAAGCCCAGAAACAAAAGGAAATCCTGTCCCAGCAGTGCAATCCGCCGATCATTCTGACACTCAATCTGTCGGAGCAGACGCTGCTTTGCCAGCATCAGGAGGTATTCCGGGAACTTGGGTTTGAGATTGAACCGTTCGGCGGCAAAGAATATGCGGTTTATGCGGTGCCGGCCAATCTTCCGGGTATCGCAGGCAGGGAACTGATGATGGAACTAATCGGCAGCCTGGGGACGGAAAGCGCCTCTAAGACATCACAGATCATGTTGGAAAAGCTGGCATCCATGTCCTGCAAGGCCGCGGTGAAGGGCGGCCAGAAGATCTCCAGAGAAGAGATGGAAAGCCTGCTTCTTCAGATGATGGAGCTGGATAATCCCTATGCCTGCCCGCATGGCCGTCCGACCATGATTTCGATGACGAAGTATGAACTGGAAAAGAAATTTAAAAGAGTATTATAAGGAGTGTTGCGTTTGAAACCGCCGCTGATTGTACTGACCGGTCCCACCGCTGTGGGAAAGACGGCCCTGTCCATTGAACTGGCCAGGGCTTTAAACGGCGAAATTATCAGTGCGGACTCCATGCAGGTCTACCGCTGTATGGACATTGGGTCCGCGAAAGTTACGCCGGAAGAGATGCAGGGCATCCGCCATTATCTGATCGATGAGCTGGATCCTTCCGCTGAGTTTAATGTTGTGCGGTTTAAGCAGATGGCCAAAAAGGCGCTTGAAGAAATCTACAGCAGAGGAAAGCTTCCCATCGTGGCGGGCGGCACGGGATTTTATATTCAGGCGCTGTTAAAGGATGTGGATTTTACCGAGACCTGTGAAGACCCCGCCCTTCGGGAAGAACTGGAGAACCTGGCCAAAGAGCGCGGCGTAGAGTATCTGCACGGGCTGCTTGAAAGGGCGGATCCCGCCGCGGCCTCCAGCATCCACGCCAATAATGTAAAGCGGGTGATCCGCGCGCTTGAATTCAACCATCTGACAGGGGAGCAGATCTCCAGACACAATGCGGAAGAAAGCCGGAGAGAGTCCCCCTATAATTATCTCTATTTTGTGCTGACCATGGACCGGGCCAGGCTCTATGAACGCATCGAACGGCGGGTGGACGCCATGATGGCGGCCGGACTTCTGGAAGAGGTAGAAATGCTGAAGCAGATCGGCTGCCACCGGCAGATGGTATCCATGCAGGGGCTGGGTTATAAGGAGCTTCTAAGCTTTCTGGACGGTGACTGCACGCTTGAGGAAGCGGTATCCGTCATTAAACGGGATACGAGACATTTTGCCAAGCGGCAGCTCACATGGTTTCGCAGGGAAGAGGATGTGATCTGGATCGATAAGGACAGGTATCCGGATGAGGACGCTGTATTGGCCGGGATGCTTGAGATCATCCAAAAAAGATTTGTGTGATAAAGAAAGGACTATGCGCAGATACTGTGCGGAAATGAGGAATATATGACAGATTTATATGCCGGCTTTGGTATCTCTCCAAAGCTTATGAAGATCGCAGATGAAATTCTTAGCGGTTTAAAAGACCGTTTCGAGGCCATCGATCGGACGGCCGAAGAAAACCAGCTGAAAGTAATACGCGCTATGCAGGAATGCCGTGTGGCCGCAGAACACATGGCAGGAACCACCGGTTACGGATATAACGATGCAGGCAGGGACACGCTGGAACAGGTGTATGCCCACACCTTTCATACGGAGGATGCGCTTGTACGCGCTCAGATCACCTGCGGCACACATGCGCTGCATCTGGCACTTTCCTCTAACCTAAGGCCCGGGGATGAACTGCTTTCTCCTGTTGGCAAACCTTACGATACGCTGGAAGAGGTGATCGGCATCCGGCCTTCTGCAGGCTCACTTAGGGAATATGGCGTCACCTACCGTCAGGTGGATCTCCTTTCTGACGGGACCTTCGATTATGAGGGCATCAGAGAGGCGCTAAGTGACAAGACCCGGCTGGTGACGATCCAGAGATCCAAAGGTTATGCTTCCAGGCCTTCCTTTTCCGTCAGTCAGATCGGAGAGCTGATTGCATTTATAAAGGGAATAAGGCCCGATGTGATCTGCATGGTGGATAACTGCTACGGAGAGTTTGTGGAGACCGTCGAGCCGTCGGATGTGGGAGCGGATATGGTCGTAGGCTCCCTGATCAAAAATCCCGGAGGCGGTCTGGCGCCCATAGGGGGTTACATCGCCGGCAGAAAGGACTGCATAGAGCGCGCCGCATACCGGCTCACATCCCCGGGGCTGGGAAAAGAGGTGGGGGCGAGCTTAGGGATCAATCAGTCCTTTTTCCAGGGACTGTTTTTAGCGCCCACAGTGGTGGCCGGCGCGCTGAAAGGTGCGATATTTGCCGCCAATCTCTATGAACGTTTCGGTTTTCCCGTCATACCGGACAGCACGCAGTCAAGACATGATATTATACAGGCTGTGGAACTTGGCACGCCGGATGCGCTGATCGCATTCTGCGAGGGCATTCAGGCTGCCGCGCCTGTGGACAGCTATGTGACCCCTGTGCCGTGGGCGATGCCCGGTTATGAATCGGAAGTGATCATGGCCGCCGGCGCATTCGTCCAGGGCTCCTCCATCGAGTTAAGTGCCGACGGACCTCTGCGTCCTCCGTATACGGCATTCTTTCAGGGCGGGCTCACCTGGTATCATGCAAAGCTGGGGATACTCATGTCGTTCCAGAAGATTCTGGACGCGGGGATTCGTACACTGCAGTGATCTGCAGTGTGAAGACGGCTTAAGACTTCCCGCGCATGGCAGGAAAATATGAATCGCCACCGATTGGCAAAAGCGGACTCTATTTTGCATATTTCCTTCGTTTTTGAGCTCAGAAGGCGCATCCTGTCACATTTTTTTAAGCATTTACTATCTGTACATACCAGGAAAAGTATGCTAAAATGAAATGAAAATTTGAGGGGGACATACAAATGAAGCGAACAAAAAATGCCTGGGCGCTGACGCTGATGATCCTGTGCGGCGTTGTACTGGGCGGTTTTATAGGAACCCTGACCGAAGGCGTTTCTTGGCTTAGCTGGCTGGGATACGGCCAGACCTTTGGGTTTTCCTCACCGCTCGTGCTGGACCTTGGTGTGCTTGCTATCACTTTTGCGCTGACCATCAAGATCACCATCGCGAGTATCATCGGCGTGGTGATTGCAATATTGATTTACCGGCTCTTATAGTCTTTCATTTCGTACCTGGAGAGGTCGGAAAGGGAATACTATGAAGCATACGATCAAATCCATTCCGGAGAGCGAGAGGCCTTATGAAAAATGCCTGCGGTTCGGGGCGGAGCACCTGACGGATTCCGAACTGCTCGCGATCATCCTGCGGACCGGCTTTCAGGGAGAAAATTCCCTAAACTTAGCGCGCAGCGTCCTGGAGCGGTGCAGCTACCAGAAGGGACTTTTGGGGCTGACCCATATGACGGTGTCGGAACTGATGGAAATTAAGGGGATCGGCAAAGTGAAAGCGGTGCAGCTGCTCTGTATCGGAGAGCTCTCAAAGAGGATTTCCGCGGCGATGCCCAAGCCCTCGCCGGTATTTACTTCACCGGAAGAAATCGCCGCCATGTATATGGAGAGGATGCGGCATAAGGAGCAGGAGGAGCTTCTGCTTTTGCTGTTTAATACAAAAAATAAACTGATCCAGGAAGTATTTCTGACCAAAGGCACCGTAAACGCCTCTCTGGTATCGCCCAGGGAAATTTTTCTGGAAGCACTGAAATATCACGCGGTTTCCATCGTGCTGATCCATAACCACCCCAGCGGTGATCCAAACCCAAGCAAAGAGGATCTGCTGATTACGAAAAGAATCAGCGAGGCCGGAGCGATGCTTGGTATTTCTTTGCTGGACCACCTGATCATCGGTGACAATATCTACACCAGCCTGAAAAGACGAGGATGCATTGAATGAACCAGAAATTCAAAGATATATTTACTGCCAAACATATATTGATCGGATTGACTGCGCTGTGCCTGCTGTTCATAGGCCTGTCCTTTCTGTACGGCGATGCTGCCAATCCGGTGAAAAATGCGGTCAACAAGGTCGTGCTGCCCATGCAGAAGGGAATCAACAGCGTGGGAAGCAGACTTTTTTCAAGTGCTGAAGAGCTGGCGGCGTTAAAGGATGCACAGGAGGAGAACGCAAAGCTGAAGGAACAGATAGCAAACCTGCAGCAGGAGATCAGCCTGTCGGAGCAGGAACGCTATGAACTGCAGACGCTGCGCAAGCTCTATGAACTGGATGCCGGATATTCGGATTATGAAAAGGTGGGGGCGAGAGTGATCGGGAAGGATTCCGGCAACTGGTTTCATTACTTTTTAATCGATAAGGGGGCGGCCGACGGCATCGAGGTGAATATGAATGTGATCGCCCAGGGAGGCCTGGTGGGCATTGTGACAGAGGTGCGGGAAAATTCCGCCAAAGTGCTGGCCATCATAGACGATGAGAGCAACGTCAGCGCTGCGTCACTGGCTTCCCAGGATTCCTGCATGATATCCGGAGACCTTAAGCTCTATCAGGACGGAGTCCTAAGCCTGATGTATGTCGATAAGGACGCTCCGATCAATGAGGGGGATAAGATTGTAACTTCATCCACCAGCAATAAATTCCTGCCGGGAATTTTAATCGGCTATGTCAAAAGCATAGAGGTGGACGCCAATAATCTGACCAAGTCCGGCACCCTGATTCCGGTGGTGGATTTCGAGCACCTTGATACGGTTCTCGTCATCACCACGCAGAAGGAAGGATGGGATTCCTGGACGGAGTAGCTGCCTGAATAAGAATTAAAGTTGGGATTGGAGCCATATGAAAAGATTTCTGTTCATTGTTGCTGTGGTGCTTCTGGGATTTCTGCTTCAGAATAATGTATTTGCGCTGATATCCTTTGTGCGGACCACGCCGAACATACTCCTGGTGATCACCTGTTCCTTCGGGTTTATCCGCGGGCGCAGAGAAGGGATGTTTGTGGGGCTTTTTAGCGGCCTGCTCATTGAATGTGTATTCGGGGGCACGATGGGATTTTATATGCTGATCTATGTGTATCTCGGCTATTTCAGCGGCATATGGCACAAATACTTCGATGTGGAAAATATTATTATGCCGTCGCTTTTATGCGGAATCAGCGATCTCATCTACGGCCTGTATATTTTTGTTGTCCGGTTTGCCTTGAGGAACCGGCTGGATCTGGGATTTTATTTCCGCACGATCATCCTTCCGGAGGTGCTTTATACGGTAGTGATTGCACTGCTGGTATTCGGTATTCTGCTGATGGCGAACCGCAAACTGGAACAACTGGAAAAAAGGAGAGCTGCAAAATTTGTTTAAGGAAATATGGTACAGCATTTGCTATGTGGTAAAAAGCATTGTCACTTCCCGTCTGTTTGTGGTGGGAATCCTCTTTTTGTGCCTGATGGGCGCGCTGGTAGCGCGTCTGTTCCAGCTGCAGATTGTGGAAGGGGAGACCTATCAGGAAAACTATATTCAGAAGACAGAGACCGGCATCACACTGTACGGAACCCGCGGTACGATTTATGACCGAAACGGCTATCCGCTGGCAGAGGACAAGCTGGCCTATGTGGTGACCTTTACGGATACCGGCTATTATAAGGACGGATATCAGAAAAATGTCATGCTGCTGGATCTGATCCATCTGCTGAACCGCAATGGCGAAACCATCGTTACAAATGTTCCGATTGTATTGAACGATCAGAATATGTATGAATATACATCCATATCTGAAACAAGGCGGCTCCGTTTCTTAAGGGATGTCTTCGGTTATTCATCCATCGAAAAAATGCAGGACAGCGCCAAGGACCCTTCCGGTAAAACTGCGGAAGAAGTGGTTGGGATGCTGATCAGCCGCTATGGGATCGGCGAATATTCCAAATATGACGATCGTGAAGAGGAGACCTATGAGGTGAGCAAAGCGGACGCTTTGCAGCTGATCAATATCCGCTATGACATGGCCATGAACAGCTACCAGAAATATATACCGATCACCGTATCCTCCAATGTCAGCATGGAAACTGTGACGGAGGTGAAGGAAAATGCTGCATCCTTTAAGGGTGTGGATATACAGGAAGAGAGCATCCGCGTATATAATGACAGTATTCCATTCGCCCATATCACCGGCTATACCGGTTCCGTACAGGAGGAACAGTTAAAAGAACTCCAGGAAAAGGATCCTGACTATGAAGAAGGGGATATCGTCGGACAGACCGGCATAGAGTCGACCATGGAGGATGTGCTTCATGCCTCAAAGGGGTCGCAGAAGATGTATGTGGACAGCCAGGGACGCATCCTGGAGGTGGTGGAGAAAACGGATCCGAAGGCGGGGAACAATGTATACCTGACGCTGGACCGGGATCTGCAGGTGGCCGTCTACCGCCAGATCGAACGAACGCTGGCCGCCATCCTGGTGGACCGTATTGTAGAGGGAGATGTTGTCATCACACCGGAAACAAAATCCGCTAACTTCCGAATTCCCGTAAAGGACGCCTATTTTCAGCTGATCAACAACAATGTGCTGTCCATCGCTCATTTTTCTTCAGAGGATGCCTCAGAGGTGGAGCGGGAAATCTATCGGAAGATGCTGTCCAAACGGGATGAAGTGCTGGCGGTGATCAGCGACCAGCTGTTTACCGAAGCTCCGTCGGCATATAAGAGCCTGACAGAGGAGATGCAGACCTATGTGGACTACGTGATCTCCATGCTGGGAGATAAGAAGATCCTGCTTACGGACAACATTGAGAAGGAAGACGATACCTATAAACAGTGGAGGGAAGGAACCGTCAGCCTTCAGGAATATCTGTACTATGCGCTGACCAACAACTGGATCGATACCGGCAAGCTCAATATGGAGAGTAAATACTCCAGCACCGAACAAACCTTCCAGGCGCTGGTGGATTTGATTAAGGAAGAGCTCACAACGGATGCCGAATTCAGTAAAAAACTCTTTCGCTTTCTAATTGATGACGAAACTTTGAGCGGAAGAGAAATTTGTCTTGCTTTATTCGACCAGGATGTATTAGAATACAATGAGGAGGATTATGCGATGCTGCAAACCAGCAAGTATGATACCGCCGCATATAATTTCCTGAAGAAAAAGATCTCCAGCCTGGAGCTCACTCCGGCCCAGCTGGCGCTGGATCCGTGTTCGGCAGGAGTTACGGTAACGAACGCCAAGACCGGAGAAGTGCTGGCGCTGGTTTCCTATCCGAGCTATGATAACAACCTGATCAGCAACAGCGACTATTTCAGCCGTCTGTTGAATGATAAATCGGAGCCGTTTTATAACCGTGTTACAAAGACGACTCTGGCTCCCGGTTCCACTTTCAAGCCCATCACTACGATTGCGGGCCTGGAAGAAGGGGTACTGACGCCGGATGAGCTGATCCAGACTATGGGCATTTTTACCGAGCAGGGCCTGCAGCTGCGCTGTGCCGCGGCGCCGAGAAACCACGGGTTGATTAACGTCACCAAGGCGCTGGTGGTATCGTGCAACTACTTTTTCAGTGAGGTCGGCTGGAGAATGTGCCTGGACAGCAACAGGGTTTACAATGAAAACCTCGGGATCGCCGCCATTGAGAAGTATTCCGCCATGTTCGGTCTCGGTGAAAAAACAGGGGTGGAGATTGACGAGAGCCAGCCCCACATATCGGATTCCCAGCCCGTGCCTTCCGCAATCGGACAGGGTACCCATTCCTACAGCAATGTACAGATGAACCGGTATGCGGCCGGCCTTGCTTCCAGAGGAAATGTATATCAGTATACGATTATTGACAAAACCACGGACAGCCAGGGAAACCTGCTGGAAGACAACCAGCCGGAGGTGATCAGCCATATTGACATCTCGGATACCGCGTGGGATACTGCGTTAAACGGCATGCGCCAGGTGATTGCGGAAAGTGTAACTGGACGGATTTTCAACGACTGCCCGGTGACTGTGGCCGGCAAGACCGGTACGGCGGAGCAGAACAAGCTGCGCCCCAACCATGCACAGTTTATCAGTTTCGGGCCCTATGAAGATCCGGAGATCGTGGTTACCGCCACGATTATCAACGGTTATACAGCGGCAAATGCCGCTGAGATCTGCAAAGCGGTTTATGATTTCTACTACGATTCGGTGTCCATGGATGAAATTTTAAACGGGGGCGCCGCGGAGCTGTCCGGCGTCGTGGTGGACGACTGACGGCGTATTTATGAACACAGAGGTGAACGTATGAAACAGACAGTAATGATTAAGGGAAATGCCTATGGTCTGGTGGTGATGCTGGACAAAGAAGCGCCGTTTGAGGACATACTGAAGGAAGTTGCGGTGAAATTCAGAGATTCCGCAAAATTTTTCAAAAATGCGAAAATGGCCGTTTCCTTTGAGGGACGCAAACTATCACCGGAGGAACAGCAGCAGCTGATTGAGACCATAACGGATAACTCGACCATTACCGTTGTCTGCGTGCTGGACAAGGATGAGGAGAACGAGCGCAGGTTTAAAAAGAAGCTGGAGGAAGCCGTGACAGGTTCGGCTACCGGCAGCGGACAGTTTTATAAGGGGACTCTGCGTTCCGGCCAGGTCTTTGAGTCGGAGAGCAGCGTGATTATACTGGGCGATGTAAATCCCGGTGCCCGAGTGGTCGCCAAAGGAAATGTGGTGGTGCTGGGTGCGCTCCGCGGAACGGCTTTCGCCGGCCTGTCCGGCAATGAGCAGGCTTTCGTGGTGGCTCTGGAGATGGCGCCGACTCAGATACGCATAGCGGATACCATAGCCCGCAGTGCGGACAGGCCTCCTGTAAAGCCGGACAGCGCCGACCAGCCTAAGATCGCCTATATTGAAAACGGCAATATTTATATTGAACCTCTCTGCAAAGAGGTAATCAATGATATCCACCTCATATAAAATTTATATCACGTGCAATTTAAGTAACAGTTCAGACGGTGGGAAAATTGATCTGTTACCAATTTAATTTGGGAGGAAGAAAGACATGAGTGAAGTAATTGTAGTAACTTCAGGCAAGGGTGGCGTAGGAAAAACCACCACAACAGCAAATGTCGGCACGGGACTGGCTATGCTGAACAAGAAAGTAGTGCTGATCGATACAGATATCGGACTGCGCAATCTGGACGTAGTGATGGGTCTGGAGAACCGTATCGTTTATAATCTGGTGGATGTTGTGGAAGGAAACTGCCGCATTAAGCAGGCCCTGATTAAGGATAAGCGCTACAATAACCTGTATCTCCTGCCGTCCGCTCAAACAAGGGACAAGACCAGCGTTTCTCCTGAACAGATGCAGAAACTGATCGATGAACTCAAAGAAGAATTTGACTATATTATACTGGACTGCCCGGCCGGCATTGAGCAGGGTTTTAAAAACGCGATTGCGGGCGCCAGCCGCGCTCTGGTTGTAACAACCCCCGAGGTATCAGCGATCCGCGATGCGGACCGCATCATCGGCCTTTTAGAGGCCAATGAGATCACAAAGGTGGATCTGATCGTCAACCGCATCCGCATGGATCTTGTGAAACGCGGTGACATGATGACGATCGACGATGTGGTGGATATACTGGCGGTCAGCCTGATCGGAGCGGTGCCGGATGATGAAAACATTGTGATCTCTACCAATCAGGGCGAACCGATCGTCGGCACGGATGCGCTGGCCGGACGAGCCTATATGAATATTGTAAAGAGAATAATGGGTGAGGATATTCCGCTTATGAATCTGGATACCGACAATGGATTCTGGAACAGGATTAAGAACATATTTAAGAGTAAATAGGGGGCCGTCATGAGTGTATTTGATTTATTTAAAAAGAAAAATTCCGGTACGGTCGCCAAAGACCGTTTAAAGCTGCTGCTGGTGTCCGATCGGGCCAGCTGTTCGCCGGAGATTATGGAAGCGATTAAAAATGATATTATAAAGGTGATCTCCAAATATATGGAAATCGACAGCGATGGGCTGGATATACAGATCACCCAGACAGAGTCGGAGGAAAATCATGGCACGGTGCCGGCGATTTTTGCCAATATTCCGATCAAAACGATCAGAAACGGTTCAGACGCAAGGTCCGAAGCCAAAAGAAATTAATAATCTATGACAAAAATATTCAACTTTCGCAAATACAAACTGAAGTATTTTGATTTTAAACTGGTGCTTATGACCCTGGTGCTGTCCACTATGGGGGTGCTGATCGTTAAAAGCGCGACAATGCCTTCCGGCGGTTCCGACTATATGCGCCAGATCATGGGAATTGCCATCGGCATCTTCTGCATGCTTTTTATCGCTATGGTAGACTACCATTGGGTTATGAAGATGATGTGGCTGGTCTATATTGCCAATCTCGGCATATTGCTGGCTGTCCGTTTCTTCGGTACCACCGGCCCGACCAATGCCCAGCGGTGGATCGATCTGCCGGCCATCGGAAGGATACAGCCCTCGGAGTTTTCCAAGGTGGCGACGATCCTGTTTTTTGCGGCCTTTTTTCAGAAGTACCACGAGAAGATCAATTCTCCTCTGACGGTGTTTGGCAGTCTTGTTCTTCTGGCACCACCGGTATTTCTGATTTTTGATCAGCCGGATCTGTCCACCAGCATGGTGGTGGCCTTTATATTTGTCGTAATCATCTTTACCGCCAAAATCAGTTACAAGTGGGTGCTTGGAGTGATTGGCGTCTGCGCGCCGGTAGTCGGTTATCTCGTGTATTACATTAACAAGACCGCCGCCGCATATTTTGCCGGTGAGATCACGATGAATTCCATCCATTATCAGATACGGAGAATCCTTGCATGGCTGTATCCCGATTTTTCCAGAGATATGGTTTTACAGCAGTTAAATTCGGTCATGGCCATCGGCTCCGGCCAGCTCTATGGCAAAGGGCTGTTCAACGAATCGCTGCAGTCGGTGAAAAACGGCCAGTTCCTCATGGAAGAGGATACCGATTTTATCTTTGCAGTGGTCGGAGAAGAATTAGGTTTTGCAGGAAGTTGTATTTTGATTGCATTATTCACCTTACTTGTGTTAGAATGTTTATGGTTGGCAACGAGAGCGAGAGATCTGTCCGGCAGGCTCATCTGCGTGGGAATGGCATCTTTTATTGCCTTTCAGGCTTTCGTCAATATTGGGGTGGCGACCATGCTGCTTCCCAATACGGGACTCCCCCTTCCTTTTATCAGTTCCGGCTTAAGTTCCCTGTTAAGCGTATTTATCGGCCTGGGATTTGTGATGAACGTTGGCCTGCAGAGAAAAAGCGAGATCATCTAATGGGGCCGGAGCCGCCAGCCTGCCGGTAAGTGACAATATTTAAGGAGGTAACTGTTAATGAACATTGGTTTAATCGCCCATGATTCCAAGAAAAAACTGATGCAGAATTTCTGTATCGCATACCGCATTATCTTAAGTAAACATGATTTATACGCTACAGGAACCACTGGAAGGCTGATTGAAGAGGTGACCAATCTGAATATACACAAATTCCTGGCAGGCCATCTGGGTGGTGAACGGCAGCTGGTAGCATCCGTAGAGCAGAATCAGATAGACCTTGTAATTTTTCTTCGTGACCCGCTGGGACCGAAGTCCCATGAACCGGATATGAACAAGGTGATGAGTGCCTGTGATATCCATAATATTCCTGTTGCCACGAACCTGGCCACAGCGGAGCTGCTGATCAAGGCGCTGGAGCGTGGTGATCTGGAGTGGAGAGATGCTTACAAATGATTAGAAAAAAATCTGTACAATGTACCCTGATCACCTTATTTTTAGCGGGCTCACTGACAGGATGTTCTCTATTCGGAGCATCCGATCCCTTACTTGAGCCTTACGCGGTGGCTTACAATACGAACATTTCCGCTATGCAGGATATGGCCGGAGACAGGACAGACCTGTTTGCGGATGATCTTGTGGTGGTGGGAGATGAGTCCGGCTATCAGGATGAGACGATCAAGGCGGAAGCTGCCATCATTTATAATGTGACTTCCAATCAGGTAGTATTCAGCCACAATGCGTTTGAGCGCCTGTATCCGGCCAGCATCACCAAACTGATGACGGTTTTAGTCGCTCTTAAATATGGCAATCTGTCGGACAGTGTCACTGTCGGTGATGACATCGTTAAGAAGTCCGAGCTTAAGGGGACTTCCCTTGCAAAGCTGCAATCCGGCTGTACCTATACGTTAGAACAGCTGATTTATGGCGCGCTGCTCCCTTCCGGCAACGATGCTGCGCTCGCCATCGCACAGCATGTGGGCGGGGGAAACGTGGATGAGTTCATCAATATGATGAATGCCGAAGCGAAAGAACTGGGGGCCACCGGAACGAATTTTGTAAATCCTCATGGTCTGACTGACGAGAACCATTACAGCACCGCCTATGATATTTATCTGATTTACAACGAGCTGCTTCAGTATGAGACTTTCAGAAATGTCGTGCAGACCGCATCCTATGATTATACATACACGGATGCCGCAGGCGCCCAGGTTTCCGGCAATTTTAAAACCACCGTCAAGTATACGAATCAGGAAGTAACCCCTCCGGAGAATGTCGTGGCCTTAGGCGGCAAAACCGGCACCACATCCGCGGCGATGTACTGTCTTGCGATGTCCAGCCAGGATACAAACGGAAATCAGTATGTATCGGTGATTCTGAAAGCGGATTCCAGAGAACAGCTGTATTATCAGATGAATCAGCTGCTTCAGAAAATTTATAATTAATTCTTGTGCTTTCTGCTGTTTTATAATATAATGGAGTCAGATTAATTATGTGACATTTGTGCCGGCCTGCCCCAAGCGTAAGACACAATTTTGTGCAATATGCAAAGTTATCGCAGAACAGCCGTGCGGCATGGGATGTCTAATCGCGTGAATGACACTAATAAACTAAAGGAGGAGATAGCCATGGTTCAAATCATAGCAGGAAAAAAGGGGAAAGGTAAGACAAAGTTTCTCCTTGACAAGGCGAACTCTGCAATCAAAGAATCAAAAGGATCTATCGTATACTTAGACAAGAGCTCTAAGCACATGTACGAATTAAATACGAAGGTTCGGTTAATCAATGTGATGGATTACCCGATCCGTTCCTACAATGCGTTTATCGGTTTTATCTGCGGAATTATTTCACAGGACCACGATCTGGAACAGATGTATCTGGACAGCTTTTTAAAGCTGGCTCATCTGGAAGGCAAGGATATTGCGGATGCCATTGATGAGCTTGATAAAATTGGAGAAGAATACGCGGTTACCTTTGTATTGAGCGTTTCACAGGACGAAGCTGAACTGCCGGCTAATGCAAAGGACAAATTGGTAATTTCTTTATAGATATTAAGCGGTACATACAGTATAAAAACAGGGATATCTCCTGACAGCCGGCTGTCAGGAGATATCCTTGTTTTTCAGTGGTGCGCCTGGCGGCACATGTTTCGATTAGGAAAATGCGATTATCTGTCGCCGGCGGATGCAATTCTGCCGTAGGTGCTGATCAGATAGAGTCCGGCAATACCTACCACCGCATATACAATCCTGCTGATCAAAGTCATATCGCCAAATAAAAACTCTACCAGATTAAAACGGAAAAATCCGATCAACCCCCAGTTCACCGCACCGATAATCGTCAGTGTAAGGGCTGTATAGTCGATTATTTTTGTATTCATGTTAAAGACCTCCTAAATGTTTGTCCGCCAAATACCTTTGGCTTTTTACTTAGTTTGTTACAATTGCCAGAAAATATTATGGTAACTCCTTCCAGCATTTCAAAAATTAGATAGATTTCATCAAAACTGTCTTTTATTCGACGATAATCGCCGGGTTTAGGCTATTGCATAATTCTGCTTAGCCGCTTATAATAATTGGGAAGGGAGACTGCGGTTACCAATGGCAAAAAAGGCGAAAAAGACTAAAAAAATCATACGTTATAAAAAGCCAATCAACATAAATATCGGAACCATCATCTTTCTGTTTATTTTTGTTTATCTGGTGATCATTGTATTCAATTATTTTTCAAAAGATAAGATACATATTTATGAGGTAGTGGAAGGAAGCCTGGCCAGCAATTCTTATTACACCGGGCTTATTTTACGCAATGAAGAGATCTATACCGCCGAACAGGCTGGCTATGTCAATTTTTATATGAAGCAGGGAGACCGGACGGGCAATGGCAACCTGATCTGTCTGCTGGATGAGAGCGGAGATATTACATCCAAGCTGTCGGAAAACAGCGAGGATGCTAATAACCTGTCCATGGAAAATTTAGGCAGCCTGCGCAAGCAGCTTACGGAGTACAGCACAGGCTATGACCCAATGGAATTTGACGCCATCTATGACGTGAAATATAAGCTTCAGTCCATGCTGTGGGAATATGTGAGCGCCCAGGCTCTCGAAGAGCTTCAAAATGCGGCGGCCGAATCTGGTTCGCATTTTCAGCTCAATTATGCTCCAAAGAGCGGTATACTGGAATACTATACCGACGGCTTTGAAACCCTGACGCCGGAGCAGATTACAGCGGATCATTTTAAGGCATCCGACTATAAAAAGAACTATATTAAATCCGGAGACATGGTGGAAGCCGGAAGTCCAATCTATAAGCTGATCGGCAGCGATGAGTGGTCGCTCATACTCCCGATTTCGGAGGAAGATGTGCTGGCTTTCGCGGATAAGACGTCACTGCGCGTCCGCTTTATCGGATACGATCTGGAACTTAGGGCGGCTTATTCCACTTTTATCGGTGCGGATGCCGGAACGTATGCGCGGCTGGATTTCCAGAAATACATGGTGGATTTTTCGGACGAGCGTTTTGTTGAGGTTGAAATCGGCAAAGAACAGGAAGAAGGCCTGAAAATTCCAAAGACCTCCGTGGTGCAGAAGGACTTTTATGTGATCCCGGTATCGTTTCTTACCACCGGTGAAAACAACAAATCCGGATTTTACCGTGAAATCTATCTGGAATCAGGGCCCAGCGTAGAATTTATCTCACCGTCCATCTATCAACAGACTGCGGAGTACTGTTACGTGGACAAGCAGGACTTAAACAGCGGGGACTATATCATCATGCCTGATTCCAACGAGCGCTATCAGGTGGGCGCATCTTCCGGTCTGTCCGGCGTCTATAACGTGAATAAAGGCTACGCAGTGTTTAAGCAGATCGAAATCATTGATGAAAATGCGGAATACTATATCGTGAAAAAAGGAACCTCGTTTGGGCTTTCCGCATTCGATCATATCGTTCTGGAAGGCTCCATGATCAGGGAGGAGGATATTATTTACTAGTCCACAAGCCCCTGATTTACCACAAAAATGTTGATAAACCGAACATAATATGCTATGATTAGGTCTTAAGAGATGAAAGGAATGGAGAGCAGAAGTTTATGGCAGCAAAAATAATTGAAAAACTTTTGGAAGCAATCAAGCTCGATGATGATTTCGACGACGATGAATACGATGAATTTGATGATGAAGATATAGATGATGAAGAATATGTAAAGAAGGAATCCAAAGAAAAGAAATCCAGGAAAAACACTGAAGAACCGGAGGATGCGGCTGTCCCGGACAAACCATTCCTCTCCAAGAGCAGAAGCAGCAATGTGGTGCCTATGAGAAACGGAGGACGCGGTATGGAGGTATGCCTGATCAAGCCAACATCTGTGGAGGACGGCAGAGAGATCTGTGATACTCTGTTGAGCGGACGTGCGGTTGTGATCAATTTGGAAGGAATTCATACAGAGGTGGCCCAGAGAATTATCGATTTTACATCCGGCGCATGCTATTCCATGAATGGAAACCTGCAGAAGATTTCAAACTATATCTTTATAGTCACTCCTGCTACAATAAATCTGTCCGGTGATTTCACCGAGATGTTAAGCGGCAGCGGATTCGATATTTCTTCACTCAATCTGAATCTGTAACGCTTTAATACCGGATACTTACAGGAGCGGCTATGGAAAAGGAAGAGCAGCTGCTGCGCAGGCGCCTGGAGGAGCTTGCGGGCACCAGTTACCAAAGGGATATTCCCTTATATAGTGATTTTTTGAATTTAAATGAGCAGACAATTTTTTTGTCCATGATGTCAAGCCTGCCTGTGGCCTGTCGGCTGGAGGGAGGCTATGATCTTGCGGAGAGAAAAATTGTTTGCTTTCTTCCTGTCAGGGAACAGGATCTTGCAAAACCTCCAATTTGCGTGATTAAAATCGCTCCGACCGCTCCCAAATTTGCCAGGCCGTGCACGCATCGCGACTATTTGGGAGCTATACTGAATCTAGGCATTGACAGAGGGAAAACAGGGGATCTTCTCCTGGATGGGAACGTCTGTTACTGTTTCTGCCTCCCGTCCGTATCCGGGCTGATTCTGGAGCAGCTCGTAAATGTAGGCCATAATCCCGTTACCTGCCGGCTTGCGGATGATATTGAAAATATCCCGGGCCCAAGTTTTGAGGAAATCACCGGAAGTGTGGCTTCGGAGAGGCTGGATGCGATTCTGGCGCTGGCTTACAGGCTGTCCAGAGGAAAGGTGGGGGAATGCGTTTCGAGTGAGCGGGTATTTGTGAACGGCAGATGTGTCACTGCAAACAGCCATTCCCTAAGAGAAGGGGATGTGGTGTCGGTCCGCGGGCTGGGCAAGTTCATCTATAAGGGATCCGGATCTTTGAGCAAAAAGGGCCGGACGTTTGTTACGATCCTAAAATATCAATAGCGGCTGGGTTTAATCAGCCGTACATGAATGGAGATAGCATATATGTCAACCAGAATTACGCTTCATAATGACAAAAAATCGATCTACGATATCTGTATTGAATCCTCATTTGACAACCTTCCCAGGGAGCTGGGGCAGCTTGACATAAGCCGGCGCAGGCTCTGCATCGTGTCGGACAGCGCGGTGGCCGGGCTGTATCTGAATGAACTGGAGGCTCTTCTTACGTCCTGCGCCAGGGAAGTGATCAGCTTTGTATTCCCGGCTGGCGAAGAAAGCAAAACACTGGATACGGTGCGGGAACTCTATGAGCATCTGATACTGCATCAGTTCGACCGAAAAGACCTCCTGATCGCTTTGGGCGGAGGGGTAACCGGTGACCTGGCAGGTTTTGCGGCGGCCACCTATCTTAGGGGCATTGAATTTGTCCAGGTCCCGACCACGCTGTTGGCACAGGTGGATAGTAGCATCGGCGGCAAGACCGGCGTGGATTTTTCTTCCTACAAGAATATGGTGGGGGCTTTCCATAACCCCTCTCTGGTCTATATTAACCTTTCCGTACTGAGCACCTTGTCGGAAAGGCAGTATCTGTCCGGCCTGGGTGAGATTGTCAAATATGGGCTGATCAACGATCCTTCCTATTATGACTGGATCAGCTGCCATATTGAAGAAATCCGAAGAAGAGATCCGGGAACTTGTGAGGAGATGATCTCCGGCAGCTGCCATATCAAGCAGGGGATCGTGGAGGAAGACTGGAAAGAGCAGGGAGAACGCGCACTGCTGAATTTTGGCCATACCCTCGGACATGCGATAGAAAAAGAGATGAAATTTGCGTTGCTTCACGGTGAATGCGTGGCGATCGGCAGTATGGCTGCCGCCTGGCTGTCCTGCCGCAGGAATCTGATTTCCGAAGAGGATGTACATGCCTTGAGGGCGCTGTTTGACAGTCTCGGCGTACCGCGCAGCCTGAAAGCGGACGAAATCGATCCGAAAGCCGTATTGAATGCCGTAAAACATGATAAGAAAATGGACGCGGGCAGCATCCGTTTCATACTGTTAGGCCGCATCGGCCAGGCATATATAGAGACCTCGGTGACGGAAAAGGAACTGGAAGATGCGCTGTCAGCAGTGCTTGACTGAATTCTGACACTGCATGCGGATAGGAGCGAATATGGACAATAACAGTAATAATAAAAAACGATCATCTCTGCTGTACTGCACAGTGCTGGCCGCTCTGCTGGTGGCACTGGATCAGTTTACCAAACACCTGGCTGTGCTGCATCTGATGGATAAGCCTCCCATCGTACTGATCAAAGGTGTGTTTGAGCTCACCTATGCCACCAATAAGGGGGCAGCCTTCGGGGTGCTCCAGAACCGCCAGGGATTCTTTCTTCTTGTGACTTCTCTGGTTCTGCTGGTTCTGGTATATTTTACCCTGCGCCTGCCGGAGACGAAACGCTATCTGCCTCTGCGGCTGACCGTCTGCTGCCTGTTTGCCGGGGCACTCGGCAATCTGATTGACCGTGTGCGCCTGGGCTATGTGGTGGACTTTTTCTACTTCAGTCTGATCGACTTTCCGGTATTTAATGTGGCGGACTGCTATGTGGTCGTTTCCTCCATCCTGCTGGCCGTTCTGATCCTCTTTGTATATAAGGAGGAGGAGCTGGCCGTCTTGCTGCCTGCCCGGAAGAAAAATTCCGATCTGCAGGAAAGGGATGAGGAAGGGCGGAAATAAAGTGAACGAAATGAGAGAAGGAGACAACCAGTGACGGGGCCGGATATGGAACATGTGGAACTGACAGTGCCGGAGCATGCGGGCGGAGAGAGAGCGGATAAATTTCTGGCTGCAGCATGTGAAAATCTTTCCCGTTCCTATCTGCAGAAGCTGCTGAAAGACGGATATGTCCGCATCGGTCAGACGCCGGTAAAAAGCAGCCAGAAGGTAACGGCCAATACCGTCATAGACCTCTGGATACCGGAAGCTTGTCAGCCGGAAATAGTGCCGGAGAATATCCCACTTTCAATTCTGTATGAGGACGAGGATGTGATTGTAGTCAATAAGCCGAAAGGAATGGTGGTACACCCCTCCAACGGGCATTACAGTGGGACATTAGTCAATGCACTGCTGTATCACTGCCGGGACAGCCTAAGCGGCATAAACGGAGTGACGCGTCCCGGCATCGTACACCGCATCGATATGGATACCACCGGCGCGCTGGTGGTCTGCAAAAATGACGCAGCGCACAGCAGCCTGGCCTTGCAGCTGAAAGAGCACAGCATTACCAGGAGGTACCGAGCGATCGTATGCGGCGTTTTAAAAGAGGATGAGGGTACGGTGGAGGCGCCGATCGGCAGACATCCGAAGGACCGGCTGAAGATGGCGGTAAACCGCCAGAACGGGAAACCGGCCGTAACCCATTATCGGGTTTTGGAAAGGCTGAAAGGATATACTTATATTGAATGCATGCTTGAAACCGGCAGGACGCATCAAATCCGCGTCCATATGGCAAGCATCGGCCATCCACTGCTGGGGGATACGGTTTACGGCTATACAAAACAGCCCTTTTCACTGCAGGGGCAGACGCTGCACGCTATGGTTCTGGGATTTACTCATCCTAAAACAGGCAGTTACATTGAATGCACGGCGCCTCTGCCTGATTATTTTACAGCGCTTTTAAAGAAATTGAAGTAATAATATACGACAGAAGGGGCGCACAGGTATGCGCACAGGCCATCGGCATCTGGCCGGCGGCAGAGGAGGGTGTTATGCAGATTATTATCGTAGGCGCGGGCAAGGTGGGCTCGACGCTTGTCGAACAGCTAGTGCAGGAGGGAGATAACGTTACCGTTATTGACAATCGGAGCGAGAAGATTCATGAAATCACCGAAAGCTATGATGTGATGGGCATAGTTGGAAACGGAGCCAGCTATTCCATACAGATGGAGGCGGGCGTGGAGAGCGCCGAACTCTTAATCGCAGTCACAGGTTCTGACGAGTTGAACCTGCTCTGCTGCCTGATCGCTAAAAAGGCGGGCAACTGCCAGACCATCGCCAGAGTCCGCAATCCGGTCTATAATAAGGAAATCGGATTTATTAAGGAAGAGTTGGGCATGTCCATGATCATCAATCCAGAGTTTGCAGCTGCCATGGAAATCGCCAGAATACTGCGTTTCCCCTCAGCAATTAAAATCGATACCTTTGCCAAGGGGCGTGTGGAGCTTCTGAAATTTAAGATCCGTCCGGGTTTAAAACTGCACAACTATATGGTATCGGATATACACAACAAGCTCCACTCGGACGTGCTTGTATGCGCGGTGGAGAGAGGGGAGGAGGTATTTATACCCGGCGGCGATTTCATTTTGCAGGAGCAGGATACCGTATCAATCATTGCCCCGCCCAAAGTTTCTTCGGATTTTTTCCGGAAGATCGGTGTGGAGACTCATCAGGTGAAGGATGCCATGATTGCCGGAGGCGGCAAGATCGCTTATTATCTGGCTATGCAGCTCATTTACATGGGGATCGATGTCCGCATCATTGAAATGGATAAAGCCCGCTGTGAGGAGCTTTCCGAGCTGCTGCCAAAAGCCATTGTAATTCAGGGCGATGCCACCGACCAGGATCTTTTGCTGGAAGAAGGGCTGAAGAGGGCTGAGGCTTTTGTAGCCTTGACCAACTTTGACGAAGAAAATCTTCTGCTTGCGCTTTTTGCCAAGAGTGTGTCCAATGCAAAACTGGTAGCTAAGGTGAACCGTATAAATTTTAAAGATGTCATCAACCAGCTGGATATAGACAGCATCATTTATCCCAAATACATTACATCCAACAATATACTGCGATATGTCCGTGCGATGGAAAATTCCATCGGCAGCAACGTGGAGACGCTGTACAAGATACTGGATAACCGTGCGGAAGCGCTGGAATTTAGGGTGCAGGAGGAATCCCCCGTCACAGGCATCACGTTAGAGGAACTGGATCTGAAGAAAAACCTTCTCGTATGCAGCATCAGCCGTGCAGGCAAGGTATTTATACCGGGAGGACGCGATACGATACAGGTGGGAGATTCTGTCATTGTGGTGACGACTAACGCCGGACTGCATGATATACGGGACATACTACGAAGTTAAAGGACGCTCGCTATGAACTATTCGATAATCTTATACATACTTGGATGGATACTGAACTTTGAGGCCGGATTCCTTGTCCTGCCGGGAATCGTGGCCATTATTTACAGGGAGAAGAGCGGGTTTGCGATATTGGCCACGCTGCTTATGTGCCTGTTTCTGGGCCTTCTGTTGACCAGGAAAAAGCCGAAGAGCACAGTCTTTTATACGAAAGAGGGCTTTATCACCGTCTCTCTCGGATGGATTGTATTAAGTATATTCGGCGCTATGCCATTTATTTTTAGCAGGGAGATACCAAGCGTCACGGATGCTCTGTTTGAGACCATCTCTGGCTTCACCACTACGGGCGCCAGCATTTTGAACGAGGTGGAATCCCTGTCCCACTGTATTCTGTTCTGGCGAAGCTTCACGCACTGGATCGGCGGCATGGGCGTGCTGGTCTTTATCCTCGCGATACTGCCGCTGTGCGGAGGGTATAACATGAATCTGATGCGGGCGGAAAGTCCCGGGCCTTCAGTATCAAAGCTGGTGCCCCGGGTGCGTTCCACAGCGATGATTCTGTATGGAATTTATATTGTGCTGACACTCACGGAAATAGGCTTTTTGTTGGCGGGCCGTATGCCGTTGTTTGACGCGCTGACCACTGCATTCGGCACGGCCGGTACCGGCGGTTTCGGCATCAAAAATGATAGTATGGGCAGTTATTCCGGCTATATACAGACTGTGGTGACCGTATTCATGATCCTCTTTGGCGTGAACTTCAGCGTCTATTTTCTGGTGCTGATCCGTAAACCCAAACAGATTTTACAGTGTGAGGAGCTAAGGCTTTATCTGCTCGTGATTTTTGCCGCCATAGCGGTGATCTCTGTCAATGTGCGGGGACATTTTGACAGCATGGGAGACGCGATTCATCATTCCGCCTTTCAGGTTGCTTCTATCATAACGACAACCGGATTTGCCACTGTGGATTTCAATGTATGGCCTCAGGTTTCCAGAACCATACTCATCATGCTGATGTTCATCGGCGCATGTGCCGGCAGCACTGGCGGCGGTATTAAAGTATCCAGAATACTGATTTTGCTAAAGACGATCAAAAAGGAATTATACACGTTCCTGCATCCTCACAGCGTTAAGAAAATCAAGATGGACGGAAGAACTGTGGAGCATGAAGTGGTGCGCTCCGTCAATGTGTTCCTTGTGGCCTATGTGATCATATTTGCGTTTTCCGTGCTGCTGGTCGGTTTTGATAATTTTGACCTCACCACCAACTTCACTTCGGTGGCGGCGACTTTGAACAATATCGGCCCCGGCCTGGAGCTGGTGGGACCGGCGAGAAACTTCTCCATTTTCTCACCGTTTGCGAAATATGTGCTGATGTTTGATATGCTGGCGGGACGTTTGGAACTGTTCCCGATGCTGCTGTTGTTCCTTCCGGCGTCCTGGAAAAAATTCTGATATTATTTTCAGAAAACTATGTACTTTTCCTTCCAATTCTATTATAATATATATAAGAAGTACACCGTTGTGTGTCACGACTTCAGGGTGTATCTGGTGATATAGAATATGGCAGCAAAGGAGAGGATCATATGAATGGTAATATGGTAATTACGATCGGCAGGGAAAGCGGCAGCGGCGGTAAACATATCGGTCAGTTGGTTGCCGAGCGTCTGGGGATTCAGTGTTATGATAAAGAATTGCTGGCTTTAGCCGCCAAGAACAGCGGACTGTGCGAAGAAATATTTGAAACGCACGATGAGAAACCGACCAACAGCTTTTTATATTCTCTTGTTATGGATACTTACTCGGTGGGCTATAATACCACCGGCTATGTGGATATCCCGCTGAACCAGAAGGTGTTTCTGGCCCAGTTTGATACCATTAAAAAGCTGGCGATGGAGGGTCCCTGTGTGATCGTCGGAAGATGCGCGGATTATGCGCTGGCGGATTTCCCGAACACCACCAGCGTCTTTATCACAGGCAACACCGAGAATAAGATTCAGGCATTGATGGAACGCCATAATCTACCCCAGGATAAGGCCAAGGAATATATGGTGAAAACCGACAAGAAACGCGCAAGCTACTATAACTATTATTCCAACAAGAAGTGGGGCAGTTCCAAGAGCTATGACATATGCATCAACAGCAGCGTGCTGGGGCCGGAAAAAACGGCGGACATCATCATTGAGTTTGCGAAGAAAAAACAGGAACAGCTGAACAATAAGTGAAAAAGAATCCCGCTTGAATCAAATGACAGCGGTCATATCCGGGCAGTAAAACCGGATATGACCGCTGTTTTTAGCGTGCGCCGCCAGTGACTATGGATAGGTTATTCCACAGTCACGGATTTTGCCAGGTTTCTGGGCTTATCTACATCCAGACCTTTCGCAACGGACGTATAGTATGCGATCAGCTGCAGGATCACTGCGGTCGGCAGTCCGGTAAAGCAGTCTTCTTTAACCGGGACTGTATAATGGATATCACAGATGCCTTCCGCAAGCCTGGCATTTTCTTTGGTGATCATAATCACATAGGCTCCTCTTGCCTTCACCTCACGTATATTGGAGACGGTTTTCTCAAAAATGCGATCCTGCGTGGCGATGGCTATCACCGGAGTGCCGTCGGAAATAAGTGCAATAGTTCCATGCTTTAGTTCGCCGGCCGCATAGGCCTCCGCATGGACGTAGGAGATTTCCTTCAGCTTCAGAGCTCCTTCCAGCGAGAAGGCATAATCCAGCCCCCGCCCTATATAATAGGCGTCGGACGCGCGGCTTAGCAGCTCTGCGGCCTTTTTTATCTCTTCTTCTTTCTCAAGGACAGATGCAATGGCATCGGTACATCCGAGCAAATTGCGGATAAACTCCGCTCCATGCGCATTATCCATCCTGCCGCGCACCAGAGCCATCTTACAGCCCAGCAGATAGAGTGTAGCGAGCTGGACCGAATATGCCTTGGTGCTGGCCACCGCAATCTCAGGACCCGCATGGGTATAAAGCACATAGTCGCTTTCCCTGGCTATGGTCGCCCCCTTCACATTCACAATGGACAGAGTTTTGGATCCGCAGGATTTTGCCAGCCGCAGGGCTGCCAGCGTATCAATGGTTTCACCGGACTGGGAGATCACAACGGTCAGGGTCTTTTCATCCAGTAGGGGATTCTCATAACGAAATTCCGAAGCGATATTGACGGAAACCGGGATCTTTAGCAAAGGTTCCATCAGCGCCTTACCCACCATGCCCGCATACATCGCAGTGCCGCAGGCGATGATAGCGATCCGGCTGCAGGAAACAAATAAATCATCCGGTATTCCCTCATTGGAGAAATCGGGCAGTGCGTCAGCCAGGCGCGGGAGAAGCGTGTTCTTTAATGCGTCAGGCTGTTCATGGATTTCTTTGAGCATGAAATACGGATAGCCGTTTTTCCTCGCCGCTTCGACATTCCAATTAACGGTGAGGAGCTGCGGTTCGATTTCCTCCCCGTTTCGGGCATACAAGGTTATGCCGCTGTGTTCCCCTTCCCGTTTCATCACCATCAGCACATCCTCCGGCAGCACGAAATACTGCCTGGAATAGTTGATCAATGCGGTCACATCCGATGCCACAAATGCTCCCTGCCCGGTGGAAGCGGCAACCAGCGGACTTACGTTGCGTATACAGTATACGGTGTCCGGAATATCCTGAAAGAGAATACAGAAAGCATAGGACCCCTGTATCTCATCGACCGCCCGGTAAATCGCCTTTGCAGGATCCCCCTGATAGAACCGGTCGATGAGCCTGGCGGCAGCCTCAGTGTCAGTCTCTGAGATAAGGCTGTCCGTAAAACCGTATTTTTCCGATAAAGCGTGATAATTTTCAATAATGCCGTTGTGTATCAGTGTGACACGGCCGGCGCGGTGCGGATGCGCATTTTTATTGCTGACACCTCCATGAGTCGCCCATCTGGTGTGGCCGATGCCGCAGTGGGAGAGGAGCGGTTCCATCTCACACACTTTTTTTAAGTTGGCCACTGGCCCTACGTGTTTGATTATCTGCGTGTCTTCTCCCGCGATATCAAGTGCCAGCCCCGCGCTGTCGTAGCCGCGGTATTCCAACGTCTCCAAGCCCTCTATCAGCACTTCCTTGGCATTTAGAATGCCGGTATATCCAATAATTCCACACATACATATCCGTCCTTTCGATATTTGGCAGTACAAAAACAAACCAGTGGCTGTGACTGGCTTTATGAATCACACTGTGGCAGGTCATCAGCCTCCGGTCGGTGACATTATAACTCTCCGGTTATACCGTATTTGTTTTGCAGTCACCTGCATATTTGCCGGTATATCCCGCACCCGGAGCGGTACGGAAGAGCATCCGCCGAAAATTCGATCACTCTTCACCTCGTCGTCCTTTTCACACCATTTCCGCGGGATCTTTTGTCTCCCGGACATGGCTTCCGTCCGTAAAAAGGCGTCTGGCGCTTCTTTGATTTCTGCTGAAATCCTTACTGTCTGCATCCTCCTCACATACAAATCTCTGACATAATATCATTATATGCAAAATTCGTCAATAAAAATCTAAGAATCGCAGCTGTAACGTTACTGCAAGTAGGAGCAATAAATCTGCCCGGTAAAAAATTATCTTTAAAAGCTCTTTCTTTTATTTTGGTAAAATGGTATAGTGGTTATAATTTAAAAACAAGTTATTTATGAAATATGTCCAAACAGGAAGGAGAATGTATTTATGCCGGCAACAACCAGAGATCTGATCATGACCGCTACCAAACAGGAACTGCCCGATCTGGTGTTTAAAAACGCAAAGGTGGTCGACGTATTCAACCGCGGTATCATCGCGGCCGATGTGGCGGTAACGGGTGAACACATTGTAGGCCTCGGCAGGTACAGCGGAAAGCGGGAAGTGGACGTAAGAGGCTGCTATCTGCTTCCGGCGTTTACAGATGCCCATATTCATTTTGAATCCAGCATGCTGACCCCCGGGGAATATGCCCGGCTTGCCGTGGCCAGGGGAACCACCGCGGTGATCGCAGACCCGCATGAAATCGCCAATGTCTGTGGAGAGGACGGTCTGGACTATATGCTGCGCTGTGCAGAGGGAATCCCCTTTGATGTGCATTTTATGCTTCCCAGCTGTGTGCCCGCGACAGGATTTGAGCATTCCGGCGCGGTGATTGACAGCGAGATGACGCACAGGCTGATGAAAAAATATCCTTTTTACGGTCTGGGTGAGATGATGAATGCGCCCGGCGTTTTAAATGCGGATGAGGAGGTGCTGGGCAAGTTATCCAGTGCAGAAAGGATTGACGGCCATGCGCCGATGGTGACCGGTTCCAACCTGTGCGGTTATCTGTGTGCGGGCGTCATGACAGACCATGAGGTGGGCGATCCGGAAGAAATGCTGGAAAAGATCAGCATGGGGATGTATATACAGATCCGCGAAGGAACCAGCGCCAAAAACCTGGCGCAGCTGCTGCCCGCAGTGACCCCCTATAATATGAATCGCGTGATGTTCTGCACCGACGATTTCCATATCGATGATCTTGCCGATCGGGGCTCCATAGCAAACTGTGTGGCCAAAGCGGTCGGTCTGGGGATGGACCCGCTGGATGCCATCACCATCGCAGCATTAAATCCCGCGCTGTGCTACGGCCTGCGGCACCGGGGCGCCATTGCGCCCGGATACCTGGCAGATATCATTATCAGCCGGGATCTGATCTGCCAGGAGATCGAAGAGGTATACCATCACGGTGTGCTGGCTGCCAAAGACGGGAAGGCTGTGTTTACGGCTGTCAAACCCTCGCCGCAGCGGGTGAGCAATACGGTTAAGCTTCCTGACCTGTCAGAAGAAACCTTTATGTATGAGTTTTCCCCGGAGATGCCGGTGATTCAGGTGCTGCCTCATTCCCTGGTCACCAAAAAGGTATTCAGGGAATCTGCCGATGGGCTGAACCTCTGCGCCGTAATCGAGCGCCACGGAAAATGCGGATCCGTTGGACGGGGGTTCGTGGACAGCTTTTCTGTTAAAAACGGCGCCATAGCCCAGTCTATAGGACACGATTCCCATAATGTGATTGTAATCGGCGACAATCCGCATGACATGTATCTGGCTGTCCAGGCTTTGGGTGAGGGTGGTGGGATAGCGGTGGCCATGAACGGCGCGGTGACCGCTACGATGCCGCTTCCGATTGCAGGGCTGATGTCGGATAAAACTGCCGAAGAAGTGCTGGAAGAGTACCGGGCACTGTGTACGGCCGCCGGCCGTCTGGACTGCAACAGCCAGATCGACCCGTTTATGATGCTGTCCTTTTTGCCGCTGCCGGTGATTCCGGAATTGAAGCTGACAGACAGTGGAGTCTTTGATGTGAATCTGCAGCAATTCTATGGTAATATATGATAAAAGGAAGATATAGCATATGAAGAAACTATTTTTAGCGTCCTTGTTTAAGGATGTATCTGAAATATTTGTAGATTTTGCTAATGAGAATCTTGAAGGCAAGACAGTAACCTTTATTCCAACAGCCGCATTACCGGATAAATTAGATTTTCATATAAAGTATAGTATGGAATTATTAGCTAAAATGGGGCTTAAAGTTGATGAACTGGAAATCTCTACAGCCACTCATTCAGATATAGCAAACAAACTGGAGAATAATGATTATATTTATGTAACCGGAGGGAATACTTTCTTTCTGCTTCAAGAAATGAATAGATCAGGTGCAGGGAATTTGATTAAAGCACAAATCGAAGCAGGAAAACTATTTATAGGCGAATCTGCCGGAGCAATTTTGCTGGCACCAGATATTGAATATTCTAAAGATACGGATAACCCCCTTATAGCACCACAGTTAAAAACATTTGAAGCTTTGAATATGATCGATTTTTATCCCTTACCACACTATAAAAACGATCCATTAAAAGAAGCTGTGGAGAAAGTAATTTCAAAATATGGCGCGGAATTGCCCCTTGTTCCATTCAGCAATTCACAGGCTATCCTTATTACAGGGGAAGAAAAGCAAATTGTTTCAGTGCCGATGTGATTGTAATCGGCGACAATCCGCATGACATGTATCTGGCTGCCCAGGCTTTGGGCAAGGGCGGCGGGATAGCGGTGGACATGAACAGCGCGTTTTCGGTAACGGTGAATAGTAACATTGCAAATGGCTGTTTATGCGTGTGCACCGAATGAAGTGGAAACTTGCAAGAATGATTGGCATCAAATAAAATAATTGCCCGCCGAACAAAGTGAGTATGTTCCATAGGTTATCCAAGCATTTGTTCGGCATGAAGGGAATAAATCGGACTTTATTGGAGGGCTGTCTATGGGAACAGGTATTATTATATGTGGCTTAAATGGCGCTGGAAAGAGCACATTGGGAAAAGCCCTGGCAGAAAAATTGGAGTTCTATTTTATTGATAATGAAGACTTATATTTTCCAAAGACAGACCCCAATTATATCTATGCTTCTCCATGTACTCGTGAAGAAGCAGTAAAACTCTTTTTCAGTGAGATTAAAGAACATGAAAACTTTGTCTTTGCTTCTGTTAAGGGCGATTACGGAGAAGCCATTTATCCCTTTTTACAATATGCCGTTTTGATTGATGTCCCAAAAGATATTCGGTTACAACGAGTTAAAAATCGTTCTTTTCAAAAATTTGGTAATAGAATGCTGCCGGGCGGGGATTTATATGAGCCGGAGGAAAGGTTTTTTGATTTTGTCAAATCCAGGACAGAGAACACAGTTGAAGAGTGGGTACACTCTTTAAGATGTCCTGTCATTCGAGTAAATGGAACAAACTCCATTGAAGAAAATGTAAATGATATCTTAGCGCAAATACAGTGAGAACTTTCAGTCTATTATTGATATGGCTTTTTCAAGAATTTTTATGGAACTGGCGAATTAGTTTACATATTTGAATTATGTAAACTAATTCGCTAATTTTAATAGGGAGAGAAAGATTGACGACCCGCCGCAGGCGGATCCCGTTCGTGGGATTCCTATTTGTATAGACTATAACTTTGAGATTCAAGACATTATCAAGATACTAAGCACATTAAATTTCCGTTTTATGTTTTAATATAATATAACAAATCTTAAATTAAGAATATTTGCGAACAATTCGATTACAAAGGGCTTAAAACGCCTTTTAAGCCAAAAAAAATCAAAAAAGGTATAAACTATTGGGTGAGACCCGAAAACGCGTAAATTTAAAAATAGCGGCAGATAACGCGGTTCGGCTGAATTTGCATGTAAAATCAAGTTGCAGACCGTCAAATCGGGGATGCGCATAGTGTATGAACGTACTTCAGTAAGGTACGGATAGCGATGCCGCCGGTCAAGTGAATCACAGATGGTTAATATTATATCATCACCATTATTAACTGCAATGGCACACGGCTTTTATTGTCACAGATGCGGACGGGATTCATCTGCGGGCAGACAGAAGAATGAGGCGCTGCGGTGTGAATAATGCTAGAAATAAAAACACAGCAGCCGCTGATGGATGATATAAATAGCATCAATGCCGGTTTTATGATACAATACAGCTTGACAGAGGCATAATCGCTGTTTATAATTAAATTCAGCCACATCTATTCGTTAAAGTTGTCTTTCGCGAATAGTTTGAGATCCTTCAGACAGCACCCTTTTTCTGAAACCTCTTTACCAATTTGTATCATGAGCCGTTCAAATAATGCTGAAATATACGGAAAGGAATTTCTTCAATGAAATTGCAACGATTATTGAGCTACACCCGCCGCGCTGTGGACGATTATCATATGATTGAGGACGGCGACCGCATTGCCGTCGGGATATCCGGAGGCAAGGACAGCCTTACTTTATTATATGCGCTGCACGGGCTGAAACGGTTTTATCCCAAGAAATTTGAGATCGAGGCGATTACGGTTGATCTGGGTTTTCCGGGCTTTGATCTGTCCGGTGTTAATAACTTGTGCGAGGAACTGAATGTGCCCTATACGGTGGTTCCCACCCAGATTGGAGAAATCATTTTTAAAGAGCGAAAAGAATCAAACCCCTGTTCTCTCTGCGCGAAGATGCGCAAAGGAGCATTTAACGAAAAGGCCAAAGCCCTGGACTGCAATAAGATCGCCTATGCCCACCACAGGGATGATATTGTGGAAACCATGCTGCTTTCCCTGATCTTTGAAAGCCGCTTTCATTCCTTCTCTCCCTATACATATCTGGACCGCATGGATGTGACGGTGATCCGGCCGCTGATGTATGTGCCTGAGGCTGATGTGATCGGATTCAGGAATCTGATGCAGCTGCCGGTCTGCAAGAGCCCCTGCCCCGCTGACGGCTACACCAAGCGCCAGTATGCCAAAGATCTGCTGAAACAGTTAAATGAAGATCATCCGGGAACTACCGACCGCATGTTTTCCGCAGTGATCAACGGAACTATCCCAGGATGGCCCCAAAAAGGAGGCGGCAGGTTATGAAAAGCCGTCCTTACTATGAACAGATCGATATTGAGAATACGACGAAGCTGAGGGAGCTGACCGCTGCTCTCCCACCTTTTGTGAATGACTTTTTCCGCGGCATTGAACAAACCACTTCCTCCAGAACCCGGATCGCCTATGCATACGATCTGCGGGTGTTCTTTGATTTCCTCCAGAAGGAAAAACCCGTTTTTTCCAGGCTGGATACTCAGTCGGTCACCCTGGAAATGATGGATGAGATAAAGGCGCTGGATCTGGAAGAATATATGGAATATCTGAAGTATTACACCACAGAGGACGGCGATCATATGAACAGGGAACGCGGCATTATGCGTAAAATTGCCTGTGTGAAGACGTTCTATAACTACTTCTACCGCCATGAGCTGTTAAAAAACAACCCTGCCGCCTTAGTCACCCTGCCGAAAGTGTCTGAAAAGGCGATCATCCGGCTGGATGTGGATGAGGTGGCCATCCTGTTAGACCAGGTGGAACAGGGGGATAAGCTGACGAAAAGCCAGCAGGCCTTTCACCGGAAAACAAAGAAACGGGATCTGGCACTGCTCTCTCTCCTCTTAGGTACGGGAATACGTGTGTCGGAATGTGTGGGCCTGGACATCGGTGACATCGATTTTAAAAATGACGGCATACGCATCCACCGTAAAGGGGGCAAGGAAGTGATTGTGTACTTCAGCGATGAAGTCGAGGAGGCGCTGGCGTCTTACTATGAGGAGCGCAAGGCAGTTATCCCGGCAAGCGGCCATGAAAACGCATTCTTTCTGTCTCTGCAGAAAAAGCGGCTCAATGTGCGCAGCGTGGAGAATCTGGTCAAGAAATATACCCAAACGGTGACCACGCTCAAAAATATAACGCCCCACAAACTCCGCAGCACCTACGGCACCAATCTCTATCAGGAAACCGGGGATATCTATCTCGTTGCCGATGTGCTGGGGCATTCGGACGTAAATACCACGAAGAAGCATTACGCTGCAATTGAAGAGGAAAACCGCAGAAAGGCGCGCAACAAAGTCCGTCTGCGGGATTCCGGGCAGCCGATGCATGCGGACGGCCCCACTGATTGAACCGTTTGCGGTATAATTTAATAGCCGTATACCTTTCTGTATTTCAGGATGTAGATCAGAGCGACCACCAGGGCCATCAGCTCCGCTGCAGGGATGGAGAGCCATACACCGTTCACTTCCAGGAGCAGAGGAAGCAGTAAGATTGTCAGCAGCAGAAATACAAATGTCCGGAGAAATGACAATATCGCGGATATCCTTCCGTTGGACAGCGCGGTGAACAGTCCTGATGCAAAAATGTTAAAGCCCATGAACAAAAATCCGGCTGCAAACAGATACATTCCGTGCTTTGCCAGTTCAAACACGCTGCTGCCGGATGCAGCGAACACTCCGATTACCATGTCGGACAGGACTATAGAGAGCCCAAAGGCGATCACAGAGCAGGCCGCTATGAAGATCATGCTGATCCGAAACAGCTGATGCAGCTTCTTTTTGTCCTGCGCCCCATAATTAAAGCTGAACAGAGGGGCGGCTCCTGAGGTATAGCCCAGGAATATGGCAGTAAATAAGAACTGCGCATAAAACACGATGGTCATAGCAGCTACACCGTCTTCACCGAGATAATCCATCATAATCCTGTTAAACAAAAAGGTGGTGACAGACACCGCCAGATTGGAAACCATCTCCGATGAACCGTTGGTACAGGTCTTTCTCAATATGCTTAGGTCCCTGACCGGTTTTGCAAAGCTTAAACTCTTCTGTCCCTTTCCTGAAAAGTATATCAGTCCGATCACGGACGGCACCGCATAACCGATGCCTGTGGCGATTGCGGCCCCCTTAATGCCCATATTGAGAGGCACTATGAACAGATAATCCAGAACGATATTAGCCACGCCTCCGGCTACGGTTGCCCAAAGTCCGAGATTCGGTCTGCCTGCGGTAACAAAAAAGAACTGGAACAAAAGCTGCAGGATGGCAAACGGGATAAAAAGGCTTAAGTAAAATGCATAGTCATAGCAATACCCATAGATTGCATCGTTTGCTCCCAGCACGTGCACGATGCTGCCGGTAAAGCAGATGCAGAGCACAGTGATTATCAGTCCCATCACCACGCCGCTGACTGTGATGAGCGAAAAGCTCTGCCTGGCCAGCATGGGCTTTTTCTCTCCCATCAGCCGGGCTACGATGGCGCTGCCCCCGGTAGCCAGCATGATTCCTACCGCAAAAACGAAGTTAATAACGGGATAGACTATGTTTACCGCAGACAGCGCGCTTGTTCCTACAAAATTTGATACAAATCCGCCGTCAACCATAGTGTAAAAAGAGTTGAAAACCATCATAATCATGGTGGGCAGTGTAAATTTCATTAAAAATCCCGGTGTTATTTTATGCTCAAGTGAACTCATACTTACTCCTTATGCGCGGCCAAAACCGCCGCTCTCTCCTGTCTGGCCTCGTCTTCAAAATGACGGTTGATAATATCCAGCATGCTGCAGAATGTCCGCACTTCCTCCGGAGAATAGGTTGTTTCAATCTCGCCCAACGCCCTGTGAAGCACGCGGTCGTACGCCTTATAATCTTCTAGCAGTTTCTCATTGACATGCAGGTAATATACCCGCTTGTCCTCCTGGCTCCTGGTTTTGTGTACCAGCCCCAGCTTTTCCAGTTCCTTTACCTTGAGTGTTACCGCCGATTTGGCAACATGCAGCGCATCCGCTATGTAGCTTGCGGTACAATGCTCCTTATATGCAATGATATCGAGATAAAGAAGGCTGTTATACGTCACATGTTCATAGCAGCTGAAATTCGCCAGACGCAGTTCATTGATCACCATGTCCAGATAAAATCGGTCCAGTTTCGATTGCAGGCTCATCGGGTTCCCCCTCATTCTCAGTTATAGTTAAGCTAATATAATTATACTTGCTTAACCAATATAGCAGAATAACCGAATTCTGTCAAGAAAAAAAGTGCCGTGTTCCATTCACCTGGACTGGAACACGACACTTTTTTCTTGCTAGAAAATACGACCTATTAAACAAAAACGCTCCGCTTAGAATCGCGCTGCGGCGGTTTAATTATTTATATTCCTGCGAGTAATAGTAAACGGTTAAGCGCTGTCCCTCATAAATTGTATCATCTTTTAAATGATTCATCCTCTTAATCTCTTCAATGTATTCGTGTATGGTGCAGGCGCCCTCCGGCATATATTCCTGTGCAATTGTCCAGAGGGTATCTCCTGCCTGAATTTGGACGCCGGTATAGTATTTATAACCCAGTTCGTCCGAACTGTCTTCTTTTGCTATGGAGATCATACCGCTGCACAGCAAAACACACGCCATAAGAACAATAATAATGAAACAAAGCTTTCTTCCTCTCATCTGGATTTCCCCCTAACGCACTTTCCTTTTTTCATATGTAATTTAACCTGTTCACATCTTTCGTTCATGCAGAAACAAATTGACACATTTGCTCCTATCCGCTCCGGATCAGCGGATCAGATCCTCTGCTGCGGATAGCATCATATTTCCGAACAGATGTTGCGAACGAATGTTGTGAACTTATGTTTGTCTTGATTATACCACCCGAACACGCGTTTGTCAAGAGCGTTTTCGAACGAATGTTTTGAAAATCTGTTTGCTTTTTTACCGAACATGTGTTAGGATATAAACAGGATAACAATTAGGAGGTTTTGTATGCCGAACGGAAAAATAACAGCAAAACAAAGGGAAATTTTAGAATTTATAAAGAGAGAAATACTGCAGAGAGGATATCCGCCGGCTGTAAGAGACATCTGTGAAGCCGTCAGCTTAAAATCAACTTCTTCCGTTCACTCCCATCTGGAGACATTGGAGAAGAACGGATATATCAGGAGGGACCCGACAAAGCCCAGGGCGATTGAGATTCTGGAAGACGATTTCAATCTCACACGCCGCGAGATGGTGAATGTTCCCATCGTAGGTTCTGTGGCTGCCGGCTCACCGATCCTGGCCGTAGAGAATATCGAAGGATACTTTCCCCTGCCTATCGAGATGATGCCCAATAAGCAGTGCTTTATACTCCATGTAAAAGGCAGCAGTATGATCAATATGGGAATACTTGACGGGGATTCCGTGATTGTTGAACAGAACTCCTCCGCTGAAAACGGAGATGTAGTGGTGGCTATGGTGGACGATTCCGCTACAGTTAAGAGGTTCTATAAAGAGGACGGGCATTATCGCCTGCAGCCTGAAAACGATTTCATGGAACCCATCATAGCGGATGAAGTGGATGTGCTGGGAAAGGTGATCGGTCTTGTAAGGATGGACATACACTGATACCGTATCGCATTCGGACGTTTGTACATATTCAAAAAAGGAGAGACCATAACGACATGGATACTCTCCTTTTTATACCGCAGCCGTACCTTTATGGAGATAGCAAAACAGCTTGTACTGCGGCAATTTATTCATTCAGCTGTTTAAGCATCTGATCAGATAGTCCCGCGCCTGCGACGGTGTCTCCAGACAAGTTTCATGTTTTTCTGTCAGGTAACTTACGGCGTCCTGCCATTCCCTTATGCTGTAGTCATCTATATGATCCATTTCTGTGATGATCGAATACCATTCTTTTTGATATTTCAAGTCCGATAAATAATCAAAACCGCATTGACGCATCCAATATTCCAATAATCCCATTGCCTGATCCTCACTATCGCTGCAAATTCGGTGCAATCCGATACTGCACGTCCCAAGGCGTGAAGTAATCGGTGCCGACGGCCGGCGTGTTGCTGGCAATTAAATTAGACAATTAGCACCAATTCAGTTAAAATGTTATTAGAGCGTTTTTAAGCTCTGTTCATAGTTATTTTACAGACTTTAAGGAAGTATATGTAATTGAAAATGGCCGGTTAAAAAAGTCTACCTTTTTTGCCACAGAACGCAAAAATATTCATAGTTCTCTCGCCCATTTAAAAAAAGTCGAATGCGTGATCTGGAGAATCCTGGCAGCCTCTCTCCCGCTTAGTTCCCCGCTCTCCCACCGCCTGCATATGAGTGGGAATTCCGGCGGCTTCTGTTTTTCCGGACGTCCGAAACGCACTCCGCGCATTCTGGCGGCAGCGATTCCCTCCGCCTGCCTCTGACGGATATTGTCCCTTTCTGTCTGTGCCACATAGGACAGCAGCTGCAGCACAATATCGGCGATCAGCGTTCTGGTCAGATCCCTGTTTGTATGCGTGTTTAAGAGAGGCATGTCCAGCACCACGATATCGATCCGCCGTTCTTTGATCAGATACCGCCACTGCTCCAGTATTTCATCATAGTTGCGTCCCAGACGGTCTATGCTTTTAATGACCATCACATCCCCTGTTTGCATGCGCTTTACCAGGCTTTTATAAGCCGGCCGGTTGAAGTCTTTTCCGCTTAGCTTATCCATGTAGATGTGATCCTCCGGTACCGAATACGTTCTTAATGCGATGAGCTGCCGGTCTTCATTCTGTTCTTTTGTGGATACTCTGACATACCCGTAAATCTGATGTTCCATAAGTTCCTCCTTCACCTGTTGTAACCCCGTTAGTGCAGTTACTAGTAAGTACTAGTATTTGCTGTAAGTTTTTATTTTAACATGTTTTATAAAATCAGTACCTGTCAAAAATACACAGCGGATACATGATTCCTGCAAAGCAGCCGATCATAGGCGGAGAAAGTCAAAAACAGGCAGTGCACATTGGTCTCACAATGCACACTGCCTGTTCATACACAGCACATGGCTGTTTTATTTGATTTCATCAATATCCATCTGCCGTCCATCCCTCCAGATCCTCTCCAGATCATAAAAACGGCGGTCTTCTCTGGAAAACACATGGATTACGATGTCCAAATAATCCAGCAGGATCCAGGTAGCGCCCTGATAGCCTTCCACCTGCTTGCATTCATATCCGGCCTTGTAGAGCTTTTCCTGTACATTGTCCACCAGCGCCTGTACCTGATTTGGGTTTGCGCCGCTGGCGATAAGAAAATAGTCGGCGATCACCGTAACACCGGATATATCTATGATAGAGATATCCTCCGCCTTTTTCTCATCGAGGGCGTCATACGCGATCTTTACCATCTCTTTTGATTTATTCATAATTCCTCATTTCCGCGCCGCTATGAAGGAGGCTGTCAATCTTCCCCTTCCAGCAGTGCTTTGTAATAGTCATAGGTCTTCACGGTCTGTTCATCTATCCAGTTGCCGGTTTTTTTCAGATAACTCAATGTGTCGGCGAGAATCATGAGTAATGCACGGTCTATATCGACGAACGCCATATGGCGGATCTGCGGCAGATTGGGAGCCTTATATCGGCGGGGCTCAATATAATCCGCCACATATACAATTTTCTCCAGCATGCTCATATCCGGTTTACCGGTAGTATGGCACAAAATAGCACTAATAATTTCCTTATCCGCCACCTGGTATTTTTTCATCGCGATAAACGCGCCCAGCTTTGTATGCAGCAGCGCCTTGTTTTTTAATTCTGCCTCAGACATACTTATATTGTATTTCTGGCACATTTCGTAGATCGTGGAATCATCATACTGCTTAGCGCAGTCATGTAGAAGCCCCGCTATCTCTGCCTGATCCAGATCACATTCATAGCGCATTGCGAGCGCAACCGCAGTATAAGCCACGCCCAGGGTATGCTCATAACGCTCCGGCGTCAGCTTTTTCATCAATTTCCTGCGGATTTTCATACCGTTTTCCTGCATGTGTTTCATCCTCTTCCTGATATAATGTCACCGGCCGTCATAAAACGGCGGCCTGCGCTTTCAGCGCATTTCTCTGTAAAGATGATGTTTTAAAATGTAATCATAAACACTTTCTGTAACGTAATAGCGGATAGATCTGCCGGATGCGACCGTTTCCCGGATCATATGGGAAGATATATCCAGAGCCGGAAGGTCAATCAGACGGACATCAGCCCCAAAATTCCGCCTAAGAAACGAGATCTTTTCATCGATCTGTTCTCTGGGAAGTTCATCCCTGTTCGCACACAGAATTACCGCTTTTGAAAATATCTCCTCGGGATGATGCCATTTTTCCATATAATTCAAAGAATCCACGCCTACAATGAAGTAAAACCGGCTGTTTGGCTCCATAACGGCCAGATCGCTCAAGGTATCGGATGTATAGGAATAGCCATCACGGTTCAGTTCGATATCGGAACAGGTAAAGTGCGGATTCGGCGCGATCGCAATCTTAACCATTGATGCCCTTATACTCTCTGACAATACCTGCCTGTCACGTTTATGAGGTGGATATTTGGCCGGAATGAACCGAATTTCATCCAGCTCATACTGCTCATAGGCGCATTCCGCCAGCTGCAGGTGAGCGATATGAATGGGATCAAAGGTGCCACCCATAATGCCTACTTTTTTTATACCCATAGCGTCCATGTCTCCAGCCTTTACTGCGGAAGCTCGATTTTGCTTTTTTCCGCCGCTTTGCGGAACAGTACAATTCTCTTCCCGATCACCTGAACCACCTCTGAATGGGTGCGTTCCGACAGCATGAACGCGATTTCCCGCGGGTCATCCATGCAGTTTTTTAATACATTTACCTTGATCAGCTCCCTGGCCTCCAAAGCCTCTTCTACCGCCTTGGTTACTTCCGGCGTCAGACTGGATTTCCCGATCTGAAACAGCGGGTCCATCGTCATGGCCAGTCCTTTTAAATAAGCGCGCTGCTTACTAGTCATAATATTCCTCATTTCTGCGATGCTCGCATCTTGCTTTTGTATTCTCATGTGCATTTAGTTAACATAATTAAATTATGTTAACTAAATGCACATAAAAGCCTATTTATAATACTCAAACTCAATATCCACAACCCGTACGGTATCGCCCTCCTGGATGCCCGCGTGTTCCAGCTGCTTTAAAATACCTGTGCTTTTCAGAAACTTCTGGAAGAAATCAAAGCCTTTTTCCGAATCCAGATTGGTATAGCCCAGCATTTTCTCCACCCGCGGTCCTGTGACGCTGTATACGCCGTCAGGCAGCTTTTCCACCGTAAAAGGCAGCGTCTCATCGTCCTGATCTTCAAGGACAAACTCTCGTTCAAATACCACCGGTTCAGGGTCCAGGGTTTTTAGCAGATCATTTACATAATACAGAAGCTCCTTTAAGCCCTGGCCGCTTACTGCAGAGATGGCAAACACCTTCAGGCCGGAAGGCTCGAATTCATCCCTTAACTTCTGTACCGGATCCTCATCCTCCGAATAAACCGCATCGATTTTATTCGCCGCGATCACCTGCGGCCGTTCCATCAGCTTTGGATCATAGGCCATGAGCTCCGCATTGATGGTTTTGATGTCCTCTACCGGATCGCGGCCTTCCGTGGAAGCCGCATCCACCATGTGGATAATGCATTTGGTTCTTTCAATATGCTTTAAAAAGGCATGTCCAAGGCCGACACCTTCACTGGCCCCTTCAATCAGGCCCGGGATGTCAGCGACCACAAAGCCCTCGCCGTCTCCTAAATCCACCACACCCAGATTGGGATTTAATGTGGTGAAATGATAATTGGCGATTTTGGGTCTGGCGTTGCTGATACGGGAAAGCAGCGTGGATTTGCCCACGTTAGGAAAACCTACAAGACCCACATCCGCGATTACCTTCAGCTCCAGCCGTACCCACAGCTCTCTTCCCGGTTTACCCGGCTTGGCGTATTTCGGGACCTGCATGGTGGCCGTCGCGTAGTGCATATTGCCCTGGCCGCCTCTGCCGCCTTTTAAAATCACTTCTCTCCGGTTCTCACCGGACATATCGGCGATGACCTTGCCGGTTTCGTCGTCTTTGATTACGGTGCCCGCCGGCACCCGGATCACCAGATCGTCCGCGTCAGCCCCGTGACAGCGGCGTTTGCCGCCCTCTTCACCGTTGCCTGCCACATATTTGCGGACATGCCGAAAATCGGTGAGGGTATTAAGGCCGTCATCCACCTCAAATATGATGTCTCCGCCTCTGCCGCCGTCTCCGCCGTCAGGCCCGCCATTGGGCACATAGAGTTCCCGGCGGAAGCTGACATGGCCATTGCCGCCGTTACCTGATTTAATAAAAATTCTAGCACTGTCTGCAAACATAGATGAATACCTCATTTCTGCGGTGAAAAAAAGCAGGCTTTCTGATCAGATTCAAGAAAAGCCGACGAGAATCCGTCGGCTTTCTTCTGAATTACTACCTCATTAATCGTTCACTACTTTGGGATAAACAGAAACCTGCTTTTTGTCTCTGCCTTTTCTTTCAAATGTAACAACACCGTCTACCAATGCGAATAATGTATCGTCACCACCGCGGCCTACATTGTTGCCAGGGTGAATCTTCGTACCGCGCTGTCTGTAAAGAATATTTCCAGCTTTTACGAACTGTCCGTCAGCTCTCTTTGCGCCAAGTCTCTTGGACTCGGAATCACGGCCGTTCTTTGTGGAACCAACGCCCTTTTTATGAGCGAACAACTGAAGGTTCATTTTCAACATAATTACACCTCCTCGATCAGGATCCTGATATATTTTGTACCATATTCCTCTTCAATATTCTTTAAACCCAATATTAAAGAGTTTACCAATAACTGGGGTTCCGGATGCTTCCCATCCTTCAGCCTGCAGGTTAAGCAACCCGATTTCTCGCTGGCCTCTGTTTTCGTACCGGTAAGAGTTTCTATGCTGTTTACCGTATTCACCGCCAGAGCGGATACAGCGGCACAGATGATATCTCTGCCGGCTTCTTCAAACCCTGCATGTCCTTTAATCTGAAAGGACTGGCAGTCACCGTCGGAATCTCTGTAAAAGACTGCCTGTATCATAATCAGCAGGTAATCTTATCGATCTTCAACTCTGTATAAGCCTGTCTGTGACCATTTTTCTTATGATATCCAGATTTTCTCTTATACTTGTAAACGATCACTTTTTTACCTCTGCCTTCGCCGGTAACGGTTGCAGTAACCTTTGCACCAGCTACGGTAGGTGTTCCGACCTTCATTTCATCGGCACTTACAGCAAGCACCTGATCAAATTCATAAGTTTGTCCGGCTTCAACGCCCAGTTTCTCAACTTTGATAACGTCGCCTTCGGATACTTTGTACTGTTTACCACCTGTTGCAATAATCGCGTACATATGGCACCTCCTTAATACAATACTCGCCAACTTCGGTGTCCGGCTTTCCGGATCTTTTCAACCCCATTGTGCGGCACACTAAATCATAATACCATTTTCAAGCATCTGCGTCAACCATTATTTTCATATTTTGCAGGTTTTTTATTGCCTTTTCGTATCTTTTTTGTTTGCGTACGGCAGACTTTCAGTTCACCGCCGCCTGTTCCCACAAGGGCTTCCGCTCACGTTTCCGCGTGATTTCTACCAGATTCAACCCGGTCATATCCACTACAGTGGTTTTGATCCGGTCTTTTCGTGTCCACGCGGTGAGCGCATCCATCAGCTTACGTTTATCTTCCTCCCGCTCCATATCGATGAAATCGATGAGCACGATGCCGGATATATTGCGAAGGCGCATCTGCCTGGCCGCTTCCTCCGCCGCCTCCAGGTTGATCTTTAAGAAGGTTTCCTGCTGTTTTTTCCTGCCGTCAAACTTGCCGGTATTTACATCGATGACCGTCAGGGCTTCCGTAGGCTCCACTACCAGATAACCGCCGGACTTCAGCCAGACATTCTTTGCCAGCGCTTCCCTTATAACCGTATCCAGCGAATACAGCTTGCTAAGCGGATAAGACTCATCCTCATACAGCCTAACGCTGCAGCTTATGATTCCTTTGGCAGCAGCGTCCGCCAGAGCCCGGTAAATGCCGGCATCATCCGTCACGATTTCCGCTTCGAAGCCCTTCTGCAGATCTCTGGCGGTTGTGAGATAGGCCGGCAGGGATTCATAGACGCAGCTGTAGCAGGTCCGGCACAGAGAGCTTTGAAGAATCTGATCCATACGATTCGTAAGCCCCTCCAGGTCCTGCCTTATATCCTCTTCCTCTGCTTCAAATGCGTTTGTCCGGATAATCGCTCCGCACCCTTCCGGAAGAACCGGCTGAAAAGCGGAACGGATTTTATCCTTCCAGTGGGTATTTTTGATTTTGGAGGAAAAATGGATCTGGTTCCCGCCATAGATCAGCACCGCATAGCGGCCGGACAGGTTGATGCGTCCGCTCACCACCGGAGCTTTAGTCTTTACCGCTTCCCTTACAACCTGCACCGGCAGCTCATCCCCGGCGCAGAGCTTATAGCCGCCGTCCGACCATTCTCCTGCACCGATACGGCGTCCGCCGCGGGAAACGGTTCCCGCCGGTATTTCCTCAAGCGGGCAGTAACAGATGCAGCCCTGCCCGATCTCAATAAACGCGGCGCTTATATTGCCGACTATATTTTTTACCTTGCCGATGTAGACATCTCCGACCTGCGGCCCTGCCTTTTCCTGATCAAAGATCAGCTCCATGATGCGCCCGCCCTCCAAAACGGCAGTCATGATCCGGCTGTCTCTTCTGGTTATGATCAGCTTATTGTCCCTCACCGTATTATTCAATGACTTCACCCAGCGCTTCCAGCGCAATCCATTCCCCGTTTTCTCCCAGAGCATAGGTTTCGCGGCGGTTAATCTGCATGGAATACTGATAGGATTCCACCGCAGGGTCCCAGTCTGAACCGATGCCTTTATAGAAGGCTTCCATCACCAGCTCAGGCTTTAAATTGGCGGAGCTTCCTGTGGAAAGGCTCATAGTAATCACACGGCTTTTGCGGTCAAGCCGGCAGCTCTTTATCATCGGGCGGATATCGGCTGTCAGGCTGCTCTTTTTAGTGGCCTTTAACACCGTGATCTGTTCCAATGCGCAGAATGCGTCAAACGCGTCACAGAACCCGTCCCAGTCCTTCGGTTCATGCCCTTCCTTAAATACCAGATCATAGTCGGCGCCGGCCACCATCGCCATGGCGCTCCTGTCCTTTAAAGCGTTGCCCTGTGCGTCAAATCCCGGATCGGGGATTCGGCGCACGCTTACGACTTCGATCCCATCCGTCAGCAGTGCAGCATTCAGCCGCCTTTTCATCGCTTCGGAGGAATCCGCGCTGTTCACCTCGATATCCAGATACTCCCCGTCCGAAGTCAGCCCGACTCCCAGAGGGGCGGCAAAAGACATGACCTGATGCGGGCTGTAGCCCGTGCTGTATGCGATATCAATGTCTGCCCGCCGTATGGCCTTCTGGAAAAAACGCATGAGGTCCAGGTGGCCGATAAATTTCATATACTCTTTTTTGCTGAATTTAATTCGCAGCTTCAAAGCAGACACCTCCTCCAAACGATTTCGCGCCGCAGCCGGAACATCTTTCGTGGCAGTTGGGCGTGACCTTCCCCTCCATGGCATTCTTCCACTCTCTCTTTAAGAAGTCCTTAGTCACGCCGGTATCGATGAAATCCCACGGGAAGATTTCATCCAGGCTGCGCTCTCTGGTCGTATAGAAGTGGTAATCCATGCCGCAGTCTGCAAAAGCCTGCATCCATTTCTCATTGTCGAAGGTCTCGGACCAGGAATCGTACAGGCAGCCCAGTTCATAGGCGCGCTGAAGGACTCTGGCTGTTCTTCTGTCTCCACGGGCGAACACGCCCTCTAACACAGTCACATCCGCTTCATGCCACTGGTATTTAAGACTTTTGTGATTGAGCTGTTCCTTAAATTTGCGGTTGACTATGCGGGCCCTGTGCAGATATTCTTCCTTTTCAAACATGGGCGCCCACTGCAGGGGGGTAAAGGGCTTGGGGATGAAAAAGGAGGAACTGGCTGTGACCTGTACGCGCTGCCCCTTCCGCTCTTCCCTGGGGATCGTATCGAAATAGGTTCTCGCCACTTCGTTGGCCAGGACGGCGATGCCCTCCATATCCTCCTCGGTCTCCGTAGGGAGCCCCAGCATGAAGTATAGCTTTACCTTATTCCAGCCGCCTTTAAATGCCTGGGCGGCACCGTTTAAGATCACCTCTTCGGTCAGACCCTTGTTAATCACATCGCGCAGCCTCTGGGTTCCCGCTTCCGGAGCGAAGGTCAGGCTGGATTTGCGCACATCCTGGATCTTTTTCATCACATCCAGGGAAAACGCATCGATTCTTAAGGAGGGCAGGGATATATTGATGCCCTTGCCATGGAACTCTTCGATCAGAAACGTGACCAGCTCTTCCAGGTGGGTGAAATCGCTGGAGCTTAAGGAGCTTAAGGAAATTTCTTCGTGGCCGGTGTTTTTGAGCATTTTATAGGCTTTGTCTTTTAAGAATTCCAGATCCCGTTCCCGTACCGGACGGTATACCATACCTGCCTGGCAGAAACGGCAGCCGCGGGTGCAGCCCCGCTGGATCTCCAGCACCACCCGGTCCTGAGTTACTTTTATAAAGGGTACCACGGGCTTTTCAGGATAACAGATATCCGGGTCCCCCATATTCATCAGGATTTCTTTGCGCACCGTCGGTTTCGCGTTGGAGTGGGTGGGATAAAACCGGCGGATGGTACCGTCTTCATTGTATTCTGTCTCATAAAAAGAAGGCACGTAGATTCCGGGAACCGTGGCGGCCAAAGCAAGGAAATCCTGCCTGCTCCCCCCGCGCTTTTTATTGTCTATATAATGCTTCATCAGCTGATCATAAGCGGTTTCACCCTCGCCGATATAAAAGAGGTCGAAGAAGTCCGCAAGGGGTTCCGGATTGTAGGTGCAGGGGCCGCCTCCGATCACAATCGGGTCTTCCTCCGTCCTGTCTGAGGAATACAAGGGGATTTCGGACAGGTCCAGGACCTGCAGGATATTGGTATAGCACATCTCATACTGTATGGTAATCCCTAAAAAGTCGAATTCTCTGACAGGGTCCTGCGATTCCAGAGCGAAGAGAGGAATATGCCGGCTGCGCATGATTTTATCCAGATCCGTCCAGGGGGAATAGACCCGTTCGCACCAGATGTTTTCATGCCGGTTGAACATATCATAGAGGATCTGTATGCCCAGATGGGACATGCCGATCTCATATACATCAGGAAAACACATGGCAAAACGGATATCCATCTTTGCGGGGTCCTTCATCACTGTATTGACCTCGCCTCCGATATAACGGGCGGGCTTATCAATCTGTAACAGTATTTCATCGGACAAAGCTAATTTTCTCATGTTGTATCCTTTTCATTTTGTGCGAAACGCATATTTGGTGTTACTGTGTACAATCCAGAACACACGCATAATTATAGGATACTTTTCCAAATTAAGCAACACCCTTCGGGCAGTTGCTGTAAACTCACGCCCTTAGAGCTTCAGAATCACCGTCAAACGCTGATCCCGCCAGACAGCCGATATCTGTCCTCCCATCTGTTCAGTCAGAGTTTTGGCGATGGACAGGCCCAGACCAGTGGAATGGCTGCCGGCTTTTACCGTATAAAACCGGTCAAACAGCCTGCCCGCTGCCACTTCATCCATCCCCTCCGCGCGGTTTGTAAAGGTGATTACTCCCTGGTCCGTAAGTTCAATCGTCAGATCACCGCTGCTGTACTTCACGGCATTTCCAAGCACATTTTCAAAGATGCGGAAAAGGGCGGCCCGATTCAGCCGCCTTTCAATCCGCACCTGCGGCATAAGTATTTGCGGGCAGATGCCCCGTTCGTTCATTGACGCATAAAAGGCTGCCACACTCTCTTCAAGAACCTGGTTTATATTTACGTTTTCCCTCTGTTCATACTGCTCTGCCGTTACGGCGAGCGAATAGCAGAACAGCTCTTCTGTCAGATGTTTCAGCGCGTTCGCCCTGTTTTCAATGATATCCGCATAGTTCCTTGCCGCATCGGATAAGGGTTCCCGCTTAAGGAGCTCCAGATACCCCATGATGGCTGTCAGCGGAGTGCGCAGATCGTGGGATATGTTGGCGACCGACTCTTTCAGCTCATGATCTCCGAGACGATAACGGATCTGGGCTTTCCGCAATATCTTTAACTGACAGTCGAGCTGGGCTGCCAGACGGCGCATATGCTTATCCGCCGTCCGTATATCGATGCCGACATTGGTATCGGTATCCAGCCTTTCCCCGAATTCCCGTCCGATTTGATCCGCCGCCCGATGCAGGCTGAAGATTTTCATGAGCAGCACGGCTGTCACGGCCAGGAGGAATGCACACGCTGCGCTAAGCAATCGTTCCATATTTTACTCTGCTTTCTTATTCTATTGAACCAAAGACATTCGCGGGATCCTTTTTATTTCAGGTCTTTTCGGCGAAAGCCCAGGGCTCCGCCGATGCTGGCCGCGGCCGCGGTAATAACCGCACATAGCGCCATTCTCCAGGGATGCGGAGCGCTTAAACCCGCAATCTGTATGCTCTGGCCGGTAGGCAGCAGATCCGCAAAGAACTGATAAACCTCCCTTTGGGCCTGCGTAAGATACTTGGGATTCGGTTCGGGCACAGCGGACTGTATCCCGCCCTCCGTAATCGTGATGCCTTCTATGAATTCCGGCGCATCAAGCCTCGCCATCAGGTAAATGGCAAGAGCCAGCAGTACGAAGATGAACATCAGATTGATGACCGCCGAGAGCGCCTTATTCTGGTTATGCATGGACATGAGTGTAAATAGGGAGGCGGTCATCACCGTCATGAGTATTCCGTCCAGCGTAAAAATAAGCACCGCTGCAATCCCAGAATGAAAGAAGCCGAACAGAGGGATTCCCACCGCACAGGCAATCACGGTATAGGCCAGATTCATGAGCAGCCCTGCCGCCGCACAGCAGAGAAAATTCGCCAGATAGATATCCGTCCGCCGGCATCCCACGATCACCTTATTGCGCAGTGTTCCGTCCCCGTACTCCGTTCCTATAAAGATGCTAATAAAGGCGGCTACAAGGATCCCGATCACTGAATAAGATGCGAAGAACACATCGTCAAAGCGGACGGACTCTTCATACTTTACCATATTTATATAATTGGCAATACAGTTTCCCACCGCAAACACGATCATCGCAGCCATGCCTGCAAGGAAGACCCGGTCTTTTATTAAACGGGCAAAATTAGCACGCAGCAGTTTACTCATTTTTCAGCACCTCCGATCAGATTGATGTAATAGCTCTCCAGGCTCTCATCTCTCTCTGCGATTTTCATGACTTCGCAGCCCTCGTTTTTCAGGGCAAGGATGAGATCGGACACATTGCATTCCCCATAAATCTCAGCGGCAGTGTCGGAAAGTACTGTGTATTCCATCTTGTTTAGATCCAGCACACGGATCAGGGCACGGATATCGGAGACTTCCATGTGCATGCATTTGCGGCAGGCCTCCTCCAGTTTATCCGCGCTGATTTCTTTTATGATGCTGCCATGATCTATAAAACCGTAATGAGTGGCCAGCCGGGACAGTTCATCCAGTATATGGCTGGAGATCAGCACGGTGATCTGCCTCTCCCGGTTCAGCTTCAGGATCAGCTCTCTCATCTCTATGATTCCCTGCGGATCCAGGCCGTTAGCTGGCTCATCCAGAACCAGGAAATCAGGATCCCCTGAAAGCGCTACCGCAATGCCGAGGCGCTGACGCATTCCCAAAGAAAAATTCCGCACCTTTTTTCTCCCGGTATCGGAGAGCCCCACCAGGGCGAGCAGCTCCTGTATGCCATGAAAGGACGGGCGCCCGATGATGCGGTACTGCTCACGGAGGTTTTCCTCCGCAGTCATGTCCTGATAGAGAGATGGGGTTTCGACCACCGCTCCCATCCGCCGCCTTGCCTCTTGTATTTCTTTGGATGTATTCTTTATCCCATAGAGCGTATAGGTTCCGGAAGTGGGCTGCTGCAGCCCGCAGATTAAACGGATCAGCGTGGTTTTACCGGCCCCGTTTCTGCCGACAAACCCATAGATCGCCCCTTTCTCCACATGCATGGTAAGGCCGTTGAGCGCTTTGAAATTCTTATACTGTTTTGAAAGCGCTTCCGTGCTTAAAATGTACTCCATATCAATGCCTCCTTATGCTTGATGAACCAATGATAGCATGACATGGTTAAGAAAAAGGTTAAGAGAACGGTTAAGAAACGGTTAAGACAGTTCATGAGCCGCCTTTCTTAAGCTTAAAGCCGATTCCCCATACCGCTTCAATGTAATCCTTATTTGTCGGCTCACGCAGCTTTCTGCGCAGGTTGCTGATATGAACCTTCAGCGAGCTCTCCATACAGTCCGGCGTATCCAAACTGATCAGATCCAAAATCTGCGTTTTGGTGACCACCTGGCTTGGATTTTGCATCAGCAGCTTTAAAATGGCAAATTCTGTTCTGGTCAAATGGACTTGTTTCGTACCGGCTGTTACCTGGCGGGTATCCGGATCCAGATGCAGCTGCTCGAAATCCAGGCAGCTGCTTTGCGGCAGGGATACATTTTTTCTTATCTGAACAGCAATCCGCGCCAGCAGTTCCCTGGGTTCAAACGGTTTGGTAATGTAGTCGGCCGCTCCGCCAAGCAGGAGGTCCACCTTATCGTCAATACCCGCCCTGGCGCTGACCACTATGACCGGAATCCCCCGAAGCTGCTGAAGCACTTCTTCCCCAGAGAGCCCTGGCAGCATCAGATCCAGCAGGATGAGATCCGGCCGGGAACCTGTAAAGAGAAGCAGCGCTTCCGTGCCCGAATAGGCGCGCAGCACTTCATAGCCTTCTTTGCAGAGCACCTCCTCCAGCATATTACCTATATAAACATCATCTTCCACTACCATGATCCGTGTCATATCCCGCTCCTCTATCATAACCGCACATGATTTCCCGTATATGTAATAGCAGTCATTTAAACATAGCAATGTAAGTATTATAAAAAGAGCGGCCGAGAATGTCAAGGAACCCCTATGAGGATCAAATTCAGCCCAGTTATGCGCTGCTTTTGTGACAACTCCGTAACAGGAGCCAGTCCTGCTGAATCAGCCGCAGTGTTCCGCCAGCACTGCATGCAGCGCCGAAGCGCTGCTGGTATGGGCCCATGCTACCGGAATGCGGTTTTTCTTCGCTTCGGCCGCCGCACTGATCACCATCTTATGCGAAACTGCACCGGTAAAGAGAATCACCAGATCCGGACATCCCAGTTTCTTTTTTAAGGATCCCTTCTCTTTTGTAAACACCTTCGCCCTGCACCCGTATTCTCTGCAGATATCCAGGTACTTCCCTTCCATCCTCTCATTTCCGCCTACAATAACAATGCTCATATGACCGTCTCCTTTTCTTATAGTTGCTGTACAGGTTTATGCGATGGATGTAACATAGACTGATTAAATCCTTTTTAAGTTAGTCTATGCTAATTCAAGTGTAAAAAATAAACCAGCGAATTTAAAATGCTGTCTGTATGAAGGCAGCATTTTAAAGTTAGCCAGAACTAACTATTTAAAATTACCACAAAACAACAGAAAGGTCAAGCCCTATTATACATTCATACCGCGCTGTAAGTTACTATACGCAACAGTTCAGACGGCGCATTTTCTGGACCGAAAAAAACGGGTTTTCACGGCTCCTCTATCGGCAGCCGTGAAAACCCGTTTTGACCGTCACGGCACCGTCTTTCACCCCTTCAGATATGTAACTGTGCCTTCCGCCCTGGGCTTGCTCTCCGGATCCTTCGCCGCATATCCCAGCGCAGCCATGCCGTACACCCTGTGTCCGGACGGAACCGCGTATCGGTCCAGTATCTCCCGCACAGCGGGCGCATCACAGGTATCCTTGCACTGGTTGATCCATACGGAACCGATCCCCAGAGAATGGGCAGCCAGCATGATATTTTCCATGGCGCAGGCACAATCTGCCTCTCCGTTGGAATTATCCCTTTCATTGGAACAGATGATCAGCGCTGCAGGATTATAGAAATCATAGCTTTCATCCCTGCCCAGTTCTTTTCCGATGGCGCTGGCCAGCTTACGGATCAAATCTTTGCCGGTGAGAACAGAAAAATGCCAGCTCTGCCGGTTCATGCCGCTGGGTGCGTAGATTCCGGCCCGGACGATCTGTTCCAGATCGTCCTCCGCCAGCGGCCAGTCTTTAAATGAACGAATGCTTCTTCGGGTTAAAATATTTTCAATTACCTGGTTCATAGAATGTCCTCTCCCTCTTTAATCGTTCTTAAAACTTTGATGTCTTTGAGCGTTTCCTTATCCGCCTTCAGCGGATTCTGGTCCAGAATCACAAAATCCGCCAGCTTGCCCGGCGTGATACTGCCCTTGTTTTCTTCTTCAAAAATCTGATATGCCGCATAGACGGTAGCGGCCTTCAGCGCTTCGATAACAGGTACGCGCTGCTCTTCTCCCAGAACCATGCCGTTTTTGGTTTTCCGGTTCACCGCGTTATGGATGGAAAACAGGATATTGGGCGGCACCACCGGGGAATCCTGATGCAGGGTAAAGGACATACTTCGCTTTACCGCAGAAGCGGCGGGACTGATCCGCTCGGCTCTCTCCCGCCCCAGCACGGATTCAAAGTGATAATCTCCCCAATAATATACATGATCCAGGAAAAAGCTCGGCAGCATGCCGATACCTTTCATGCGGTCCAGCTGATCTTCCCGAACCGTCTGGCAATGTATGACTACGGGACGGAGCTTCTCCGGATGCTCCACAGCCTTGAGCGCTTTTGTATAGCAGCGGATCATCTGTTCGATCGCCTCATCCCCATTGGCGTGCACATTGATCTGCCAGTGATTTCTAATGCAGGTTTCCATCACCTGGAATACATCCTCGCTTTCCATCACAGGAAAGCCTCGATACTCCTCGTTCTGCCCGTCCGGCGGCACCAGATAGGGCTGTGACAGCCAGGCTGTCTTTCCCTGGGGGGAACCGTCCAGGTAGATCTTGCAGCCGGCCGGGCGGTAATGATTCATATATCCGTTTAATGCGGGGTACTGTCTGGGAAGAAACTCTTTGGCGCAATCCACAGCCATATAGGATATCACATCATTTTTCAGAAGGCCTGCCGCTCCGGCCGCCTTCAATAACTCATAATCCGACCGGGTGGTTCTGCCATCCTGTGCGGTGGTGATGCCATAGGACGCATACAGCCTGGAAGCCCTTCCAACCGCCTTCAGCACCTGATCCGGACCCGGACCCTGCATGAGTTTCTGCTTATGGGGCGCAAGAAACGCCTGTTCTTTTAACAGGCCGTCCGGCTGCACCACACCGCCTTCCGGTACCTCATATCCGCTGCCGCCGTAGCCCAGCAGTTCCATCGCTTTCGTATTTACCACACAGAGATGGCCCGATACATGCATCATGGATACAGGAATATCCTGGCTGATTTTATCCAGGTCCTCCCTTGTGGGATGTTTTCCGTCCGGATAGACGGAATTGTCGTATCCCATCCCCATAAACCACTGGCCATCCTCCAGATGGGTCTGCGCCAGAGCACGAATGCCTTCTTCCACAAGTTCTTCCACACTGTTGCAGCGGCCGGTTGGGGACGGGTTGACGTTCACCATTAAAAGCTGATAAGCTGCAGCAGTCAGATGGGAATGTCCGTCGATAAAACCGGGCAGCATTGCTGCACCCTCCAAATCCACCTGTTCCGCATCCCTACCGATCGTTTTCAGCTCTTCCGTCCTTCCAAGAGCCATGATCCGGCCGTTTTCTGTCAGCACGGCTTCCGGACTGTGATAGCGGTCATCCATAGTGAGAATCTGGCCATTATAATACAATTTACGGTTCATTGCTAACCCCTCCCAATGTATACGTCTGATGTACTGATACATTTATAGTAAATTAAACAGGTCAGCGCACGATCAGGCACTCTATTCACTGTTAATCGCGTAAAAACAGTTTATCAGTGAATAGTATCGCCCGAGCGGTGATAATTATGCGGATACTAGTCCCTGAAATACAGATCTCTGGTATAGATTTTATCCATGACATCCTCAAGCTGCGGGCTGTACCGGTTTGCAATGATCACATCGCTGATCTTCTTAAACTCATCCAGGTCACGGATCACCCTGCTGCCAAAGAAACGTTCCTCTGTCAGCGTCGGCTCATATACCACAACCTCCGCGCCCTTGGCCTTAATCCTCTTCATCACCCCCTGAATGGAGCTTTGGCGGAAGTTGTCGGAATGCGACTTCATGGTCAGCCGGTATACGCCGATGATACAGTTTTTGCCCGGCGTGCCGTCCCGCCCGGCGGTCCTGCGCGGGCCGTCCGACGTACTGCCGAAATAGCCTGCCTTTTCCAAGACCCGTTCCGCGATAAAGTCTTTTCTCGTGCGGTTGGCATCCACGATGGCGCCGATGATATTATTCGGCACATTGTCATAATTGGCCAGCAGCTGCTTGGTATCCTTAGGGAGGCAGTAGCCTCCGTAACCAAAGGAAGGATTGTTGTAATGTGTGCCAATACGGGGATCCAGTCCGACGCCCTCAATGATCTGCCGGGTATCCAGTCCGCGCACCTCAGCATAGGTATCCAGCTCATTAAAAAAGGATACGCGAAGCGCCAGATAGGTGTTGGCAAACAGCTTCACCGCCTCCGCTTCCGTAGGATTGGTAAACAGAACCGGGATTTCCTCCTTAAGCGCTCCCTGTTTTAAAAGATCCGCAAAGGTATGGGCAGCCCTCTGCAGGCGTTCGTCCGTAAGAGGGGCTCCGACGATGATGCGGGACGGATAGAGGTTATCATAAAGCGCCCGCCCCTCTCTTAAAAATTCCGGGCTGAACAGGATGTTGTCACAGTTATATTTTTCCCTTACAGAAGCTGTATATCCCACCGGAACCGTTGATTTGATGACCATGACGGCATTGGGGTTGATTTTCATAACCAGCTCAATCACGGTCTCCACGGATGATGTGTCAAAATAATTGAGCTGTGGATCATAATTTGTAGGCGTGGATATGATGACAAAATCCGCATCGCCGTACGCTTCCTCTGCATCCAGCGTGGCTGTGAGGTCCAGCCTTTTTGAAGACAGATACTCTTCGATCTCCTTATCCACTATGGGAGACTTCCTGTTATTGATCATTTCTACTTTTTCCGGAATTATATCCAGCGCATACACGTGATTGTGCTGAGCCAGCAATACTGCGTTGGATAAGCCTACGTATCCGGTTCCTGCTACTGCGATTTTCATATGTTTCTCCTATGTTATTTATTTTAGTTACCTCTGTAAAAAAGAACAGGGATGCGCAATGCGATGCCATAGCACACTACAGTTTCAAATTCATCAATGCCTTCTAAAAAGAGTAAGCTCCACAGATTCTTGTCATCAGCAGTCAATGTATCATAGGTCAGTACTTCCGAGACAATCTCCTGAATGGAGTCACCGCTCATTAAGGTTTCAAATATGTGTCGTACTATCTTTTGAAATGTCAAAGAAGTCATCCAGCATGCTCATGATCAATGACTTACCAAAGCGTCTCTGTCTTGTGATCAAATTGGCCATGAATTGTGTATTCAAAAGTGCCTTTATAAAATTCGTTTTATCCACATAGTAGTAATTCTTTTCACGCATCACAGCGAACGATTCTACGCCGAGTGGAATGTGTACTGCCATTCAAAACACGCTCCTTCTTGGCTAAATTATTGTGGTTTACCGCCACAAGTCTAGCCGTTTTTGGTGAATCTCTGCAACAGGGTATAAATCACCTATCATCCCGTATCTTACCACAAACGCCTTTCTTTTTCAATCTCAAGGAAACTCTCTAACTGTGATTTTTTGTGAACACCACTCATGCACATTTCCGTCAGAAACTGCTTTCTGCTAATCATATTTCCCGGTACCCCGGCAGCATTTTTTGAATTTTTTACCGCTGCCGCAGGGACACGGATCATTGGGTCCTACTTTGGGATGCGGCCTGACATAGGTTCCAGACGAAGCATCGTCATCTAAACTTAAAAGGCGGCGCAGATTCAACCCGTACAATTCATTTCTTTCCAATTCGTCTAAAAACTGCGTTTCGTCAGGTGAATCATACCCTCTTAGCTGCAGGTACTGTTCAGCAGATCCACAAACGCGCTTCTTGTATTTTCCGATTCCGTATAACGCATCACATAGGCAAACGCTTTGCCAACGATATCCTTTGGAACGGGATTGCCTCTCTTTTGATGGATAAAGGTCTGCATCCTGATCCAGGCCTGGGCGAGCGAGCTTCCGTCGCCCTTAAGACGGTCCAGACGCTCTTGCGTTCCTGCGAGCAGCTTTTCCACGCCCTTCATATCATCCGCAGTATTCAGGTATGCAAGGGCCGTCAGCGCCCATACATCGCAGGTTTCTTCATTCAGCTCAAGACTGCCGAGTTCATGAAGTGTGCCCTCAATGATCTGTTTGGCGGTGTCATGCCCTGTTTTCAAATTCATCATATTATACTGCTGTTCATAAATGATACCGCTTAGATAAAGGGCATGTACTGAGGCATCCTTGCTGTAGAGCGCATTGCAGTATTGCAGCAGCCGGTTTCCCTTCTCTATAAATCCCGGTTTACCCGCCATAAATGACATATTGATGAAGTTTGAACAGCTGGTTGCAAGTAAGCGCATCTGTTCAGCACTCTTTTCGTCCATCAATGACTGCATTCTTTTGAGTACCCTGTATGCGTCATAGAATTCTCCCTGAAAAAGGCAGCCCATCATCTCAACATTCAGATCCGTCAAACGCACAAAACCGGCATATTCATCCTCCGGGCTTTTGTTTATAATCTGCTCATTGAGCTTTTTCAGTTCACCTGCCAATTTGCCAAATCCTGCTGCTGCCGCTTTTTGAATCCGCTCGTTTATAAAAACGCTTTTCATCATCTCAAGCTTGCCAAGCGGCACTGCTGCTGCTTCTTTCATGCATTCCAGCATGCGGCAGATCAGCTGGTCTTTATAGGATAACGCGCCATACTGCACGGCTGCCGCTGCGAGTCCGCGAAACTTTATGAGCTGAAACATCAGCTGCTGTTCATTGTCCTCATCTTTAAGCACATCGGGCATACCATGCCAGAAGCAGTACTCCGTGTCCACACGGCGCAGCAGCTCTTCCCTCGTTTCGTTCGGCGCCACTGCTGTCCGCTCCAACAGAGCCAACCTGGCTGTCAGTATATCTATATTCCCGTACGGATCAGGAGAATTCTCAATAATCTTTATCAGCAGAGGGTTGTTGCGGAAATCGCTTAAAGCTCTATGAAGGAATAGGGAAAAGGCACGGCCTGCGTTTCTCCAGAGCTCACCGGCCACGTCCGCACAGTCCTTTTGATCCAGATAATAAATAAACATATATTCACGGATAATATCCGGATACATCGGCTGAATGATTCCGTCATTGCGGATCAGGCTCTGGGATACATCGGACAAAAATGTGATCACAGTCTCTTTCCTCTGACGCCCTGGCAGTGTTGTTTCCTCAAGATACATTCTTACAATATTCCAGTCTTCTTCGTATTCCTGCGGAAGACTGCCCAGTGCCAGCCCGCCTCCGGCCGAAGCTCTTACCAGCAGACGTATTAATGAAGAGCAAACCTTTCTGCTGCCGTTTAAAGCGGACAACCAGCGTTCCTGTTCCCGCAGTATCACATATTCAAGGACTCCTTCAAATGAGTCATACCCTGGTGCGTTACAGCCGTTATCAATCCATGCCTCCACAAACAGCTGAACAAACAAAGGGCGGAAATGCAGCATTTCGAATTTTTTCCAGTACTCCTGTTTGAGAGTTTGGTCTCTGCGCCTGTCCGCCGGCAGATTATGAGATATGCACACTTCTCCGATCAGATCCAGCACCGCCTGACTGTCCAGATCCGCAAGCGAAATATAATCTCCGTATTGCGCTGCCATGAAACGGCCGCGGTCTGCAATTCCAAAGGAATTTACCAGATTCTCCGTCCAGGAACCGGTTTGGGCGCCGGACTCCCGCTCTATCAGTAAAATGCGCAGCCGAAACCCCACAGCCAAAAAAGTGTAGGCCAGACACCCAATCACGGCCGCATACTGCTGCTCTCTTCCCTGCACATAGTCGATTGCGACAAGTGTATTCATAATCGGCGCATATGACTTCACATCGTTAACGGTCACCCTGTCATTCAGGAAAAAGGAGTACCAATCATTCTTATGGCGTTTCATCAATTCGAGGACCAGCCTGCTTTTGCCCGCGCCGGCCTGTCCCGTCACCGCCCACCACAGAAAAGCCTGATCTTCGGACAGGAACTGACCCAGCTCATCTAATTCTTTATGGCGACCGACAAACGAAAGAAGTTCATTGGAATAATGATACTTCCCCAATGCGCTTAAAGCATCTGCCGGCAGCTTATCCTCATATACTGTCCTTCCGACAATCGGATTTCTGTTCATGAACTCATTTGCGCGGTACATCATCATATCGTGCAGGAAATCCGGAAGATCCGTATAATCCGTGCCGTAATCGATCACTGTGAAATTATCCGGAAGCGCCGGCTCCGTATCACAGCTGCGCTTTAAATAGAAATATGGGACATTCAAATGCAGCTTCTCACCCGCAAACTTTATAAAACGGGAAATATTCACATCATCCGTCGTCTGTCCGCAGCCAATAAAGATCAGTGTGCGGGTCCCCAGCAGCTGCTGGATGAACTGAGCCGCCTCATCATTATATATGGCCTCATACTGCTCCTGGCTGGCGATTATATTATCCACTCCGGCCGCAGAGCTGTACATGCCGTGCAGATGCAGCACCGAATCCGCTCTTCCTTTATCTATCATCTCAAACGCCAGGTCCGGCTGCTCATAGGTAAGCGAATGCAGGCCGATTGCGGATTCCAGAAGCGTATCGTAATTTGTTGTCGTAATGATATCTCTCGTCAGTCCTGTGAGTGTGAGCGTCTGAGCAAGGGACCGATTCGTCACGCTCATGCTTTCGATGGATGCTTTCATCCAGGAATCGTATGTACCTGCTGCCTTGGTCTTAGTGATTACTTCTCCTGCGATTGCGATAAGGGACGCGGCAGAGGAATCAGATTCAAGGCGCGCTTTAAGTTCCTGCTGTCCTGCCCGATCCAGTATATATTCAATTCCGTCATTTATCCACTGATACCAGCTTGAGCGGCGGCCTGAAATGGAGGTTGAGAAGCCGGAGCCGAATACGTATACAATTTTTTCTTTGGAGAGGATGGGTTTTAGCTGCGGTGGTAGCGGGGTTTTCATGGGATGCCTCCAGACTGTGTAGGGCAGGATACGTGGGAGCGTATCCTGCATCCATTATATTGACAGTTTAGCATTGGCGTGGCTAAATGGCAAGCTTTCTGCTTCTTATCCTATACTCCCCTTCTTCCATTGTTTATTTAGAATCCGCCAGATCAATTGCAGCATTTTCCGGAACAGACCTGTGCCAAAGAAGCGGCGGATTTTTTTACAGCGCAAAGTCTGCGGTGCATTCTCGGTTGAAGAGGCTGCATCAAAACAGTCCTCGCTGTACTTGTCATTGCTGTTCTTATTCTCCCGCACGTTCACAAAAGAAATGAAACACGGGATGATTACCTTGGTTGCCTGTTCTTCTTTTTTTAACGCAGTTGCCATAATGCTACCTCCTTGGATTATGGCAAACCGCCTGGCGCAGGTTTCCACACTACATTAAGAATCCAAGAATGCGCTGCTGTCAAAATACGATGCGGCAGATCCTTATGGGTTTATAGCGCTTGTGTTCCAGACAGCAGTAAAATCACGTTCAGCATTTGATATCAGGTCGGGCGGCTCCCTGCAAAATGCTGTGGAATACTGCCTGGAAAACACTGATAATTTGACGGATAACGTCCCTGTGAAAATTGCATTTTCAAGGCCTGCTGGCGATCGTAACACTTCCTTTGACAGGACGATCGTGAAAGACAAACAGTGCAGTCAGACAGCCCACCAAGACCTGAATTTGATAAATGGCTTGATTCATTATCCGTCCATCATAAACCAAACGAATATCCAACATATCAGACATCATGGATGAAGCGTTACTATTGTTCACTTCCTGGATATACCGATGCGGTGAAACCGCTATTCCGGAAAAACCGGACTGGCGGTTTCCCTTTTCCGGGCGTTGTTGCCTCCTTTTTTGGCTGTACAACCTATGAAGCAGTTACTATAAATAAGCCTCCTTCTTAACGTTATTTTTCATCTCGCTTTCCATACATCAAGAAATTAGCTAGTGGAATACTTTTAAACACTGAAATTATAATTACAGTAAACACACAAGTACAAATAAGCGATACAGTAAAGTTAACGAATCCTTCTGTACTCCAAAAAATATTCTTATTGCTAACAGTAAATAAATTGTTTACAAGCATGTGTGTCGCATATATTTCTAATGTATATTTTCCAATCCATGGAAATTTAATCTTGCTGAGTATTTCTTGAAATCTTTCAACAGTATTATACAATACGAGATTTCCAGCAAAACCAGTTATACATCTCAGCATAATTGATAACAATCCATCCTCGCAATGGTATAAATCATAGTTGAAGATTATTGCAAGAAATATAATAAAGCTAATAAAAACTACATGATTCTTTAAATTTTGCCAATACGGTTTCCATACGTTCTCTGTCCAGCGTAGGATAAAACCAAAACCATAGAAAACTGAGTAATATAAAATATATTTAATTCCAAACATACTAACATCACGATACAAAACCACAACTATTAGTAACACGCCAAAATACACACAACAAGTTATGAAACTTAATACTATTTTTTTGAATTTTTTCTCGTTACTTGAGATGATTCTATTTACAAATGCTGCCAAAACTGACAGTGCAAAAACAACCCATAAAAACCATAGGCCACCATCAACATTATGAAATAGTGTGTTTAACCCTGTAATAATATTTCTATCGCATCTTCCTAATAGCAAAACGCAAATTAGAATCCACCAACTCAAAAAGGGAAGAAGATAGCGTTCACAGCTTTTCTCAATTGCCTTTCCAATTTTGTTACTTGGTCTTGCAACAAAATAGCCTGACACAAGCATAAATCCAGGCATCTGAATAGCCCAGATAAGATTCGTCAATATTCCGCCCTCATCTAAAACCGAGTACTGAAGAACATGGCGAATCACAACCAAAATCATGAGAATACCTTTAAAACAGTCTAGCGTATAGTTTCGCTCTGTCTGTCTGTCTGTCTGTCTGTCTGTCTGTCTGTCTGTCTGTCAAAATATGATACATTCATTTTAACCTCCACGTCAATTTTTTTATTTTATGTCCACAGATAATTTCACTTGTCAAGGTTCTGCTCGCAGTACGATCAAAGCGGATAGTATGACCAATTTGGCGGCGATGACAGCCCTCTTGCGGAGGCGATCCTTAGTCGCAATACACAGAAATTTTTACCCCCTATTGCAACCCTGTGCATTAGAACCTCCACATCCATCTATTTTAGTTGTACTACACACAAATAACTCACATCATTACAGTTTAATCCACTGCGGAGGAACTATATCGATTTTTTTCTTGTCGAAAAACCACCTCTTAGGAGCAATTACAATTTTTCCATCATGTTCTTTTAATTTAGCTCCCCACCAATAAAATGTACTGTTTACAATGATAGAATGCACACACGACGACATGATGAGCAATTCTTCAAAGTCACTTTCAACATCCTTATTTTCTCTGACTATTACATGTCGATTTTCAAAATCAATATTATTTTTGACCCATTCTATATCGTTTGAAAAAACATAATAAACTGGCGATTCAACTTTCTCATCAATATATTTCATAGCATTAGAAAAATAGTCTTGACCATATGAACCATAGTGTTTTTCTTCAAGTGAATAATCACCTTTTCTAATTCCAAGGAACACAGAATTGCATTTTTCTACTTCTTCAATGAATCGTTTAGTCTTTTCATTCAAATCAGCCCTTGGCGTAAAATCTTTACGTACTTCTTCTATTACAGATTCAACATGTTTCCATGATTGCCAATAACCATCATAATAATTGTACTTTTGCAATGCGACAATATTCCTATAGCTTCTATCTATTTCAAAAAAGTAACGATGATTAAAAAGCATTTCAAAAACTACCAATGCTTTGCTTTTATAATTTAATCCACTGTTTTCATGTTCCATTAAACATATATTAGCAATATCTTCTTGGGTAGCAATTGGTAATGATATGTTAAATTTTAGTATTCTGGGTTTTCTAACTTGATCATTTTCCAAATGATTATAAGAAGATAAGTCCAATTTTATTGAATCATTTGTCATTTTCTCCAAAGCCTTCGCAAAAGAATATTGGAACATTTGATTTCCTAACCCACCTTTTAATTTTACAATCTTCATAATAATACACCTATTAGTCTATTCCCAAATTCATACCATTTCCCATGTCAACACAGTATCTTCTTTTAAATCCATTAAGACTTTTCGTCCGATTACTACTTTTGTAAATTTCGGCGAAATACCTATACCAGGGCGTTTAGGCATAAGATCCTCCTCCTTAATCACTTCGCCTGCCCGCATATCTCTAGTAAGCACAAGAGACCTTCTAGCTTCTCTTCTAGGCACAAGTTCACACTCTAAAACCGTCTTCTCTGCCGAACCAAGCACAGTGTCAATCCATATAAAGTTTGCAATAGCTTTTTTGAAGTCTTGAGGATCGCCTGCATGGTAATGATCATTACCATGAAGGGTCTTGTCGAGAGTAAAATGCTTTTCGATCACATCTGCACCAAGCATGTAAGCTGTAGCAAGAGTCATCATTGTATCGTCCGGAGCGACATGATCGCTGAAGCCAACTCTCACATCCGGGAAATCATTTTTCAGTGTTTTAATAATTCTCAGATTAGCATTCTTTGGTTCTGTTGGATAAGAAAGAACGCAATGGAAAATCACAATATCCTTACAACCGACTTCTTTAAGGGCACGTACCGCTTCATCCACTTCTGATAAATAAGAAGCGCCGACAGACATATAAACTGGTTTCCCCTTCCTGCCGATGTGCTTAACAAACGGAATATTTGAAAGATCAGACGATGAAATCTTATAAAAATCCACCATATCATAGAGATAATCAGCAGAAGCATAATCAAACGGAGTAGAAGTGAAATCCATTCCTTTTGAATGAGTATAATCACAAAGCTCTTTATACTCCGCCACACCAAAATGATCATGCTTCAAAAACAACTCATACTGTGTCTTAGTAGGCTCTTTAGATGTATCCCAATAAGCAGGAGAATTCTTAGATACTATTGTTCCTGCCTTGTATGACTGGAACTTTGCACAATCAATCCCTACTTCGGCAGCCTCGTCTATATAAAGCTTTGCTGCTTCCAATGGGGAGATCCCCATCTCTTTTGCTGTGTCATAAAAGTTAACTCCCATTTCGGCAATTATATATGGTTTTGTTTTTCTCATATTCTTATTTCTCCTTCTACCTTTATAGGTTATTAATCAATCCCATTACACGCTTTCGTCCACCTCTAAGATCATGACTGAGAAGCATATTATGAAATTTCATTCGACTTTCTTTTGTTAACTCAAGGTACATCTTAAGTGTGCCTTCAATTATTTCGTCAGTAGGGTTCAACCCAATATATGTAAATCCATTTTCATTACATACAAATCCGTGCTTTTCTTCTCTCTGGTTTTGTGCCATTGCAATTGCAGGAATTCCAAGTATTGCAAGTTCATATCCTGTTCTTCCTCTTGAAGTCACAGCTACATCGCAACTTGACATCAGCTCAGGCATATTAGATACATCATAGAGTACTTCAATGTTCTCATACTTATTAAACTTCATAAGTGCATCGACATTATATTTGGCTCTTCCCAATACTACTACAAAGTAATATTTTTGATATTCAGGCTTAGATATAATCGAAAGTAACCTATCAGAATAATTCTGAGGATCAGCTCCTCCAAAAGAGATAAAGACCTTTTCTACATGTTCCTTAATTTGAATTGGCTCATAAAACATAAATGTCTTACCCGAAATATAATACTTCTCTCCAGCTTTAACCTGTGGCAATGTATTCTCCTGGAATAATGCATTAAATACCAAATCTGCCTTAAAAACACCCTCTCCATCATCTTCAAAGTTAATTATCTTTGCGTTTGGTAGTACTGTTCTTAATGCAATCATATAATCAATAGAAGTTGTCAGGATATCGTTGATAAACACGGTATAGTTTTCTTTTTTACATCTATCAAACAGCTCTGTAATTCCGTTTACAGGAATGAGATTATGCGTTGTCTTTCCAAATACTTCGGGTTCTGTCTGATTTGAATCATAGTATATATCTGGCTTAACATAAAATTCATCCGCCATCTCAAGTGCACGATAGATGTGCCCAATGCCTCTCTTATTATTGCCATTTACATAGATTGCAACCTTCTGTTGATTTAAGGCATATGCAGCTGCTTGAAGATCAGCAAATGTATCTACATCAACTGATTCTTTTTCTGGTATTTCAAACAGACTAACCTTCTCACCAATTCTAGTTTTTGGGGTACATACCGAATATTTCGACACAAAGAAAGCACCAGTTTCACTATAGCATGGTGGTAAGTATTGACGATTCAATCTTTCTGTATAATTTGGTACGATTTTTCCATGTTTTTCTCCCCACGACAAATGAGGTGCATTGATAGCAGAAATAACAGTATCGTAATCACCTCCAATAGCATACTTAATACCAGTATCCAACGTTGGTACAGTAAGTGTAGGTGAAGTCGGCTGCATAGTAACAACAAAATCCCATTCCTGCCCTTTAGGAATTGCATCATAAATAACTGCATCAAGAGTTACTGCATCGCCACATAAGGATGCATCACGCCAATGGCACTTCACTCCCATCTGTTTAGCAATAATTTGAACATCTGGTGAGTCAGTTGTTACTATTACATCTGTAATCATTTCTGATCTAATTGCATTTCTTATAGAATAATAAATCAAGGGATGACCGCCTATAATTCGAATATTTTTATTTGGAATCCCTTTTGACCCTGCTCTAGCTGGAATTACTGCAAGAATCTTCATAATTTTAATTTCCTCCTTAATGTTTCGATTGTATCTAATAAAGGTTTTGCACTTCGAAGTTTTAGTGAACTGTATATTTTTTTTCTAAGCAAAAACGCAATGAAGAAAATACAAATTCCAAGTATTAATATTATGCCTATCCTTATTATATAAAATCTATATAAAACAATAGACAACGGCAATAACAGCAATGAACCACTCAAAAAAATCAAATTAAATTTTGTATCATACCACTCAGTCTTTTTCATTTTATTTACAAAATAAAAATGAATAAAGAATAATAGAATGTACCCAGCTAGAGTAGTATACGCCGCTGCTAGATAGCCAAAAATAGGGATAAAAACAATATTTAAAACAATATTTACAATTGCTGCAATTGTTGTCCCCAATGCTATATACTTCTGTTTCTTTGAGAAAAACTCTATATTCACATATAATGAATAAACCACTTGAAATGCATACGCAATTACAACTGGCGGTACCACGTAAATTGCTTCCATATATGCTGTTCCACCCATAAGAAACATAATCTCCGGTACAAATAGAAGAATGATAAAAATAATGCCTCCCATCAATAAGAGCAATGGTTTTGAAGCGCGTTTTAATTGATAATAACTCTGCTGCTCCATTTTTTCATATGCCCAAGTGGACCATGCATTATTAACTGCTGACCAAAACACAGAAAGCATTAACCCACAATAATATGCAACACTATAATAAGCTGTGGATTCATCCCCACAAAAATATGTAATCATTACTCTATCACTAGAGCCTAGTATATTACCTGCTAAAGTATGCCATACTAAAGGCAATGAAATAGCTATTGCGTATTTCCAATAACTACACTTTATTTTTGTTGCTTTTGCAAAACTATATATATATATCACTAGATTAATAATAAATAAAGCTCCATAATAACCTGTAATTCGCCCTATCAGTTTGTTAGAAAATATGAAAACACATATTAATGATAAAACTGTTGATGCAGCTGTAGAAAACAACGAAATTAAAACTGCATTTCTATATTCATATTTTATTCTGCTGCTAATTAAATACATCTGTAAAGCAGGATAAACAGATAAATACAAAAAGATCATATGTATTTCATATTCTGAAAGACTAAGTAAGGAAATAAAAAAACCTTTATTTAGTATTACTATGCAATATGCTACTAGCGTTACGAACGATCCAAGAACCAAATTTGAGGCAATATAATCATTTAACTCATCGCTGTAATCAAATCTTGCAATCATTACAGAAGAAGTCAAATTTAATGTAAAAACTACCGCAAATATTTCTATCCAAGAAGTAAGATTTGCAAAATTCCCTACCTCTTCTTTAGTTAATAATCGAGTAAAAAAAGGAGTGGTTATAAATACTGTTGCTTTTGCCAGAAAATTACCAATAACATACCATACTCCAGCTTTAAATACTTTATTGTCATTGCTCATACTCGGCACACCTGTCTATTTATATAATTTATTATTACAAACACATTAATGCATTAAATAAGATAGCGGTTAATTTCATTAGTAATATTCTTGGTAGCATTCGGCTTAAAAAAATTAATCTTATTTCGTGTATTTTTACTTCGTTTATATTCAAGTAAATAATCTGATAATTCCTTAGCTGAATAAATGAACTTTGCATATCCTTCATCGCACAAGTCTTTCATTCTTTCCTTAGAATTCCCTATATCTAATATACAAGTATCTAAATCATATAATAAACCTTCAAAAATAGATGTAGATGTCATCCCTATTTGAATATCAGAAGTAGCAAACAACTCATACAGTTGTATGTCAGAATTACCACATATTGATACTTCTTGATATCTTGTTAAAACTGACCATTCATCTAATGATTTGCTATACTCTGTCGGGTGTAATTTGTATATAACAGAAAACAACAAATCTGTTTCTTTTAATAGATGTAGTGTTTTTTCAATAAAGGGCACTAATTTATCATGGAATATTGGCTGCGATAGAATTAATATAGATATAACCTTTTTATCCTTGCTTTTATCCACTGGATATCTTTTTTTTTGCATTTCAGCAAATGGATATCCACACGATATTATGTTTTCATCTCCAATTGGAAAATTACATGTATTTTTCCAATAATCTGAAAAAACCAACAGCTTATCCGGTAAATAGTTGTATTTTCTATTAACAAGAAAATTATAACTTATATGCTCTCTCCCAATTATTCCATGTTGCAGTTCTATAGTTGGTATACAATGTTTCTTTGCGATTTCATTAATAATCATTGAATTAGTACTATATCCACATATCTCAACAATAACCTTCGGACGTATATTTTCGAGCATTTTAGTGAAATATTTAGCTTTCTTCTTATACCAATAATACCTTGAACAGATTAGAGAATAAACCCAACTAATTTGAATATCAAAATCTAAATAATCATGTATAGCTCTAACTACTCTTTTAGCCTTTATCTTACATTTGTCTTTTTCTCTACTGTTTAAACCAAAAACTTTATATGTAAGAACCGGCAACACATCTACCGCATCTAATTCTAATACTTTTTCAGTCCAGTATGGTCTCATATGACTTGTTATATTTAAAAACTCTGCAGTAATACCTCTTTCTTTGTAAATCTCAGCCAATTCATCCGTCCAATATTCAAAGTATTTACCATCAATAAAAGTTCGCCTCGGGGAAGTAAAAAAAAGAATGTCATGGTGTTTTTTATAAAAAATCGGGTTACTCCATATAATATTTTTAATTAAATAAAATATGTCTGATGCTACAATTTTTCTATTGGTTAATCCCATCACATTGGTTCCAAAAGTTTGATCTATTTTAGATGTTACACTTTGATGATTGCCTGAATTTTTCGGCTCTAACTCCGATATTTTAGAATAAACTTTATCGCGTATAAAAAACCAATATCCAAATCCATCTATATCATCATTCAACAATTCTGACATTTCTTCCATACGTAAAAAATCAATCATAATAACTTCCCTCTGTTCTATACTTAATAACCTGCTTCGAATATGAAGGATACAATAGTAATACTAAAAATATAGTATCTAATAATCCGTTAAAATTAGTATAGTCAAAAGACATTCTAAATAAACATATAAACATTGCTGACAAGAAATAGAAATTTCTATCTTTAACATAAGCTACGATTGATTTTATTATCAATATAATTACCATCAAAAAAACAACCATTCCATATTTTGCATGCAGCATCAAAAATGAATTATGAAGATTTTCACTGTATAAATTTAGTAGCTGTGTTCCTGAAATGTGCGATCCAAAAAACCAATTTCCAAAGCTTGAAAACGATTTGCTTACATAATCACTCCAAATAGCTGTTCTTTTAGATTCGAGACCTCTCCATAAGATATTACTAATTGCATTTTCTATTAACTCTGGTTCGAAATACATAATCAATTGATATAAGACAATTGTTGCTAATACAGCTCCTAAAAAAATTTTTATATTTCTTATATATGATTGCCCCTTTTCAAACCTAAAAATACAAAAAATACAAATAACTATAACAGATGTAATGACTCCACTTCTACCAATTGCAGAAAAACAAGTAATAAATGCCACAAAAGCATAATATATCGAAATACTTTTTTTATTTTGAAAAGACGTTACCATATGCATCGTTAAGAAAAATACGACAAATATACTTACTGAATTTCGACTACTGGTACCCCCTAAATAATCTGCACCCCCTTTCTGAAAAATCAGAATAACAGTCAGTATACAATAGATATAAAAAACTATGCTAGTAGTTTTCGTAGATACTCTTCCAAATAATAATACTGTGCTCATCCCCATAAATGCGAATGGCCAGAACAGTTCTACAAAATCCGCATTACCATTAAAAATCCAGGACATAAATCCACCCAATATACATATAGAACCAAAAACCATATATTTGGTTGTTAAATTTTTCAAATCTCTTCTTAATACACAATAATAAGCCATAGAAGCAGCACCTAAAATTATCATGATTATTTGTGAAGTTCTAATACTAAAAACACCATAAAATTCTGCAATTACTACTAAACAATAAATAAGCAATACACTATTTAAAAACAAATTTTTCGTTTTAATCCTTAACATGGTTATATTCCATCTCTTTAAGTTGTATTATGTTTTTTCCAGCCTCTTTTATATCTTTTAAATACCACTCACTTTTTTCTATATCCATCTTTTGTTCACTCGAAAATCTAAGTTTAATAACTTTTGCTGGAACGCCTCCTACTATTGTGTAATCAGCAACATCTTTATTCACTACTGCACCTGCTGCTATTACAGCACCATTACCAATAGTTACTCCTTGCAAAATCACCACATTTGCTCCAATCCAAACATCACTACCAATAACCACCTTTTTACGCAATAAATTCAATTCTATTCCAGCAGCTTTCATTGCACGTACACATGTGCTAACATTTTTGTAATCATGATCACCGGGACCAATAGTTACATTTGAAGCGATAGAGCAGTAATTACCGATTGTGGTATTGTTAATGTGAGTATTCCTTGCAAAATAATTATAATTACCTACTGTGCTTAATTCATCAATAACAACACTATGATTAAACACGTTTGCCTTACCCATTTTCCCATAAATTGCAGCCCTATAACGTATTCGTCGCCAAATCCGAAAAACAAGTTTCTGAAATAAACTTATTAATTTTTGCATTACTCCCCCTCTTTCCTAATGTAAAATAATCTTTTAACAAATCCAAAAAACAAATTCCTTACAGTATTCAAAATACTACTAATAAAATTCTTTTCTTCAGCAAAATAAAACAATTGAAAATGATATTTTACTAGTTTAACGATACCTTTTGAACTTATGCTTCCGGTTCTTCCTCTTCGATATATACTTAAAAATTCATCTAACAAATAACAATCTGCTATTTTGCAAACTTTAAGCCATATAGCGTAATCGTTATTCTTTTTAATATCTTTAATTTGTATATCACCCACTACATTTCTATCATACATTACTGTTAAACATCCAGGCCAACAATAATTAAACATTCCCGTCTTAGTGATTTTCTTCGGACCGGTAACTTTTACACCGGTTTTGTATCCATCCTCATTCATTTCCTCATAGCATGAATATGAGAAGTGGTATCCATTCTTCTGCATAAAGTCAATCTGTTTTTCCAGCTTTTCCGGACTCCACAGATCATCAGAATCAAGAAATGCTATCCACTTTCCTTGCGCTTCTCTCAATGCTCGATTTCTGCTGACCGCTGCACCAAAATTTTTTTTATTCTTTATATATTTAATTCTTTTATCATACAGATAACCTGCAACAACATCATCGGTATTATCAGAAGAACAATCATCTACGATAATCATTTCCCAGTTTTGGTAAGTCTGTGCCTGAACCGACTCAATAGTCTTTCTAATAAACTTCGCAGTGTTATATGATGGTGTGATTATCGAAACTAGCTCGTTCATTTCTTCTTCTCTCTTCTCAATAATTCATTTGCTTCAGCTTGTTTCTTGTCATATTCTTCCTGACTCACTTCATTCTTCTGAAGTAAATAGTCTCCAAAATCCATATCTGAAACAGTGCCTTCACGATTTATATCCGCTCTTTTGAAAACCTTACCAATAGTCTCAAAAATAATTCTTACATCACCAACAATAGTGATTTTTTCTATATACTTTAAATCCCATGAAAACTTATCTTCCCATGTGATTACATTCCTCCCATTCACCTGCGCTAATCCAGATAACCCTGGTCTAACACTATGTCTTTTTCTTTGTTCTGAACTCATAAATACCATATCTCTAATAAGTTGAGGTCTTGGCCCAATGACCGCCATATCACCTCTTAGGATATTGAGCAGTTCGGGGAGTTCATCTACAGATGTACTTCGTAAAAATCTTCCATAACTATTAAGACGCATTTCATCAGGCAATAATTTTCCTTGTCTGTCTTTCACATTACTCATTGTTCTAAACTTAATAAGTTTAAAAATCTTCTCATCTTTTCCTGGTCTAGGCTGTGTAAAGAAAGGATTCCCTTTCATAAAACATACTCCTAATATTATTAATAATAAAAAAAATGGACCCAATACAATAAGGGCAAATAAACTACAGCAGAAATCTAATACTCTTTTAAAACAATTTCTATACATGGTTCATACCCGCCTATTCAAAACATTCTCTAATCATTTTTATAATTATATCCTGCTGCTCCGGCGTCATTTTATTATCACTTGGCAAACACAACCCTCTTTCAAAGATATCCATACCAACATCAAGCGGATTGCCATCTTTCCCATTTTCACCTCCTGCAATATACGCATTCGTTTTGCCACGTCCATTACCTTCTCTCGTTACGAATCCATGTGTTGCGTAGATTGGCTGCTTATGCATTGGTTTCCAAATTGGTCTTCCTTCTGCATTATATCTAGCAAGAGTTTCCAAAATTTCTGTTGGGCAGCTTTTTCCATGCTCTGCCTTGAATAAAGCTTTATGTTCTCCACGCACCTGCTCGCACATTGCTTCTGGATCAACACTCATACAACTCAACCAATAATTAGGTTCACTATTTACTTTGTCAAATGGATTCATCTTTACCGGAAGTCCTTTAAATCCCTCTCTATATCTTTCATAAATTGCTTTCTTCTGTGCAATATGTTCTGCTAAATAAGGAATCTGACCTCTAACAACACCAGCAACAACATTGCTCATTCGATAGTTGTATCCTACCTCTTCGTGTTGATACCATGGTGCATTTTCACGTGCCTGAGTAGACCATTTTTTTACTTTCTCAGCATCCTCTAAACTATCTGTAAGGAGCATACCCCCTGCAGAACCAGTAATGATTTTATTTCCATTAAAGCTGATTGCATTGTAATCTCCGAATGTCCCCGTCTGTCTTCCTCTATATGTAGCTCCCAAAGATTCTGCCGCATCTTCAATAATTGCTGCACCGTGCTTATCGCATATAGCCTTAATCTCATCAATCTTACCAGGTGTCCCGTATAAATGTGCTATCACAACCAATTTCACTTCCGGATAAATTTCAAATGCCTTCTCCAACGCAACCGGATCCATGTTCCATGTGTCACATTCTGTATCAATAAAAATAGGAACTCCACCCTCGTATACGACAGGGTTCACTGTTGCTCCAAAAGTTACATCTGAGCAAAAAATTTTATCATTTTGAGATATATCTGCTAACTTGACTGCCATATGGAGTGCTGCTGTTCCAGCTGAAAGTGCTACCGCATATTTGCACCCAACTTTTTCGCATATTTTCTTTTCAATTTCGTTTATGTTTGCACCTACAGTTGACATCCAATTAGTCCGGTATGCTTCTGTGATATATTGCAGCTCTTCTCCATGCATTGTAGGACTGCTAAGCCAAATTTTATTATGAAATCTTTGAAATTGATGATTCTCTGAATTAAACATATCTATGTCCCTCTCGTTCATTGTAAAGTGTTTATTTTTGTTTTAAATCTATGCATCTTTATACAGATATTTATGTCTCTTTTTAAGTATTTACAGGATAAAAAATGACCAATGGCTCACCGCGATGACAATCACGCTGAGCCTGGTCAATTACCTCCCTTTATTTTTCTACTCTACATTGTGGGTCAATTCAGAGTACCCAAGAAGCCATCTTAAGCTCTCCGGTTCTCGAATCCAACTCAAATCCATAGAAAATACATAATCAGGGCTTGACCTAGACCCTCCTTTTTCTGTCATTTATGTTTAACTTCTTTTTTTCGACCTCTGCGATCTGTTCTTTCTTAGTAGTGTTTCATTTCATATGGCTTAACTTGGTTCGTGGCCGTATTTTGAAGTTGGGATGTGTGGCCCGTTTGTCTATATTTTGTTTCCAAACTTCTTAAAATTACATTTTACTGAACTAAACATTCTAATTCCTCTCCTGTTGCACTTTTTTATTCTTGCCTATTCAGCAATTTAGATATATTAATATAACGACAATTATCCTGCAATGACAACGCCATCCACAAGCTAATCGAACACCCTTATCATAATTTTTACTTATTTAGGATTAGGCCACAGAGCACCTCTGAAGCATTCTTATACCTGTATTACAACTTCCTTCTCTTTTACAAAAATTATCATAACAAGATTCGATTAATCCATTAATACAAGCACTTTCAATTTTTTCTCGATTGTTCCTATTATAGGTCCAGCACCTATCAAGATGTTCCCATGTTCTGGAATTCCATACAAAGACATAGATTTCAATTCATGTTCATACGGTAAAAATCACTCTCCATAGATCAACACATGTATTTAAATTATCGATCTATAATCTAATGATAAATATGCGTCCGCCCTCCCGGGCGGACGCATACCATCAATCCCCAGTTAAATTATCTGGAGACTTTTGCACGCTTTCCAGCGTACAACGCCGTAGCAGCACAAACCACTACCAAAAGCTCTACTAATACGATTGCATTAGCTTCGCCTGTTTTTGGAGATGTTGCCGCCGAAGCGCTTGATGCGCTTACTCTGACGAATCCAACCGGTGAAAGGGATGTAAATTTAGCAGTGATCTTACCGTCCTCTACCTTCAGAGTAGGAACTACTTCCCATTCTGCTTTGTCATTGTTGTAATGGATAACGACGATATTCTCGCCGGCCTTTACACCATTCACGTTGAATGTCAAAGTTACACTGCCGTCAGCATCTCTGTCTTTCGGATCTACGGAAACTTCTACTAAGCCCAGTAATTCCGCTTTCTGATTGCTAGCAGGCTTTACAACCTCTGCAACTTTAGCAGGAGTTACGGAATCAGCTAACTCCTTGTTTACAGAAGTGATTGTTGCGGATACACCATCCGCTGTTGAAGCGGTAGCGCCGCCCTGCGGGCTGCCTGCAGCTAATGCGCTCATTCCCATGGAAAGGCACAGAACTGCGGTAAGCAGCATTGCATATAACTTTTTCATTGGCGTCTACCTCCTTTCTTAAAAATTTATATTAATGCCTTTTAGGGCAATTAATATCCACTTGAGATTGCTTATTTATAGCTATTGTCCTCTTCATAGAAGACGTCTATGATCAGATCGTACAGCGCTTCGTCGTCTACGTAGAACTCCATATAGCGCTCACCCATCCGGGAAGTGCCCTGGATATTCAGCATGCTGTCGGAAGTAAATTCACTCTCTAAAGCCTGTGCTGCCAGATAGGTGATCTCATTTAACGATATATCTGTTACGAGATACTCGGAAACGCCGTTAAAGAGCTTTATCGGAAAAGTAAGGTCATTCTTCATTGCTGCTTTCGCGCTGCCAACGAAGCTTAACATATACTGCTTTTGTCTGGCCATGCGCTCTTCATTGGTTCCGTTGCCCACGTCCATACGGCTGCGTACAAAGATAAGGGCTTCCTCACCTTTCAGGGTCATCGTTTCTCCCTGCTTCATCCGTTTGCTGACCTTACTGAAATCATCGTTTATCGTAACCTGCACGCCGCCGACCATGTCGTTGATCACCGGTATCGCGTCCATGTTTATGGAACAGTAAGCATGTATCGGAAGCTGGTACAGCAGATTGGATACAGCCTCTACTGTAAGCTCACAGCTCTTTGCGGCACCGTCCCCATAGGAATATGCCAGCGCCAGCTGCGCAGTGGCATTGGAGACGTAATTGCCAAAAAAATCGTAGACAGCGATATCGGTCATGGTATCCCTGTTGATGCTGATCAGCTTCATCGTCTTGTTCCTGGTATCCATGGACAGCAGAAACAGAGTATCCGCCTGACCGGCCAGTCCGATCTCGTCCTTCTGCTCCACCTCGCCTTTATTGTCCACACCCAGACACAAGATATTTATAATATCCTCATTGTAACAGTATACCTTGCCATTATAGCGGACATATCCTTCCTCTAAGGGCTTTTGGGCCGGCTGATCCGCGCCGGCGCTTTCCGTCTCAATGAGGGCTAAGGACGGAGCCTGATTGGAAGCGCCTTTCAGAAGCGTCCCGCGCCCCGCGCTTTTCATCCAGGCAAAGGCGATGCTTCCCGCCACTACGGCAATAAAAATGACCAGCAGAACGCTTGCAGCCACAATAGCCGCCCGCTTCATAACCCGGTTCTTTTTCTGCCTTTTTTTTCTGGCTTCCACGCCGGCCCGAATTAAATCATCCATCTCTTACATATCCTTTCCTGTATGCCGACATACTAATGCCCCGTCAGTCAGTGCCGAATGTCCTTTCTTGCGTGCTGGCAAGTGTGTCGACATGCTGACACGCTGATATCCCACCAATCAGTGCCGGATATCAATGTGCCAGATCTCCGGCACACTAACGCGCGCTTGGAGTGCTTTGTACCAACACCGCCTGTACCAGAAACCGCTTCGTATCCTGCCCGTCGATACAGGTTGACAGCGTGATAATCCTGTCATTCTCTGTAATTTCCACCGTTTTATCAATATTGGCAGTCATATCCCGGATTGCGAAGATGCTGTCCAGATAGTTTTTAAATACGGTTTTATCCTCAAAGTCAAAGCTTAGCATCAAATGCCTGTCGTCATAGGCATACACCGCAAAAATCTTATACTCCAGCACCTGGCCGGGCATATAGATATAAACCGTCCTGTTGCTGTCAAAAAACTCCCTGTCCGTATAATTATGAAGGGATGTAAACATCGCATCGTTTTTTCTCATGGTATGGCCGTAGAGAACCGTATTGGGATCTTCAAAGTCCGTTGAATTATAGTTTTCCGAATAAATCGTACCCTCAAACAGATAATTTCCCTCGATTGTATGATGCAGGTAATAGCTGTTGTCCGACGCGCTCTGGGCTATGGGATAGTCCACTTTTGTTCCCGGTATGCTGATCCAGGCATACACCTCGTCATTGACGGACTTAAGCTCCTTAAAATCAATCGGATTTTCTGCCAGCGGCTCGGTCGGTTCAGCCGTTTCAGAGGGCTTAGAATAACCGGATTCAGCGGCAGGGTGAGTTTCACCCTCTGTAAAAGCCTCTGAGGTAACCTGGTTTTTCAGCTCCTCATACTGCCTTTCCGATTCATTCCTGGACCGGTAGTAGTTCGCAATATAAACTACACACATTACCATAAGGATCAGCATCACAAGCATCAGGATGATCCAGGGCATGCTTTTCTTATTCTTTTTGCCATGTTTGTTCTGCGGCGTTCCCATGCGGTATCTGTCCTCCCAATTATGCTCTATATTTTCTGCTTTCTATTATCAGCTTCTTTTCTGTTTACACGTTATCCCATCCTGGCGGCCGCTGCCTCCTGCATGGCCTCTCTCACCGGCATTTGAACATCCTTCGGTTCTCCACTTCGAACATTCTGAAGCTTTGTATCAGCATCAGCCTCATCCTTATAATGGTATTCCGGCACCAGCTCCTTTACCAGACGGCGGATGTCTTTGTACTCCTTGTAAGAGGCTTCATCCAGATGCTTCAGCTTGTCTAAAAACCACTGCTCGTCTATCATCAATGGCTTTCCGATATGTATCCTGTGATTAGCGGTTTCCTGCAGGCCCTCTTCTTCCATCAGCACCTCTTCATAGAGCTTCTCGCCGGGGCGAAGGCCTGTAAATTCTATCTTAATGTCCTCGTCCGGCACGTAGCCGGATAAACGGATCAGATTCTTAGCCAAATCCAGAATTTTGACAGGCTCTCCCATATCCAGCACAAAGATTTCCCCGCCCTTGGCATAATCGCCCGCCTGCAGCACCAGAGATACGGCTTCCGGAATCGTCATAAAAAAGCGCACGATATCCGGATGGGTGACGGTCACCGGACCGCCGTGAGCGATCTGATCCTTAAAAAGCGGAATCACGCTGCCGTTGCTGCCCAGCACATTGCCAAACCGGACCGCTACAAATTCGGTCTGGCTGTGTCTGTTCATAGCCTGTATGATCATCTCGCAGATTCGCTTGGACGCGCCCATGATATTGGTCGGATTCACAGCCTTATCCGTGGAAATCAGCACAAATTTCAACACCCCGTATCGGTCCGCCATCTGAGCCGTCTTAAGTGTGCCGAACACATTGTTTTTAATGGCTTCATTGGGGCTGTCTTCCATCAACGGCACGTGCTTATGGGCCGCTGCATGATACAGGATCTCAGGGCGGTACAGTTCAAAGATATCTTTCAACCTGTTTTCATTCCGCACAGAGCCGATCAGTACCGTGAGATTGAGCTTTGGATGAGTCTTGATCAGTTCCTGCTGAATGCTGTAGGCATTGTTTTCGTAAATATCAAATATGATCAGCTGCCTGGGGCTGTGCTTTGCGATCTGCCTGCAGAGCTCGCTTCCGATGGAGCCGCCCCCGCCTGTCACAAGCACCACGCGGCCCTTTACATAATCCATGATGCCGTCCAAGTCCACCTCTACAGGCTCTCTTTCCAATAGGTCCTCTATGCGGACCTCACGGAGCTGGCTGACTTTAATATCTCCCCGGACCATCTGGTACATGCCGGGCAGTATCCGCAGTTTGCATCCGGTGTCCTTGCAGATGTTAAGTATATCGCGGCGTTCTTTATTAGTAGCAGACGGTATAGCGATGATGATATCGTTGATGTGATATTTCTTCACCATCTCCATGATTACATCTCTTCCGCCAACGATCTGTATGCCGCTGATATATTTTCCATGCTTTTGACGGTCATCGTCTATGATGCATTTCAGGTGATTATTCAGGTACCGGCTTCCTAACAGTTCGCGCACCAGCATCCTGCCGGCGTCGCCGCCTCCTACCAGCATGGTATTACGGATGATGGCCCCGCCCTTTTCGCTGTGCTGCCGGAAACGCGCTATAATATAGCGCAGAAACCGGTAGGTGAAACGTTCTCCTGTTACCAGTATCAGTTCAAACAGTCCGCAGAGGATATAATAGCTTCTGGGCATATTCAGTCCCATAAGCAGCATGAGCGCACAGCGGATCAGCGAATCAAGCAATACCGCCTCCACCAGAAGAATCACTTCTTCCACACTGGCATAACGCCACAGGCTGGAATAGAGCTTGCACAGGGCAAAGATGAATAAGCCGGCCGCGGTATTGATGAGCGCGTAATCCCCGGCCATTGAAAGATACTCTGCCGGTATGGTAGAAAACTTAAGATCAAACCTTAGCAGCAGCGCCATCAGAGGCGTTATATTAAGTATCAGAATATCACATAGAATCAGCAGGATAACCCTTACTGTTTTTTGCCTGTCCTTCAGATACCCTATCATATCATTCAGTCCTTCCTTATCCCCCAGCACGTTCCTGCTGTAAGCAGCAATCCCCTTTAAGTGTGCTGTTATTAAAACTGCGTTTTCTTTGGTATACTAATTGTCCGTCACAATCACCTTCAGTTTCTCACGGTTTGAAATATTGCCGTCACTGTCCGTAACATAAATCTCCATCTCGTATGTTCCCGGTGTGTTAAGATCCGGATCATTGCGCGTACCTATCCTTCGGAACAGTTCCTCCCTCGTGTCTGTATCATCCGTGATGTCTTCAATTTGGTTCTGAACAATGAGTCTTGAACCCTTTGTCAGCGTTATTTCATGCGTCTTCAGAGTCAGCTTCGGAATCTCTGCATCCGGAGTAGTCGGCTTTTCCGTACTCTGCACGGTCTCGCTGCCGCTCTCCGATTCACTTTCACTTTCCGGAAGGGTCTCCCCGGAAGGATCACCTTTTGTCTCTTCCGTTTTCGTCTCGGACGCCGGCACCTCCTCTGCGCTTTCAGAGCTGTCCGCTCCGGGCTCCCCTGTGTTCTGGCCTTCTGCAGAAACTCTGTGCTCATCCGAAGGAGTATAAGAAACAATCATACTTTCCTTGCCTATATTGCCGCTTTTATCCATTGCCACAAAATAGATCTTTGCACTGGCACCGTCCGCAAGAGGGATCACCGCTTCCACAGCCAGAGTATCCGTCACGTCCCCGTCTTCATCATCAAAGGCGGACACATCCGCAAGCAGCTTGTCCGTTCCTTCACCCTCCCGGTAATCGGATACGGCGCCCCCGCCAATCTTTATAACCGGTGGGCGGCGGTCATCTGTCGCTAACAGGAAAACACAGAACGAAAACAGCACTGCTGTTATACCTGCAAGAACGATCGTTATCGTTTTCTGGTTCATTTTCTCACCTGTTTAATCTTTTGTATGTATTTCACATCAGTTTATCTGCCCTCGGCAGTACCGTAATAATCCCCGTATCCGCCGTAATATTTTCCGTAATACTTGCCATAGTAGCGGCGGCTCTTCACGTTCACTTTGTTTAAGACAACTCCCAGAATCTTACAGTTGCTCTTTTCCAGCTGGTCTCGGATTTCCTGGGCAAAACGGTAACTGATGGTGTTGGCACCGATCACCATAACCGCTCCGTCACAGTTCTGCGCCACCACTGCGCTGTCTATGACACTGCCTAAAGGCGGCGTATCAATGATCACGTAATCGTAGACACTGCGAAACGCGGTCACCAGGTTCTGAAACAGCGTGCTTCCCAAAAGCTCTGCCGGATTAGGCGGCACCGGGCCGGCGAAAATGATGCTTAAATTCTCAATATTCGTAGCATTGAGCACCTCATCCAGCGGGTATTGGCCGGACAGATAGTGGCTCAATCCTCTGACTCCCTTACTCGTCACCTTAAGCTTTCTCATGAGCACGGACTTGCGCAGATCCGCATCCACTAACAGCACCTTTTTGCCCAGTTCTGCAAGGGAAATTGCCACCTGAAGGGATACGCTGGACTTGCCTTCATTGGGCATACAGCTCGTAAATGCGATTACTTTAAAATCCGGACCGCAGAACTGGAGGTTGCTCCTTAAGGATTTGTAAGCTTCCTGCAGCCGGAAATCCGATTCTGATATAGGACTTGTTATTTTAACTGTTGGCATGGTATCCTCTCTTCCTTACTTCCTGTCACTGACCGTATTTCTCGGCTTTTGTCTCGTTTTGACTGTTTTCTTTTTCTTCGAAGCCTGCATGCTTTCATCCAGCGGAATCATACCCAGGACGCTCAAGCCCAGATATTTTTCTATGTCCTCCGAATTCTTAATACGGTCATCCAGGATAAAGATGATGAGGATTACTGCACAGGACAGCACCAGACCCAAAACGCCGGCAATGGCCGCGTTTTTTGACAAGCTTGGGCTGGACGGACCGTTGGGTATATTTCCTTCATCCCATACATTTACCTTTTCGATTCCCATAATCTCCACAATGCGGTCCGCGCTGATTAACGCTATAGCATCCGCAATGTTCTTTGCCAAATAGGGATCTTCGTTCGTAACGGAGATTTCCAGCAGACGGGTGTTTACGGGATTGGATACGGATACCATCTTTTTTAACCCGCCCACCTCTATGTTCAGGCCCAGCTTTTCAATTACCTGTTCCAGCACGTACCGGCTGGTCACCATGGCCTCATAGTCCTTGGTGAGCTGGCTGGCAGCCGACAGATCTGCGCTTGTGGCCACACCTTCATTATTCTGTCTGTTCATTACATACACGCTGGTGGTGGACACATACATAGGCGTCATAAACAGCTTTGTGATCAGGACCGCCCCCAGTATAAACAGCGCCATGGTCAGCAATATAATCCAGATCTTGTCCAACAGGACAAAAAACAGTTCTTTCAGATCAATCTCTTTGTATTCTTCTTCCATGCTTCTCCTCATTTCCGCAACGCATGACGATTCCTTCCTTTCCACCGCTTCCGTGGCTGCGCGCAGACAGTGTTTATTGCTTTTGACTTAATAAGTCACAGCTCTTTATCCTCCAACAGGCGCTTCGGATTTTGAAATAAAATTCGTTCAGCATATTCCCTATTGAACTTTTTTTGTATATAATCGGCACATCTGCTTAAGCTGGGCGGCCGTGATTTCAGATCGTGAGAATCGCTCCCGATAAAGTCAATATATTCCTTTTTTAACAATTTCTTCAAAAATTTATTGCCGAACACGCCGGCTGTTTTCAAAATGCTGTCCGCATTTGCCTGAAGGTAAGCCCCCCGGTCCGACAGCTCTTCAATCCGGTCCATCCTGCCTTCCAGGCATTCATAGCGTTCCACATGGGCGAGTATGGGCAGATACCCTTGAGCGGTCAGTTCACAGACAGCATCGCGCATATAAGGAAAATGCTGCGACGGAGAAAACTCCGTCAATGCGTATCTGGTCTTCGCCATTGTAAGGCATTGACCGTCAGACAGCATCTGCTGTATCTCCTGGCGGTAATAAAGTTCGTTTCCAACAAACAGCTTCAGATCCGGCCATTTTTTTACCGCTTTCCAGGCCAGCGATTCCCACGCATGGAGAAAATCACCGGCTGTCCACTTCCAGCGTTCGGGCCGGAAATGGGGCGTAAGAATGATCGTGCGTATGCCATCCGCGTATGCCGCTTTCAGCATGGCCATTGCCTCTTCTTCACTCCGCGCTCCGTCGTCAACATGAGGAAGCATGTGACAATGTATATCGGTTAGCCCTTCCATAAAGCCTCCTAAAAAAGAGTCTGCTCTAATATAAAAATATAGGGGATCGGCTTAAAATTACCCATCCCCGCCTATATGCATTTATTTTTTGGATGCTTATACCGTTCCGAAATGCATTGTTATGAGCATTTCTGCCGAATTATACGCAGGGATACACCGGTTACGGAATATTTTTACATCGCTAGAGGTTATTATAAAACGCATTTTGAGTTGTGTCAACTCGTTTTGCGAATTATTTACAATGTACCCCTTATAGGAAATATATACTATTAATAGTTATTTTTACCTTACGTAAAGGAGAGGCCTGCTATGGGACTAGTTGATAAGCTGCAGGAGCTGTTAGACGAACATCAGCTGACACAAAAGGAAGCCGCACAACGACTGAACATATCGCCCAACACTCTTAATGGCTATGTTCGGGGCAATCGTGAGCCGGATCTGAATATGCTGACCAAAATAGCCGACCTCTTTGAGGTATCGGCGGACTATCTGCTGGATCATCACCCTTCACACAGTTTTTGTACAGCGGATTACGACTATTACATACGTCTTCTGCTTAAGGAAGCGAGAGTTATGTCGGACGATCAGTTAAAGCTCCTGATCCGGCAGGCCCGTCTTATCAACGACTATCAGATCATCCGTAAAGGCGGAACAGAACCGGAAGGTACGGATTCCCCGGAAGAGTTTACCGCTAAAAAAGAAAAAAAGGTGTGACCCTATGCGTTCATCAGGCCGCATAAGGTCACACCTTTTCCGTTTTAATTTGTCAACTATTTATCACCATATATTGTCTCAATCAGCGCATTTCTGTTTTTCTCAATATCAATTCCCAGCATAGATTTGCTGTCAATCGTTATATTCTCATATCCGCCGTTCACCGGGATCCTGAAGGAGATCAGCTCATAGCCCAGATAATCCGGCGCGCCAAGCAGCAGGTTCAGCAGTTCCCCCTCATCCAGGTTCGTGGCTATCTCCGGGAGCAGTGTCTCCAGCACATTGTGCATCTCAAGAAGGTTCAGCTTCTTCATCTCTTCAAACACCTGCATCAAAACCTCCCGCTGACGCTCCGTACGGCGGAAATCGCTTCCCTTCACATACCTCACTCTGGAATACGCCAGGGCCTGTTTGCCGTTTAAACGCAGCAGTCCCACATCTGCGGGGCTTAGCAGTTCTTCATTATCCAATATTCCCATCGTATCATTGATGTCCTGGATATAGTTGTTCATGATCTGCTGCTCATCCGCGTCCACATCGATCAGAACGCCCCCGATCTCATCGATCACATCCATGAAGGCATAGAAATTCACGCGGATATAGTCATCCACCTTCAGCTTGAAATTCTCGTTTACAGTCTTTAAGAGCAGGTCAGGACCGCCATATGCATGCGCGGTATTGATGCGGTTATTGCCCACTCCGGGAATGGAGACATAGATATCCCTCATGATGGAGGTCAGCACGATCTGCCGGGTCTTGCGGTTTATGGACATCAGAATGATGGAATCCGAACGTCCGCTGCTGTCATTTTCCCGGGTATCGGTGCCGATCAGCAGTATATGGTGTACATTTTTATCAAACTTCAGTTCCTCCGCATCATTCTCCAGATTAGCTCTAAGCTGCTCCTCCAGGGCCCTGATATCCTCTTCATCGGTATCTGTACCGGCCACGGTCTCCTCCGTCTCCGGTTCAATGGTCTCCTGTATCACCGCAGCTGTACCTTGGGACGGGCGCTTCATCAGGCCCGCATAATGATGGAACACCAGATAAGCCGACAGAATGCACAGGCATAAAATGATGGCGGCCACGGCCAGCACAATAGGCCACTTCCTCTTTTTGCTGTCCATAGGCCTCCTTACTTTGCAGCCGTGTAACGCTGTACAAGATTAAGCAAAATATCAACTACTGTTTCCATGGACTGCACACAGACATATTCATACCTGCCGTGGCAGTTCTGACCGCCGGTACACAGATTGGGGCAGGGCAGTCCCATGTAGGAAAGTCTGGCTCCGTCCGTACCGCCGCGGATCGGCAGGATGATAGGCTTTACGCCTGCCTCTTCCATCGCCTTTTTTGCATTGTCAATCAGATGCATATGGGGAAGGATCTTTTCCTTCATATTGTAATAGGAGTCCGAAATTTCCGCTGTGAATGTGCCTTTCCCATATTTTTCATTGAGAAAATCGCAGGTTTTCCGGAAAAAATCCTTTTTTTGTTCAAATTTTTCCATATCATGGTCGCGGATGATATAGTCCACCTGAACCTCATCCACATTTCCGGCGATGGAATCCGGATGGTAAAAGCCCTCGTATCCTTCTGTAGAAGATGGATTTTCGTATACCGGCAGCAGGTTCTGAAATTCAGAAGCTAAAAGGATCGCGTTTATCATCTTTCCTTTGGCGGATCCTGGATGGATGCTGGTGCCGTGGATATGCAGGCGGGCAGAAGCTGCGTTGAAGTTCTCATACTCAATCTCGCCCACTTCTCCTCCATCCACCGTATAAGCATAATCGGCGCCAAAACCGGGTACATCAAAATAATCCACACCGCGGCCGACTTCCTCATCCGGTGTAAAACCGATCCGTATCTCTCCGTGTGGAACTGAAGGATTGGACAGCAGATACTCCGCCATAGCCATAATCTCGGCTATGCCGGCCTTATCGTCTGCGCCCAGCAGCGTATTGCCGTCGGTCACCACCAGGTCCCTGCCACGGTACTTCAGCAGATCCGGATATTCCGAAGGGCTTAACACCACCCCGTTTACTGCGTTTAAAACAATCTCGCCGCCGTCATAATCTTTCACAATGCGCGGATTCACATCGGCGCCGGACACCGCATTGGAGGTATCCATATGGGCGATAAATCCCAGCACCGGCGCTTTTGCCCCCGCCTCCAGCCTGGCCTTTGTTTCCGGCAGATTCCCGCTGGCAGGAATCTCTGCATATACATAAGCGTGCTCCGGATCCAGACGCACATTTGAAGCGCCGATCTGATTCAGTTCCTCTGCCAGCAGCCTGGCCAGATTCCACTGTTTCCCGGTGCTCGGCACCTGATCGGATTCTTCTGACTGCGTATCAATCTTTACATACCGTAAAAACCGTTCTAACACTGATGTGTGTTCCATATAAAATCCTCCTCTTTTATAGGATCAGTTAGGGCTATGTGATCAGCGGTTGGCCAGTTCCCTGGTGATATCCTCCCAGTTTACGCCGCGCTCCGCCATCAGAACCATCACATGATACAGAAAATCCGATATTTCATAAATCAGTTCCTCATTGTCCGGATTTTTAGCGGCAATGACGATCTCAGTCGCCTCTTCACCGACCTTTTTCAGTATCTTATCGATCCCCTTGTCAAACAGATAGTTTGTATAGGAGCCTTCCTTAGGGTATTTTTTCCGCTCCAAAATGACGGAAAAGACCTCTTCAAACACCTTTAAAGGATTCGTTTCATCATATTCCTTCTTCACAAGCTGCTTGAAAAAGCAGGAACGCGCTCCGGTATGGCAGGCCGCGCCGACCTGTGACACCTTGGCAAGCAGGGTATCGTTGTCACAGTCCAGAAAGAGGGATTTGACAAACTGGTAATGGCCGGAAGTTTCCCCTTTCACCCACTGGGTCTGGCGGCTTCGGCTGTAATAAGTCATTTTACCTGTATGCAGCGTATTGCGAAAGGCGGCTTCATTCATATAAGCCTGCATTAACACCTCATCTGTCTTATAGTCCTGTACAATGACCGGGAGCAGCCCATCGCAGCCCAGTTTAAACTCACTCCAGTCCATGCTGCTCTCAAAGGTATTCACTTCCACGCCTTCGGATTTCAGCACATGTTTCAGCTCCATCAGCAGATCCGTCTCATTCTCATGCACCCACATGGAAACGCCGGTGATCATGGGCAGCTTCAAAAGATCCAGCACCGCAGCGGCATCATCCAATCCTGCGGGCAGAATGAGCGGAAGCGGGCATGCTTTGATTTCCTGCATGTGATCCATCACATTTCCGAAATAAAACAGCAGACCGGCCCCGTCTCCGGTATAGGAAAACGCATCGGAGAGGTCATCGGTATAAACCGCCATCTTATCCCTGCCGAATCGGTTGGAGCATTCCTTCAATATTCTCATGTTTTCCTCTGTATCGTAGAAAAATACATATTTTGCTCCGGTATAGAGGTATTTCTTCACATCTTCCGTTCTGTGGATATGCCCGCCCACCATCAACGGAATATCCACCACCCGGTTCATCTCCTTCATACAGGCAATGGCTTTTTCATGTTCCTCGTCATTTAAGCTGTCTTCCATGATAATAATCATGTCAGCTCCGTTGTCGCTGTAGGATCTGCACAGCTGTGCAGGATTTTCTGAAAGGATCTCATCCTCCAGCCAGGCTTTCCCCTCTTTGAGCCGGAATACCGGTATCAGTTTCTTATTTCCAGACATATCTATCCCTCACTTTTCCTGTCACCAACCGCAGGTCATCACTCTGCGGTTGGCGGCATTTGAAATTGCGCAACAGCCTGGCGAAGGCTGATCTTATTTTCGTAAAGAGCCTTACCGATGATCGCCCCATGGATTCCGGCTCTGCTTAATGCTTCCAGATCCATCATGGAGGATACGCCGCCAGAGGCAATAATATCCATGCCGGTAATCCGGTTCAACTCCTCTGTCTGTGACAGATTCGGACCTCCCATCATCCCGTCTCTGGAAATATCCGTATATACAATGGTTTTTACTCCCAGTTGTTCCATCTGGAGACAAGTATACACAGCGGTATGGGTGCTCACCTTTTCCCAGCCGTCCGTGGCCACGAAACCGTTTTTCGCATCCACCCCTACCACGATGCGGTCCGCGCCGAATACGGAGATCGCTTCCTTAACAAATCCCGGATTCTGCACCGCCTTTGTACCGATGATCACGCGCCGGATGCCGCAGTCAAATACGGCCTCCATATCCTGGATGGAGCGAATGCCGCCGCCCAGCTGTATGGGCATGCTGACCGCAGAGGCAATCTCACGGATAACCTGGGCATTCACCCTCCGCCCTGCGGCCGCGCCGTCCAGATCCACCAGATGCAGCCAGGTCGCCCCCTGACTCTCCCACTGCCTTGCCACCTCAGCCGGTGACTCACTGTATATATTGACCTGATCAAAGGCCCCCTGTCTTAGCCGCACGCAGCGGCCGTCCTTTATATCAATCGCGGGATACAGCTGCATATCACAACGCTCCTTTCGTAGAAAGCACATCCTTGATACGTCCGTCTAAAGAAACCGCCTGATCCAGCGACTTGGCAAACGCCTTGAACATGGCTTCCACTATATGATGGGCGTTGTCACCGTGGATCTGTTTGATGTGGAGATTCATGCCTGCTGAAACGGTGACTGCGTAGAAAAATTCCTTCACCATCTGGGTCTCAAACGCCCCGATCCGCTCCACAGCCAAGGAGGCGTCATAGACCAGATAAGGCCGGCCGGACAGATCCAGCGCGCATAACACCAGCGCCTCATCCATGGGCAGCATCACAGAGCCGTACCGCCGGATCGAACGCTTGTCTCCCAGTGCCTGGGAAATGGCCTTACCCAGCACGATTCCGGTATCTTCAACGGTATGATGCGTATCCACATCCAGATCTCCGTTAACGGTAACCTGCAAATCGAAAAAACCGTGTCTGGCAAAGCTCTCCAGCATATGGTCAAAAAATCCGATTCCCGTATTCACCGCCGCCCTGCCGCTGCCGTCCAGATTCAATTCAATTGAGATGACAGTTTCCTTTGTAGAACGGTTTACAATTGCAGTTCTTTCCATTCTTCTCGCTCCTATCCGCGCCATAGCGCTCACTAACAGTTATTCAAAACGTACCTTGATTGAATTGGCATGGGCTGTCAGGCTCTCAGATTCCGCAAACCGGATGATGTCTTCATGTATGGGCTCCAGCGCTTCCCTTGAATAGGATATGATGCTGGATTTCTTAATAAAGTCATCCACGCTTAAAGGCGAGAAAAACTTTGCGGTGCCGTTGGTGGGCAGCACATGGTTGGGGCCTGCAAAATAATCTCCCAGAGGCTCAGAGCTGTATTCCCCGATAAAAATCGCCCCCGCATTTCTGATCTTCGTCATCACCTGGAAGGGCTCTCTTGTCTGAATCTCCAGATGTTCCGAAGCGATCTCGTTGGCGGTCTCAATGGCTTCGTCCATATCCTTTGCAATCAGTATGTATCCGTAATTATCCAGGGATTTCTCAAGGATTTCTTTCCTGCTTAAGCTTTGGACAAAGCGGTCCACCTCTTCCGATACCTGATCCGCCAGCTTCTCTGAAGTGGTGACCAGGATCGCCGAAGCCAGTTCATCGTGCTCTGCCTGGGACAGCAGATCCGCCGCCACATATCTGGGGTTTGCCGTATCATCCGCCAGAACCAGAATCTCGCTGGGCCCTGCGATGGAATCGATGCTCACATGCCCGTAAACCGCCTTTTTCGCCAGAGCCACATAGATATTTCCAGGCCCCACGATCTTGTCCACTTTAGGTATGGATTTAGTACCAAAGGCAAGGGCTGCGATGGCCTGGGCGCCGCCTGCCTTATACACCGCATCCACTCCGGCTTCTTTGGCCGCGACCAGCGTGCCCGGATTCACTTTGCCGTCCTTTCCGGGAGGCGTTGTCATGATGATCTGCTCCACTCCCGCCACTTTAGCGGGTACCACATTCATCAAAACAGAAGAAGGGTAGGCCGCCTTGCCGCCCGGCACATAGACGCCGACTTTCCTAAGGGCAGTTACCTTCTGCCCTAATATGCTGCCGTCAGGGCGGCTGTCGAACCAGCTGTACTGACGCTGTTTCTCATGATATTCCCTGATATTTACAAGGGCTTTGCGGATCACTGCCAGCAGTTCTTCCGGCACCTGACGGTACGCCTCGGCAGTCTCCTCTTCCGTCACCAACACGTTATCCTCGCTGACCATCGCCTTATCAAACTGTGCGGTGTAGGCAAACAGCGCCTCATCCCCTTTATTCTTCACATTGGATACAATTTCATTTACACTCTGCGCATACGATTCATACTGATTGGGGCTTCTCTTTAAAAGGTTTTCCAACAGGTTCTTTTTGGACTCCGGGTCCAGATATACTTTTCTCATAGTCTGTTTCCTTCCTTGCTTTGAAGTTTCTCACGAAGCTGCGACAGCATTCTGGTAATACGTTCATTTTCCATCTTCATGCTGACCTGATTGACCACCACTCTGGCGGACAGGCTGCAGATTTCCTCCAGCACCTCCAGGCCGTTTTCACGAAGTGTTGTTCCTGTTTCCACGATATCCACGATCACTTCAGACAGTCCTACTATGGGCGCCAGCTCGATGGAACCGTTCAGCTTAATAATTTCCACCGTCTGATGTTTTTTATTATAGAAGTAATCCTTTGCGATCTTCGGATATTTTGTAGCCACGCGGATCAGCTCCCGGTGCTTGAGCTTCTCTGCGGAGGATGCCGGTCCGCAGACGCACATCCTGCACTTTCCAAGCCCCAGATCCAGAACCTCATACAGCTTTCTGCCTTCCTCCAGGATCGTGTCCTTGCCCACAATGCCGATGTCCGCCGCCCCATACTCCACATAGGTCGGTACATCCGTGGCCTTTGCCAGGAAAAACTTAAGTTTCAGCTCCTCATTGGTGAAAATCAGCCTGCGCGTCTTTTCATCTTTCATCTCCTCACAGGTGATGCCGATCTCTTCAAACAGAGCCATGGTCTGCTTGGCAAGGCGGCCCTTTGGGAGCGCAAATGTAATATATCTCATACTTAAATTCCCTTCTTTATAGCACTGTATTTCTATCCTATCATCAGATCAGACAACTTTGCCGTCTGCCGGCTCCCGTCCGCGATATTAATCACCTGCACCTCTTCTCCCTGCTGTTCGATGTAGAGAATACCGCCGATCTCCTCTCTCCTGCCATACTCGATATATTCCTCCAGCGTATGGCCTTCTTCCCTGCACATAAGCAGCAATGCCATGCCGGTGCTTCGGAAATGGCCGGCCAGGGAAATTCCCAGTTCTCTCTGCTCTTTTTCATACAGGATCATGGTCTCCACGCTGTCCGTGGTAACCGCGATATGCTGCCGCTCAATGGCCCGCATCACACCGTCCACCTGTATCGCAAAGCCCACTGACGGGGCATCCTTTCCAAACTGTTCCAACAGCGTATCGTAGCGGCCGCCGGACACGATGGTTTCACCGGTGCCATAGGTATAACCCTGATAAATGATGCCGGTATAATAACGGTATTTGACCACCATTCCCAGATCAAAGGAAACATAGCGCTGCACCCCGTAATGTTCCAGGATACGGTACAGCTCCTCCATGCGCTCAATCGCTTCGATAGCCCCGGGATTTTCTGTCATGGATTTCGCTGCTGCCAGCTGTTCCGAAGAATTAAACAGTTCCGGCAGATTCTCAAACAGGTGTCTTAACGAATCTTTCATCGGAACCGACTGCACCAGGCTCTCAATGCCGAAATAATTCTTATTTTCCATCAGCTCGAGGAAATGCTCCTCAGCTTCTTCATCCATGCCGGCCTCTTCCAGCAGGCCGCGCAGGAAACCTGCATGGCCCACCTCAATCTGAAAGTCCTCCAGACCGGCGGACAGCAGACAATGAATCAGGAGCGCCACCACCTCAGCATCCGCATCGGCGCTTGCATCTCCGATCAGCTCCACCCCTGCCTGTGTAAATTCCTTCAGACGTCCCTGCAGGCTTGATTCATTGATAAATGCATTGCCCATATAGCTCAAACGCACGGGCAGGGATTCTTCCATATAATATTTGGAAGCACAGCGTGCGATGGACGGCGTAAAATCCGGACGCAGCACCATCGTTTCCCCGTCGCGGTCAAAAAACTTAAACATCTCTCTGGGAGACACGCTCCCCCTCTCTTTGCGAAAAATATCAAAGAATTCAAACGTGGGCGGTTCGATCCCTCTGTATCCGAAGAGCTCCATGGCCTTGCGAATACGGCGTTCCACCTCCAGCTTTTTCGCATATTCCGCATTGTAAATATCCCGGACCCCTTCCGGCGTATGGAGCAGCTGCTTCATAATCTACCTCATTCCTTCCCGATATGTAACCGCAGGCGTTAAAAATCCCCGGTTTCGCTTTACTGTGATAACGTGGTAACATAGTAGCACAAGAACGTATCCCTGTCAACACAAAACAAACGTCCCAAGGTTATAAACCCGCCTGACGGTGACCGCTTGATATGAACTGAAACACATACAACGCCCATTCACTGACGGCCCTCCAGGTCCTTCTCAAGCGCTTCCAGATAATGCACCAGCGCTCCGCTCCTGGATGCGATCCGATACCCGTGATCAATCTCATCAAATGTAAAACTCTTACGGCCGCCCTGTTTCGCCCTCTCCCAGAACTCCTGCACCTTTAGAAACGGCAGGTAATACATTTCATCACGGTTCGTATAATACAGAATCAGAAAAGCAATTCCTCCCTGCTTTTCAAAATCTCCCATAAAGACTACCTGATGCTCGTGTATATTCTGAAGCGGAAAAGTGTCCGTGGCACACTCCTTAGCATCGAAGCAGACGGGAATCCCCTGTACCACGCCTATATAGTCCACGGTGCTTTTCTGGTCAAAATAGGCCAGGGTGATATGTCTGTTTTCCTTATCTATATTAATCGGTTTGATCGGGGTTGGAATCTTTTGGATCAGAGCCAGCCCGCTGTCCCTGTATTTTTCGTTGGTGTGATTGATAAAATCCTCCAGAGTCGACCCTCTAAGCCCTCTGGAATTCCAGGTAGCCATCTTTACATTCCTCCCAGCCCTTCCGCTTCCAAAACGCGCGCAAACAGCTCCGGTAACGGCGCTGTCCATTCCGGATAACCCGGCACCTTCACTGTACGGGCGTGCAGCATCTGGCTTCTTACCCCATATTTGCTGCAAAAGCGGCGGTTTACAGTCTCTGTTCCGTACTTGTAATCCCCCACAACCGGGTGACCGATGCTCGCTAAATGGGCCCGGATCTGGTGGCTCTTGCCGGTAATCAGCTTCACAGATAACAGTGTGACGCGGCCATTGGTCTTAAGCGGATGGTATTCCGTCTCAATGGGGTCCGCCCCTTCCCTCTCTGACCGGAGCACCTCCACCTTATTCGAAGCCTCATCCTTCTTCAAATATCCGCGGATCAGAGCGCTTTCTTTCACCTCGCCGCAGACCAGACACCAGTAATACTTATCAAGGCCCCGTTCTCTAAGCAGAGCCGACATATGCTGCAGACCGTATAAAGATACGCCGGCGATCACGATACCGCTGGTATTCCTGTCCAGACGGTTGCAGACCGCGGGTTTATAGGTCCGAAGCTGCTCATCGGTCAGCCTGCCCGACGCGAGCGTATAGGCCATCACCTCTTCCACCAGGGATACATCCCCCTCCTTCGCCTTCTGTGACAGCATTCCAACCGGCTTGTTAATGACCAAAATATCCGCATCCTCATAGATAATGTCCAGCATTCCTCCGGCCCGAATTTCCGGCACTTCTTCCCTGAACTTTTCAATCGTATCGTCCGCTAAGAAGAAACGGATCTGATCCCCTGTGGCCAGCAGCTCCGCTCCGTCAGCCTTTTTACCGTTTCTGGTAATATTCTTTTTCCGAAGCATCTTATACAGAAAGCTTTTGGGCGCTTTATTTAAATATTTGCCCAGAAATTTATCCAGCCTCTGTCCCGCTTCATTGCTGTGAATTTCAATCTGTCTCATCCTCTTACCGCCTCTTATGATCCATGCGCAGCCTGTCACCCGGTACGCCTTAGCCGCGCCAGCCGCTTATGCAGCTATAATGAAATTGCCAGCATGCATGCCTTAATGTGCAGCAGCTCATCCTCTTTCTCCACGTCCGGCTTCTCCCTCTCCAGGGCATCCAGCCGGCGGTAAAAGGGTCCCAAATCCTTAAATATATGTACTTTTGTATTCAGCTGGTTGGCAGCGCACATGTTCTCCACATACTCCTGCGCGTCCTTCACTTTCAGATCTTTGGAAGCGCTGTAGGCATAAACACCGCTGGAATGCACCACAGAAAACTCCAGCGGAACAACCAGCGTCCTGGATGTAATGACCATGTCACAGCTGGTGATAAGCCCGCCGGAATGCTTTTGAAATTCTTCATATTCATTTAGCGGCGCGGACTTATGGGGAAACAGTGCGATCAGGCTTGCGGCAAAATTAGCCATGGGCAGCACCATTAACACTGCGACAACGGTCAGCAGATTTTTTCTGCTCCCGCTGATATAGATGCCGATCAGCATCACAAGTATGATATCCAGCAAGATGAATGCAACCTTGGCCAGCTGCACCAGCTTGCGCTTTTTTATATATCCGTAATCGCCCTTGCGTATTTTTTTCTTATCCATATTTCAACCATACTTTCTTCAGAGTTTGTAACCTTGGCACCTGTCTCATTTGTATATTTTAAGCAGCAGCCCGTGCGGCAGGGCCTTGGCGGCGAGATATGCAAGCTTCATGGCAGGGCCGTATACGGAGAGAAACTTTCCCGCTTCCGCGTCCCTAAGCGCACGATTCACCACCTTGACAGGATCCGCCATAAAAAGAATCTTATATGCCGGAATCTCATCCTTTGATTCTGCTATATCAAAGAATTCCGTTTTGACCGGGCCGGGGCAGACTGCGGTGACCAGGATTTTGCGCCCCTTAAGTTCCTCCCTAAGGGCCCTGGAAAAGCTGAACACATAGGCCTTGGTAGCCGCATAAACTGCGAACTTAGGTTGGGGCAGAAACGCCGCGGCGCTGGCCATCTGGATGATGCGGGAATTGCGGCTAAGGTACGGGATCACCGCCGCCGTGACAGCAGTCAGAGCTTCGCAGTTTAAGCGTACCATGCCGGTCTGTTCATCCGCCGTCAAATCTGCAACCGTACCGATCTTTCCATATCCGGAGGCATTGACCAGCAGTTTCACCTCCGGATGCTCGTTTTCAAGCAGACGCGTGAGGATATCCAGGCTCTCTTTTTCGCAAAGATCCAGAGGAAGCACCCGTATTTTGGTGCCGCAGGCCGCTTTTAATTCATCCAGGCGGTTTTGTCTCCTTGCGATCACCCATATTTCATCCAGCCCGGTATACCTCCGGTCCATCTGTCTTACAAATTCCTTTCCGATCCCGGAAGACGCTCCGGTCACCACTGCTATTTTCATCATCATACCTCTTTCCTGTCACCAACCGCAGGCTGATGACCTACGCACACTTCAGTGTGTTCTTTCCTGATATTACCTGCGCCCGCCCCGGCCGGGTCCTGCCTTGGTTCCGGATCCGGAATAAGCCTTTTTGCTCTTATCCCCTCTGCCGCCAACTTTCGGCCCGTTTCCCTTTTTCGGCCTGTCCTTGCCGGTCTTTTCCATCCACGCCTCTTTTCTCGGATGAATCAGGCACTTCTTTCCAAAACCGATCAGATCCTGGCGTCCGGCTTTTATAAGGGCTTCCCTGACCAGATCGTAGTTCTTCGGATTCCGGTACTGGATCAGCGCCCGCTGCATCGCCTTTTCATGGGGGCTTACCGGCACGTACACCGCCTCCATCGTTCTTGGATCCAGACCGGTATAATACATGCAGGTAGAAATGGTGGAGGGCGTGGGATAGAAATCCTGCACCTGTTCAGGCATGTAGCCAAGGTCCCGCAGATACTCCGCCAGGATCACCGCATCCTTCAGCGTGGATCCTGGATGGGAAGACATCAGATAGGGGACGAGATACTGGTCCTTATTCAGCTGCGCGTTCATCTTATTATATTGTTCCACAAATTTCTGGTAGATATGATTGGATGGTTTGCCCATTTTTTGAAGGACCGCGTCCGACACATGTTCGGGAGCCACCTTCAGCTGCCCGCTGACATGATAGGCGCAGAGTTCTCTTAGAAACTCCTGGCTCTTATCCGCCAGTACATAATCAAACCGGATGCCGGAACGGATGAAAACCTTCTTAACCTTAGGAAGCTTCCGAAGCTTCCTAAGAAGTTCCACATAATCCCGATGATCGGCGCGCAGGTTTTTGCAGGGCTGGGGAAACAGGCACTGCTTTCTCACACATACACCCTTTGTAAGCTGCTTTTCACAGGAGGTCTGCCGGAAATTGGCCGTGGGGCCGCCCACATCATGTATATAGCCTTTAAAATCCGGTTCCTCCGTCAGCTGTCTGGCCTCTTCTAACAGGGATTCATGGCTTCTGGTCTGTATGATCCTACCCTGATGAAAGGTGAGCGCGCAGAAATTACAGCCGCCAAAACACCCTCTGTTGCTTGTCAGGCTGAATTTAATCTCCGACATGGCCGGCACGCCTCCCATGCTTTCATAGGAAGGATGCGGCTTCCGTTTATAGGGCAGAGCATAGACATCATCCATCTCCATCTGCGTAAGCGGCTTAGCCGGCGGATTCTGCACCACAAACAGCTGCTCCCCGCAGGGCTCCGCAAGCAGCTTTCCAGAAAAAGGATCCGTATTGCAGTACTGAGTATAAAAGCTTTCTGCAAACACCCGCTTATCCCTGCAGATCTCCTCATAGGAAGGGAGCACGACAGGCTCATACAGGTTCTCAAGGCTCTTAGTCTTATACACCGTCCCATCTATGAAGGTGATGTCTTTGATTTGAAGCCCGCTCTCCAGCGCGTCCGCAATCTCCACAATGGAGTGCTCGCCCATACCGTAGCTGATCAGATCCGCCTGGGAATCCACCAGAATCGAATGCTTCACCTTATCGGACCAATAATCGTAATGGGAAAGCCTGCGCAGGCTGGCCTCAATCCCGCCGATGATCACAGGCACATTTTTGTAAACACGCCGTATCAGATTACAGTATACCACACAGGCATAGTCCGGCCGTTTTCCCGTTGCGCCTCCCGGCGTATAGGCATCCTGTAAACGCCGTTTTTTGGACACCGTATAATGATTGACCATAGAATCCATGTTGCCGGAGGATACCAGAAACCCCAGGCGCGGCCGGCCAAATTCCTGTATGCTTTTCTCGTCCTTCCAATCCGGCTGGGAAAGGATGACGACACGGTAGCCGTGGGCCTCCAGAATCCGGCTGATAATTGCGTGGCCAAAAGAGGGATGATCTACATAGGCGTCTCCGATCACATAGACAAAATCCGCCTGTTCCCATCCCCTGTCCGCCATTTCTTTTCTGTTTATCGGTAAAAAGTCATTCATTCGCTCACCCTATGCATGTTCATAGTATTTCATAGTAATTGTTGATAAAGGCATCCGCCAGATCGTACTTTTCCTGCCGCAGCTCCTTGGAAGCCTCATCCTCCACCGCGCAGACAAACATCCCCGCGCGCTTTGCGGCCAGGATTCCTTCCGGGATATCCTCGAACACAACGCAGGCAGACGGATTTGCCGACAGATGCTTTGCGGTCTTCAGATAGATGTCCGGTGAAGGCTTTCCGCTTGCCACTTCACAGCCGGTGGTGATCACTTCAAAATAGCCGCTGATTCCACGGGATACAATCACCAGCTCCGCCAGCTGTCTGGAGTTGCTGGTAGCGATTCCCATCCGGATGCCTCTCTGCTTCAGTACATCCAAAAATTCTTTCACACCGGGTTTTAACGGCACCTCTTTTTCATATTTCTCAAATGCCATCGCATTCCAGCAGTCCTTGATTTCCTCCAGCGTCTGCGTTAAGCGGAAACGTTCCTTAAAGTATACCGCAGTTTCCGTAAAGCTCATGCCTCCCAGGCTTTTCTGCAGATCATGGGGCAGCGCCAGGCCATGCATGCCTAAAAATTCCTCATCGATGCTCTTCCAGATCCACATGGAGTCCACCAGGGTTCCGTCCAGATCGAAGATAACCGCCTCTGTATTTAATAGTTTATTTTTCAACCGTTCAATCCTCGTCATGATAGCCTGAATCTTTGTTTCTTTTATCCCTGCCATCTCCATCCCGGGCAGTATTTGTTCTTCAGCCGGCTTCCGTCACGTTTTGCAAATCCCAGCGGAAAGCCGTCACAGAGCACCAGGCACCATCCACTTTCCCCTCGTATCTCGGCTCCTGACACATCCAGCGTTTCACCCTTCAGATATTTGACCGTGCGCGGATCTTTTGCGGACAGATTTACGGTATTTTTAAACTCACCGCCCTTTAACCCCATCGCCAGAGCCTGTCCGGGTTCAAAACGCTGCCTGCCTCCCGGGCGTCCCGCAAGCTCCCCCAATAACCATCCGGTCCTTAGGTAACGGATTCCCTGGCGCAGCGGGCTTTCCTTCGGCAGAGCATAGAGTCTTCCGTCACGGAACATAAATCTGCAGCGATTCCAATCCGTATCGGTCAGCTCCAGAAATTCCCGCACCGCCGCAGGAAGCTCTGCCTCACCGCTGCAGGAAGGCTCTGCATCTTCCCGCTTAGTTTGACTCTCCAGCCCGTCAGCGTTTCCCGCTTTATGAAGCAGCGCCAGGAAATGCCCTTCTCCTTTGATCTTATGGGGAAACAGGCGCACACACCGCTCCAGCCCGCACCGTCCCTGTTCAAATCCTGGAGGGACATCCAAAGAAGCGAGAGAAAGGCTGTCATACCTCATAAGAAGCCAGGCAATGCAGTCCTCATCCTCTTCGGTTGAAAAGGTACAGGTGGAATACAGCAGGTAACCGCCTGGTCTTAGCATCTTTACGGCCTCCTTAAGGATCCGCTTCTGCAGAGGCGCGTAATATGCCGGCCCCTTCTCTGTCCAGCTTTTGACCATATCCGGATCCCTGCGGAACATCCCCTCTCCGGAACAGGGCGCATCCACCAGGATGCTGTCAAAATACTCCGGATAAACAGAAGAAAGCTTCTCCGGCGTTTCGGCGGATATAAACGCATTGGTAACGCCGGCCAGCTCCATATTTTTAAGCAGCGCCAGCGCACGGGAATGGCTGTAATCGTTGGATAGCAGAAACCCTTCACCATTTAATCTGGCCGCCAGCTGTGTGCTCTTGCCTCCGGGGGCAGCGCACAGATCCAGCACACGGTCATTGGGCTTTACAGGCAGAAAAGCGGCCGGAGCCATGGCGCTGGGCTCCTGAAGATAATACAGACCTGCGTAGTAATAAGGGTGTCTGGACAGGCGCAGCTGTTCGGGGTAATAGTACCCATAGGGCGCCCACGGCACGGGTTTGGCATCCTCCTCCCCAAAAAGCTCCTTAAGGATCTGTTCCTTGCAGTCCGATGCTTTCAACGTATTGAGCCTAAGCCCGTATACCCGCTGCTGCGTAAAGCTGTCCATATAATCGTTGTATTCCTCTCCCAGCAGCTTTCGCATCGCTTCCTGGTATTGATTCGGCAGTTTCAACGGTATCTCCCTTCAGGTTAATTCAGCTTCTGTACATTTCTCCTGGCTGCGATCGCATCCAGACGGCTGCAGAAATCTTCCAGTTCCTCCAGAGTACCCGTCTTATACAGATTGTAAAACTCATCCTGTATATTTAACATGGCCTCTTTATTCTCGGAACGGTAAAGCGCCTGTATATTGTTCAGGATATCCGCCACCACATTGGCCTTCTCACGGAAGAGCTGCTGGGCGGCCATAACCTCTTCGCGGATGGAGGACATCTCCGAATCCAGCGAAAGCACCGCCTCCGCGGAACTGCTTAGGCGCTCCCGGATGTGCTCAGGCACATTTCCCTTATATTTATACTGCAGGGAATGTTCAATGGTCGCCCAAAAATTCATGGCCATGGTGCGGATCTGTATCTCCACCGGTATCCGCTTGATGCCGTAAATGGTCTGCACCTCATAATTCACAATCATATGGTAGCTGCGGTATCCGCTCTTTTTCCGGTTGGTGATATAGTCCACCTCGTCCACCACTGCCATATCTCGGCGGCTTCGGATGATATCCGACACTTTTGTAATATCTTCCACAAACTGACAGGTCAGCCGTATGCCCGCTATATCTTCGATGCGGTCCACCGCCTCTTCCACCGGTATTCCCTTCTTGTTCGCCTTTTCCAATATGCTGGACAGGGTCTTTACACGGCCGTCCACCTGTTCAATAGGTGAATACAGCCCCGCCTGACGGTATTCCCTGATCATATACTGAAATTTCACAATCAGTTCCTGTACGGCCAGCTCATACGGCGCCAGTGTTTCCTTCCACAGTTGTATTTCCAAACGGTCCCCTCCTTGTCTAATCGCTCACAGCCTATCATAGAAAAAGGTATAGTCCCCACATACAGACCTATACCTTCAGACTTTTACCCCGATACTCCCCATCTATTATACGGCCAAAACGGGCGTTTGGCAACAAAAATCAATAGCTGCTGACAAGCTTCCTGCCTTCTAAGAATTTTAACACCCAATAAGGGTTCACGCTCTGCTCCTCGCTGTGGTCCGTACGCAGATAGATTCCCACATGCAGATGCACGGCGAAATTGCCGGTGGTGCCCTCCACCGTGCTATAGCCGCTGTCCCCCATATAACCCAGCAGCTGTCCGGCCTTCACCGTTTCCCCCGCTTCAAACTGCCTGGCGTAGCTGTGCATATGGGCATAATAAAGGTAAGCGCCTCCCGGAGCACGGATGCCGATCCGCCATCCGCCCTGCTCCAGCCAGCCGATCTTTTCCACCGTTCCGTCGCTCATGCTGACCACCGGAAAATAGCCCCGTTCATTGTTGTCGGCCATCACATCCGTCCCCTCATGGTGCCGTTCTCCGCCATAGGTGCGCTTCGCTCCCCAGGAATTATCATAATGCACATAGGGGCTTTGTCCGTCCGTGTTCTCCGGAACAGGAAAGTATTTCAGATCCTTCAGCACCGTTTCATAAGCATTGCGCAGCTTTTTAAATTCCACCGGCTTCACCGCCGTCAGGCTTTCATAATTTTCCTTATAAGTGGAAAGGGACAGATACAGGTCTGTCCCCTCCAGTGAATATCCGTTTGTAATCATATATACGGCCAGGACATCGTATGGGTCCAGACCTTCCTTTCCGGCGAACTCCCAAAGCTTGGAAACCGCCGTCCCAAAGGATAGGCTCCGAAATGCCTCGGACTCACCGGTGTAAGCATCCAGCTGGTAGAAATTCGGATTTCCTACCAGATACTGATGCAGCACACAGATCAGACAGGCCAGCAAAATTACAGCGCTTACATAGCGTGCCAGAAAACGTCGGATGGGTACCATGGACAGACCCCCAAAACGATCTTACTACACTTTATGCGGCGGGATTCTTTTTATGAATTGAGAATGTACGGACTAATTCTGCATCCGCTTTAATACCTCACATACGAAGTCATAGGTTCGGGCCGTGGAGGAAATGCTTAAGCGTTCCTGAGGCGTATGAATATCCTTCATGTCCGGTCCAATAGAAACCATATCGATGCCGGGCAGCTTCTTGCCTATGATGCCGCATTCCAGCCCTGCGTGAATCGCCTGCACCTGCATTTTGCTTCCGTATTTTTCCTCATATACATCGGCTAAAAGAGCGCGGAAATCGGAATCTCTCTTATATTCCCATTCCGGATAATCACCGGTAAAAGTGAAATCGCCGCCCAAGAACTGAATCAGATACTCCAGCTTATCACACAGCAGCTTTTTTCTGGAATTTACACAGCTGCGTATGGAATAACGCATCATGAAATGATCTTCGGTAAGCCTCATCACACCCAGATTAAGAGAGGTCTCCACCAGCCCTTCTATATCCGTGCTCATAGCCTGCACGCCGTACGGAGCCTGCATGAGCAGGAATATGACCTTTTCCTGATCCAGCGGATTTAGGATCTGTGCCTGTTGTGCCGTCTTAAACTCCAGTGTTATATCGATATCCGGATCTACAGTCTGGTACTCATTCCGAATCTCCGCCAGAAAGTCCGCTGTCTCCTTCTCCAGCGTCTGCACCGCTTCCTCGTCTACCAAAAGTTCAGCCCTGCAGGTTCTTGTGATCGCGTTGTCCTTGCTTCCGCCTTCCAGAGAAATCAGGCTGTAATCGCCTTCCAGATCCAGGCGGAACAAAAGCCTTCCCATCAAAATATTGGCGTTTGCCCTCTGTTTGTCAATCTCTGCGCCGGAGTGGCCTCCTTTAAGGCCGCTTATCACCAGATCCGCACGGACACCTTTCGCCTTTGCATAGCGCACCGGCAGCTGCAGATCGTAGCGCACGCCTCCCGCACAGCTGGAAAGCATGATGCCCTCCTCTTCCGAATCCAGATTCAGCAGATACCGGCTTTTACACATGGACAAATCAATGCCGGCCGCGCCTTCCATACCCACTTCCTCATCGATGGTAAACACACATTCCAGCCTCGGATGTGCCAGACTCCGATCCTCCAGTATGGCCAGCATCATGGCCACCGCTATGCCGTCATCACCGCCCAACGTGGTATCATGGGCATAGATCCAATCCCCATCCACATCGATATCCAGCGGATCCTTTGAGAAATCGTGCGCAGATTCATCTGTTTTTTCATTCACCATATCCAGATGCCCCTGCAGCATGACAGCCGGACTTTCCGCATACCCTGCGGACGCCGGCTTTATAATGATGAGATTGTTCAGCTCATCCTGATAATATTCCAGCCCGTGCGCTTTGGCCATATCAGCGCAGTAATCGCTGATCTTTTTAGTGTTCCCTGAACCGTGAGGAATCCTGGTGAGCTCCTCAAAGTAATAAAATACGCGCTCAGGCTGTAACCCCTCTAACCTGTTATTCATAAATAAATCCTCCTAAAGTAATTTTACGCAATAAATTGTCCGCTGCGCAGACGAAAATCAGCGCAGGTATAATGCTGTCGACATTATACCATGTCAGCAGGCTGACATGACCCCTTCGGGGGATGCGCATGATTTCCTAAGGAAATTGTCCGCTTCGCGGAAGGAAATCAACGCGGGTATAATATCTGTCGATATTATACCACATCCCCATTCAAAATCAAAGAGTGCGGGGTCTGTAATAATCGTAATATCAATTTCATACATATAACTAGCGGCTAAACACAGGTATGAAAGTTTGCAGCCGCCTGTGCACCTTGGCCAAATACCCTTGAGGACTCCGAATATGAAACTTCGTTTATTCCGCGCTTTTGCTATAGTGTTTCTGATCTTATCCCTGCTAAATCCCAAAACCAGCGTGGCGGGCGCCAGCGCAGGACTCGTTCTATGGTTCCAAACAATTGTACCCACTTTGCTTCCGTTTATTATTTTATCCAATATTCTTGTATCATCCGGATGTGTGAAATATTTCCGCAGGCTTTTAGCACCTTTAATATCCGGCATATTCCATAAGAGCGGCAGCTGCGCCTATGCTGTCGTGGTGGGCCTGCTCTGCGGTTATCCCATGGGCGCAAAGGCCGCCGCGGATCTGGTGGAAAGCGGTCAGATCAGTAAAAAAGAAGGGCAGTGGCTGATCTCGTTCTGCAATCTTCCAAGCCCTATGTTCCTGATCGGTTTTGTTGCAGTAAATCATATTGCCGCAGCCGTTTATCTGCCGGTACTCGTTTTGGCGCTGCTGTCCGGAGGCTTTTACAAAACATCCACAGAGGAAACTAAGAAGCCTCTTTTGGAACAGACTCCAAAAAAGGCTCCCACACTCATGTATATATTCGAATCTTCCATTATGGACGGGCTGGAGCTGATCGCAAAGATCGGCGGTTATATCATCCTCTTTTCCATCCTGTCCGCTTACATACAGACTGTCCCTTTCGCACACCAGCTTCCAAAAGGAATATTGCTGGGCACGATTGAAATCACCACCGGCATCCACTATGCGTCCGGCATGGCCTGCAGCGCGAAACTTAAAGCTATTCTCTGTACCGGTATCAGCGTGTTCGGAGGATGCTCCGGATTGGCGCAGACAAACAGCGTCATGAACAAGGCCGGTTTCTCACTGCTTCACTATACCGGCTGGAAACTGTGCCACGTGCTGCTAAGCTGCGTGCTCATGTATTTTCTCTGGTAGCCGGCATCACTGCTACTGCTCTTCGGAAGCGGTCTGCGGCTCCATCTGTATGGACTCTGTGGTTGCCGCCGCCTCTGCTGTTTCATCTCCGCGCAGCTCACGGCGGTTGGCGGTCACTATATCATAGGTTCCCTGCATGGAAGTCATATAGGACTGGAATTTGCTCTGAGTATTTTCCATCGTATGGCTGATGATAGTCTGCAGGCTCTTTAACATCTCATCCGTATATCTCACTGCGCCTTCCCGGATATTGTTGGCATCCTTCACCGCATTGTCCACAATAGCCTGCGCCTGTGCAGACGCCTGTTCCATCAGCTGATTGGCCTGTTCATATGCTCTTCTCATGATCTCATGCTCATTGATCAGTTCGGTTGTCTGCTTGCTCGCTTCGCTTAACATGCTGTCCGCCTGCATCTTGGCATCGGAGAGTATGGCATCCTTATTGCTGATGATTTTCTGATATTTTTTAATTTCATCAGGCGTGCGCATGCGAAGCTCCACCAGGAGCTCATCGATCACATCCTTTTCCACTATAATCTTTTTATTGTTTGTGAAGGGCTGCGGCTTACATTCGTCTATGTATGCTTCAATTTCGCTGATTAACTGTTCGATTTTGCTCATAAAACTGATCCTCCATGCTTTTCTTCAATCTGTCTGTCCTTTGTATATACATGATCATGTGAGCAGTGTGGATGTACTCCTCACCGAAACTTTTCCTGAAGCCTTTCCGCCACATACTCCGGAACGAATTCTTTCAGTTCTCCATGATACATTGCTATTTCTCTGACCGTAGTGGAACTCAAATACGAATACCTTAGATCGGTATTTAAGAACACCGTATCCAGTTCCTTATTAATTATGCGGTTTGTCTGGGAGAGCTGAAGTTCATATTCGAAATCAGTAATCGCTCTCAATCCCCTCACCACCACATGGCAGCCGCACTCGCCGGCAAAATCCGCCAGCAGGCCGCTGAATGCCCTGACTTCCACATTCGACAGATCCTTTGTGGTTTCCTCTAACATTGTAACACGTTCCTCTACAGAAAACAAAGGATTTTTTGCACTGTTGCGCAGTACACCGATGATTAAATGCTCAAAAATTTTGGCACTTCTGTGAATAATATCCAAATGCCCGTATGTTACAGGATCAAAGCTGCCTGGATAAATCGCCACCTGCATCCTATTCTCCTCCTATGCTTTCGCTCTTACTCTGTCATGCGGATAAATACATGCTGGTTCGTCTTATATTTTTTAGCCCGTTCCATGTGATACCCGCTTTCCTCAAGCCACAAAAAGCGGTTATCCAGAGAAGCCTCGATCACGATCAGCGTCCCGGCATCCGCAATCCCGGCGTTCTTTAGAAGCCTTAGCACTTCCGGCTCCACGCCGTCCTGATAGGGCGGGTCCATAAAAACGATATCAAAGACATCATTTTTTCCCTTCAGACGCTGCAAAGCGGTCAGCACTTCCGTATTCATCACCACCGCCCGGTCCGCTAATCTGGTGAATTCCAGATTTTCTCGTATACATTGCGCCGCCTTAGGATTATGCTCAACAAACACACTCTGCCTGGCGCCTCTGCTCAATGCCTCAATTCCAATTGCACCGCTGCCGGCATAAAGATCCAGAAAACGGCATCCCGGCACATCCATCTGCAGCATATTAAACAATGTTTCTTTAATTCGGTCCGTTGTCGGTCTCGTTTCCGGACCGTCTATCGTTTTTAAAGGAAGACTTCTTGCCGTTCCTGCTATCACTCTCATTTTATACTCCTTATATGCACATACTATTCCTAATTATTATAGTATGCTTCCTAAATTTCCACAAGATAAAATTCACAAAAATATGCGTCGAATTCTGTCTATTTATCGCATTTCCCGTCAAAATGCTTTATAAATGTTTTTGAACAGCAGGATCCGGCTCTCAAAAATCAGTTTTCCAAATGGATGAAATTCCTGTTAAAGAGCACAAAAATTACCAGTGTATTATCCTCCTCCCGGCATATACTATCAGCGTAACATCTTACAAAGCCAAAAGGCGCCCGGCACCAGCCGGTAAGTGAGATGCAAATAATACTCAAGGAGGACATTACAATGGCAAGCAATAGCTCAAACAGAATTGAAGTTCCTGAAGCAAAAGAAGCTCTGGACAGATTTAAAATGGAAGTAGCAGGAGAACTGGGTGTTCCGTTAAGCAACGGTTACAATGGTAACCTGACTTCTTACCAGAACGGTTCCGTTGGCGGATATATGGTTAAGAAGATGATCGAAGCCCAAGAGAAACAGATGGCTGGCAAATAAGTTTTAACCTGCGTTCCCCCGGCGTTATGCGCCGGGGGAATTTTTTGTTCTTTACATTTACTGTAATACTTCTTTCAAAACTCAAATCCGATAGAAATATCCGCGATCCTATTGTATAATGTCGACAGACATTATACATGCGCTGATTTGTATTAAAGGAGAATCTATGAATACAGTTGATTTACACGTACACTCAAACATGTCCGACGGAACACTATCGCCGGAAGAATGTACCGCCTATGCTATTGAGAAGGGGTTAAGCGCCTATGCGCTGACAGATCATGATACGACCGCCGGAATAGCCGCGGCACGGAAAGCGGCCAAGGGGAAATCTTTGAAGGTGATACCCGGTATTGAACTTTCCACCGCCTATCGCGGTGTGGAGGTCCATATCGTCGGGCTCATGATCGATGAACAAAACCGGGATCTGCTGCAGTATCTGAATGTCTGCCAGGACACCCGGCATCAGAGAAATCTGGAAATCATCCGCAGATTTAATGAAAACGGAATACCTATGGATGAGGAAGCGATCGCCGATGCCTTTCCGGATGCGATTATCACCAGAGCACATTTTGCCCGCTATCTGCTGGATTGCGGGTATGTCACCTCCATCCAGCAGGCCTTTGTCCGATATTTAAATCCCGGTAAATGCTGTTATGTGCCCAGAAAATATATCACACCGGCCAACGCCATAGGTTATATACTTAAGGCAAAGGGTGTGCCTGTACTCGCCCATCCAATGCTCTATCATATGAAGGATGCAGCTCTGGAAGAAATGGTCAGGGATCTGAAGGCGGACGGGCTCCTGGCGATTGAAGCCATATACTCCACCTACAGCCAGGCGGAAGAAAGCTATGTGCGCAGGCTGGCTTCCCGCTATCACCTGGCCGTTTCCGGCGGTTCGGATTTTCACGGCTCAAATAAACCTCACATCGATATGGGAACCGGCTGCGGCAGTCTGTGCATTCCGGAAGAAATACTGAATGACCTTCGTCGTCTGAAATATATGTAATGAAAAAACTTTTCTATGGAAGGAAAAAAAGCAGCGCAGGAATCTGCGTTGCTTTTTGATATTCACCAGACTGACACATCAGTCGCCGATTACATTCACAATCTTAACAGGAGTCGTATAATTCCATCTGGAAATTTTGATACCGGCGCTGGGATTAGCCGCATGAACGATCTGTCCGTTGCCGATATACATGGCAACATGATTGATCCGGCCGCTTCCGTAGAAAATCAGATCTCCGGGCTTCATCTCTGAAGAGCTGATCTTCTTACCCTGATTCGCCTGTGCTCTGGAAGAATGCGTCAGGCTGATTCCGAAATTCTTATATACGGACATCGTAAATCCGGAACAGTCCGCTCCTTTAGTCAGGCTTGTACCGCCCCATACATAACGGTTGCCCAAAAACTGCAGCGCATAATTTACAACCGAATTTCTCAAGGATGAGGAACTCGTTACCGGCGAGAACTCATATGCCTCAATCAGCGCGTATTTCACTTCTGCATAATCTGCGGATATAAATCCGGAGCTCATGTCTTTGCCGTCGTCATTACCCTCCAGGGAAATCTCAATCCATCCGTTCACCTGGTTTAGCACATCATATCTCTCATCGGTAGTGATCTTGGTAATCTTCTTGGAATCGGCGGAAGGCTCCTTTCTGACATTCAGATTGGACTCCGTCGTCACGATCGCCCTAAGCCTTGCTTCCTGTACTGCGATCAGTTCCGCGTCTTCGCCGGTCAGAATATATTCCTTAGACACATAGCCGGTAACCGGACCGGATTTGATCTTATACCAGTCTCCTGCATCCTCCAATATCTCACAGCCGCTGAAACGGATCATCTTACCGATAATCTCACCGTTCTTCTTGGGCTCTTTGCGCACATTGAGGTAACTGTTTACGTTTGCAATACCGAGATTGGTGTAGTTGTCCAAAACAGATGCGGCCTCTGCAGAAGTCATCGTAGTCAGGGCAAGCGCTACAGATTTGGATACAGCACCTGTGGCATATGCATTATAATAACCGTCCAGCGCTACGGACACACCGGCTACACCTGTGCCGTCCGATAAATCGACCATGGAAGCCTGCGCCTGATAATACTGATCCAGGGTAGCGGCAACACCGGCTACTGCGACATCCGCAACTGAGGTGCTCTCGTCAGGTGTATATACATCTTCCGGAGCATCAGGAGCTGCGTAAACAACTTGTCCAGCTGCCAACGCTGCGCATAACGAAACCATAGCCGCTTTTTTAACGCTTCTTTTCTCCATAATAATTTTCTCTCCTATAGACAAATTCTTGTGGCATTCGCCATAATCTGCTCATCATAATTGGGGGTGGAACACGGTTTTATACCCTCTCCACAATTGTTACATAATTATTAAATTTATTACAAACCAATTATAACAAGCTTCAATTTCTTTGTCAACAGGTTATTTATGAAAATATGCTTCCGCGGCCGCTTTATCGCGCTCCACCTGCGCCATCAGCTCATCTTTTGACCCAAATTTTGTCTCAGGACGTAAAAAGGACAGCAGGCTGACATCCGCAGTTTTGCCGTAAAAATCCTGATTCACATCAAAAAGAAAGGTTTCTACCCCTTTTGGCAGACCGCCTTCGATGGTGGGTTTATTTCCCACATTTGTCACACCCCGGTACAGAATGCCGTCGATATTGGTTCTGCTCACATAGACTCCGTTCGGAGGCAGCTTTTTCGTCTGGGAAGGTCTCTGATTGATAGTCGGCCATCCAAAGGACCTGCCCATATGAAAACCGTGTATAATCTCTCCCTGCACTGTATAAGGATAGCCCAGCAGTCGGTTGACCGTTTCCATATTTCCCTTCTGAAGCTCTTCCTTAATATATGTGCTGCTCACAATCCTGCCGTCAATCCGTTCCTTTTCCAAAACTTCAAGGTCATAGCCGCATTCCTCCTGCATTTTTTTTAGGAGGGCACCGTCACCTCTGCGCCGGTATCCGAAATGGAAGTCCTCTCCGATCACAATCTTTTTCGCGTCCAGAGATTCGGACAGAATACGGCGCACAAATACCTCCGGTTCCATATGGCTGACCGGCTCTGTAAAAGGGTATTCTATCAGTACATCAATACCCATTTTCTCCAGAAAACACCTGCGTTCACGGTTCGTTAAGAGCATGCTGGCCGGCTGGCCGCTTAAAGACGCCGACGGCGGCAGATCAAACGTAAACACCACGCTGCACAGCCCTTCGTCCTTCGCTTTAAGGATCCGCTCCATCAGTTTCTGATGCCCGCGGTGCACTCCGTCAAATTTGCCCAGCGTCACCGCGCTGGGAGCGTTTAAATGGAAGTTCTCAGTATCATATATATATTTCATTTTTACACCTGTCCGGCCCTATCTGCTGTAAAACATTTTCAGCGGTTTATATCCGGATTTATCCTCATATGCAGCATATAACCCGATAAACTGCCCAAAGCTGTCATACATGCGCACAGTCTGCCCGGCATACTGCACCGGCACAGCGTTGCCGTTATGAAGCAGTCTGTCATGACTTTCATCCGCAGTAATCTTAGGATAATCAGCAAAGACAGCATCCACCGGTGTTACAGCGTTTTCCAATATACCCGATCTGACCAGTTCTTCGATTGCGTCCAGCTTCAGCGATTCCTCCAGCCTGAAACGTCCCACCCTCGTGCGCAGCAGGCTCTCCATGCAGCCTCCGCAGCCCAACTCACTGCCTATATCATGGCAAAGCGTGCGGATATAGGTTCCCTTTGAGCAGGTAATTCGCATATGCACTCTTGGCAGCTCCATCTTAAGCACTTCTATCTCATAAATATGAACCGGCCGCGGCTGCCGTTCAACCTCCCGGCCCTGTCTGGCCAGCTCGTAGAGCTTTTTCCCATTCACCTTCAGCGCGGAATACATAGGAGGGATCTGCATATATTCTCCTGCAAAACCTCGGATCACTTCCTGCACCCGCTCCTTCTGTATGCTAACCTCCTGCCAGGACAGTATATTCCCTGTCATATCCTGGGTATCCGTTGAGTATCCAAGCAGAAGTACCGCTTCATAAGTCTTATCTTTATCTGTAAACAAATCACACAGCTTGGTTCCCTTTCCCAGGCAGACCGGCAGCACGCCTTCCGCCTCCGGGTCCAGCGTGCCCGTGTGACCGATTTTTTTCATCTTTAATATACCTCTCATTCTGGCAACAACATCATGAGAGGTATATCCTTTTTCTTTATATACATTGATAATTCCGTCCGTCATACTTAAGACCCGCTTTCAAGCGGCAGCTGCAGTACAATCTGTTGTGAGAGATTGTTTATTACATCGTATACGCTGCCGGTAATCGTACAGCCTGCGGCCTTTTTATGCCCACCGCCGCCAAAATAAGATGCCACCCTGCTGACATCAACCGTATGATTGGAACGCATGCTCACCTTATACACGTGTGCTTCCATTTCATAAAGGAATATAGCTACTTCTATTCCTTCCGTTATGCGAAGCTGGTCCACAATTCCATCCAGATCCGTGGCATTCACCCCGTAAAAAACCATATCTTTCTGCTTGATTACGGAAAAAATGCACTTCTTTTCCAGGAATACCACACTTTCCATCAGCGCTCTTCCCAGTATCTGATTCTGAACATAAGACTTTTTATAAAAGGTGTCATCAATAATCTGGGAATGGTTTATTCCCTTGTCTATCAGCATGCCGCCCGCCTGCATCGTGCGCTGGGTAGTATTGGAATGTTTAAAGACTCCGGTATCGTGTATAATGCCCACATAAAGGCACTCCGCAGCCGCAATGCTGATTTTGTCATAGTCAAACAGATAAAACAGCACTTCGCTGGTGGAACTGGTGTCCGGTTCCACATGATTTGTCTGTGCAAAGCCGGGATTTGTCACATGGTGGTCCAGGCAGACCGTGCGCTTTGCCGCCTCAAAAATCTGTCTTCCCTCGCCAAGCCTTTCCAAATCGCTGGCATCTAAGCTGATGCAGAGATCATAGGTCTCCTTTGTTTCAAAATCGGAGCGGATCTCATCCGCTCCCTTCAGGAAACGGAACACATCGGAAAATGCGCCCAAAAATACATCCGTCCTAAGATCCGGGTTGGTATCCTTCAGATAATTTTGCAAAGCCAGACAGGAACCTACGCAGTCCCCATCCGGCCGCACATGGCCGATCACTGCTACGGAAGACGCATTTTTTATCAGTTCATTGATTCTGTCCATACTTACCCTCATTTCTGCGCCGCTCTTAGCGCCAATCCATCCCCTTTAAAGGCCACCAGCCCGCTGATGGCCCACGCGCACTTTCAGCAGTTTCTTATTCATTTCATTATTCTTCTTCGGACAATTCTTCGCCGATTTCCGTTCCGTCTTCATGATTTACCTCATCGATCAGACGTGTCATGTGCACGCCGTATTCGATGGACTGATCAAGAACGAAAGTGATTTCCGGAGTATTTCTAAGATTCACCGTTTTAGCCAGCTGGGTTCTGATATAGCCAACTGCATTTTTAAGGCCGCTTATGGTAGCCTTTGCCTCTTCCTCTGTCCCCAGAACACTGATATATGCCTTGCAGTATTTCAGATCCGGAGCCACTTCTACCGCCACCACGCTGGTCATGGGATGAATTCTTGGATCCTTGACCTCGCTGCGGATAATGTTGGAAAGTTCCCTTTGAACCTCACTGTTGATTCTAATATTCTTTATACTGTTTTTTCTCATTCTGCTCCTATCTGCGATCCGGTACAGACATGCCTCTAGCGCGGTACTTCTACCATCGTATAAGCTTCTATCTGGTCATCCTCTAAAAGGTCGTTGAATTTTTCGAATACCAGACCGCATTCATAGCCTTCCTTAACTTCTTTTACATCGTCCTTAAATCTCTTCAGGGAAGCCAGCGAGCCTTCGAAGATCAGATCTTTATCACGGGTGATCCTGCAGCTGCAGCCTCTGATAAATTTACCGTCCGTTATATAGGACCCTGCAATCGTTCCTACACCGGAAGCCTTAAATGTCTGTCTGACAACCGCATGGCCGATCACCTGTTCCTCAAATATCGGATCAAGCATACCCTTCATAGCTGCCTCTACATCGGCAATCGCCTGATAGATCACGCGATACAGTCTAAGATCCACTTTTTCACGTTCCGCTATGGAACGGGCGGTTGCATCCGGCCGCACGTTAAAGCCGATAATAATTGCATTGGACGCGCTGGCCAGGCTGACATCGGACTCATTGATGGCACCGACGCCTCCGTGAATCACCTTAACAACAACCTCATCATTCGAAAGCTTAACCAGGCTCTGTTTTACAGCTTCTACGGAGCCCTGCACATCCGCCTTAATGATGATATTGAGTTCCTTCAGATTACCCGCCTTGATCTGGCTGAACAGATCATCCAGAGACATCTTCGCTTTGGTATCCTCCAGAAGCTTTTCACGCCCTTCCTTAATGAAGGTATCTGCAAACGCACGGGCCTCTTTTTCTGTTTTCGTGGAGACGAAAATTTCTCCGGCATTGGGCACGTCATTTAAGCCCAGAATTTCCACCGGTACAGAAGGCTTCGCTTCCTTCACTCTTCTTCCCCTGTCATCTATCATTGCCCTTACCTTGCCGAAACATGCGCCGGCCGCGATGGAATCTCCCACATGGAGTGTACCCTTTTGAACCAGTACAGTGGCCACCGGGCCTTTGCCTTTATCAAGTTCCGCCTCAATTACCAGACCGCGGGCGCTTCGGTCAGGATTTGCTTTCAGTTCTTTCACTTCTGCCACCAGCAGTATCATTTCGAGAAGAGTCTGAATGCCTTCTTTCGTATGGGCGGATACGGGTACAAAGATTGTGCTTCCGCCCCAATCCTCCGGAACCAGCTCATATTCCGTCAGCTCCTGTTTTACTCTCTCAACATTCGCGCTGGGTTTATCAATCTTATTGATGGCCACTATGATTTCCACACCGGCTGCCTTGGCATGGCTGATCGCCTCAATCGTCTGAGGCATAACGCCGTCGTCTGCAGCCACCACCAGTATGGCGATATCTGTGGACTGAGCGCCTCTCATACGCATAGCGGTAAAAGCCTCATGTCCGGGCGTATCCAGAAAAGTGATCTTCTGTCCGTTCACATCCACCACATATGCACCGATATGCTGTGTGATTCCTCCCGCCTCTTTCGCGATCACATTGGTTTCCCTGATCGCATCCAGCAGGGAAGTCTTACCGTGGTCTACATGGCCCATAACACAGACCACAGGCGGCCTGGTCACAAGGGTGTCTTCCGGATCTTCCACATCTTTCAGCAGTTCTTCGATTACATCTATCTTGATTTCTTTTTCACACAGATACTCAAATTCAAGCGCGATGGATTCAGCAGTTTCGTAATCCACTTCCTGGTTGATCGTCACGATTTTTCCCTGCAGGAACAGTTTCTTCACGATCGCAGAGGGCTGAAGCTTCATCTTATCCGCCAGTTCCTTAATCGTCAGCACTTCAGGCAGAATAATGCTCTTGATTTCCGGCTCCGCAGGTTTTACAGGCTCCTGCTTGATCGCCTTTCTTGCGGATGGAGCCAGTTTATCTGCCTTCTTATTAAAATCGTCTCTTTCACGCTTATCAAAGCGGTCCTTCTGCTTGTTATCCAGCTTTTTACTTGTCTGCTTCTGGTTCTGAATCACACTGGGCTTAACATAAGAATCCTGTTTGATCACGCTGCTCTGGCCGCTGCGCCCCTGTGTCCTGGGGCCGCCCTGACCCTGACTGCGTCCATCCTGGCTTCTGGTATTGTTATAACCGCCGCCCTGACGGTTATTGCTATAACCGCCCTGGCCGCCCTGGCCACTCTGACTGCGGCCGGCATAGCCGCCCTGGCGGTTGTTGTTAAAACTGCCGCCCTGACGGTTATTGTTGTAGCTTCCGTCCTGGTTTCGGTTATTGTTGTAGCCGCTGCCCTGACGGTTATTATTGTAGCTGCCGTCCTGGTTTCGGTTATTGTTGTAGCCGCCGCCCTGGCGGTTATTGTTATAGCTTCCGTCCTGATTGCGGTTGT
>OGGQ01000027.1_pt1 | contig 168857 bp, 132 predicted proteins | sample 1571191 | NCBI WGS metagenome assembly OGGQ01 (sample SAMEA2582061, study PRJEB24529) | metagenome | biome: Human gut stool | place: China | collected 2011
CTTGACCACGGGATCAACACCAGAGGAGGCGGAGGAGATTTCCCGAGAAATGTGATGGTTTCCCCGCTTTCCGGCGTGGAGGAGGGCGAGCGGTTTGACGTGCTGCCCTATGCCCTCAGGGCGGCTGACTATCTGATGGGCTTTATCAAGACAGTAAAGCTGCCGAGAAAGCTGAAAGTATGTTTCTCCAACTCGCCTAAGAACCTGTCCCATGCAACCTTCCGCGATCTGGGCTTTGCGGCCAGGGAGGACGGCCTGTTTGACGTCTACAGCGCAGGAGGCCTGGGGGCAAATCCAAAGATGGGAGCTCTGGTGGCGGGCGCAGTGGAACCGGAGGATATTCTCTACTATATAAAGGCTATGGTAAAGACCTTCATGGCTTACGGAAACTATGAAAACCGCGCAAAGGCGAGGACACGCTACATGCAGGACACTCTCGGAAAAGAGGGCTACATTGAGGCCTACGGTGAAAAACTCAGAGAGGTGATGGACGAGGAGAAGGACAATCTGAAGATAAAGAAGGAGGAGCTGATTTCATTTCATCCCGAGGAGAAGGCCAGGAAGGCAGCCGCCTGCACGGAGCTGTCGGCTCGGGCAAGGGAGGCTGTGAAGAGCTTTCGTGTGACAGCCCAGAAGCAGAGAGGGCTCTATGCGGTAGAATATCACCCCATTGGGGGAACACCGGAACCTTCTGTATTCAGAAAGCTCTACGAGACTGTGAAGGATATGGAGGAGGTGGAGATGCGCGTGGCGCCTGATGAGGCCATGTTCATTCTCAACCTGACGGCAGAGGAGGCCGCTGAGGTATTGGAGGTGACGCAGGACAGTGCTGCCAGCCTTTTTGAAACCTCTGTGGCATGCATCGGCGCCTCCATCTGCCAGGTGGGAGTGCGGGACTCCCAGGCCTTAATCCGCACACTGGTGGAGGAGATGAGAAAGCACAGCTTTAAGGACGGCACACTTCCGAAGATTCATATTTCCGGCTGCCCGTCTTCCTGCGGAACCCACCAGATTGGAACCATCGGCTTCCAGGGAGGCGTAAAGGTCATCGACAAGGCTGCCAATCCGGCTTTTGTGCTCCATGTAAACGGAAGCGATCGTGAGGGAGACGAGCGCTTCGGCGAAAACTGGGGCACGATGCTTGAAAAGGACATTCCGCCTTTCCTGGCAGAGGTCGGAGAGACTGTGGAAAGAACAGGAAAGAACTTTGACGAATGGCTGGCAGAAAATGCCGGGGAATTCAGAGCCATTGCCGACAGATACCTCTGCTGATGGGCTGAGCGGCGCCGACAGAGGGCGGGCACTTATTCTGTCGAAAAGTGCTTGCATAAAATTAGGCTCTGTGATATAGTATAAAAGTTGAAAAATCACGCACGGCGGATTCTCAAGGACGGTGCCTGATATCAGGTCCCAAAGGAAGCATAAGATGCCGGCGGAAGAAAAACCAAAATGGAGGAAAGAAATATGAGCGTTATTTCAATGAAGCAGTTACTGGAAGCTGGCGTACATTTCGGTCACCAGACAAGAAGATGGAACCCTAAGATGGCTCCATACATCTACACAGAGAGAAACGGAATCCACATCATCGACTTACAGAAGTCTGTAGGCAAGGTAGATGAGGCTTACAAGGCAGTTTCCGATATCGCAGCAGAGGGCGGCACAATCCTTTTCGTAGGTACAAAGAAGCAGGCTCAGGAGGCTATCAGGGTTGAGGCTGAGAGATGCGGAATGTTCTATGTAAACGAGAGATGGTTAGGCGGAATGCTGACAAACTTCAAGACCATCCAGAGCCGTATCAACCGCTTAAAAGAGATCGAGACCATGGCTGAGGACGGAACATTTGATGTTCTTCCAAAGAAGGAAGTTATCGCTCTTAAGAAGGAGTGGGAGAAGCTTGAGAAGAACCTTGGCGGTATCAAGGAGATGAAGAGAATCCCGGACGCTATCTTCGTAGTAGATCCGAAGAAGGAGAGAATCTGCGTCCAGGAGGCACACACACTGGGTATTCCGTTAATCGGCATCGTTGATACAAACTGCGATCCGGAGGAGCTTGACTATGTGATCCCAGGAAACGACGACGCTATCAGAGCCGTTAAGCTTATCGTGTCCAGAATGGCAGACGCTGTTATCGAGGCTAACCAGGGTGAGGCTGAGGCTCCTGCAGAGGGCGAGGAGTTCGCTGAGGAAGCTGCAGAGGCTTAATTCCAGATAAGAGGAAATCAAAGTCCGCGAGGCGGAGAGGGGAAACCCTTCCCGCTTTGCGGAATTTTCCGCATAGGCAGTCTGTTGTCTGTGCGGCTATAGGAAAGAACATGGAGGTATGGTAAGATGGCAGTTACAGCCGCAATGGTAAAGGAATTACGTGAAATGACAGGTGCCGGAATGATGGACTGCAAGAAGGCTCTTGCAGCTACAGACGGCGACATGGACAAGGCAGTTGAGTTCTTAAGAGAAAAGGGACTTGCCGGAGCAGCTAAGAAGGCAGGACGTATCGCAGCAGAGGGTATCGTTGCCACAAAGCTGGCAGAGGACGGAAAGACAGCCGTTGTCGTTGAGGTTAACGCAGAGACAGACTTCGTTGCAAAGAATGAGAAGTTCCAGAGCTACGTTGCAGATGTTGCCGCACAGGCACTTGCTTCTGACGCAGCAGATATGGATGCATTCATGGCTGAGAAGTGGGCAAAGGATGAGAGCCTGACAGTTGCAGAGGCGCTTTCTTCCCAGATCTCCATCATCGGCGAGAACATGAAGATCAGAAGATTCGAGAAGCTGACAGAGGCTAACGGCTTCGTTGCTTCCTATATTCATGCAGGCGGAAAGATCGGCGTTTTAGTAGACGTTGAGACAGACGTTGTAAACGATGAAATCAAGGAGATGGCTAAGAACGTAGCTATGCAGGCTGCCGCATTAAAGCCATTATATACAAACAGAGATGAAGTTGACGCAGAGTACATTGAGAAAGAGAAAGAGATCTTAACTGTAGCTGCCAAGAACGAGAAACCGGACGCAAATGACAAGATCATCAGCGGAATGGTTATGGGACGCATCAACAAGGAGTTAAAGGAAATCTGCTTATTAGATCAGGTTTATGTAAAGGCTGAGGATGGCAAGCAGTCCGTAGCTCAGTATGTTGCCCAGGTTGCCAAAGCTAACAACGCAAAGGTAACAGTTAAGAAGTTCGTTCGTTTTGAGACTGGCGAGGGTATCGAGAAGAAGGAAGAGAACTTCGCTGAGGAAGTAGCAAAACAGATGGGAATGTAATCTGGATTGAAGGGGCTGCCGCAAAATAAATAGTTTCCGCAGAAAGTGACAGATGCTTACGGGCGATTTGTCTTTCTGCGGGATGTGATATTTTGCGGCGGCTCTTTTCTTTTAGCAGAGATGTCCGCACCTGGCCTACATATGTGTTTTTTATATAACAGGAAACTTCGTTCCCTGTTATATAAAAATGTTCCGCGGGGATCGCACTGCGGCGGAGAGGAAATGCCGCTTTCGCGACCCGCCGCAGGCGGAGAATCCTGCTTCGCAGGATTCTTTCTTATCCGGCTTTCAGATACGTTCTTTGCTGTTTTGGGCTGTCCAGGCCGCCGGGAAAACTGTCAGATTTCCCCGGCGGCCTGGACAGAGGAAACAGAGCATGCAGCGATGCGTCAGAAAGACGGTCTGAAAAAGCGGATAGACGACACATGATGGCTTTAATATGGCAGTGCGGGAAAGGAGATAAGCTATGGCAAAATACATTTTAAAGCGTATTGGTCTGGCGGTTGTTACAGCCTGGCTGGTTGCTACTCTTACATTCTTCCTGATGAACCTGGTGCCAGGCGGCCCATTTATGGCTGAAAAGGCGCTCACGCCACAGGCTCAGGCTGCAATGGAGCAGAAATACGGTTTGGATAAGCCGCTGGGAGAGCAGTATATCATCTATATGGACAAAGTTATCCATGGAGATTTGGGACCCAGCGTAAAACAGAGAGGACGTACAGTAAACACGATTATTCAGACGAAGTTCCCGGTTTCCGCAAGGATCGGCGGTCTGGCAATCCTGCTGGCTGTCTGTATCGGAGTTCCCTTAGGAAGTATTGCGGCGTTCAACAGAGGAAAGCTGATTGACAATATTATTATTCTGTTTACCACCTGCGGAATCGCCATACCCAGTTTCGTTATCTGTACGGTGCTCATGCAGATTTTAAGCAACTGGCTGGGACTGCTTCCTACCTACGGACTGACGTCCTGGAAGCACTACATCATGCCGGTCATCGCTCTGGCCCTGTATCCGTCTTCCTATATCGCAAGACTGATGCGTTCCTCCATGCTGGACGTTCTGGGACAGGACTATATGAGAACAGCCAGGGCGAAGGGCGTTTCATGGGTAGCGAGCGTATTCAAGCATGCCCTGAGAAACGCAATTCTTCCGGTTGTCACCTATCTGGGACCGCTGTTAGCCTATACAGTTACAGGAAGCTTTATTGTTGAGAAGATCTTCACCATTCCGGGACTTGGCTCTGAGTTCATCGGCGCTATCACGGGACGTGATTATCCGCTGATCATGGGTACTACCATTTTCCTGGCCGTTCTGATTATTGTGATGAACGTGATCGTGGATATTGCGTACACGCTGATTGATCCGCGTATTAAACTGAAATAGGGAGGAGCGTAATCATGGAGAAAAATAAACTGTCATTTCAGCTTAAGGCAGAAGACTTCCTCCCTGCAGGAGATGACGAGAAAAAAAGCCTTGTAGTAATGAGGGAGAGCGTCAGCTTCTGGAAGGATGGTCTGCGCCGTTTTAAGAGAAACAAAATAGCCATGACAAGCCTTGTGGTTGTCATTCTCATCTTTATACTATCCTTTATCGTGCCTCAGTTTTATCCGTACAAGTATGAGCAGCAGATAAAGGGAAGCAACAGCCTTGCGCCTTTCGAGTATTCTGAGGCAGAGCAGGAGGCAATCGCCAACGGCGAGGACGTGTTCCCCCACATTCTGGGAACGGATCAGCTGGGCCGCGACTATGCCATCCGTGTTATGATGGGAAGCCGTGTCTCTCTGACTGTAGGTCTGGTGGCCTCCGCCATTATTCTTTTGATAGGATCCATATACGGCTCCATAGCCGGATTCTTCGGAGGCTGGGTGGATATGGTGATGATGCGTATTGTAGACATCATATACACGGTCCCCGACGTTCTGATCGTAATTCTTCTGGCTACTGTGCTGAACTATCCGCTGAAGGAGCTGGCCATGAAGCCGGGATTTGAGTGGATTGGCCTGATCGGAGTCAATCTGATCAGTATTTTCGTGGTGTTCGCCCTCCTTTACTGGGTAGGTATGGCACGTATCGTGCGAAGCCAGATCATGATCCTGAAAGAACAGGAGTATGTGACTGCAGCCCGCGCTCTGGGCGCGTCAAACGGCCGCATTATCAAAAAGCACCTGCTCACCAACTGCATCGGAACCCTGATCGTTACGACTACCCTTCAGATCCCGTCCTCCATCTTTACGGAGAGCTTTTTAAGTTTCCTGGGACTGGGCGTAAACGCGCCGATGCCTTCTCTGGGAAGCCTTGCAAGTGCGGCCTTAAACGGACTTCAGAGCTATCCTTACCGCCTGTTTGCACCGGCTATCATGATTTCTGTCATCATCCTGAGCTTTAACCTCTTAGGTGACGGACTCCGTGATGCCTTTGATCCGAAGCTGAAGAACTAGGGAGGAAATGAGCATGAGTGAATATCTTGTAAATATTAAAAACGAGCGCCTTTCCTTCTTTACGCCGGCCGGAGAGGTGAAAGCTTTAAATGACGTATCCCTGCATTTAAAGGAGGGAGAGGTTCTGGGAATCGTAGGCGAGTCAGGCTCTGGAAAGTCTGTAACAGCGTACAGCCTCATGGGACTGACGGCCTATCCGGGACGTCTGATCGGCGGAAGCATCGAGTTTAACGGCCATGAGATTGACAAGATGAACGAGGCCCAGATGAGAAAGATCAGAGGAGAGGAGATTTCCCTGATTTTCCAGGATCCCATGACCAGCTTAAACCCTGTATATACTATTGGAAATCAGATCTGCGAGATGATCCTGCTCCACACAAAGAAGACAAAGCAGGAGGCCAGGGAGAGGGCCAAAGAGCTCCTCACTCTGGTTGGAATCAATGAGCCGGAGAAGCGGTTAAAGCAGTATCCCCATGAGCTGTCCGGCGGCATGCGCCAGCGTGTCATGATCGCCATTGCCCTGGCATGCGAGCCGAAGCTGCTGATTGCAGATGAGCCGACCACCGCCCTGGATGTTACGATTCAGGCCCAGATTCTGGAGCTGATGATGGAGCTCAAGAAAAAACTGGGTATGGCAATTATCATGATCACTCATGATCTGGGTGTAGTGGCCAGCATGTGTGACAGGATTGCCGTTATGTACGCAGGCAAGGTGGTGGAGTACGGTACCACAGACGATATTTTCTACCGTCCGTCCCACGAGTACACCAAGGGACTTCTCCGCAGTATTCCGCGTCTGGACGAGAAGGAAAAGACAAGGCTTGTACCTATCGAGGGCTCACCGGTAGACATGCTGAACCCTCCGGCAGGATGTCCCTTTGCGCCGCGCTGTGAATCCTGCATGAAGATCTGCTTAAGACAGATGCCGGAGTACACGGACCTGTCAGACATTCACTACAGCGCCTGCTGGCTGCTCCAGAAGGCCGAGTTCGAGAAAGCGCAGGGAGGTAACAACTGATGGAAAATAAGAAGCTGCTTGAAATCCAGAATCTGAAACAGTATTTCCCTGTGGCCAGCGGAAAGCTCTTTGAGAAAAAAGTGGTTAAGGCTGTTGATGATGTATCCTTCTATATTAATAAGGGAGAAACACTGGGTCTGGTAGGCGAGTCCGGCTGCGGAAAGACGACCACAGGACGTACCCTTCTGCGCCTCTATGAGCCTACCAGCGGCCGCATTATCTACGATGGCACCACGATTTTCGACAGCGGAGATCTTCCCCTCAGGGATGAAAGCGGGAATCCGGTGATCGGAGAGGATGGAAAACCTGTATACGGGAAAAAGACAAAGGTTGATATGCTTCCCTACAGAAGAAAGATGCAGATCGTTTTCCAGGATCCTTACGCCAGCCTGGATCCGCGTATGACGGTGGGCGACATTGTAGGCGAGGCCATCGATATTCATAAGCTGGCTGCAAACCGCAAGGAGCGCCAGGAGAGGATCATCCGCATGCTGGAACGGGTGGGGTTAAACTCGGAGCATGCAAACCGTTATCCTCACGAGTTCTCCGGCGGCCAGAGGCAGCGTGTCGGCATTGCCCGCGCATTGGCTGTGGATCCGGAATTTATTGTCTGTGATGAGCCGGTATCTGCTCTGGATGTTTCCATTCAGGCTCAGGTTGTCAATATGTTTGAGGAGCTGCAGAACGAGATGGGGCTGACATATCTGTTTATCGCCCATGATCTGTCTATCGTAAAGCATATTTCCAACCGAATCGGCGTTATGTACCTGGGAAAGATGGTGGAGCTTGCAGACAGCTACGAGCTGACCTTCCACAGCGTCCATCCCTACACCAAGAGTCTGATCTCAGCGATTCCGATTGCAGATCCGGAAACCAGCAGAAAGTCCAAGCGTATTGTGCTGAGCGGCGACGTGCCAAGCCCGGTAAATCCGCCCAGCGGCTGCCACTTCAGAACGAGATGCCCGTACGCCACAGAGCTGTGCGCACAGCAGGATCCGGAGTGGAGAGAGGTTTCCAAGGGACACTATGCAGCCTGTCACCACTTAGACAAGATCAATTAATAATAGCAGTCATAAACTTTGCCTCTCTGGAAACAGGGAGGCGAATTACTGCCTGCCTGCAGGGCTGCAGACGGCAGATAAATATTTATACTAACGTACCTATGAGGAGGAAACAAGATGAGAAAGAAATTTGCACTTCTTCTGGCAGCTGCGATGCTTACCACGACTGTGCTTTCCGGCTGCGGAGGAAGCGGCGGTGACGGCGCAGGCACAGGTGCTGCAGCAGAGGCAGGAAATAACCTGGTGGTTCAGATTGGACCAGATCCGGAGACCATGGATCCGGCATTAAACAGCGCCATTGACGCGTCCAATATGATCATCCACTTATTTGAGCCGCTGTTAAATATGGACAAGGACAACAATATCATCGGCGGAATGGCTGAGACCTGGGAGGTTTCTGAGGACGGCCTCACCTACACCTTCCACCTGCGCGACGGCTTAAAGTGGAGCGATGGATCTGACTTTACAGCCAATGATTTTGTATATACATTTAAGAGAATGGCAGATCCGATGACAGCTGCTCCTTACGCCTATGACCTTCTGTGCATGGTAAAGGGCTATGACGAGGCGGCAGGCGGAGACGTGGATGCTCTGGCAGTTTCCGCACCGGATGATCAGACCTTTGTGGTAGAGCTCTCCTATCCGTGCGTATACTTTGACAAGATCTGCGCATTTGCAGCCTTAAGTCCCGTTCAGCAGGCCACTGTAGAGGCAAACGGCGAGGCGTGGGCAGTAGATCCGTCCACTTATGTGAGCAACGGACCGATGAAGATCAAGGAGTGGGTTCCAGGCTCCCACATTCTTGTTGAGAAGAATGAGAATTACTGGAATGCGGACGCTGTTACAGCCGACACTATCAAGTTCGTTCTCATGGAGGACGCCAACGCATCCTTCAGCGCCTACAACACAGGCGAGATCATGTTCACAAGGGACGTGCCGACAGAGGAGGTTCCGAATCTCCGCGATAATCCGGAGTTTCATGTAGCTCCGATTCTTGGAACCTACTATGTGAGCCTGAATCTGGAAAGAGAGTATTTCCAGGATGTAAATGTGCGCCAGGCATTAAGCCTTGCCCTTGACCGTCAGTATATTGCAGATACTATCATGCAGGGAACCTACTCTGCGGCTACGAACTTTGTAGGCCCAGGTGTTTCTGACGCAGAGCCAGGCTCTTCCTTCGCTGACACAACAGTTGCCCAGTACGGGGAGTTCTTCCACACAGACGATTTCGAGGGAGATCTTGCCAAGGCAAAGGAGCTTATGGCAAAAGCAGGATATCCGGACGGAGAGGGCTTCCCGACCATCGAGTACATGACAAATGACGCCGGCTACCATAAGCCGCTGGCAGAGTATCTCCAGAGCGCATGGGGAGAGCTGGGAATCAACATGGACATCAAGATTGTTGAGTGGGCATCCTTTACGCCAACCCGCCGAAACGGAGATTATGACATTGCCCGCAACGGCTGGGTATACGACTACGACGATCCGTCCAATATGCTGAATCTGTTTGAGTCCACAAACGGAAATAATGACGGAAAATACAATAATCCTGAGTACGATGCCCTGATCGAGCAGGCCCGTACAACTGTGGATAAGACGGAACACTATGCCCTTCTCCATGAGGCAGAGCAGATGCTGTTAAACGACATGGCTATGATTCCTGTGGCTTACAATAATGACTTCTGGCTGCAGAGCTCTGATCTTCAGGGAATCTGGCACTCTCCGTACGGATACTGGTATTTCATGTACGGCTATATTGGTGATGCGCCAGAGGCCGACGATGATGCAGAGGCCAAGGTGAGCACAGAGGCTGCTGAGGCTGCCGCAGAGAGCACAGCCCAGGCTGAGTAAAGATAAGAGCGCATTCCTGCAAAAAGCAGAAAAGAAAAGGCTTCGGAGAGCTTCTCCGGGGCCTTTTTTCGATTCTGAATACGAAAACTGCCGCAGACGGCAGTGCAGCGTCAATCTAAAACGTCAGATTATGGGAGAAATAACCACAGGGAATAAAAGACTTACAATTCAGCAATTTTGGATATTTTCTGACTTTTTTCCATCATTTTTGCGGCATAAACGGGTATATTAAAAAAAATAGCTTGCATATTTTTTTTTCTGTGGTATTATAGATGTAACTTTTCCGTTTCGTGCTTTATCAAAGAAAAGTGTTTAAAGGGCAGATGATGCACTAGGGGAGCATCTGGCTGAAAAATGTCTGAGGCACGCTCTGACAGCGTTTCTCATAGAAACCTTTAAAGGAGGAATATTATGAAAAAGAAATTTGCACTTCTTGTAGCGGCAGCGATGCTTTCCACGACAGTGCTGTCCGGCTGCGGCGGTGGCGGCGGTACCGAGACGACAGCGGCATCCGGAGGCGGCGATGCCCAGGCAGTGGATACGGCGTCTGGCGGCAACAATCTGGTAGTGGAGATAGGGCCAGATCCGGAGACCATCGATCCGGCGTTAAACAGCGCTATTGACGGCGCAAATATGATCATCCATTTATTTGAGCCGCTCCTCAACTTTGACAAAGACAACAATATCATCGGCGGAATGGCTGAAACCTGGGAGGTTTCCGATGACGGTCTTACATATACCTTCCATCTGCGCGACGGTTTAAAATGGAGCGACGGCACTCCGCTGACAGCAAATGATTTCGTATATACCTTCAAGAGAGTGGCAGATCCGCTGACAGCTGCTCCTTATGGCTATGATCTGCTGTGCATGGTCAAGGGCTATGATGAGGCGTCAAACGGAAATGTGGATGCTCTGGGCGTTTCCGCACCGGATGATCAGACCTTTGTGGTAGAGCTCTCCTATCCGTGCGTATACTTTGACAAGATTTGTGCATTTGCAACCATGAGCCCTGTTCAGCAGGCAACCATCGATGCAAACGGCGAGGCATGGGCAGTCGATCCGTCCACTTATGTCTGCAACGGTCCGATGAAGATCAAAGAGTGGGTTCCAGGCTCCCATATCCTGATGGAGAAAAATGAGAACTACTGGAATGCAGATGCAGTTACAGCAGACACGATCAAGTTTGTTCTGATGGAGGATGTAAACGCAGCATACAGCGCCTATAATTCCGGCGAGGTTATGATGATTAAGGATGTTCCGACAGAGGAGGTTCCGAATCTTCGCGACAATCCTGAGTTCAACGTAGATCCGATCCTTGGAACCTACTATATCAGCCTGAACTTAAACAGAGAGTATTTACAGGATGTGAGAGTACGCCAGGCATTAAGCCTTGCTCTTGACAGAGCCTACATTGCAGATACCATCATGCAGGGAACCTATTCCGCAGCTAAGAATTTTGTGGGCCCGGGCGTTTCCGATGTAGAGCCAGGCTCCTCTTTTGCAGATGTGACCCTCGAGCAGTACGGTGAGTTCTTCCACACAGACGACTTTGAGGGAGACCTTGCGAAGGCTAAAGAGCTGATGGCTGAGGCAGGCTACCCGAACGGAGAGGGATTCCCGGCTATCGAGTATATGACGAACGATGCCGGCTATCATAAACCGCTGGCAGAGTATCTCCAGAGCGCATGGGGAGAGCTCGGAATCAACATGGATATCAAGATTGTTGAGTGGGCATCCTTCACACCAACCCGCCGCAACGGCGACTATGATATTGCCCGCAACGGCTGGGTATACGATTACGATGATCCGTCCAACATGCTGAATCTGTTTGAGACAGAGAACGGCAATAATGACGGCAAGTACAGCAATCCTGAGTACGATGCCCTCATTGATCAGGCACGCACAACGGCCGACAAGACAGAGCACTACGCACTTCTGCATGAGGCAGAGCAGATGCTGTTAAATGATATGGCTATGATACCGATTGCCTACCAGAATGACTTCTGGTTACAGAAGCCAGAGCTTCAGGGAACCTGGCATTCTCCATACGGCTACTGGTACTTCATGTACGGCTATATCGGTGACGGAACAGAGGCTCCGGCAGACGGCGAGGCAGCAGCCGCCGCAGAGACGGAGGCAGCAGCCGAATAAGCGGCAAAGCTGCAGAATCTGATTATAACAGACAGATGCAGAGCATCCATCTGTTTCAGGGCAGCCGCCGGGTGACCGAAAGACTGGCTCACCCGGCGGAAAGGAAAATGTCGCTTTCACGACCCGCCGCAGGCGGAGAATCCTGCGAAGAAGGATTCTTTTTAAAATTGAAAATAGAAAACCGTAATGAGCCCCCGCGGCTGCCGTCCAGGCAGCAGGCGGGGGCTTTTGCTGTATAAAATTCTGTCAGACTTGCGGACAAAAAAATACCCTGGCAGGCAGAAATTTACAGAAGAAAGGCGGCTGAGAACAGGAGGGACGGCAGGTCAGGCTGTTTTGACAGACAGATATAAACATGATAAAATAACAGCTCAGCGCCTAAGCGCATGGACGCGCGAGGCAGAAAATAAGAGTGAGAAGCCGGGGCATTCTGTTTCAGAGAGGGATGGAAATGCAGGCAGCCGGAAAGGGAGAGAGCGGACAGATGACAGTTGAGAGGATAAAAAGAGACGAGGTTTTGGAGGATGACGGGAAAAAGGCCATCCTTGTAGTCAGCTTTGGCACAAGCTATGAGGGACAGAGAAGAGATGCGATCGGAGCCGTGGAGAGGGCAGTGGGACGGGCTTTTCCGGGGTGGGAGATCCGCCGCGCCTTTACAAGCCAGATGATTATCAATCATCTGAGAGAAAAAGGGGAGGATCAGACAGACAATGTAGAGGAAGCTCTGAAACGCCTGTTAAGGGACGGATACCGGGTGGCGGCCGTACAGCCCACTCATGTGATGAACGGGCTGGAGTATGACAAGATGATGGCAGCCGTGAGAGCGCACGAGGCTCAGTTTGACGCAATATACTGCGGAAGCCCTCTTTTAAACAGTATCAGCGACTACGAGAAGACCGCAGAGGCCCTAGCCCGGGTGACCGGGGAATTTCAGGACGGCCGGACAGCCATTGTCTGCATGGGACACGGCACGGAGCATGAGGCAAACCAGGTGTATGGCAGGATGGAGTCCTGTTTTAAAAAGCTGGGCATGGAGAATTTCTTCATCGGGACAGTGGAGGCGAGGCCCTCGCTGGAGGATGTTATGGCAAAGGTTCAGAGGCAGGATTATGAGCGGGTGATTCTTCTGCCGCTCATGATTGTGGCAGGAGACCATGCCAACAACGACATGGCCGGCGGGGAGGATTCCTGGAAAAGAGCTTTTGAGAAAAGTGGATGCAGAGTGGAATGTGTACTTCGGGGGATGGGAGAGTACGGTGATATCCAGCAGATTTTCGTGGAGCATGTACACCAGGCAATAAGAGGGGGGCTGTGAGAAAAAAAGGGAATGATTTGACCTGAGTTCTATTTTCTTTATCTCATTCATATGGTGTGAAAAGGCCAAAGCCTTGTCCGGCGGGAGCTGTTCAGGGGAGAGGGACAGACGGTTCGGTGTGTTCATAAGGCCTGTGTCAGAAGGAGGGGACGCCATGTATGAGAAAAAGACCATAGAGGAAACGCTTCAGAAGCTGAATGCGGATGGGAAAGAGGGGCTTAAATTAGGCGATGTGGAGGAACGCCAGCGCCACTATGGAAGAAATGTGCTGGAGGAGAAAAAACACAGAACCCTGCTTCAGAGGTTTGTGGGACAACTCTGCGATTCCCTGATTTTTGTGCTGTTTGCAGCGGCAGGGATTTCAGTGTTTCTCGGAGAGTACAGCGATGCGGTGATCATTCTTACGGTGGTGGTACTGAATGCGGCTGTGGGAGTAGTTCAGGAGGGGAAGGCGCAGAAGGCGCTGGAAGCCCTCAGAAATATGACCAGACTTGAGGCAGTTGTCATCCGGGAGGGGGTGGAGCAGGAAATCGACGCCCAGGAGCTGGTGCCGGGGGATCTGGTGGTCCTAGATACAGGCTGTCAGGTGCCGGCGGATATACGCCTGATCCAGTCGGCCGGACTCAAGATAAAGGAGTCGGCCCTCACAGGGGAGTCTGAGCCGGTAACAAAAGAGGCCGGATTCATCGCTGAGGGAAAGGTGGCTGCCGGCGACAGAAAAAATATGGCATTTATGACCTCCTATGTCACCTCCGGCCGCGGCAGGGGAATTGTGACGGCCACGGGAATGGGAACGGAAATTGGAAGAATTGCCGCCATGATCCATGAGGCTCCGGAGGAGGAGACACCGCTTCAGAAGCGTCTGGGAGAACTGGGAAAAATACTGAGCCTCACTGCCGTAGCTCTGTGCGCAGTTCTGTTCGTCCTGGCAGTGGTTCAGAAGCGCGATGTGATGGAAATGCTGATTACCGCAATTTCCCTGGCAGTGGCGGCCGTACCGGAGGGACTTCCCGCCGTGGTTACCATTGTGCTGGCCTTGAGCGTTACCAGGATGGCAAAGGCGGGGACCATTGTGAGAAAGCTGCCGTCTGTGGAGACACTGGGGGCTGTCAGTGTGGTGTGTACGGATAAAACAGGAACGCTGACTAAGAATCAGATGACGGTGACAGAGTGGTATGAAAACGGAAGGGGCTGTGAGGTAGGAGAAAATGGGACGGACAGTAAGCCCTGCCTTCCGTCTGAGCGGCTGGCAGAGTGCTTTGCCCTGTGCAGCGATGCAGTGCTGGAGAGCCGGACGGGTGATCCCACGGAGCTGGCTCTTCAGGAGTTCGCTCTTCTGGCCGGTGTCAGCAGGGAGAGTGCAAATGCCAGAAAGAAACGGTGCGGGGAGATCCCCTTTGATTCGGATCGGAGGATGATGACTACCCTTCACAGGGAAAAAGGAGGGTATGTTTCTTACACAAAGGGAGCGCCGGACGAAGTGATCCTGCACTGCACAAAGATATGGAAAAATGGAGAAGCAGTTCCCATGACGCCTGCTGATCAGAAGCGGGTCAGACAGGCGGCGGAGACCATGTCCGGGAAGGCTCTGCGGGTTTTGGCGGCTGCTATGCGGGAGGGAGTCTCTAAGCCTGCAGAGAGAGGGCTCACCTTCATTGGAATGGCCGGTATGATGGATCCTCCCAGAGATGAGGCCAGAGAAGCGGTGGAGCTGTTTAAAGAGGCCTCCGTCCGCACGGTGATGATTACAGGAGATCATGTAAAGACGGCAGGCGCCATCGCAAGGCAGCTGGGAATTGCAGAATCCGGAGAGGAGTGCATGACGGGGGAAGAGTTAGACAGGACGGATGATGAAACTCTCCGAAAAAAGATAGGGACCCTGTCGGTGTTTGCCAGAGTATCACCGGAGCACAAGGTCAGGATTGTGAACGCATTCCGGTCCGCCGGAATGATTACGGCTATGACAGGGGACGGAGTCAATGACGCCCCCTCCCTGAAAAACGCAGATATTGGAATAGCCATGGGACGCTCCGGCACAGATGTAGCCAAGCAGGCAGCTGATATGATTCTGACAGATGACAATTTCTCGACTATTGAGAAGGCGATTGAGGAGGGGAGAGGGATCTATGAAAATATTAAAAAATCCGTGATTTTCCTTCTGTCGTCGAATTTTGGGGAGATAGCTACCATGTTTGCCGCCATAGCGGCAGGGGTAGCCTCCCCGCTGAAGCCCAGTCATATCCTGTGGATTAATCTGATCACAGATTCTCTTCCGGCTCTGGCGCTGGGAGTGGATCAGAATGATAACCGGAGACTGATGCGGCGTCCGCCGAGAAAGGCAGGAGAAAGCCTGTTTTCCGGGGGAGGATGGTTTTACACGCTGTTTTATGGACTGCTGATTGCAGGAATCAGCCTGCTTGCATTTTTCCGGCTTCCGCTGGAGATGGCGGCAGCCGCAGGAAAGGAGCTGTCTGTGGATGCTGTCAGACAGATGCTTCAAAACCCGGAGATTCTTCTGCACTCCCAGACTTATGCCTTTACCGTGCTAGGGCTTTCACAGCTGTTCCACGCTGTCGGCATGAGGGATGTAAATGCATCAGTTTTTGGCAGCAGGCTTTTTTCCAACCGCCTGATGCTGCTTGCGTTCGGAGCCGGACTGCTGCTGCAGGCGGCTGTGACAGAGCTGCCGTTTCTTTCTGAGATGTTTGGAACCAGTATTCTGTCCATTTCAGAATGGGGATTTCTGCTGTCTCTGGCGTCTGCCCCTCTCATTGCCCATGAGATACTGGCCATGGTCACAGCCGGAAAGGACAGATAACCGTACAGGGGAAAAACTTTTCAGAGCTTACAGCCTGGAAAAGGCCAGCAGAATCAGGAGAAGCCCTCCAATCCACGAGAGGTCAAAATTCAGCTTTTCTGCCGCCAGGTTTCCGAGGAGACTTCCGCCGGCAACTGCAGCAGCTCCCGCTAAGAGAGACAGAAACAACGCCGGGATAAGAGAGAAATCCAGCATTCCTGCCCCGAAGCCTGCGGCAGCGCTGTCCAGGGAGAGGGCGATCCCGAGGGAAAATGCCTCAGCCGGTGAGAGGACAGATACATCCTCGGCATTGGCTTTTTCCGGATCTGCATACACCGTCATAATGAAATGCAGGCCGGAAAAGGAGAGGGAGAGGTGACGGGAGCACAGGCGCAGCCTTCGGATCAGGGCTTTTACAGAGCTGTCGAAGAGCTTGAGAAGGCCCAGGAGAAAGAGCAGCAGGAAGCTGAGAAAGGCGGAGAAGCCTTCCGACAGAAGCTGCTGCATCAGCCCACCCAGGAGCAGAAAAGCCAGCAGGACAGCAGAGGACACCCCTGTGATAATACAGGCAGACAGCAGAGGGATCTTTACCCTGTCTGCCCCGTAGATGAAGCAGGCGGCAAAAGCGTCCACAGAGAGGGCTGTGACAAGCAGCAGTATATCATAAACAGAAGCGCTCATAAGCACCACCAGAATTTGTACCATTACTCTATCTTATTCCGCAGAGGGCAGAGCGGTTCAGAAAAAGAGAACCGGGAGTAAAGGTTAGAATCTGTCATACATAAGGTTGTATTATAGAAGAAAAAGCGGTAAAATAGACAAAAAGTTTTCGGCGGAGCAATGCCGGAAGAGAGAACAGCAAAAAGGGACCAGAAATGATGCACGGAGTAAAACCGGTACAGGCAGAAAAAGGAGCGGTATGGATAGAGAGAGAGTAGAAAAAAACAGCAGAGGTGAAAACGCTTCCGGAGCGTCAGAACCGGTAAACGCGCAGAAAAAGCCGGAAACAGGCAGGCAGGAGGAGATCATAAGGGAGCTTCAGGAGGAAGAGGCAGTACAGAGAGAGCTGTGCGACAGCATGCGCAGGATTCTTGGGGAAGAGCAGGACGGACAAGAGAAGGAAGAGAGCCTGCAGCCTGAAAAGCTGGATTTAAGAAAACAGGAAGAGGAAGGTACAGAGGAAGAAAAAACCAGTGCCGGAGGGCAGGGGGAGAAAGGTCCGGGAACAGGCAGTCCGGACATGGAAAAACCGGCTCCCATGAGGCCGGAAAAGAAGACAGGGAAAGGCAGACAGGGCAGAAAAAGAAAAAAACACCGCCTGCTGCGGCGCTTCCTTTCAGTCTTCTTTCTCCTGCTTTTCATCGCCCTCGCAGGAGGCGGGATTTTTGCCTGGAAGTTTTACACTGTCTGCAGGGACGAGGTGGCAGGCCTGGTAGAGAACAGTACGGAGAGCGATTTCCTTCCCAGTCAGGCATCCTATGTTTACGACTCAGCCGGAGAGGTTATGGCGAAGCTGGCCCAAGATGTGGATTCCCAGTATCTGTCCTACGAGGAGATACCAAAAGCTGCAGTAAATGCCTTCGTGGCGGTGGAGGACCGCACTTTCTGGGAAAACTGCGGCGTGGACTTCAAGGGAATCGCCCGTGTGGGGATTCACTTCATACTGACAGGAGGGGAGGAGGTCCACGGGGCCAGCACCATCACCCAACAGCTTGCCAGAAACCAGTATCTCACAAGGGATGTTTCCATCAGGCGAAAGGTAAAGGAAATAATCATTGCCATGGATCTGACAGAGAAGTACACGAAAGAGCAGATCATGGAATTTTATATTAATGACATTAACTTTGCCAATACATATTATGGGCTTCAGGCGGCTGCCAGAGGCTATTTTGGAAAAGATGCCGATGAGCTGAGCCTGAGCCAGACGGCTTATCTGTGCGCAATACCCAACTCCCCGTCCTATTATAACCCATACCGCCACCCGGAAAACGCCCTGAAAAGAAGGGATAAGATTCTTGGTGACATGCTGGAGATGGGGTATATCACACAGGAGGAGCACGATGCGGCGGTCAGCGAGGAGATTTCAGTTTCCAGAACCTCCTATGAGATGAAGAATTATGAAACCACCTATGCCATTGACTGTGCGGTGCGCTGGCTGATGAGGGAGGACGGCTTCACGTTTGAATACGGCTTTACAAACTATGATGATTACCGGGCTTACCAGGAGGCTTATGAGGAAAGCTATGACAGGGCAAAGGATGAACTGTACACAGGAGGATACAGGATTTATACCTCTCTGGACCCTGCCAAACAGTCAATTCTGCAGTCGGCGGTGGATCAGGGGCTGTCCTTCGACGCAGAGACAGCGGAAAACGGAATCTATGCCCTTCAGGGAGCTGCGGTAGCTGTCAATAATGATACCGGAAAGGTGGAGGCCATCGTGGGCGGAAGGAGCCAGGAAACGGATACCTACACGCTGAACCGGGCATTTCAGAGTTTCAGGCAGCCGGGCAGCAGCATTAAACCTCTGATTGTCTATGCTCCGGCTCTTGAGGATGGCTATGCCTCCTTCTCCCGGGTGAAGGACATCAGTGTGGATGCGGCAAAAAAACCGGGAGCCGATGTGTTCTCCCTTCCCGGAAACTGGATTACCATGCGGCAGGCGGTGGAGAGGAGCAGAAATGGAGCTGCCTGGTGGCTGTTTAATGAGGTGACTCCCGAGGAAGGGCTCTCCTATCTGACGAAGATGAGGTTTGACAATATTGTGCCGGATGACTACAATATGGCGGCCTCTCTGGGAGGCTTTACCTACGGGGTGACAGCAGAGGAGATGGCAGGCGCTTTCTGTGCTCTGGAAAACGGGGGAGTATACAGAGAGCCGGACTGCATTCTGCGGATGGAGAATCTGGAAGGGGATGATATTTACACGGAGAGGGAGCCAAAGGAGGTGTACTCCAGACAGACGGCTGCCGTTATGGTCGATATGATGAAGGGCGTAATCACAAGAGGAACGGCCCGCGGCATGGGATGGAACAGCAGTATTGAGGCCGCGGGAAAGACGGGAACTACCAACAACAGCAAGGACGGATGGTTCTGCGGAGTGACACCCTACTATACCGTAACAGTGTGGGTGGGCTACGATACTCCAAGGACCCTTTCCTCCCTTTACGGTTCTACTTATCCGGCGGCTATCTGGAAGCAGGCGATGGAAGGGCTGACAGCCGTACTGCCGGAAGCATCCTTCTCTGTGCCGGAGGCGGAGAAGGAGAATATCCACAAGGAGGGCAGGGGTACCTACCTGGAAGGATACGATGACGCCTATGTGCTGTCTCCGGGCTATACGGTGGGGGATTACAGAAAGGATCACGCCCTGGCAGATGAAGCGCAGAAGTATATTGACCAGATGACCGGGGCAAGCCCTGAGGAGCAGGAGCGGCTGAGAAAGAAAGCGGAGAGCGCCATCAACCGCATTTACGGACAGACTTTAAAGGGACAGATGCTCCAGGTGCTGGAGGGGGCCGGAAAGTCATAGGCTGTACCCTGATTTGAAATAAGAGAGAGACAGGAAAAAATGAGCTGTATCCAGAGTGAACCATTCTGGGTGCAGCTTTTTTTTAAAAAGTGCTTTACAAAAACAGAAAGTTAGTATATACTAACTGACATGAAAAGTTAGCATATACTAACTTCAAAAACGGCCTTTCAGACAGGGCGAAAAAAGGAGGTTAAAGCCGGATGAATCAGCAGGATGTCCAGGTGAAAGAAGCAGGGGACTTTGAGAGTGAAAACAGGCACAGGCGAATCCGCAGACAGGCCGCGCTCCACTGCGCGCAGGTGCTGGCAGGAATGAAGGCCTCCAATATTTTTATCATGTCAGAGGGGACGGGACAGGATTTGGATGCAGTCCTTGCGGGAACGGGGATAGAGCACAGAAAGCTCTGCCAGGACGGAAAAAGAAAGGTGTATCTGCTGTACAGGAGAGGGCGGGCGGAGCGCATTCTCTCAGATCCGGCAGTGAGAGGATTTTTTGAGAGGTACGGATACGCTTCCTTTGAGCTTGAGCAGGTACTGGAACGTCTGGCAGAAAGGTATGGAGCCTATGCAGGAGGGGAAGAGGAATTTCCCCATGAAATCGGCCTGATCCTGGAATATCCGCTCTGTGATGTGGAAGGTTTTATCGAGCACAGGGGAAAAGATTTCCTGTTTTCAGGATACTGGAAGGTTTACGGAAACCCGGAGGAGACAAAGAAGCTGTTCGCCGCCTACAGAGCCGTTCAGAAGAAGGTGATGGAAGAGGTGGAGAGAGGGTACATGTTCTGGCAGCTCTCCTCTGTTCTTGGCGGTCAGACAGCTGCGGCCTGAATATGAAAAACATCCGGCGGATATACGGCCGGTTGTCAAATAAATCAAGTATTTACAGGAGGAATTTATCATGGAACAGGTTTTAATTGTTTACTGGAGCGGCACAGGAAATACGGCTGCAATGGCAGAAATGGTTGCCGAGGGAATAAAAGAAGCAGGCAGGGAGGCTGTCATCCTTCCGGCAGAAGAGGCATCTGTGGCAGATGTGGAAAAATACAGAGCAATCGCCATGGGCTGCCCGTCCATGGGAGATGAGGTTTTAGAGGAGAGCACGATGGAGCCGTTCGTTGAGGAGATAGAGGGCTCCGTTTCCGGAAAAACACTGGGCCTTTTCGGCTCCTACGGATGGGGAGACGGACAGTGGATGCGCGACTGGACGGACAGAATGAAACAGGCAGGTGCATCTGTTATCGGAGGTGAGGACGCGATCTGCAACGGCGCTCCGGATGCAGACGCAGAGGCTGCATTAAAGGAACTTGGAAAACGGCTGGCAGCCATTTAAGGCTCGCTCAGACACAGGGCAAATAAACTCCGGGCAAGAGCAACTTCAGGCAGCAGCTCTTTGCCCGGAACGAAAAAAAGACTGCGGCGAACCGGCAGCTGCAGCTATTGGAATCAGAAAAGGAGGCGTTTATGAGCGTTGTGATTGTAGGGGGACATGACAGAATGGTCTGTCAGTATAAACAGATTTGCAAGAATTTCAGATGCAAGGCAAAGGTTTTTACACAGATGACTGCTGATTTTAATAAACAGATAGGAACTCCTGACCTCTTGGTCCTGTTTACAAACACCGTGTCTCATAAGATGATCCGGGCAGCTGTGGACGGCACGAGAGGAAAAAAGACAGAGATCGTCCGCTGTCATACGAGCAGTCAGAATGCGCTTTCAGAAATTCTCCAGGAAAGATGTGTATAGTGACAAACTGCATGATACATTCCAAATATCTCATACAAGAATCTCTTACATCTCTGTAAGGGGAGGGCTAAGCTCTCCCCTTATACGCATGTCAGTCATCTCAGATATGTCTTTTTATTTCAGGCTGCCTTATATTAGGCTGCTATTTCAGGCTGTCTTCCGCTGCCTGAACAGGCTGGGCCTGTACCCCGTCTGAATCTGCACTCTGCCCAGGGTGGTGGTGTGCCAGCTCATTTCTGGCAAAGGTTTTGATCGCCTCGAAGCTTTCCGGGCTTATCACGTGTTCCATCCGGCAGGCATCCTCTGCAGCTGTTTCTGGGGAAACGCCGAGGAAGGTCAGAAGCTTTGTGAGAAGTGTGTGCCGCTCGTAGATGGTTTCCGCAATTTTTCGTCCCGATTCCTCCAGCGTGATATAGCCTTCCCTGTCCATGGAAATGTAGCCGTTTTCCCGCAGATTCTTCATGGCGACGCTGACGCTTGGCTTGGAATAACCCAGCTCATTGGCGATGTCGATGGAACGAATCTGAGGCTTTCTTAAGCCGAGCACAAGGATTGTCTCCAGATAGTCTTCCGCTGACTGTTGAATTTTCAATGTAACCGCTCCTTTAACCGTTTTATATCTTTTGCTGCTCTGCGCTCCGGCGTGTGACAGGAAAACGACGGCGCAGACCTTCAGTTCCTTATAGGATACCATAATTTGTGCGCTAATTCAAACAGTAAAAGCCTGGGCCGGAGAAATTCCGATGAAATCCAGCCTGCCCGGGAAATTCGGAACTTCTGAAAAAACAGTTGACAAATGAGTTAGAAGATGCTAACCTATAAGACGTTAGGAGACACTAACCTAAATTAGTTAAAGTTAACTGCAAGTGCTGAAGGGGTGATTTATGATGCCTTTAACAATGGCTGTGCCTGGAGAGATAAACTCCATCAAACGCGTGGGAGGAAAAGAGGAAGTCCGGAGATTTCTGGAAACCCTGGGCTTTGTCCCCGGAGGAGCGGTAACGGTCATCTCGCAGAATGCGGGAAATGTGATTGTCAATATCAGGGAATCGAGAGTGGCCATCAGCAGCGAGATGGCCAACAAAATTTTAGTTTAAGGAGAAAACTATGACACTGAAGGATGTAAAGGTAGGGCAGACCGTTTCAGTCGTTAAGCTGAGCGGGGAAGGAGCTGTCAAGCGCCGTATCATGGACATGGGAATTACAAAGGGGACAGAGCTGTATATCAGGAAAGTAGCTCCCCTGGGCGATCCGGTTGAGCTCACAGTACGGGGATATGAGCTGTCTGTCCGCAAAGCTGACGCTGAGATGATTGAAGTCCAGTAGGAGCAGGCAGGAACAGCCTGTGACGGTAAAGGGGCCTGCGCCGGAAGGTGCAGAGACAGAATGGGAGGAAAGGAACTATGTCAGTAAAAATTGCACTTGCCGGAAACCCAAACTGCGGCAAGACAACACTGTTTAATGCTTTGACCGGCTCCAACCAGTTTGTGGGAAACTGGCCTGGAGTTACGGTGGAAAAAAAGGAAGGAAGGCTGAAAGGACAGAAGGATGTTATTATTACAGACCTTCCGGGTATCTACTCTCTGTCGCCATATACGCTGGAAGAGGTCGTGGCCAGAAACTATCTGCTGGCAGAAAGGCCGGATGCCATCATCAATATTGTGGACGGAACAAACCTGGAGAGAAATCTCTACTTGTCCACACAGCTGATGGAGCTGGGAATTCCGGTTATCATGGCTGTCAATATGATGGATGTTGTGAAGAAAAACGGGGATCGGATCAACACGGAAGCCCTCGCAAAGGAGTTTGGCTGCGACGTAGTTGAAATTTCCGCTCTTAAGGGCAACGGAATCACGGATGCGGCTGAAAAGGCTGTGGCTCTTGCGAAGGACGGTCATGGAACTGCACCGATTCACCGCTATGGGGAAGAGGTAGAGGCTGCCCTCAGGGACATTGAAGCCCTGCTGGGAAGCGATATTCCTGAGGCTCAGAGGAGATTCTATTCCATCAAGCTGTTCGAGCGGGATGAAAAGATCCTTGCCCGAATGACGAAGGTGCCTGATGCGGAGGATATAATCAAGAAGGTGGAAAACGCCATGGATGATGATGCGGAGAGCATCATAACCAACGAACGATATACATACATTACCTCCATCATCGGAAAATGCTGCCATAAGAACAGGAAACATTCCCTTACGGTTTCCGACAAGATTGACCGGATTGTGACAAACCGTATTCTGGCTCTTCCGATCTTTGCGGCTGTGATGTATATTGTCTACTATGTGTCAGTGACTACCATCGGCACTATGGCCACAGATTTCGTGAATGACGGACTGTTCGGAGAGAGCTTCAGCTTCTTCGGGGCAACTGTTCCGTCTATCCCGACCGCTATCGGCGGTGTTCTGGAGGCAGTAGGCTGTGCGGCATGGCTGCAGGATCTGATCTTAAACGGCATTGTGGCCGGCGTGGGTGCTGTTCTCGGCTTCGTGCCCCAGATGCTGGTGCTGTTCATTTTTCTTGCCTTCCTGGAGGGCTGCGGCTACATGGCGAGGATTGCTTTCATCATGGACAGAATCTTCCGCAGATTTGGCCTTTCCGGAAAGTCCTTTATCCCGATGCTGATCGGAACAGGCTGCGGAGTGCCGGGCGTAATGGCATCCCGTACCATTGAGAGCGAGCATGACAGAAGAATGACAGTTATGACTACCACTTTCATTCCATGCGGCGCCAAGCTGCCGATTATCGCTCTGTTCGCCGGCGCTATTTTCGGAGGCGCATCCTGGGTTGCCCCGAGCGCCTACTTTGTGGGGATTTTGGCAATCGTTGTCTCCGGAATCATTTTAAAGAAGACAAAGATGTTCGCGGGAGATCCGGCTCCGTTCGTTATGGAACTTCCAGCCTACCATCTTCCTACAGTCGGAAGCGTACTCCGAAGCATGTGGGAGAGAGGCTCCTCTTTCATTAAAAAGGCCGGTACGGTGATCCTTGTCTCCACAATCTTCGTCTGGTTTGCATCCGGCTACGGATTTATAGACGGACACTTCGGGGCTGTGGAGGATTTAAGTCAGGGCATCCTCGCAAATATTGGTCATGCGATTGCATGGATCTTCGCCCCGCTGGGATGGGGAGACTGGCAGGCAGCCGTTGCCACGATCACCGGGCTTGTGGCAAAGGAGAATGTGGTTGGAACCTTTGGCATCCTGTATGGATTTGCTGAGGTGGCCGAGGACGGTGCTGAGATTTGGGGAACTCTTTCCGGCAGCTTTACGGCGGCATCCGGCTACTCCTTCCTGGTGTTCAACCTTCTGTGCGCTCCATGCTTTGCTGCTATCGGCGCCATCAAGAGAGAGATGAACAATGCAAAGTGGACCTGGTTTGCCATCGGATACCAGTGCGGTTTCGCCTACTGCGTAGCCCTCTGCGTATATCAGTTCGGCAGCCTGCTCACAGGCACCGGCTCCTTTGGAATCGGAACAGCTGCGGCGCTTGTGGTTCTTGCCTTCCTGATTTATATGATGGTCCGCCCATACAGCGAGAGCGCAGGATTAAAAGCAGATGTAAGGCTTGCAAAGAACTGATAGCAGTATATAATAAAAAAGAGCAGCTAAATGATTATTTTATCCAGAAAGGGTGATGGTATATGGAAATTTTCGTATCTGGACTTTCCACACTGGTGGTGGGGCTTATTGTGGCAGGAATTGTATTCCTGGCTGTCAGAAGTATTGTAAGAGATAAGAAGAACGGAAAATCGCTCTGCGGCGGAAACTGCGGAGGGTGCAGCTGTTCCGGCATGTGCCATCCTGCGAGGGATGAAAAGAATAAATAGCAGAGACAGCGGGGGAAGAGATAGGACTCTTCCCCCGCTGTCTATTTATGATGAAACAAGCTGTACAGAGTAATCAGACGGGCCGCCCAGGATAGTCAGCATGTAGTAGCTTCCGCTCTGGAACTGAACCCGGTTGTTGATAATCGGAGCGCCTCCCGGATTTGTCCTTCTGTATACAGTCAGGAGATAATTGCCGGGCAGGATGTGGAGGTATCTGGTGTAATTCATGTAGTCCAGATCGGAGACAACCAGCCGTCCGTTCAGGTAAATGTCAAGAGGTTCCCGGATGGAGGCTGCGTTGTAAAAGCGGACATGGGAGACAGAGGACGGCGTGGCGGTAGGCGGAAAAGCGCCCCAGGACCAGAGGATTGTTCCCAGAAGCCCCGGGATAGTTCCCTGTCCGGGACCGCAGGAAACGCAGTTGTTTCCTGAATTGGAGGGAAGCGATGGAGTAACCGGACCGATGGGACCAAAGCCTGGGCTGGCAGGCTCCGAGAAGGAGGGGGCCTGGGCAGAAGACGGAGCCGCCTGCACCTCCTGAACCATGTTTTCCGGTGCTGACATGGCGAAGGCAGACTGGCCGTCACTGCCGGCCTCCCCTGATGTACGGCCAAGCTGCGGCGTTCGGATGTTCTGGGAGGCCTGGCTCATCTGAGATCCTGAAGCAGCCGGATTCTGTCCTGCTGCCTGCTGGGGAGCACAGGCCGTTTCCTGTACCGTCTGTGGGCAGGAAACAGCGGATTGTTCGTAATTATAAGTTTCCATATGGCATACCTCTCTTAGATTTTATACTCTATTATATGGCCTGTGCCTGTCAGCTTTTCACAGATTTTGAAAAGGCTTTCTCATATAAAGCGCAAAAAACGACGGTTTCCCTTGAAAGAGGTGAAAAAATGGGCTATAATCGGTTGTAACTAAATGCCAGGCAGATGAAGGGTGTGGATGCCAGGCGGTGAGGATGCTCGCCGGATGGCATCCACACCCTTCATCTGCCTGAAAGATAGGGGGAATTTAATTATGGAAGAGCAGAAAAACGGAAGAGCCTCTGCGCTGCTTCCCATTCTTGTATTTCTGCTGATTTTTCTAGGTTCCGGCCTGCTGACAGGGGATTTCTACAGTATGCCGGCTATCGTAGCCTTTCTTATTGCTCTGTTCGTGGCATTTATCCAGAACCGCAGTCTGTCGTTTGCTGACAAGATGAAGCTGGCCGCGAAGGGCGTAGGAGAGGAAAATATTATCACCATGTGCCTGATTTTCCTGGCAGCGGGAGCTTTCTCAGGCGCTGTCAAGGCTGCCGGAGGTGCAGAAAGCACGGTAAACTTAGGACTGTCCATTCTGCCGTCCAATGTGGCGGTGGCCGGACTGTTTGTCATCGGATGCTTTATTTCCATTTCCATGGGTACCTCGGTGGGCACGATCACAACTCTTGCCCCCATCGCGGTGGAGATCAGCGAAAAAACAGGCTTTTCCATGGCTGTCTGCGCAGGGGCAGTGGTGGGCGGAGCCATGTTTGGAGACAATCTGTCCATGATCTCCGACACGACGATTGCGGCAGTGAAGACGCAGGGATGTGAGATGAAGGACAAATTCAGGGAGAATTTTCTGATTGTCCTCCCGGCGGCAATTCTGACGGTGATTATTTTTCTCGTTATTGCCCAGGATGCCGATTTCCAGATGGATGAGCCTCTGCCCTACAATATTTTTAAGGTGCTTCCTTATCTCGTGGTGCTGATCGGAGCCCTGGCGGGAGTCAATGTTTTTATTATCCTTTTAGTGGGAACGGTGCTTTCTCTGATAGTGGGAGTGGCTGCAGGGGCTTTTGGAATTGCCGAGATGTTCACCTTTGTAGGCGAGGGAGTCACAGGCATGTATGATATTACAGTGATTTCCCTCGTGGTGGCCTGCATTGTAGCTCTGGTCAGGGAGTACGGGGGAATTGATTTCGTACTTTCTTTTATCAGGAAGCGGATCAGCGATGAAAAGGGCGGAGAGCTGGGAATTGCGGCCCTGTCTCTTCTGGTCGATATGTGCACGGCCAACAATACGGTGGCGATTGTCATGGCAGGCCCCATTGCCAAGGAAATAAGCGATGACTTTGGAGTGACACCCAGGCGTTCGGCCTCCCTGCTCGATATGTTCAGCTCCATGGGACAGGGACTGATTCCCTATGGTGCCCAGCTTCTCGCTGCAGCCAGCCTGACAGGTCTTACTCCGTTTGATATTATCCCGTACTGCTATTATCCGATTCTGATGGGAATCAGCGGACTTATATTCATTTTTATCAAAAAGAGAAAATAGGGGGAAAAAGGTATGAAAGCTTATAATCAGTGGGCCAGCAAGCTGGGATTTATCATGGCCACGGCGGGAGCGGCAGTCGGGCTTGGGAACCTCTGGAAGTTTCCCTATCTGATGGGCAGAAACGGCGGTTTTCCCTTCCTGATTGCCTATCTTATCTTTGTGTGTGTGCTGGGAGTGCCTGTCATGATTACAGAGATGTCCCTGGGCAGAAAGACGCGTCATGATCCGGTGCAGGCCTACGCAGACATTCATCCCCACGCCAGAATTGTGGGAGTGTTCGGCATACTGGCCGCCTTTATTATTCTTTCCTACTACAGTGTCATCGGAGGATGGATTTTAAAGTATATTGTAAGCTATGCCACTACGCTCCATGCTCCGGCTGATTTCAATGGCTTTATTGCGAACGGTACGGAGCCGGTAGTCTGGCATCTGATCTTCATGGTGGCCACAACGGCGATCTGTTTTTTCGGAATCAGAGGAATTGAGAAGGCTTCGAAATTTATGATGCCCATGCTCTTTGTACTGCTGCTCATCATCATTGCCAGAAGTGTGACGCTTCCAAACGCGGGGGAAGGGCTTAAATTTATCTTTTCCCCGGCAGGTTCCTCCTTCAGCATCACCTCTGTCAGCGCTGCTGTGGGGCAGGTGTTCTACTCCCTGAGCCTCTGCATGGGGATCACAATTACATATGGAAGCTACCTCAGTGATCAGGAGAGTATCCCCAAAAGCTGCGCCAGCGTGGCGGGGCTTGACACGGCAGTAGCAGTTCTGGCGGGGCTTGCCATCTTTCCGGCTGTATTTTCCTTTGGACTGGAGCCGGGACAAGGACCGGGACTTATTTTTGGAACACTTCCAAAGGTATTCTCAAGCATTGCCGGAGGCGCGGTGTTTGCGCTGGCCTTTTTTATCCTGGTCTTTTTCGCGGCAGTGACAAGCGCCATCGCTCTTTTGGAGGTGGTGATTTCTTTTGCCATTGATACCCTGGGATGGGAGCGGAAAAAGGCTACGCTCATTCTGGGAACCCTGGTGTTTCTGACAGGTATTCCGAGTGCCCTGTCCTACGGAGTGCTGGGGGATTTGACGATTGCCAATTACAGCGTCTTTGACTTTGTGGGAATGCTTACTGACAATATTCTGCTGCCGTGCGGCGGAATTACCATGTGCTATTACATCGGATGGAAATGGAAGCCTGAGTATCTGGTGGAGGAAATGGAGAAAGGAGGAAACGTGTTCAGACTGAAACGGCTGTGGATTCTGTGCATCCGTTTCCTGACTCCGGTATTAGTGGGAATTGTTACCATCTCAGGTCTGATCAGCGTGTATGGAGTGGTGTTTCAGTAAAGTGTGACGGCACGCCTGCCAGTGATCTGCCCTCTCTGCGGCAGTTCACCGGCAGGGTGCCGTTTTTCTTTTTTTGCGGCCTGCAGTCCATTGAATTGTAAGAGAATTGTAAATATTGTTAGCTGGAAATAGCAAAACTCTGTGTTATAATAGGGATCAAATGGAAAATGGGGGAATATCTGAGAGACAGACACAGAGAATGATAAGCTCAGTTTTATAAGACCTGAAGGAATGACAGCGTAAAGACAGGAGGAAGATATGAGAAAATTGAGATGGTTAAAGACAATTCTTTCTGCGGGGGCCATGGCCCTCGCCTTTGCGGGGACGGCTTTTGCTTCAGATACATCCAATATTTCATCCTGCACGGTGAATGGAGGCGAGATCCGGATTACAGGAACGGCCCAGCACACGGAAGACGGGGTGACGGACGATGGAAACTATTATCTGTTCGACCTGATGCCCTATGAAGGCTCCATAGGGGGAAGGACAGATTATGTGGCTTCGTCTGGAAAGACAGACAGCTTTACCTTCACCCTTCCCTTCGACAAAAATCAGGATGAAGATCCGCTGTTTGCAAGATATGTGGTTGCGGTGAATAAGGGAGGAGTCTATGAGGCGGTCAGCAACGAGGCCTATGTGACAAACCCGGAAGTGACGGCCGACTATCAGGAGCCGTTTCCCGAGGCACAGACGAAGAAGGGGCTTAATATCGAGCTTTCCATGCTGGATGACGCCATGTCTCTGGGAGTGAAGCACACGGCTGTCAATATATCAGTCCGGGAATTTCTGGATCCCAACGGGTCCATGACATATACTTACAATGGAAAGACATATCATTTTAACAAGAGCCGTGTGGAGGAGTACGATAAGACAATCAGGATGTTTTCCAATAAGGGAATCATCATTACAGGCATTATCTTAAACGGATGGAACACAGCGAATCCCGAGCTTCTCTATCCGGGAGTGAAGGAGACAGGAACTTCCCAGTACTATATGTTCAACACTGCCACGCTGGAGGGATTTGAGACCTGCCGTGCCGTAATGGCCTTCTTTGCTGAGCGGTACAATGGAAGCAATCCGAACTACGGCCAGGTGTCAAACTGGATTATCGGAAATGAGATTAACAACCAGGCGATCTGGAATTACACAGGCCCCATGCCTCTGGAACAGTATGTGGAGATCTACGAGAGGATGTTCCGTGTCATGTATACCTCCATCCGAAGCGAGAATGCAAACGCCAGAGTTTATTTTTCCACGGATTACAACTGGGTTCAGCCAAACGGCGATACCAGCTACGGAGCCAGGGATCTCATTGACTGCTTTAACAATCAGATCAAGAAGGGCGGACAGATTGACTGGAATCTGGCTTACCACCCATACCCGCTGAACCTTCAGGAACCGGAATTCTGGCTGGAGGATGCAAGGGTGATCGACAGTGTGGATTCGCCGGTAGTCAACTTTAAAAACCTGCATGTGCTGACAGATTACTTTACCCGCCCGGAGCTTTTAAACAGTCAGGGACAGGTGCGCCACATTATCCTGTCAGAGCAGGGATTCACTTCCCAGAGTCCTTCCAGAGGAAATGTGGAGAAGGAGCAGGCTGCGGCCTTTGCCTATGCCTACTTCCTTGTTGACAGCAATCCGTACATCGATTCATTTATCCTGAGCCGCCAGGTGGATAATCCTTATGAAGCGCAGCAGAGCATGGCTTTCGGCCTGTGGACGGTAAATTCCAGTTCCCAGGTGATTACGGGCTTTGACAGGAAGAGGATCTATCCGATATTCAGGGTAATTGACACAAATAAGGCGGTAGAGGAGACGGAATACCTGAAGTCTGTTATCGGAATCTCAAAGTGGAGCGATGTCATTCCTGATTTCAGGTGGGGTACAAACAACTAAGAGTGAAGGGGAAGGTGCTGTCCTTTTCCTTGGCTTCCGGCAGTTTTGGAGAAGCTGTATTTTGTGTGACTGAATGATTGAAAATACAGAGGAAAGAGTGAGGCAATTTTCGCGTTTAGTTGACAAAACGGAAAAATAGGCTTATAATTCCTTTCAATTAAGGCATCATAGGATTTTCATAAGGCAGAATAATCAGGAAGTTGTTATAGGAGGATAGGAAAAATGGCAGCACCTAGAAAGAAAACTGCAGCAAAGACTACAGCCGCGAAGGAAGTGAAGGCAATGGAGCCTGCAGCTGAGGTGGAAGTGAAGGCAGAGGCAGCAGGATCTCAGGCGGAGGCTAAGGCTCCGGCGAAGAAGACGGCAGCCAGAAAGACAGCAGCTCCAAAGAAGGAAGCGGCAAAGAAGGCTGAGCCCAAGAAGGAGGCTAAGTCCCGCGTATTTGTTCAGTATCTTGGCAAGGAAATCTCCACCGATGCTCTCGCTGCAGAGGCCAAGAAGGCATTTGTGGCAGCAGGACACAAAGAGGAAGAAATTGAGACGATCGATATCTATGTAAAGCCGGAGGAGAATGCCGCATACTACGCAGTAAACGGCATAGGCTCTGAAGCGTACAGGATTCAGTTATAAGTCCCTCTGAAAAGCAAGTTTGAGGCAGAAATGTGCATCCTGCGTTCTCAGGGGTACAGAAGAGACAACATTCAGAAGTGGCGCTTTCTGATGGCTGAGCAGGCCGTGAGGGCGCCGCTTTCTTTATATAACAGGAAACTTCGTCCCCTGTTATATAAAAACGCTTCGCGGGGATCGCACTTATGAGGGGCAGGACATTCCTGTTCAGAGCCGTTTGGGTGAAGGAGCGGAGAAAAACAGGTGAAGCCTGTTGGCCACGGTACAGCAGGTCAGAGTATACACAATTTCCATGGCGCTGTTTACAATCCCTGTAATCAGGTAGGAGGAAGCGCAGAAGGCGGCAGCTGCTGTAAGAAGGCAGAACAGCACCCGTCCCTCCTTTTGGCGGTGGAAATAAACTGGAAGGACGGCCAGTACAAGAAAGAAAAAGAAGCTGACAGCTGACCAGACGGAGGCGTATACGTGAATCTGGGAGAGAAAAGGTTCTTCTCTCGGCAGGTAGGGGGTAAATACCGATGTCAGGAGAAGGAGGCCGCAGCCCAGGAAAAGAAGCAGCATGCCGTCCCATTTTCTGCGGCGCGGAAGGCTTCTTCTGTAAAAAAATGGCAGGAAGCAGAAAAGCAGGTAGATGAGGAGTAAAAAGCTCCAGACGAGAAATTCTCCCTGCCTGTGGTTTGCGGTGCGGATGGAAGAAAAATTAGTGGAAAACAGGGCTGTTTCCCGGCTCAGAGCAACGGTGAGAAAGGGGACAGCAAAATATCCGATAAAATCAAATGCCATATATAGCCCTCCTGACAGCGATTAGTATTTCCCGGGTATCAGTTTGTCCATACTGGAACTGCCAGGTATTTTTGCATGAAATCCGCTGAAATTCCAAAAAACAGCACAGGACTCCCGCTTTTTAGATTTACAGAAACTTTGAGTATGGACAGCGGCAGGAAAAGCTCAGTCTGCAGTATGGAAATAAAAAAGATGCCGGAAAAGAAACAGACAAAACAAAACAGGAAAAGAGAGGAACGAAGATGGAGCTTCCGCAGGTATTTAGGAAAAAAATGAAAAACCTTCTGGGAGAGGAATATGAGGCGTTTCTGGAGAGCTACGACAGGGAGAGAGAGCAGGGCCTGAGGCTGAACCTTCTGAAAACAGACAGAGAGAGGTTCAGGGAAGAAACAGAATTTTCTCTGAAACCGATTCCCTGGGCGGAGGAAGGATACTATTATGGAGCAAAGGACAGGCCAGGCCGCCATCCCTACCATGAGGCAGGGGTGTACTACATTCAGGAGCCAAGCGCCATGGCGGTGGTTTCTCTGCTGGATCCGAAGCCGGGAGATCGGGTGCTCGATCTGTGCGCAGCGCCGGGTGGAAAGACAAGCCATATTGCATCGAGACTCCAGGGAAAAGGTTTTCTTCTGAGCAATGAGATTCACCCGGCCAGGGCCAGGATTCTCTCCCAGAACGCAGAGCGCATGGGGATAGCCAATGGGGCTGTATTCAACGAGGATTCTGCGAGACTGTCCGCTGCCTTTCCCGAGTATTTTGACAAGATTGTGGTGGACGCCCCGTGCTCCGGAGAAGGAATGTTCCGAAAGGACGAGGGAGCCAGGGCTGAGTGGAGTCCCGACAAGGTAAGGCTGTGCGCCCAGCGCCAGGCAGAGATTCTGGAAAACGCGTCGGCAATGCTGAAGCCGGGGGGAACTATGGCTTACTCCACCTGCACCTTTTCTCCTGAGGAGGACGAGCAGGCGGTGGAGGCATTTTTAAAAGCCCATCCGGAGTTTAAAATAAAAAAGGTGAAAAAGTATCCGGGAATGTCAGACGGAGTACCCGGGTGGACCCTGGAGGGCCGGGAAGAGCTCTCCTGCGCTGTCCGAATCTGGCCTCACCGGACAGGGGGAGAGGGACATTTCATTGCGATTCTGGAAAAAGAGGGACGGGATGAGAGGGAAAGAAAGAGAAGATTTCCCGTGTATGTAAAGGACAAAAGACTTTTTAAGGACTGGGAGGACTTTCTGAGGGAAAATCTTTCTGCCGGAAATACGGGGCAGGGAGAGCTCCTGAGCTCCGTAAGGAGAAGGGAATTTATGCTCTTTGGGGATCAGCTTTATCTTCTGCCGCCGGAGCTTCCTTCCTTTGACGGGCTTCGGGTGCTGAGGCCGGGACTCCATCTGGGAACCTTAAAAAAGAACCGTTTTGAACCCTCTCATGCCCTTGCTCTGTGGATGAGGGAGGAGGACGCAGCAGGTTTCTGCCGCCTTTTCCCCGAAAGCCCCGCCATGGGAGCCTACCTGAGAGGGGAGGCCCTTTCCCTTTCTGCAATTTCAGAAAAGGAGGCCGGGGCTGTCAGAATTCCTCCGGAGAGAAAGAAGGGGTGGATTCTCATGAGCACGGGAAACGGAAAAAGCGGCTACAGCATCGGCTGGGCCAAGCTGTCAGGCGGAATTCTGAAAAATCATTATCCCAAAGGGCTCCGCATCCAGGGGTATGAGGAATAAAAACCATGGAAGCAGACAGAGGCGTAAGGCGGGCAAAAGCCTTGCAAATACTGTAAAAATGCAATAAAATATTTGACTTTTGGGATAATACATATTAAACTGATACGTAATGGCTTATCTGAAGCCTTGGAGAGAGCTTTACCAGTTAAGGAGGAAATAGTTTGAGCGATATAAATAAGACAAACGGCGGCGCAGAGAACACAGAGGCTGCGGAGAAGACAGCTGCGAAAAAGACAGCGGCAAAAAAGACTTCTGAAAAGAAGACGGCCGAGAAAAAGACAGCCACAAGAAAGACGGCTGAAAAGAAAACCACAGCTAAGAAGACAGCGGAAAAACCGGCTGAGAAGAGCACGGCCAAGAAGGCGGCAAAGAAGGAGCCGGAGAAAAAGCGCGTGAATGAGAAGCTCATTGAGGCTCTTGAGAAGTGGGAAAAGAATCCTTCCCGTGAAAATCTGAACGCGGTGATGGAGGAAGTTGTCATGACAGGAAAGTTCCTGGTTCCGGCAGTTACTGCAGAGCTGACAGAGGATGAATCCAGAAGAGTCGGTTCCGGTCAGGGAAGAAAGATGCGCTTTACTGCTTTCTCCAATGCCAAGGGACAGAAGTATTTTCCGGCTTTCACCTCCCCGGATCAGCTTCTGCGCTGGAATAAGGAATACAAGGGAGAGACAGCAGTTCTGACCTTCGACGATCTCTGTTCTGTCGTGGGCTGGAATCCGGAGATGATGGGCTTTGTCGTAGATCCTTTTGGCGCAAACCTGTCAATCGGAGGAGAGCTTTGCGGACAGCTGAAGCACAAGAAAGATGCCCTCAGAAGGAAATACGCCGAACTTGTCAGAAGGAATATGAAGAGGCCATAAAATAACCATAGAATAGACAGGACGCGAAAGAAGAAAAATAAGAGAGCCAGGGACATGCCGGAGTGGGCGGGCCCGTGGCTCTCATTTTTATTCTGCAGGAAACGCTGCCAGGTTTTCGCAGATGGAAACTTTGCCGCCCAGGGCAGAGCAAAAATCCGGCGGAAGGGGAGCAGAAAAATTCAGGCTTTCTCCTGTCAGAGGGTGGGTAAAGGACAGGAGGAAGGAGTGGAGTGACTGGCGCCTGAACAGGCGGTAGTCGGGATTGTAGAGGAAATCACCAAGGAGGGGATGCCCGATGTGCTTCATATGCACCCGAATCTGGTGAGTGCGGCCGGTATCCAGAGTCAGAAGGAGAAGGGAGCAGTCATTTTCTGAAGAGTAGACCAGTCTTCTGTAATGGGTGCAGGCGTATTCTCCTCTCGTTTCGTCAACGCATCTTTCTATCGTGGAGCCGTCGGCTCTGGCGATGGGAGCGCAGATGGTTCCCTCTTCGTCAGTTTTTCCCGAAGCGATGGCCAGATACTGCCGTCTGACCTCTTTTCTGGCGACCATTTCGGATAGGAGAGCGGCGCACAGTCCATGTTTGGCGATGATCAGAAGCCCGGTTGTGTCCCGGTCCAGCCGGTTGACAGCCCGGAAGGTAAACGGTTCTCCTCTCTCGCTGAAGTACCAGGCAATCCCGTTTGCCAGCGTGTTGTAAAAGTTTCCCTGGGAAGGATGGACCGGCATTCCGGCAGGCTTGTCGATGACCATCAGATCCCTGTCTTCATAGATAATGTCAAAGTTCTGGCGGACGGGTACGATGTGTTCAGAGGGGGCGTCATCAGGCAGGCGGACCGTCAGCAGATCTCCCTCGGTCAGAAGTTTCGTGGTATAGACAGGAAGCTCGCCGTCTGCTCCCAGGCACAGCCCGTTTTCTGTTTTCCTGAGACGGATAAGGAGGCGGCGGGAGAAGCCGCGGCAGCGCAGATAATGCTCCACGCTTTTTCCGGCGTCCTGTTTTGTAATATGGTAGGTAAATGTCTGTTTCATGGGAATGATTGTACCATGGACAAACGGGAATTGACAAGCCAAAGCTTCCATGGGATAATCGAAAAAAGAAACGGATCATAAAGAAAAAGCGACAGAGAATGGAGAGGGAAGAAGGGTATGGAAAGGGATGCGAAACAGCGGCTTAAACAGAGGGTGAAGAAAATAGCAGATTTCCAGGCAGCGGCCGGGGGAATCTGCCTGGCGGCAGCCCTCGCGCTTCTCGCCCTCAGGCTTGGGACAAAGTATATTGGAGAACATGAACCGGCCTGGGCGGGTGAGATGGCCATGTATGTATTTGTGTGGGGGATCTTTCTTGAATCCGGAGCTCTGGTGTATGAAAAACGCCATTTTGCATTTGAAGCTCTGGCAGAGGGGATTAAAAACAGAAGAGCCAAGCAGCTGATTGTGCTGTTTGACAGTCTGGTAAAGCTGGCGTTTTCCCTGATGGCTGTCTATTACGGCTGCCGTCTTGCGGGAAGACTTCTGGCAGGCGGGGAGACGTACGGGCTGAGCCGCGGCTTTTTATGGCTCTGCCTGCCGTTTTGCGGAATGACATCTGTCCTGTATCTGCTGTTTCATCTGTGGGAGGATTGGGCAGAAAAAAGGGATGCAGATTCAGAAGAACCGGTAAAGGAGGAAGGAGAAAAATGCTGATAATAGGGATAAGCCTGGTCATCCTTCTGGTTTTAGGCGTTCCGGTATCCTTCGCTGTGGGCGCGGTGTCCATTGCAGGAGCCATTTTGCTGACCGATATTCCAGGTGCAGAGATTTTTGCGGGTATGATTGAAAGCCTCTGCGATCCTCTGCTGTTAGCCGTGCCGCTCTTTATTCTGGCTGCCAACCTGATGAATGAGGGGGAGGCGACAGATCGTCTGATTGATGTGGGAACAGCCCTTCTGGGTCACAGGAGGGGAGGACTCGCCTATGTAAATATTCTGGTCTCCATGATCTTTGCCGGAGTGACGGGATCCTCCCAGGAGGACACAGTCAGCGTGGGAAAGAACATGATTCCCTCCATGATACGTCAGGGATACGACAGAAAAACGGCGGTGGGCGTCACAGCCGCCTCCTCGACAATCGGCTCTGTGATTCCGCCCAGTGTATCGATGGTGGTCTTTTCCACACTGGTGCATGTGGACACAGCAGAGCTCTTTCTCTGCGGCCTGCTGCCGGGAATCCTGTTTGGCCTCTTTATGATGGCTGCTGTATGGATTCTGAACAGAAAAAAACAGTTTCCCTCCGGTGAGAGGGCGGAGGGGGAGACGGTAAAGCATCTGGTTATGGAATCGCTTCCGGCTCTTTTAACTCCCGTCATCCTGATAGGAGGAATTGTTTCAGGCTGGTTTACGGTTACGGAGGCCGCTATGTTTGCCTGTCTTTACAGCCTGGTGACAGGGATTTTCTTTTACGGGGAGATAAAGCCTTCAAGGCTGCCGGGAATTTTTGTAGATACCATGAAGGCAGCGGCGCTTCCTCTGTTCGCCTTCGCCACCGCCGGCTCCCTCGGAAAGCTGGTGGCATACTACAATCTGGACGGGCAGGTGCTGGAAGTGTTTTCAGGGATGGAGGGAGGAGCGTTCTTCTTCCTTCTGGCAGTGGAAATTCTGCTGCTGATAGTGGGAATGTTTGTGGATGCCTCCCCTGCCATGATCCTGCTGGTTCCCATTCTGCAGCCTGCATCCGCTGCTCTGGGAATACCGGTTTTGGCTCTGGGGCTTGCGGTTGTCATCACGCTGTCCCTGGGCCTTGTGACTCCCCCCTATGGCCCCTGTCTTCTGATAGCGTCGGGAATCGGAGGCCTGTCCATGGAGGAGGGCTTCAGGGGAACACTTCCGTATTTTCTGTCTTCTGTGCTGGTTCTTCTCCTCCTGGCGGCAGCCCCCCAGCTCTTTGCAGAGCTTCCGGTCATGCTCTTTCCCGGAAGATTTTAGACTGCCTGGCACTCCTGCTCAGGATAAGAGCGCAGCTGAAATTGAAAGGCCGGGGAAGCCGGTTTCTTCCCCCGGCCCGTCAGAATATTGAAACACCAGACAGCATATAGTTTGGTAAAATGGAAGCAGGGGGCAGCCCAGGTGAGACGCAGAGAAGGGGAAAGGGGGCGCCTGAGGAAGGGCGGAACAAAACCAGAGAAAAAAAATAGGGAAGAGCAGAGGAAAGTGCTCAAAGGACGGAAAGAAAAGGAAAGTAATGCAGGAGGAAGGCAAGGAAAAATCAGGGTGAAAGCCTTCGGCCGGAAGGCAGAACAGGGTTTCCTCGGTATGCTTGGCGGGATTTTCCTGGCTGTTTCGGTAACATTGCTTCCGGCAGGCCAGGACGGAAAGTCAGAGACGGCCGGCGGCTCTGCTCTGGCTTCCCCGGAGACAGTGTCCTCAGAGAGGGCGTCATTTTCTGCGGAACCAGCCAGCCAGAGCCTTTCAGGAATATTGGACGAGACTTTGCCTGCCCAGGCTAAGCCCGAAGAGGATTTTAAGCTGTACGCCCAGTCGGCTGTCCTGATGGACGCCGGTACGGGGCGTATTTTGTATGAGAAGGATGGAAAAACGAAGCGGCCCATGGCCAGCACAACGAAGATTATGACCTGTATACTGGCCCTGGAGGAGGGGAGCCCGGAGGATCTGGTGACTGTCTCCTCCTATGCAGCTTCCATGCCCGATGTGCAGCTGAATATTCGCGAGGGGGAGCAGTATTATCTGAAGGATCTGCTGTACTCCCTGATGCTGGAATCGCACAATGACACGGCAGTTGCGGTGGCAGAGCATATCGCCGGCTCAGTGGAGGAGTTTGCCGTCCTCATGAACCAGAAGGCCAGGGACATCGGGTGTACTGACACCTGGTTTGTCACTCCAAACGGGCTGGACGGGGCAGGCGGCCCCCAGCAGACGCCTCACTCAACTACAGCGGAGGACCTGGCCCGCATCATGAGTTACTGCATCACTCAGTCCCCGAAGCGGGAAGAATTTATTGAGCTGACTAGAACGGCATCTCACTCCTTTGCGGACAGGGAGGGAAAGCGCTCTTTCTACTGCGCAAACCACAATGCCTTTCTGACCATGATGCCGGAGGCCCTGACGGGAAAAACAGGCTTTACAGGGGCGGCGGGCTACTGCTATGTGGGAGCCGTGCAGGACGAAGGCAGAACTTTTGTGGTTTCCCTTCTGGGCTGCGGATGGCCGCCCCACAAAACTTACAAGTGGTCGGATATGAAAACGCTCTCTTCCTACGCGCTCAGGGAGTACGGATGGAGAGAAGTCTTTGAGTCAGGGAAAACGTTTCCGGACGCGGCTGTAAAAGACGGCGTTGCAGAAAAGACAGGTCTGGTTCTGGCAGTGCCGAAGGAGGAGCAGACGCTCCGGGTGCTGATGCGCGAGGGGGAGGAGGCTGACATCCGCTACCGGTACCCTTCAGAGCTTGAGGCGCCTGTGGCGGCCGGGACTCCGGTTGGAAGCGCGGATTACTATATAGAAGGGGAGCTTTTAAAAAGCTATCCCATCTGTACCAGGGACAATGTGGAGCGCATCAGCTATCTCTACTGTCTGAGACAATGCGTCAGACAGATTTTTTCTTTCTGATCCTGGCTGCAAACTGTTACGAATTTCTTTCTTTTGATTTAAAATATGCAAAACAGCTTTATTTTAAGGGAATATTTTGATATAACTAAAGATAGCTGTATGCAGGGCGGCCGCATACGGAAAAACCGGCCGCCGAATGAAGGCCGGAAAACGGGCGAAGGACAGGGAGGAAGATGAAAATGGACGCAGGATTAAGCAGGGAGCAGGCGCTGGAATTTTTGAAAAAACATAACAAAGAGCCGTTTCATGTTCTGCACGGACTGACAGTTGAGGGAGTGATGCGCTGGTACGCCAGAGAGCTTGGCTACGGTGCAGACGAGGAATTCTGGGGGCTTGTGGGCCTTCTCCATGATATTGACTTTGAGGAGTATCCAGAGGAGCACTGCATCAAGGCGCCGGAGCTTTTGAGGGAGGCCGGAGCATCAGAGGAGCTGATCCACGGGGTAGTCTCCCACGGATATGGGCACCGGGTGGATACTAAGCCGGAGCATGAGATGGAGAAAGTGCTCTTTGCTGCTGATGAGCTGACAGGCCTTATCTGGGCGGCGGCAAAGATGAGACCTTCCAAAAGTGCCAAGGACATGGAAACTTCCAGCCTGAAGAAGAAATTTAAGGATAAACGATTTGCCGCAGGCTGTTCCAGGGATATTATACGGGAGGGAGCGGAACAGCTTGGCTGGGATTTGGATATACTGTTTGAGCGCACGATTCTGGCTATGCGGGACTGCGAGGATTCAGTAGCCCGTGAAATGGAGAATGCATAAAAAAGGAGGATAAACCTTTGAAACTTCTGACGATTGCGATACCGTGCTATAATTCTGCCGCCTATATGGACAGATGCATCAGGTCCCTGCTTCCCGGCGGGGACGAAGTGGAGATTCTCATAGTAGATGACGGCTCTGAGAAGGACAACACGGCGGAGATTGCCGACCGGTATGAGCGGGAGTATCCAGGCATCTGCCGGGCCATCCATCAGGAAAATGGCGGTCATGGAGAGGCGGTAAATGCCGGGCTTCGCAATGCTGCAGGCATTTTTTTCAAGGTGGTGGACAGCGATGACTGGGTGAACGGGGAGGCCTACAGAGAAGTGCTGGATACTCTTCGCCGCTTTGCTCACGAAAACCAGAGGCTGGATATGCTCCTCACCAACTTTGTCTATGAAAAGCAGGGAGCAAAGCGCAAAAAGGTCATGAATTACAGGACGGCCATCCCAAAAGGCGAGCTGATCGACTGGAGAGGAGTGCGCATGTTTATGCTGGGACAGTATATTCTGATGCACTCTGTAGTATACAGGACAGAGCTCCTTCGGGAATGCGGCCTGGAGCTGCCAAAGCATACCTTCTATGTGGACAACATCTTTGTGTATCAGCCGCTGCCGCATGTGAAGTCCATGTATTACCTGGATGTGAACTTTTACCGCTACTATATAGGGAGAGAGGATCAGTCGGTCAATGAAGCGGTGATGATCGGGCGCATTGACCAGCAGATCCGTGTCACAAAGCTGATGCTGGGCTACTACGATGTGATGAAAATTTCCAATAAAAAGCTGCGCCGATATATGATCCGCTATCTGGAAATTATGATGACTGTGTCATCCATTCTGGCTATCCGCTCGGAAACAGAAGAAAATCTGGCGAAGAAAAAGGAGCTGTGGCAGTATCTGAAAAAACAGAATTTCGCTCTTTTCCTTCGGCTGAGATGGGGATTTTTGGGCCAGGGCGTCAACCTTCCGGGAAAGGGCGGCAGAAAAGTTTCCATCGCCTGCTATAAGATCAGCCAGAAATTTTATGGATTTAATTAGCCTGTGCTGCATATGGGAATAGGACAGATGTGAGAGAAAGTCAGAAAGCCGCCGCTTCCGGCAGGGAAGCGGCGGCTTTCTGCATAAAAGATTAAGATGTTCTTTCGGAACGTCTATCCGGCTACCGGATCAGTACGCTCTCCTGATCCTTTTCGCCGGCCCGTGAAGCCCCCGGTGCATAGACAAGAGGATACACGGCAGCACACAGCAGCATGGCTCCCGCCACATCGATGACGGAATGCTGTTTTAAGAATACTGTGGACATACAGATGGAAACCATAATAATTCCCGATATCCAGTGCATAAGGCGGCAGTTTTTAAACTGTTCGCTTCTGACAATGCCGATATGTACGGCCAGGGAATTGTAAACGTGGATGCTGGGAAACACGTTGGTGCAGGTGTCCGCCGCATATAAATAGGAAACAAGCCTTGTAAAAATATTTTTGTCGGGATCAACAGCCGGCCTGAAATCGGTTCCGTTGGGAAACAGAGTACAGACCAGAAGGCTTAAAGTCATTCCGGTAAAGAGGAAGATGCAGAGTCTGTAATAGTCCTCCCGGTTAGTAAAGAAAAACCACACCACTGCCAGGGCAATGTAGGCGAACCAGAAGAAGTAGGGGATGACAAAATATTCATTGAAGGGTATCAGGTCATCCAGTGAGCTGTGCATCACGTGATATCGGGTCGTCACATGCTTTTCCAGATAGATAAACCATGGAAGATAAATGGCGAAATAAAGCAGTATCCATGCGTGACCATACTTTTTGATCAAATTTTTTAATGTATTCATTTTATACGCTCCATCTACGCAGAAAATGAGAAATAAAGCGGAAGCTGCCAGATATCTCTTTGCAGGCTTCCAGCCGTATTAACAATTTTGTAACAACTTTTGGAGATTATAGCACATTCCGCCAGGGGCTTCAAGGGGATTTTGAAAAGGTTAATAAAAACGTAAGTTGGGCTTTGGAATTCCTGAAGATTCTTTAGAAGTTATTCGGAATTGAGAAAATAAATACCAGAATACGTTCCGGAATTTCGGCTGAAAGTCATTCGTGGGAGGAGATCCTGCCCCGGCAGCAGGAGAAAATCGGAGCAGAAAAAGTAAAAGGCTTCTGAAAACCAGAAGCCTCAAATAGAAGTAGCGGAAGGGAGATTCGAACTCTCGACACTACGGGTATGAACCGTATGCTCTAGCCAACTGAGCTATTCCGCCGTGTTTGCCTAATGCTCTAATAAGATACCACGTTTTTTGGCGTCTGTCAACAGAAAATTGCATATTTTGGCAATAAAATTTTTATATTCAGGAAAATCATGACGATTCAGGGAGAAACATCCAGTTTGCCAGATGCGGAGAGGAGCATATACGGCGATTATCATATGCGGCAGGTATCCTATGCGGAGAGTATGAAAATCGGTTCAGAGACAGAGAAAGGCCGGAACCGGGCATAGGAGAGCAGGAGCAGAGGGACAGGAAAAGGGAAGGCAGAAGGAAAGGAAAAGACAGAAGAAAAAGGGAATTAAAAAAGATATTGAAAAATGAAAAAGACTTCTGGGTAACCAGAAGTCTTAAATACAGAGTAGCGGAAGGGAGATTCGAACTCTCGACACTACGGGTATGAACCGTATGCTCTAGCCAACTGAGCTATTCCGCCATATTTATAGAATTTCAATGGGGCCTATAGGGCTCGAACCTATGACCCTCTGCTTGTAAGGCAGATGCTCTCCCAGCTGAGCTAAGACCCCATCGCTTTGCCGCTCACTCGCGACTGCTTAGACAGTATAATATACTTTCCAGGGATTGTCAATACTTTATTTTAGATTTTTTAATAGAAATTTTCTTAGTATTTTCCGGGAAGTATGCTATAATAATCAGAAAGAGCTTTACGGGCCTTTCTACCAAGGAGATAAACGGAGGCTGTCATGTATTATTTTATCGTAAATCCCCAATCCAGGCATGGGTATGGTTTGAAGATATGGAAAAAAATAGAACAGCAGCTAAAGCGTGAAGGGACTGAGTACAGAGCGTTTCTGACAGAGCGTCCCGGTCAGGCGTCGGAAATCGCTGACGACCTGACGAGAGGCAGGAAGGAAGAGCTGACGATCGTGGTTGTCGGAGGCGACGGGACGTTTGGAGAGGTACTGGACGGGATTAATTTCGCAGGCGCGCTGACCTTTGGCTATATTCCGGCGGGGCGGGGCAATGACCTGGCCAGAAGCCTGAGGCTTCCGAAAAGCCCTGCGAGAAGCCTCAGGAGGATTCTGCATCCGAGAAATTACAGATATCTGGATTATGGGCTTGTGACTTACGGAGAGGAGACGCTTCGGCACAGACGCTTCATGGTGAGCGCGGGAATTGGCCTGGATGCGGCTGTATGCCACAGCCTTTTATATGAAAAATCAGGTTTTTTGAGAAGGCATTTTCCCTTACCCCACAGAGGTTATCTGACAGCTGGGCTGTGGCAGTTATTAAAGGCAAGGCCGTCAAAGGGCTACCTGCTTCTCGATGGGACGAGAAAAGTGGAATTTAACCATATCTATTTTATCTCTGCTCAAATTCATCCATCGGAGGGCGGCGGCTTTTATTTTGCGCCCAGGACAGAGCCGGGGGACGGAAAGCTGACGCTGTGTGCAGTCAGCCAGGCGGGTAAGTTCAGCCTGCTTTTGCTGTTTCTGAGGACCCGCCTGCCCATTTTTCGGAAGAAAAAGGGCGTGCGCACCTACGAGTGCAGGGAAGCGCTGATTCACACAGAGCAGCCCATGGCAGTTCACACCGACGGAGAGAGCTGTCAGTATCAGAATGATCTGGAAATCCGGTGCATCGAGAGAAAAATCAGGATGATCGTGTAAGCTGTACAGAGATTTAAAATAAACGAAAAGACGGACACAGACAGATAGAGCTTGGAGGAAATGAATATGAGGATCGGACAGGGCTATGATGTCCACAGATTAGTGGAGGGCAAAGACTTGATTCTGGGAGGAGTGAAGATTCCTTATGAGAAAGGCCTTTTGGGCCATTCAGACGCAGATGTGCTGGTTCATGCGGTGATGGACGCGCTTTTAGGTGCGGCGGCTCTCGGAGATATCGGCCAGCATTTTCCGGATACGGATCCGGCTTATGCAGGTATATCCAGTATAGAGCTTCTGAGGCATGTGGGCAGGCTGCTGTCAGAGCACAGCTATATTATAGAAAACATTGACGCCACTGTGATTGCCCAGAGGCCTAAGTTGCTCTCATACAGGCCGAAGATGGCCGAGAATATAGCAGAGGCCCTGGGAATCAGCCCTGGGCAGGTGAGTGTGAAGGCTACCACGGAGGAGGGCCTGGGATTTACAGGAACCGGAGAGGGGATCTCGGCTCAGGCCATTACCCTGTTGACGGAAGTGGAAAATTACTGCTATGATAAAGAAATGATGGCGTCGCCCGGGTGCGGCGGCTGCTGCCCCGGCAGGGGCTGCGTTCAGTAAAAGAGGGCTGCGGGAAAAGGGGCGGGAGTCCAGGAAAAGTACAGGGAAGGCAGAAGCCCCTGACCTGCAGACATTGGCACGTCATGATTAAATAGTAAGGAGAAAAGCCATGAAAATTTTTAATACTCTGTCCAGACAGAAGGAGGAGTTTGTCCCGTTAGAGGAAGGAAAGGTAAAGATGTATGTGTGCGGTCCCACCGTATACAACTTTATCCACATTGGAAATGCAAGGCCGATGATTGTATTTGACACAGTCAGGCGCTATTTTGAATACAAGGGCTACGATGTAAATTATGTATCCAACTTTACCGACGTGGATGACAAGATCATCAGGAAAGCCATCGAGGAGGGCGTGGACGCCCAGACCATTTCCGAGCGCTACATTGCCGAGTGCAAAAAGGATATGGAGATGATGAATGTCAAGCCGGCTACGGTTCACCCGAAGGCCACCGAGGAGATCTGCGGCATGGAGGAGATGATACAGGAGCTGATCGACAAGGGCCATGCCTATGTGGCAAAGGACGGAACCGTTTATTTCCGCACGAAGTCCTTCAAGGAGTACGGAAAGCTGTCACACAAGAATCTGGAGGATCTCCAGTCTGGTTTCAGGGAGCTTAAGGTAACCGGCGAGGAGGATAAGGAGGATCCCACTGATTTCGTTCTCTGGAAGCCGAAAAAGGACGGAGAGCCGTTCTGGGAGTCTCCCTGGTGCGAGGGACGTCCCGGCTGGCATATTGAGTGCTCTGTGATGTCGAAAAAATATCTGGGGGATTCCATCGATATCCATGCCGGCGGTGAGGATCTGGTATTCCCACACCACGAGAATGAGATTGCCCAGAGCGAGGCGGCCAATGGAAAACCCTTTGCAAAATACTGGATGCACAATGCATTCCTGAACATTGATAATAAGAAGATGTCAAAGTCCCTGGGAAATTTCCGCACGGTGCGTGAGATTTCCGAGCAGTACGACTTACAGGTTCTGCGCTTCTTCATGCTGAGCGCCCACTACAGAAGCCCGCTGAATTTCAGCGCCGAGCTGATGGAGGCGTCCAGAAACGGCCTGGAGAGAATCCTGACCGGTGTTGAGAGGCTGAGAGATCTGCTGGCGAAAGCGGCGGAAAAGGAGATGAGCGGGGAGGAGAGAAGAAATCTGGAGACTGCAGCGGAGCTTGTGAAGAAGTTCGAGGCAGCCATGGACGACGATTTCAACACAGCCGACGCTATCTCAGCTATTTTCGAGATGGTTAAGCTGAGCAACTCCACAATCTCTGAGGAGAGCAGCAGGGCATACCTTGAGGAGTTAAAGGGAAGCATTGAGAGGCTCTGCGAGGTGCTGGGAATTATCACAGAGAAGAAGGCCGAGGTACTGGATGACGAGATCGAGGCGATGATTGAGGAGCGCCAGCAGGCCAGAAAGGCAAAGAATTTCGCTCTGGCTGACGAGATTCGCGGAAAGCTGCTTGACATGGGAATTGTGCTGGAGGATACCAGAGAGGGCGTTAAATGGAAACGGGTTTAGACTGTTTAAAGGAGGCGCTGAGGCTTAAGGAGGCGGATGCCGCCTCCTATTCTCCCCTTGTGCTGGCCTACCTGGGCGATGCAGTCTATGAGCTTGCGATCCGGACACTTGTGGTAAACGAGGGAAACAGGCAGGTAAACAAGATGCACAGGGAGACGGCTTCCCTGGTCAAGGCAGGCGCTCAGGCAGAGTTTCTCAAGATCATCGAGGAGGCGCTGACGCCGGAGGAGCTGTCTGTCTACCGCAGGGGAAGAAATGCCAAGTCTGTAACCATGGCAAAACATGCCACCATGAAGGATTACCGGATGGCCACAGGCTTTGAGGCCCTGATGGGTTACCTCTATCTGACCGGACGCCTCGGGCGGATGGCAGAGCTCTTAGGCATGGGTCTTGAGAAGCTGGGAAAGCTCCGGGATGAGGAAGAATAAGATGACAGGCACAGGCAGCAGGGGCAGACTGCTGCAGGCAAAAAGGGAAGGATTAAAAACAGGAGTGCGTTTTAGAGAATGAGATACGAGGAACTTACCATTGAAGGGCGCAATGCCGTGCTTGAGGCATTCCGCTCTGGAAAAACCATTGACAGACTCTTTGTCCTGGACGGATGTCAGGACGGGCCGGTGAAGAGTATCACCAGAGAGGCCAGAAAGCAGGACACGATTATCAATTATGTGTCAAAAGAGAGGCTTGACCAGCTCTCAGAGACCGGAAAGCACCAGGGCGTGCTCGCCTACGCAGCCGCGTACAAATATGCCCAGGTGGAGGATATGCTGCGGGCCGCCGAGGAAAAGGGCGAGCCCCCGTTTCTGTTCCTGTTAGACGGGATTGAAGATCCCCATAATCTGGGAGCGATCATCAGGACGGCAAACCTGGCCGGCGCTCACGGCGTGATTATTCCAAAAAGAAGAGCTGCAGGGCTTACTGCCACAGTGGCCAAAACCTCCGCAGGGGCGCTCAATTATACTCCGGTGGCCAAGGTGACGAATTTATCTGCCACCATCGAGGAGCTTAAAGAACGGGGACTCTGGTTTGTCTGCGCCGACATGGGAGGCGAGAGCATGTACCGCCTGAATCTGAAAGGGCCCATCGGCCTGGTGATTGGAAATGAGGGAGAGGGCGTGAGCAGGCTCGTGAAGGAAAAATGCGATATGGTGGCGTCCATTCCCATGAAGGGGGATATCGATTCTCTGAATGCCTCCGTGGCGGCCGGTGTGCTGGCGTATGAGATTGTAAGACAGAGAGAGGTTGGATAGCGTCAGGCACAGGAAAGCCGAAAGGAATGCCGATGCCTGGGCGGAAGCCTGATAACTGATAAGAGATAGGGAAAAATAAGAAACTCCTGAAAGCTGACAGAATAGCTGCCGGCTTTCAGGAGTTTTTTATATAACAGGAAACTTCGTCCCCTGTTATATGAAAACGCTTCGCGGGGATCGCACTGCGGCGGAAAGGAAAATGCCGCTTTTGCGGCCCGCCGCAGGCGGAGAATCCTGCGAGGCAGGATTCTTACTTATGATAATGCGGGTGACAGGACTTGAACCTGCACACTCTCGTACCAGAACCTAAATCTGGCGCGTCTGCCAATTCCGCCACACCCGCAAAGACTTATATCATTATAAGAGAGAACAGGGGAATTGTCAAATAGTTTATCGTCTGAAGCAGTGGGGGAAGAGGCAAGGCAGAATAAAAATCGAGAAGACGCATCTATCGCAGAAAGCCGTAAAAACAGGCAGATCCGGGGACTTTGTTCCGGCTTCTTGCAGTCTTTCGGAAGATTGTCCCCACTTCAGGAATATTTATTAAACAGATATGCATAAACTCGCAAAAAGGGAATGACTTTTCAACTGTTCTGTGCTAGAATACACAGGAATCTATATGTTTGTATATATTTGGGAAAGGAAGTGAAGCCATGAAGATTCTGATGACAGGTTTTGAACCCTTTGGCCTTCACAAATTAAATCCATCCTGGGAGGCGGTGAATGCTCTGCCGGACAGGATAGAGGGGGCAGAGATTATTAAGCTGCGCCTTCCGGTTTCCTTTGGAAGATTTACGTCTCCTCTCGAGGAGGCAGTGCGCAGAGAATGTCCTGACTGCCTGATTTCTGTGGGTTTAGCCGGAGGAGAAAGACAGATAAGCATAGAGCGCGTAGGTATCAATCTGGAGGAGGCCAGGATTCCGGACAATGACGGAGAGCAGCCATTTGACACTCCTGTGAGGAGGGACGGACAGAATGCCTATTTTTCTACCCTTCCTGTAAAGCGGATCGCAAAGGAGATCGAGAAGGAGGGAATCCCTGTCTGCGTGTCCTACTCTGCAGGCACATTTGTGTGCAATGCAGTGATGTATACAGGACTCTATCTGGCAGAGCAGGAGAACCGGAATATGAGGTGCTGCTTTATCCATGTGCCCTACGACGAGACCATGGAGGAGGCCGGGAAGGGAGAGCCATCTCTTCCAAGAGCAGAGATGGTGAAAGCGCTGAAAGCGGCTGTGCGTGTTGCTGTAAAGGCAGCCGGGGAGGGAGCCGGGGACCTGCGGGAAGCAGCCGGAACCATTTTTTAGGGGGAAAACAGGAAATAAGAAAATAAAAACAGATACAGGGGAAAGGAACTCCAATATGATTTTGATAAAGAATGCCCATCTGTACGGCCCTGAAGACATGGGAATCAGGGACGTTCTGATTGGAGGCGGAAAAATTTTAAGGATTGCGGAAAACCTTCCGGAAGAGGAGGCCTATGGGCTCACAGTGATCGACGGCACGGGGAAAGTTCTGATGCCCGGGCTGATTGACGCCCATGTGCATATCCTGGGGGGCGGCGGAGAGGGCGGTTACCATACAAGAACGCCGGAGCTGATGCTCACAGATGCCCTGGAGGGGGGAGTGACCACTATTGTGGGATGCCTCGGAACAGACGGGACCACGAGAACCATGACAAACCTGATTGCCAAGGCCAGAGGTCTTGAGGAGGAGGGAATTACCACGTATATTTATACAGGCTCCTACCAGGTTCCTGTCCGTACCCTCATGGGAAGCGTGATGGATGACCTGATTCTGATTGACAAGGTTGTGGGAACAGGGGAGATTGCCGTCTCCGATCACCGTTCCTCCCAGCCGACAAAAGAAGAATTTGCCAAAATCGTGGCTGATACCAGAGTGGGGGGAATCCTGTCCGGCAAGGCCGGAATTGTCAACATTCATCTGGGCGACGGCAAGGAGCAGCTCTCCTTTCTGCGCTATGTGCTGGAGGAAACACAGATTCCGCCGTCCAACATGCTTCCGACGCATATCAACAGAAGCCGTTCTCTGATGGAGGATGGCATCGACTATGCGAAACATATGGGAGGATACATTGACCTGACCACCAGCTCGGATCCCGATTTCCTGGATCCCGAGGAGGTAAAGGCCAGCACAGGGCTTAAAATGGCGCTGGATGCGGGAGTTCCCGCGGAGCATGTGACATTCTCCTCCGATGGCCAGGGAAGCCTGCCTGTGTTTGACAGCCAGGGAAAATTCCTGCATCTGGGGGTGGGAAAGGTTTCGTCAATCTACAGAGAGATGCGTGACGCAGTGCTGACGGACGGCGTTTCTCTTACGGATGCCCTGAGGACAGTGACTTCAAATCCTGCCTCCCTTCTGAAATTTTCCCACAAGGGCAGAATTGCCGAAAATGCAGACGCCGATCTGGTGCTGTCTGATTCGGATACATTGGAAATCCACACAGTTCTCGCCAAAGGCGAGCTGATGGTTTCCGAAAAAAGGGTTCTGAAAAGGGGGACCTTTGAATACTAAAAGGAGAGTATGATTATGGAGAAACAGAAGAAAACATTCCAGATGCCTCACACGTATATAATCATTTTCCTGGTTATCTGTGTGGCGGCTATTATGACACTGTTCATCCCGCTGGGGACGTATCAGCAGAAAGAGATTACGTACATCCAGAATGGGGAGGAAGTGACGAAGACAGTTCTCGATCCTGACAGCTTTGAGTATGTGCTGGATGAAAACGGAAATAAGGTAACTAAGGCAGCTCCGCTCTGGGGAACCGAGGATTTCGGCGGCCAGGGAATTCTGAACTTTGTGTTTGAGGGAATGACGGTAGGAGACAAAAACGGGACTGCTGTAGGAATTATCGCCTTTATTCTGGTGGTGGGCGGCGCATTCGGAATTGTGCTGAGGACCGGAGCAGTGGATGCAGGAATTATGAGGGTTATTGCCATCACCAAGGGGCGGGAGATTCTCCTGATACCGATTCTGATTACGCTGTTTTCCCTGGGAGGCGCAGTCTTTGGAATGGGAGAGGAGGCGATTCCCTTTGTCATGATCCTGGCGCCTATGTTTGTGGCCATGGGATATGACGGAATTGTGGGCATTCTCTGTTCCTATGTAGCAACCCAGATCGGCTTTGGCTCATCCTGGATGAATCCCTTCAGCCTTGCGGTTGCCCAGGGAATCGCGGGAATACCGGTTATGTCCGGCGCGCCGCTCCGTATTGTCCTGTGGATTCTGTTTACAGGACTTACCATCGTGTTTACCATGCGCTATGCGGCTAAAATCAAGAAAAATCCGAAGCTTTCTGTGGCATATGAATCAGACGCTTACTACAGAAATGAATTCAGGATGGACAGCAAGCAGGAGCTTCCCTTTACGCTGGGACACAAGCTGGTTCTGTTATCCATTCTGGCCACGATAATCTGGACAATCTGGGGCGTTATAACCCAGGGATATTATATTCCGGAGATTGCATCCCAGTTCTTCGTGATGGGATTTGTTTCCGGTATTATCGGCGTTGTGTTCAAATTAAATGACATGAGGCTCAACGATATTGCAAAAGCATTTGACAAGGGAGCAGCTGATCTTCTGGGAGCGGCTCTCTGCGTAGGTATGGCTCAGGGAATTATTATCGTCCTGGGAGGAACAAGCCCCACAGACGGAACGGTTCTGAATACGATTCTTCACACGATTGGCGAGGGAATGAAGAATTTCCCGCCGGTTATCTCCGCATGGCTGATGTACGTGTTCCAGTCTGTGTTCAACTTCTTCGTTGTATCTGGTTCAGGACAGGCTGCTCTGACTATGCCGATCATGGCGCCGTTGGCAGATATCGTGGGCGTTTCCAGACAGGTTGCTGTCCTTGCCTTCCAGCTGGGAGACGCATTTACGAATTTCATTGTTCCGACCTCAGGCTGTCTTCTCGGCGCTCTTGCCGCTGCGAAGCTTGATTGGGGAAAATGGGCAAAGTTCCAGATTAAATTCCAGGCTATCCTGTTTGTATGCTCATCCCTTGCTGTAATTATTGCAGTGATGATTGGATTCTCATAAAGGGGGATGCACAGGGGAAGTTCTTTTTAGTCCGCTCTTGACTTTCCCGAAAAAAGCCCTTATAATAGCACATAACCTGCAGGGGGCAGATTCAGCTGACAGGAGCTGAAGGCAAGGTTTGAACCGGCAGGAATGACAAACAGATACCAGGCGTTGACGGGAAAAAGTAGCCGCCCCGCACCCCATACAGAGAGCCGCCGGATGGTGAGAGGCGCATGGAGGAGAGGCAGACGAATACATCCCAGAGCCCTGCACCGAAGGGAAGAGAGCGGGAGAGCTTTTGATTTCAGCTTTACGCTGTCAGCGGACCGGAAGGCTTCCTGTGTAGGCTGCAGCGGGGTCGCCGCACGTTACAGCGGTGGGAGTATAGCGGCAGGCTGAAAGCAGGTTTGATAATATGCCGATTGTACTCGGTGAGGCGGGACATGCGAGTGTTTCCGCGAAATAAGGTGGTACCACGGAAGTTTAAGGCTCCGTCCTTTTGAAGAAGTTCAGAGGGATGGAGCTTTTTGTAGTTTGAGCTTTTAAAGCGGTAAAAATTTCAGGCCAACGGTTCTGTCCCGGAACAGAAAATGCCTTAAATGCAGTCTGGGTTCATCCTGAAGCGGCATGAGACCGGAGGGGCGAAGCCAGACGATATGAAAAATGAAAAAGGAGAATCAGTATGAAAATCTACGAAGAGCTGGTTGCCCGCGGGCTGATTGCCCAGGTGACCAATGAGGAAGAAATCAAAAACATGGTGAACGAGGGAAAGGCCACCTTCTATATCGGCTTTGATCCCACTGCCGACAGCCTTCACGTAGGGCATTTCATGGCTCTCTGCCTGATGAAGCGTCTGCAGATGGCCGGCAACAAGCCGATTGCCCTGATTGGAGGGGGAACCGGATATATCGGCGATCCGTCCGGAAGAACAGACATGAGATCCATGATGACCCCGGAGATCATCCAGCACAACTGCGACTGCTTCAAAAAGCAGATGAGCCGTTTTATCGACTTCTCTGACGGAAAAGCCCTGATGGTAAACAATGCGGACTGGCTTTTAGGGCTCAATTATGTGGAGCTTCTCCGTGAGGTGGGCCCCCACTTCTCCGTAAACCGTATGCTGACAGCTGAATGCTACAAGCAGAGGATGGAGAGAGGACTGAGCTTCCTGGAGTTTAACTACATGATCATGCAGAGCTACGACTTCTACATGCTGTTCCAGAAATACGGCTGCAATATGCAGTTTGGCGGCGATGATCAGTGGAGCAATATGTTAGGCGGAACTGAGCTTATCAGAAGGAAGCTTGGAAAGGATGCCCACGCCATGACCATCACCCTGCTTTTGAACTCTGAGGGAAAGAAGATGGGCAAGACACAGTCAGGCGCTGTGTGGCTGGATCCAAACAAGACATCTCCGTTCGAATTCTACCAGTACTGGAGAAATGTGGCGGATGCAGATGTCTTAAAATGTCTGCGCATGCTGACCTTCCTGCCTCTTGAGCAGATTGACGAGATGGATCAGTGGGAGGGAAGCCAGTTAAACAAGGCAAAGGAGATTCTGGCCTATGAGCTGACTGCCCTGGTTCACGGGGAAGAGGAGGCAGTTAAGGCGCAGGAAGCTTCCAGAGCCTTATTTACAAGCGGAAATGCTGCCAATATGCCTACGGCGAAGCTCAAAGAGGAGGATTTTGCGGACGGTTCGATTGATATCCTCTCCATCCTTCAGAAGTCGGGTCTGGCACCGTCCCGCTCTGAGGCGAGAAGAAATGTGGAGCAGGGAGGCGTCTCCGTGGACGGAGTTCAGGTGAAAGATATTAAGGCTGCATTCACGAAGGATCAGCTCTCCGGCGAGGGAGTCGTGGTAAAACGCGGAAAGAAGAATTTTAAGAGAGTTGTGCTGGAATAACGAGGGTGAACAGCAAAAAAAGACAGATTCTGAAAAAACGAAATATTCATACCAGTTCCGGTATGAGATAAACAGATCCAAAAACTGCGGCTCTGCTGAAGCGGGAAATATCCCGGTCCGGTAAAGCCGCAGTTTTTCGGCTTTTTCGCGCAAAATGTTAAACTTTACATGGTTGCCGTGAGGATTGTGAAATGATATGGTTGAAATATACAGTTTCGCAGGATAAGGGGAGTTTACGTGGTGGAAAAGGAAAAAAGGGTGGTGGAACAGGCTTTAATGAACCTGGCGGAGGAGTGTCTGGCACTGGGGAAAAAGGAGCGGCCTGAAAAGCAATGGTTGAAGCGGGTATATGACCGGTTCCGGGCAGAGAATGGACAGATGGGAAAAGCGGCGGCAGACGAGCTTCTTTTCAGGAGAATGTACGCCGCAGAGCCGGACAAACCGTCCGACACGCTGAAGATCCGCTACTGGAGAACCGGCAGGCATCTTCCTGTCAACAGAGAACAGTGCGAGATGTTTGGGCAGGCGCTGAATCTGTCAGAAGGGGAGAGGAGGTTTCTGATTCAGGGATACTGTGACCGGTGTGACCGGGTGTTTGAGGCTGGTACAGAGGAGGCGGTTTACAGGGAACGGCTGGCGATTCTGGAGGAACTCAGAAGGGAGTACCTGGATAAGGTGCATCCGGCCATGAAGAGACAGCTGTACCATGCCGGAGCGAAAATGGAACACAGTTTGCGCCACCTTTACTACACGGATGCCAGGAACTATATTCATTTTCGGCAGGAAGGGACTGCCTTCCAGGTAGGAAGACATATTTCCAGTATCAATTATATGTCGGAGTTTGGCCGGCAGATGAAGCTTCTGGGAGAAATCCCCAGAAAGACCATGATCCGGCATCTGCTGATTTTTTCCATTCCCTTCGTGAACGAAGAGCGGCTCAGCCGGTGGCTTAGGAAGCTGGGATATCTGGGACTTGATGAAAACCACACTCAGGCGGATGCGGGGCGGCTGGACCGGCTGCTGTTGGGATATTTGAGACTTTATGAAGACTGCTGCGCCGGGAGAGAGCCGGCAGACTGCTGCGCCGGGCTTCGGGAATCCAGTCAGCTCCTGGACAGATATCTGGAGAAACGGCAGAATGTCAGTCTGCGAATTTTCTATTTTAAAGCATTAAAAGACTACGAGTGACGGATCGTTCGGAGCGGGGGGGATGAAATGGCTCGATTTACAGAAAAAATTTCAGAGAGGGAGCTGGCACTTTTTCTGCTTCCGCTCATGTTTTCCAGTATTTTTCAGCAGCTTTACACACCCTTTGGAGCGGCTGCCGCGGGACGGTTCTTAAATGAGGAGGCAGTGGCTGTCATTGGCGCCTGCAGCGCGTGGGAATCCATCCTGGATGCACTGTTTGTGTCTATGACCACGGGTTTTGCCATTTCCATTAACCGGATGGCCGGTCTGGGGGAGGAAAAACGGCTCCGGGAGACTGCTCAGGGAGCCGTTTTTCTCTCTGGAATCCTGGCAGCTGGAAGCTTTTTCCTGGCGCTCTTTCCGGAACCCTTTATGGTGCTGGCCAATATTCCGGTGCAGATGCGTGAGATGTCCAGGGAGTATCTGAGATTTCTCCTTCTCGGCGGCGGCTTTCAGGGGATCCAGAATCTGCTTATCTGCGTCATACAGGGAGGCGGTGAAATCCGTTTCCCGTCTATGGTTTCTATTGGGGCAGCCATCGTCCAGACCGGTCTGTCCCTGACATTTCTGGGATATTTTCATATGGGAGTGGAATCTGTTTCCCTGGCGGTTTTGTTAAGTCAGGCAGGAAGCTCCCTTCTTTTGTCTGCTTATCTTTTGAGGAGTCAGTGGGGAAGGCTGCTGTTTTTGCCGTTTCAGGGCGGAAATCCTGCTGTATGGCGGGAGCTGTCAGCCAGCGGCATGGCCAAGACCATGATGACCATGCTGGCAAACACCGGGGCTTTCGTACTTCAGCGGGAGATTAACAATTTCTCTGTGGACACCATCGCCGGCTACACCTACGCCAATTCTCTGATGAACCTATTTATGCAGCCGCTCTGTGCCTATGCCGTCGCTGCCAATATTATGTCGGCTCAGAATGTGGGGAGGGGCAACTGGGAGCTGGCAGTTTTCTGCAACAGAAGAATGACGGTACACAGCATGGTATGGTGCGCCCTGTATGGAATAGCGGCGCCGGCAGCAGTTCCTGCCCTGATCAGGCTGATGGCGGGTGCAGGGGCCTGCGTGCAGCTTCTCGATGCGGGAACTGCCTGGCTTTTTGTGGCGGTCTATTCGTATCCGTTTCTGGTATTTCTGATGATCTGCCGCAATGCCCTGCAGGGGATGGGGCGGTATTCCAGCCTGATTCTGCTGGGATTTCTGGAGATGCTGGCAAAATTTGCAACGGCCTGGGTTTTGATTCCCCGGCTGGGCTATGGGGCAGTCTGCCTGAGTACAGCTTTCATCTGGGCGGTTCCGGGGCTTACGGGGCTTTGGCTGTATCGGCGCAGGCTGAGAACAGTGAGAAGGGGATAAAATGGAGACGAGAAAGGATATGGAGTGGGAGCTTCTGGAGTGGAAAAAAAGAATGTTTGAACTCCGGAAAAAGTACACAGATACACCTCCTGGCTTTCGGGACAGCAGGGAGGAGGTGGTGTGCCGGACAGAACTTTTCCGTGCGCAGGAGGAGTACCGGAAAAAGAGGGAACACCGACTGGAGGCATGCTGGGAGCCTCAGGGGGCTCTGTTTGCCGGAAGAGAGGAGCAGATGGAGCAGATCGCAGAAATATTCAGGTGCGCCAAAGGTCCGGCAGTTTTATACGGGATCGGGGGAATTGGAAAGACGGCAATCGCCAGGGCTTACGCCCTTCGCCACAGGGAGGAATATGACACGGTACTTTTTTTATCCTGCAGCGGAGATTTTCAGATGCTGTTCGGCGACGATGTGCGGGTACCAGTTTCGAATCTGCACTATTCTCAGGATAAATATGGGAAAAAAGGCAGATATGTCCGTGAAAAGCTGAAAGTCCTTGCGGAAATAGGAAAAAAACAGCGTCTGCTGCTGATTCTGGATGACTGCAATATGGAAAAGGATCGCTATATGAAAAGGGTTTTTGCTCTTCCCTGCCATATACTGGTCACCACAAGAAGAAATCCGGCAGTCTGGGGCGGCTGCAGCGCCATACCTGTGGGAAAGCTGGGCCAGAGGGAATGGCAGGAATTTGTCCGCGTTTACCGGAGCGGAGAGCCGGGAACCGAGGAGTGGGAAGAACTTTCCAGGTATTGGGAACAGGTGGGCGGTCATACCCTTCTTATGATGCTGAAGCTTCGCGGTGTGGAGGCAGGAACCAGGCTGCCGGATGTTCCGGAAGACTTTGCAGAGGATCTGTTCCGGCGTTTTCCTTTGAAAAAGCAGGAAAAACAGATTCTGCGGGAGCTGTCCCTGATGCCGGTTCAGGGAATCCGTAAAAGCCTGTATTTTAAGGTGTCAGGAGCCGACAGTGCGGCTTTAAGGCGGCTGGAGAGCTGTCTGTTGGTCAGCAGGGAGAGCATAGAGGAGGGGCGTGACAGTCTGATTTCTCTTCATCCTGTCATCGCGGAGGCGGCCAGGAGGGCCTTTTCCCCTACCCAGTCCAACTGCCGCAGGATGCTTCACGGATTTTACGAGATTGCCAGAAATTCCTGGAACTGCACTTACCTGGAGAATCAGAAGATAGAGCCCTACGTATTTGCACTTTTTCAGGCGTTTCCGGAACCGGAGGCCTGGCTTGCCAGGGAGTTTGACGCCCTGTCTACCTGGCTGTGGATCCAGGGATATTTTAAGGAGGCGAAAGAAGCGTGTGGGAAGCTGACGGCTTCGGTGGAGCGTTATTATGGAACCTGCCATCAGATCACCGGAGAAATTTATCTTCGGATGGCGGCAGCCTGCTATAATGCCATGGATTTTGAGGAGTCTGAGCGCTGGTACTGTCAAGGCTTTGACTGTCTGAGCAGATGCCGTCCCTTCGATGACCTTTACTATCACGCCCGCAGCACGGCCTGCTCTAAAATTTCTCGCATTTACCGCTACAGAGGCGGAGAGGAAAATTTGAAAAAAGCTCTGGCAATGATCAGAAAGGCCCTGAAATATGAGAAGAAATACTGGGATTTCTGTGAAAAAAACAGTATCTGGCACGAGGAGAATGATCCGGAAAACACCTACCGTCACTGGCAGCTGAACGAAGCCAGAATCCTTTTTGATATGGGAAGAACAAAGGAAGCCCTGGCGCTGGGAAGGGAGGCCCGGGCGGGGATTCTCCGGGAAATTGGAGAGGGAAAAAATTACCGGTATGAGTTAAATGAATTTGACCGTTTTCTCATAAAAGCCATGGCGGCCCGGGGAGAATTTTCCACGGCAGAAGAGCTGGCCAGGCAGGTAGTGGAAATTGCCCGCCTTTACCGAAACGAGCAGTCGAAAGAAATGGTCAGCAGTGAAGAACAGCTGGCGGACGTGTGGCTGGCGGCGGGCCGGTTTGAGGAGGCGGCAGAGAGGTATGGCCAGATTCTTTGCCGGCTGGAGGAAGATTTTCCATATCAGAAAAAATGGATTGGAAAGATCCGTGAGAAATGGAGACGGGCAGTTCTTCAGGAAGGAAATGGTTAAAGGTTACCTTGTTGACAGGGGAAAAGGGGAGAGATAAGGTACAGGCAGAATGTAGGACTTTATTGTTTTGCTGTGCATTATCAAAAGGAGGAGACAGGTGAAAAAGTGTGTGGTTGGCGCGGTGTGCGCGGCGGTTTTGCTTGCACTTGTGCTGGTGCCCGAGTACCGTAAAGGAAAGGAGTCTGCGTCTCCGGTCAGATCCACCCAGACAAAGGACAGCGAGAAAAGTCAGAGGGCCATGGAAGCTCTCGCAAAGTCAGAAACTCTGGAGACGCAGACGGACGAGTACGGGCTTGTGGAAATGACGGCATCTGTGAAGATACCGGATTACAGCCAGTATTTTTCTCAGTGCTGGGAGGAGGCCGCAAGGGGTGCGAAGGATGAGGCAGATTTTGAGAGACGGCTCTTTTCTCTGGCAGAGGAGAAGCTCCAGGACGGAGAAGTCCAGTGGACTACAAGGGAGGTTTCTGTCAACCTCTCTCTGAAGGACGCGGCGAAGAAAACGTGGAAGGATGAGGAGCTGGAAGAACTGGCCGCAGGAGAGGCCTTTGAGCAGGAAATGCGGGAGTTTGCTCTGGAGATCATGGGGGATGTGATCAGTGAGTACACGAACTGGGAGACCCTGGCACAGACCGGAGAGGAGGAGCAGTAATATGAAAATGAGACGTTTCTTCCGGTCGGCAGCTGCTCTTTTGCTGGCAGTGGCCATGACGTTTCTTACGCCTGCCCAGACAGTCCTCGCTGCCGGGGAAAGTGAGCCGTCTGAGGAATATCTGGACGGACTTTTTGAGCGGTGCTCAGCTTATCTGGGACTGGAGGGAGTCAGCAGTTATGAGAATCTGCTGAATCCGGATAATTATCTCCACTGCATCTGGGCAGCTGAGATCAGACGAATGCTGGGGAGAGAAAGCTACGGGCTTGAAGATGGAGATGAGAAAAGCTTTTTAGAAAAAGCGTCGGAGTATGTGGATATGGCACTTCACAACATGTCTGCTGATGTAAAGATCGTGTTTACCTGGGCGGGTCATGCTCTCACGGATACGGAGCTTAATGAGGAATCGTATATCGATTATCTGTCTAAAATTATGGCCATGCAGGAAAAGGGCTTCCTAGAGACAGCCTGGTCCCAGGCGGACTACAGCATCCGCGTAAATGCCTGGACGGAGCTAAAGAGCGTGGGAAAAAAGAGTCTGAGTCTGGCTTTGAAGGATAAACAACTTCCAGGTTCTGTCACAGTGAAGCTCAACCAGGTGCTTGGGGAAGACACCGTGAAGGAGCTGGATAAATTATTTAAAAAGCTCAAAAAGACAAAAAAATTTGTGGATTTTGCCGACAAGGAGGTTATGAGCCTTGCAGAAGCCGGCGCACTGGGGATTTACGTAAGTCTCCATGAGGAACAGAAGGCATTCCTGGAGGCAATCAGGGACTATGCGGATCAGAAGAATCAGAAGGAGCTTCGCAAGGCGGCAGAAGACCTGATCGATGCCTCCAGCATGAGACTGGCAGGGTTAATCATGTCCGACGACGGCGAGATTGGCGATTTTGCCAAGATGGCTTCCTATCTGACAGGCGGAGAGCTGGATCTGGATAAGTGTGTGGACGATATGGCAGAGATGGTTTCCAAGAAAACGAAAGAGCTGGCAGCCAGTGTGGGGAATACAGCCGGCGCTTATCTGCTGAAGGGCGTCAGCGCCCTGGCATCCAATGCTGCCCTGATCAGCGCCGGATTTGAAATCGGCGGCCACCTGGGCCGGGTTTTGTTTGGAATGGGAGACGAGTATGAGCACTACCGGGAAATGATTATTATGGATGACATTGGAACAGCTCTGGCGGCGGCATTTCCGAAATACGCCGCACCGGCGGGAGATAAGCACGTGGTGGGAGACAGCCGCTATGACACCACCTTCCGCATGGTAGCAGCAGGAGAAGCGCTGTGCTACGTTCGTCTGAAGGGAGAGTACAGCATCCTGGAGTATGAGAAAGGAAAACAAGGAGCACCTGACGATAAGGAACTGGACCGTCTCTATGCAAGTGCTGCAGACAGAATGAACCTGTGCTATATGGCCCTGGCGTCGATCTTTCCGGAGCCGGCTCCCCGGGTATCTGTCTATGCTGACATTGAGCGGGAAAAGGTACCGGCAGGAAACAATAAGGTCAGCCGGGATCTTGCCATTCCTACGGTTTACATTGAAGGAAATGAAGAGGCGGCTGAAAAGATCAATGGCAGCGACAAGCTGAAAGAACTGGCAGACTCATCCATGAAAGTGTTTGAGAATGCTAAGAAGGGAGCAGAGAGAATGACCGGCCCTCTCTGGGTGAATATGGAAGGAGGCGTCCATCTGTGGCTGGAGGATGCCTTCTCCACGAAGCAGGCTGTCAGCATGCGGTTTAAGCAGGTCTCCTATGAGATTGGCTCCGCCCACCCCAACCATGTGATTGTCTGCACGAATTATGACACCTCTACCGGAGCGTATCTGACCCTGGAAGATATTCTGGACGGGGAGAATACAGAGAAAGCCAGGGAAAAGCTTCAGGAGCTTTTGGGGAAGGCCCTGGAAAAGGCCTATCCGGAGTGGGATTTATGGTATATGGGACGGGTTGAGAGTACCGAAGAGATTGTAAAGACGGCATTTCTGGATGCCTCTGCGGAGCTGAAAAACCGCCACTGGTATTTCTCCTCAGACGGTTTTCACATTGCCTTTGATCCCTATGAGATCGCTCCTTATACTGCCGGCAGCATCACGGCAGCGGTGCCATACAGCCAGCTGAAAGGAGTGATCAAGGAGGAATATCTTCCGGAGGAGCTGCGGGGAACAGAGGTGTCGGGAACACCAAAGCTGCTCAGGTGGGATGAACTGGAAAGAGGAGATAAGTCTAAGTTCACCGGCGGCCGTGTATACGGGATGCAGAATGAGAGCTACAAGGCGGTGGTTACGGATGAAACGGCCTGCAATGTCAGAGTTCAGAAGGATTACAATGTAGTCTTCTACTCCAGCCGCATGATGCCTAGTGATGTGGCATGGATGAATGATATGGAGGAGATCGACAGTCTGGGCGGTGAGGCAGAATATACCATCACCAGCGAGACAAATTTAATCAGATAAAAGAAGGGGGAAAACTATGATTTCACTGACGATACCTTACATACTGACTTTTATAGGAATCATCATCGGAGGCGTTCACGATTTTATGGCCATGGCTGTGTTTCTGACAGTGATCGGCGCTGTGTGGACGGCAATCGCCTGTACCGTTAAGGACTATTCTAAGCAGGGCCTTCTGATCGCAGAGGCGGTTCATGGAGCAATCTGGATTATCTGTAAATTTTTCCCCATGTTTGGGGCAAAGCTGTTAGGAGGCGCCGTTGGTCTTGCAGTGGCGGTTGTCCTGGTTCTTTTCGTTTACGCTTATTTCTTTGCTCCTTCCGATGAAGGAGGAGACAGGCGTTCAGACAATGGGGAGCCGGAGAAAGCGCGGCAGCTTCCCAATCGAATTTATGATGAAGGAAATAATGCGTGGGAGTGCACCTGGCGCAGCAAAACCAGCCAGGAGGCGGATTATGTGAATAAAAATACAGGGGAAACAATGCGCATCTACAACTACAATATCAGCGGAAAAAGTGCTCTGACGGACAAGGGGACATTTCGCTGGCATTAAAAAAGGGAGGCAGTTATGAAAAAGGATGTATTTGGAAAAGGAAAGATGGCGGCAGCCGCCGCAGGTCTGGCACTGGCATTTGCTGTGGGAACAACCGGCTGCGCTGCGGGAAGCAAAGCTGAGAGCGGCTCTGCCAGGGAGGCTGCTGCCAATTCAGAAGAAGGCGGGGCGGATGTTCAGAAAAACAGTCAGGAGCCTGAAAACGGGGAAAGCCGGGAGGCAAAACTTTCAGAGTACACGCCGGTAGATCCGGCTTCCGTGGCGGATAGCGCCGAGGAGGATTTCATGTTTGAAGACCTGGGCGACGGTCTGATTTCTATTACCGGCTACCTGGGGGAGGGCGGTCAGGTGAAGATTCCGGAAAAGCTGGGAGGAGCGGAGAGGATAATCATCACATCCGATGCGTTTAAGACCAATGATACGATCACCTACATGTATATTCCGAAGACAGTGACCCTGATTGAGGAGTATTCCTTCCGTGACTGTACGGCTCTGGAGGAAGTTTATGTCGGAGGACAGGTTTCAACGATTGAGAAATCCACATTCCGGGGCTGTACTGCCCTTCGCCGGGTGGAGCTGGCGGGAGGGGTAAGCAGCATCAAAGGAGAGATGGACAGCGGAGCCTTTCAGGACTGCACTTCTCTGACAGAAGTGGTATTTCCCGATACTTTTAACGACCGCATTGATACGAATGCCTTCTACGGCTGCACAGCTCTGGAGACGGTTGATCTGTCGGGCACTCAGCTTCTGGGGATTGGCCAGCTGGCTTTCGGTTACTGCGAAAACTTAAAGACGGTAAAGCTCCCTGCTACCGTGCAGTGGGTGGAGAGCAATTCGTTTTTAGCTACTCCGTCTCTGGAAGAATTTACGATCGAGGATGGAAATTCTGTGCTGGAAACAGAAGACGGAGTTGTTTATACCATTGATTTCTGCGGCCCGGAATCGCCGAATGTGGCACTCTTTGCACTTGAGGGCGCAGCAGGGGAGGATGTGGCAATCCGGGAAGGCACGGAGAAAATTGCCGGACATTCTTTCTCACACAATCATACGATTCAGACGCTGAAACTTCCGGACAGTGTAAAAGAGATTGACAGCAGAGCCTTTTCTGACTGTGCCAGTCTGACGCAGGTAGACTTTGGAACTGGCCTGGAAGAGATCAAAGACCATGGATTTGAGAACTGCACCAGTCTGGAGGAAATTGAGCTTCCCGCATCCCTTACGAAGCTTGGAGACGGCAGCTTTTCCTTCTGCGGGCTGAAAAAGGCAGCGCTGCCTGACGGTGTGAAATATTCTTCCGGGAGCACTACTCAGAAATATGTTTTTGCGGGAAATGAGGACGCGGTTTTTACCTACCAGGGGCAGGAATATACCTACGATCAGGCCGCTCAGCTGGATTCTTTTTTAATGAAGTAAAGGAGAAACACGATGAAATTCCATAGAAATACAGCGTCAGCAATTATGTTTGCCGCAGCTCTTTCCCTGACAGCCTGCAGCGCGGGAGGAGAGAAGACGGATGTTACTCAGAGAGCACCGAAGGAGACGGAGGCAGGGATGGGGGAGCTGATTTCCGAATTAAAGGGAGAAGAGGCGAAGGAGCCCATGAAAGGGGATAATCAGGCTCTGGTAGAAATTGGGACAGCTCAGGAGCTGGAGCAGTTCCGTGACCGTGTCAATGAAGGCGAAGCAGCGCTGGACGCTGTGCTGACAGCAGATATTGACCTGTCGTCTGTATGCGGAGCGGATGCCGGGAACTGGGTTCCTTTTGAAGAGTACAATGGCGTGTTTGACGGCGGAGGGCACGAGATCAGCGGACTTTATATCGAAGCTGAAGAGGGAGACGGAGCACTGTTTCAGACTATCGGATATACCGGAATCGTGAAAGATCTTGGAATTGCCGGAGCCAGAATCCAGGTGCCGGGTACTGCTGCGGCTCTGGCCATCAGAAACGAAGGAATCGTTGAAAACTGCTACAGCAGAGACGGACAGCTCAAGGGCCATGAGGCAATGGGGCTGCTGCGGGAATCGGCAGAAGAAAGTTCGGTCTCAGGCTGCTATGTTACCGGCTCTGTGGAGGGCAAAGACCGGGCAGCCGGGATTGTGGGATTTACCTACAGCGCAGAGCTGTCCGGCTGCCGCAACGAAGCAGGCATTATCACAACAGAGCAGAGCGGGTGTGCTGCCGGAATTGCAGGCTCTGTGCAGAACTCCAGGGTGGAAAACTGCTCCAATTCAGGGACTGTCGACGGAGCCTGGGACACCGGCGGAGTGATCGGCGGGGCCTCGGAACAGAGCATGATTACCGGCTGCTGCAATACAGCCGCCGTAACCGGGAAAGGAAGGACAGCCGGCATTGCCGCCATGCTGGGGCAGTCCGTGATCGACCGCTGCTATAATACAGGTTCTGTAAGCGGTGTAAATGCAGTAGCCGGTATTCTCGCCATGACAAAGGGCAGCACGCCCCAGACCAAGTGCGTGGTGGCAAACTGTTTCAACCGCGGGGAAATCTCTGCCGATCAGCTCTGCGCGGGAATAAGCCTCGGGGGAAACTGCGTAATCGTAAACAATTACAGCAGAGGCTCTGTTCTCAGCGGGAATAACGGAATCTACGGCGCAGCCGGTCTGAGCGACCGGGGAGGCATTATGAGCGGAGACGAGGTGGAAACCTTCCTGTACAACAGCTATTCTGCCTGTACTCTGTCAGAGAAGGCAGGAGGCTTGAGTTACTCCGATACAATGACAGAGATGGATTCTGTTTTTTATCAGAGCGATACAGCGGTAGGGTACTATTTTAACCGGCGGGACGGAGTTCAGGATACATCTTTCGCTGTTTCAGAGGAGCAGCTTACCGGCAGGGAAATATTAGATCAGCTGAACGCTTATGTGGACGGACACCCGGCTTTGCCCGAAGGCTGCGCCGAAGGAGCAGAAGAGGTTGTGCTGGATAAATGGAAAGCCGGAAATGACAGTTATCCTGTATTTGAATGGGAATAATCTGAAAAAATAACTGGGGAGAGCTGCGAAATACTTTGGAATTTTGCAGTTCTCCCTTTTCCTTTTTCCAGAAGGCTTTTCCGCCGGTATCTCCCTTTCAGATAAAAACAGGAGGCTTGAAGTTTCTTCCCGGCTGTGCTACTGTTAAAAAAACAGAATCTGCCGGATACCGGCAGCAGGAAAACGCATAAGGTTTTGCACAGTGACGGCTGAAACTGTATGGAGCGAATGTGTAAAAAGGCTTGTATTATGGGCCGGACAGGGGGAAAAATGAAAAAACGGGCGAGCACAGGAAAAGTGCAGACAAAAAAGCAGCTGGAACAGGCCATAGCCGCCTACCAGAAGCTGGCTGAGGAGGATTGGCTTACAGGCCTCTACAACAGAGGAGCCATTGAAAAGCGGGTGGATGAGCAGCTGAAAAAGAACAGAGCCGGAAGCATGATCGTGATGGATATTGATCAGTTTAAGAAGGTCAATGACACCTATGGCCACATCATCGGAGATCAGCTTCTCAGAGAGATTTCCTCTGTCCTTAAAAAGATGATGCCGCCTTTCTGCCTGTTAGGGAGAACCGGAGGGGATGAATTCGTTATTTTCTTTCCCCAGACCCTCGGGAAGGAGGAGCTGGAACGGCGGTGCAGCCAGATTCGGGAGAGATTTTCCAGGGTTGAGGTGAACAGCAGGGTGCTTCTGCGCCTTTCTCTGAGTATCTGCTCAGGAACCTACCATCCCGGTTTCGGGTACAGGGAGCTGTTTGACCTGGCCGACCAGCAGATGGTGAAGGAGAAGCGGAGCCGGGACGCGGGAAAATTCGGAAAGGGAACTGTGACGGATACAGAGGGAGACGAGATCCGGATTGACATGAAAATCCTGGCAAAGGAGATGCGTGAGGAGGATCCCCATCCAGGAGCCTACTGTCAGGACTATGAGACCTTCAAGAGTATCTACCGCTTTGTAGAGCGCCGGATGACGCGAAAGGATATGGGCGCCTTTCTGATTCTGTTTACGCTCACAGACACCTCCAATGAGTTTCCCACCCTGGAGAAAAGGGATTACCAGCTGGAAGTTCTGGGACAGGAGATACAGAATAATCTGCGCATGGGAGATCTCTATGCACAGTACAGCAGCTGTCAGTACCTTGTCATGCTGTCGGACACGACGGAGGAAAATGTGGAGATGATTGCAGAACGTATCTGCAGGGCATTTTACAGCGAAAACGGTACGGAGGAGGAGCTGATTCTCCACCACACCTACCCGCTGAAGCCTGCCGGAAAATAGCGGAGGCTTTCCCGGAACCTTGGATTTGCTGGACTGTTCAGGCATCAGGGACGGTTATATGAAAAAAGCATCTGTCTTATAAAAACAGATGCTCAATCAGAATTTTGGAGCCGATGAGAAGGAGAATCGTACCTCCTGCAAGCTCAGCCCGCGATTTGTATCGTATTCCAAATACATTTCCTGCCTTTACTCCCACGATGGACAGGGAGAAGGTGATGATGCCGATAAAGGACACTGCCGGAACGATGTCAACATTTAGGAAGGAGAGGGTGACTCCGATTGCCAGGGCATCGATGCTGGTAGCCAGGGCGAGGACGCACATGGTTTTGAAGTCAACGGATGCGTCCAGTGATTCCTCATCCTCGTCCTTGGAGCGTGATTCCCGAATCATGCTGAGTCCGATGGCTGCCAGGAGCACGAAAGCGATCCAGTGGTCCACCGAGGTGATGGCGTCCTTAAAATGCCAGCCCAGGAGATAGCCGATAAACGGCATTCCTGCCTGGAATCCACCGAAATAGACTCCGATTATAACGGCATGGCGCCAGTTCAACTGTTTCATGGAAAGTCCTTTACAGACTGCGACAGCGAAAGCATCCATGGAAACTCCCACTGCAAGAATAAAAAGCTCAGCTAAAGACATAGGTGAGCACCTCCTGAAGTTATTTTTATAATATCAGTGTTTGGCAGATGAATATGCCGAAACTGCCCTGACAGCGGATTAGAAAAGTCGGGACTTACTCCTCACCGTCCGTATCCCGGTTCAGGCGCAGGCGTTCCAGATATTCCTGCAGGGCCGGATCGGCGTAGTCGAACAGACGCATCTTATAGCTCTTGATCTTGTCGAGATGCTCTTTTTTGATAACAGCGTCCGTTTCACGTATCTCTTTTTCCAGGTCCCTGGCTGACATGCGGACGGCTCCCTTTCCGAGAATGATCACCTGCTCCAGGCGGTCTGAGGTGGCAACTCTCACATGGTACTGGCGTCCGATCTCCTGGGTGACCTTTTCTATGTACTGATCTGCCGTCTCCGCTTCTTTTGTGAATATTACGTGGATATTGTGGTATTTGATGACTGAGCCGGGATTGCCCTTCACCTTGTAGCCGTCAAACACCAGGATCACATTGCATTTTTTAAAGCCCTGATAATTGCAGAGAATATCCTGCAGCTTTGTGCGGGCCGAATCGATATTCTGTTCTGCAATTTTTTTTAAATCTGTCCATGCAAATATGATATTGTAGCCGTCCACCAGCAGATACTCTGAACTCATTGCGCAGGCCTCTTTTCTCTAGTCTATGGGATAGGGAAGGCTCCATATCCTTCAGATAGGGAGACTTAGGCGGGACGAAGTGCCGGGACTTATACAGCAGGAGCTGAAATCTGCCCCGGTAATAGGATCCGCTTCGGGTCATTATACCATTGATGGGAAAGCTGTGCAACGTAAAAAGGTATAAATCCACGGTCAAAAAGAGATTTAAAAGCAAAAGGAGCCTGCAAAAAAATCTTGTCAATAAAACTGCATTTTGATATGATAAATAGGAAAGACTGAATTTTTTAGAATAAGATGGCCGAGAGAGCCTGATAACAAGGAGGATTTAGAGGGAATGAAGCCTTACAGCGAACTTACAAAGGAAGAATTAGTGGCACTCAGCCATGAACTGAACGCACAGTACCGGGCATTCCAGGCAAAGGGGTTAAAGCTTGATATGTCCCGCGGAAAGCCGTCTGCAGAGCAGTTAGACCTTTCCATGGGCATGATGGATGTGCTGAACAGCTCCACCGATCTCACCTGTGATGACGGCACAGACTGCCGCAATTACGGCGTGCTGGATGGAATCAGTGAGGCCAAGGAACTGATCGGAGATATGATCGAGGTGCCTGCATCTAATCTGATTATCTATGGAAACTCCAGCTTAAATGTAATGTACGATACGATTTCCCGTGCTATGACACATGGAATTATGGGAAATACTCCGTGGTGCAAGCTGGATAAGGTGAAATTCCTCTGTCCTGTTCCCGGTTACGACAGACACTTTGCGGTTACAGAATATTTTGGCATTGAGATGATCAATGTGCCGATGACAGAGGACGGTCCTGACATGGACATGGTGGAGGAGCTGGTTGCAAAGGATGAGGCAATCAAGGGAATCTGGTGTGTTCCCAAGTATTCCAATCCAAGCGGAGTCTCCTACTCCGATCAGACGGTACGCCGTCTGGCGAGATTAAAGCCGGCTGCAAAGGATTTCAGAATCTTCTGGGACAATGCATACGGAATCCATCATTTATATGAGGACAAGCAGGATCAGGTGACAGAGATTCTGGCAGAGTGCAAGAGAGCCGGAAACCCGGATCTGGTTTACAAGTTTGCATCTACTTCCAAAATCAGCTTCCCGGGCTCCGGAATTGCGGCTCTTGCCACATCCCAGAATAACCTGGAGGACATCAAGAAGCAGTTAAAAATCCAGACCATCGGACATGACAAGGTAAACCAGCTGCGCCATGTACGCTTCTTTAAGGACATTCATGGAATGGTAGAGCACATGAAGAAGCACGCTGACATTCTCCGCCCGAAGTTTGAGGCTGTTGAGGAGATCCTGGATCGGGAGCTGGGCGGTCTGGAGATTGGAAGCTGGACAAAACCCAGGGGAGGATACTTTATCTGCTTTGATTCCTTAGAGGGCTGCGCGAAGGCGATTGTGGCCAAGTGCAAGAAGGCAGGTGTGATCATGACAGATGCAGGCGCTACCTATCCATACGGAAAGGATCCGAAGGACAGCAACATCCGTATTGCTCCTTCCTATCCGCCGCTTCAGGATCTGATCACAGCAACAGAGCTCTTCACACTGTGCGTGAAGCTGGTGAGCGTGGAGAAGCTGTTAAGCGAGCTTTAATTCAGGCAGAAATTTGGCAGAGCTCTGCCAGAAATGCAGATGTGAAAGGCCGTACGGCCTGGGATGGAACAAGGGTGTTTGTTTATCCATCCGTTTGAAGGCGTGAAAATAGAAGGGCGGGAACATGTGAGAAAACAGGCTCCCGTCCTTGCTTTTTGCAGAAAAAAACATTACAATAAAAGGCGGCGTTCAGGCGCCGGACATACAGGCAGAGATAACAGAGATAAGACGAAAAGAAAAAAGAGAAAAAGAGAGCAGAGGAAGCAGAAAGTATATGATTAGAAAATTATGGGAAGCCTTGTGGTCAAAGTTTGTGAACAGGGAAACCGTGTCCTACTTTATCTTCGGTGTGCTGACCACAGCGGTAGACTGGGTGGGATATTTTGTCCTTTACTACATGGGATACTCCGTTGTATTTTCCCAGACCATATCGTTTGTGGCCGCTGTCCTGTTTGCATTTGTTACCAATAAGATTTATGTGTTTCAGAGCAAAACCTTACATCCGGCAAAGCTGCTGAATGAGCTGACGTCCTTCGTGGCATGCAGGCTCTTTACAGGAGTCATCACGATTGCCGGAATGGAGATCATGGTAAATGGCCTGGGATGGCCGAATCTGATCGGAAAGATCGCAGTATCTGCGGTATCTCTTGTTTTGAACTATGTGCTCAGCAAGCTGTTCATTTTCAGGAATAAGCAGGAAGCGAGATAGGAAATTTGGAGGTTCTATGAGAGAAGATGAGATAGCCGGAATTTCCAGGGAGTTTGACAGGGTTTTAAATCAGGTGGCTGCAGGGGCAGACAGGGAACCGGGACAGAACGAGGAGAGAGCGGCTGAAAGGAAAGATACCGGTCCGGACAGAGAAGAGGGACGGGTGGACGAAATGGAACCCGCCGGGATAAAAGAGGATGCAGCCAGCCAGCGGCGGGTGAGAAAGCCGGAAAACGGCACAGAGGACAGACTGAGGCCTGGCAGAGGTCAGAGGGAAGGTCAGAAGGCGGCCGTTTTAGGCGCCAGGGAACGGTATCCGGAGAGAAGCCGGAAACAGGAAGAGGATCGCCCGGGACTTTTGAGGGCGAGAGACTGTTACGCAGCGGCCTTCCTGATCCCTGTGATAATCATGATTATTATTTTTTCCCAGCGCGGAATCTTCCCTTTTGGAGAACAGAGCTTTCTGAGGACGGATATGTACCACCAGTATGCTCCGTTCTTTTCAGAGTTTAAACACAAGCTGTCACAGGGAGGAAGCCTGCTCTACAGCTGGAATATAGGGCTGGGAGTTAATTTTGCGGCGCTTTATGCCTATTATCTGGCGAGCCCTTTGAACTGGCTGATCATTTTCTGCCCAAAGGAGTTTATCATCGAATTTATGACAGGCTCCATCGTGCTGAAGATCGGACTTGCAGGCCTTGCCTTTACCTGGTATCTGAGAAAGCACTGCAGAACTTCCGACTTTGGGACGTGTTTTTTCGGTATTTTTTATGCCCTATCCGGGTATATGGCGGCCTACAGCTGGAATATCATGTGGCTGGACTGCATTGTGCTGTTTCCGGTGATCCTGCTGGGGCTTGAGAGACTGGTCAGTGAAAAAAAAGGGCTTCTCTACTGCGTGGCCCTGGGACTTTCGATTCTGTCCAACTACTATATTTCCATCATGATCTGTATTTTCATGGTGCTGTATTTTATTGCCCTGGCGGTTCTCGACTGGGACAGCTTCAGGGACGGATGGGGGAAGACCATCGGACTGTTTGCCGGGTATTCCCTGCTGGCCGGAGGACTGGCAGCCTTTGTGCTTCTGCCTGAAATTTATGCTCTGCAGAGCACTGCCTCAGGAGAGATGAGCTTTCCGGAAACGGCGGAGAGCTACTTCTCCATCCTGGATATGCTGGCCCGCCATATCGGGAATGTACAGGTGGAAATCGGTCTTAATCACTGGCCGAACATCTACTGCGGCGTGGCTGTGCTTATGTTTTTTCTGCTGTATCTGGCCTGCAGGAAAATTGAACTTAAGGAAAAGGCAGTTTACTGTACGCTTCTGCTGTTTTTCCTTGCCAGCTTTTCCATCAATGTGCTGAATTTTATCTGGCATGGCTTTCACTATCCCAACAGCCTTCCTGCAAGACAGTCCTTTATCTACATTGCGCTGATGCTGACTGTCTGCTGCAGGGCCTATACCAATCTGGAAGGGATTTCTTCCAGGAGCGTGTCCGTGGCCTTCTGGGGCTCTGCGTCCTTTGTCCTTCTGGCACAGAAATTCACGGAGGGGGACGAGGCCTACCACTTTGCCGTATTTTACGGGGCGATCTTTTTCCTGGCGCTCTACACAGGGCTGATTTTCCTCTACAGGAGCAGCAGGGAGAGATGCGGCCAGAGATGGCGGGGCAGACAGGCCCTGATTATGCTTCTGGCTCTTCTTACAGTCAGTGTGGAGGCGGCGGTCAATACGACCTGCACCAGCGTCACCACTACCAGCAGAACTGCGTACACGCAGGACAATGAGGCGGTTGAGATTCTGGCTGACAGTCTTAAGGGGCAGGAGGGATTTTACAGAGTTGAAAAGACGGATCAGAGGACGAAAAATGACGGTGCGTGGATGCACTTTCCTTCAGTCTCTCTGTTTTCCTCGGTGGCCAGCGCGGATGTGACGGATTTCATGAGGCACATGGGCTGCGAGGCCTCCACGAATGCCTACAGCATTACGGGAAGCACTCCTCTGGTGGACTGCCTTCTGTCGGTGAAATATGCATTTTATCCGGAGGAGCAGAGAAATCCCCGGGTGGAGTATATTCAGGATTACAGAGGCGTGTACCTGTACGCCAACCGGTATACCCTGCCTCTGGGATTTCTGATCCCGGATATCATGGAAAATGAGTGGCAGCTTGACATGGTAAATCCCGCTGATGTGCAGAATTCCCTGTGCGGTCTGTTTGACGCGCCGGATGTGCTTATGGAAGTTGGCGGGCTCGGCAGCGGGCCCAGTTTAATCTATACACCGGAGGAGCCGGGAGAGTACTATGCTTACGTCTCCAACAGACAGGTGAAAGAGGTGTCTCTGAAAAAAGGAGAGAAAGAACAGACCTTTGACAATGTAAACAGAGGCTATCTGATTGAAGTGGGACTTGTAGATGAAGGCCAGACGCTGACCTTCCAGAATGAGGAGGGAAGTGAGGATCTGGGAATCCGCCTGTACCGCTACAATGAGGCTGCCCTGGAGCATGTCTACAGAAAGCTGGCCCAGAGTCCCCTTGAACTGACTGTCTGGGAGGACAGCAGACTCAAGGGAAGCGTGGAGACGGAGGCGGGAGGAACGCTGTTTCTGTCTATCCCCTATGACGAGGGATGGAGCATAACTGTGGACGGCGAGAAAAAAACTGCTAAAAAGCTGTTTGACGCGTTTATGGGAATTGAGCTGTCCCCCGGAAGCCATGTGATTGAGATGCATTATATGCCCCAGGGACTTAAAATGGGGGCTGCAATTTCCCTCGGCTCCCTGGCCGTTCTGGCTGCTGCCTTTGGCATTTCCCATGCCAGAAAGCAGCGCGAGAGAAAGCAGATGTACGACAGAAAAAGAAGAGAAAGGGCCAGAAGCCAGAAATCTGGGCAGCGGCAGGAAAAAGAAAGCCAGCTCTCAGCTTTGCAGAGAGAGGGACAGACAAATACAGAGAAACATTCGCAGGAGGGCGCAGAGGCCCAGGAGCAGGGATAAAGGAGAGAATTGCCATGAAATTATGGGGAGGCCGTTTTACGAAGGAAGAAAACCAGCTGGTGCACAACTTTAATGCATCTATTTCCTTTGATCAGAAATTGTACCGTCAGGACATTGAGGGGAGCATCGCCCATGTGACGATGTTAGCCCGGCAGGAAATCATTTCAGAAGAGGACAGAGAAGCGATCACAGAGGGGCTGCAGGGAATTTTGAGGGATCTGGAGAGTGGAACCCTTACGGTTACGCCGGAGTACGAGGATATCCATTCCTTTGTGGAGAGTCAGCTGACTGAACGGATTGGAGAGGCGGGAAAGCGGCTTCACACGGGGCGCAGCAGGAATGATCAGGTGGCCCTTGATATGAAGCTCTACACAAGAGATGAGATTGACGAGCTGGACAGCCTTGTGCGGGGACTTTTAAAGGTGCTTGTAGATATGATGGAGAAAAATCTGGATACTTACATGCCGGGCTTTACCCATCTCCAGAAGGCCCAGCCCATCACCCTGGCTCACCATCTGGGAGCCTATGCGGAGATGTTTTTCCGGGATCTGTCAAGGCTTCATGACATCCGGGAGAGGATGAACTACTGCCCCCTCGGTGCAGGTGCTCTGGCGGGAACCACCTATCCCCTGGATCGGGAATACACTGCCTCCCTGCTGGGCTTTTACGGGGCAACCTTAAACAGCATGGATTCTGTGTCTGACAGAGATTACCTCATCGAACTGTTAAGCGCGCTTTCTGTCATTTCCATGCATCTGAGCCGGTTCTGTGAGGAGATCATTATCTGGAATACAAACGAGTACCGGTTTGTGGAGCTGGACGACTCCTACAGTACGGGAAGCAGCATTATGCCCCAGAAGAAGAATCCCGACATTGCGGAGCTGATCCGCGGAAAAACGGGGCGCGTGTACGGTGCCCTGGTGAGTCTTCTCACAACGATGAAGGGGCTTCCCCTTGCGTACAACAAGGATATGCAGGAGGACAAGGAGCTGACCTTTGACGCCATCGACACGGTAAAGGGAAGTCTGGCTCTGTTTACAGGCATGATTTCTTCCATGTCATTCAGAAAAGATGTGATGGAGCAGAGTGCAAAGAACGGCTTTACCAACGCCACAGACGCTGCGGACTATCTGGTGAACAGAGGCGTTCCCTTCCGGGATGCCCACGGGATTATCGGGCGTCTGGTGCTTTTATGCATTGAGAGAGGATGCTCCCTGGATGAACTGCCTCTGGAGGAATACAGGAAGGTAAGCTCTGTGTTTGAGGAGGATGTCTACAGCGCCATCAGTATGGAAAACTGCGTAAAGAGAAGGGTGACTGCCGGAGCGCCGGGGCAGGATGCCATGAAGAGGGCCATAGCCGTGTACAGACAAAGGCTCGCCCCACAGGAGGACAGCCTGGAAAAAACGAAACAGCAGGCACAGGAGAGAGGCGCCTGCTCTGCAAAGAGGAATGATAAAACAGTTGATGTAATATAAAATAACAGATACAGGGAGGAAACAGACCATGAAAAAACTTGAAGAGTATGTAAGAAGCATTCCGGATTTTCCGGAGCCGGGGATTATTTTCAGGGACATTACCACGATCCTGCAGGATCCCGACGGACTTCATCTGGCTGTGGACGGCCTTTTGAAAACACTGGAGGGTGTGGACTACGACGTGGTAGTGGGACCGGAGTCCAGAGGATTCATCTTCGGAGTGCCGGTGGCCTATGCTGCCCGCAAGGGATTCGTGCCGGTGAGAAAGAAGGGAAAGCTGCCCTGCAAGACCGTTTCCATGGCATATGATCTGGAATACGGCAGCGCGGAGATTGAGATGCATGAGGATTCCATCAGGCCGGGCCAGAAGGTTGTCATCATCGACGATCTGATTGCCACAGGAGGAACCATGGAGGCGATCTGCAAGCTCATCGAGAGCCTTGGAGGAGAGGTTGTGAGGATCTGCTTTGTCATGGAGCTGGCAGGCCTTGAGGGAAGAAAGAAGCTGGAAAAATATCAGGTGGAATCCCTGATTGTGTACGAGGGTAAGTAGGCACAAAATGCCGGAATGCCAAAGAAATGAGGCATTCCGGCATTTTCCGTAAGGAAGACAAATCTTAAAGGAAAAATTTTAAAGAAAAGCAAAGTGCCGGCTCTGCTGTTATGACAGGCAGAAACAGACAGGATACGGCGAAACAGGAAAAGAAAGGAGCAGTGGAACCATGGGAGAGCAGAGGAGAACAGAAAGAAGAATTTTAGTGACGCTGCCGGTGACAGAGGGGCATAAAAGAAGGCTTGCAGAGGCTGCTGCGGGGGCTGAGCTTCTCTATGAGAGGGACATGGAAAAGATCAGGGAGCTGATAGAGACAGTGGACGGTGTGATCGGAAATCTTCCGCCTGAGCTTTTAAAGAGAAACAGGAACCTTGGCTGGGTACAGCTAAGCAGCGCCGGCACAGACGGGTATACGAAAGAGGGGGTGCTCCCGGAAGATACGGTTCTGACAAATGCCACGGGAGCATACGGGCTCGCCATCTCAGAGCACATGGTGGGAATGGTGTTAAGCCTTCTGAAAAAATTCCCCAAATATCTGGAAAACCAGAGGCAGCATCTGTGGAAGGATGAGGGGATGGTGAGGTCTGTCTACGGGAGCCGGGTCCTGATTGTGGGCCTTGGAGACATCGGGATGGAGTTTGCTGTGAGGATGAAAGCGTTCGGAAGCTATATTGTGGGAATCAGGAGAACGATCCACGAAAAGCCTGACTGTGTGGATGAGCTCTATACCATGGACGCGCTGAAGGAGGAGCTCGGAAAGGCCGATATAGTGGCGTCATGCCTTCCTGGTACGGAGGCTACCAGAGGGCTGTTCGGCAGCGCAATGCTTCACTCCATGAAGAGAGGAGCCGTCTTTCTCAATGTGGGGAGGGGAACGGCTGTGGATACAGACGCCCTGGCCGAGGCGCTGAGGGAGGGATACCTCCTGGGAGCAGGCGTGGATGTGACGGAACCTGAGCCGCTGCCGCCTGAGAGCCCTCTCTGGGACTGCGAAAACGTGATTATTACGCCCCATGTGTCAGGAGGATTCCATCTGGAATACACCCTGGACCGGATTGTGGAGATAAGCTGCAGAAATCTCAGAGCGTATCTGGGAGAGGGGGAGTATGTAAGCCCGGTGGACAGGAGCACAGGCTATAAGAGAGCCGATGCGGGAATAAAATGGGCGCCGTTTCAGGGAATTTCACACCAGAGTGAATAAATGAGATGAAATGGGGCAGGATCTGAAAAACAGCTGTTTGACCTTTGGCGGAAGCCGTACGCCGGAAGGGCAGAAACGTGTTTAAAATCGGGTTCAGATCCGGGAGAACAGAAAATAATTGCATTTTCCGACAAAAAAATTTATAATAGTGATAATTCTCTAACGGAGTCGGCGGCCGGTTCAGGTGCCGGCCGCCGTGAAAACCGCCCTGGATGCCTGGACGCGGCTCTGCGCCGGGTGACAGAAGGCTGGATTTTACGACACAAACGACAGAGGGAAAACGGGGCAGACGCCTGAAGCTGGGAGGCAGAGTATGGAAAAGATGGATCAGATGAAAAAACTGGATAGGGAGCTGGAGCAGCCGGCAGACTTTACGAGCCCGGAGGAGCTGTATCAGGATCTGATTGCGAGCATCCAGAGGTATCATCCGTCCGATGATATTTCGATGGTGGAGAAGGCATACAGACTGGCCTTTGAAGCCCACAAGGATCAGAAGAGAAAATCGGGTGAACCATACATCATCCATCCCCTCTGCGTGGCTATTATCCTGGCTGACCTGGAGCTTGACAAGGAAACGATCGTGGCCGGAATCCTTCACGATGTGGTAGAGGATACGGTGATGACCACCGACGGATTGGCCAGGGAGTTCGGCGCCGAGGTAGCTCTTCTGGTGGACGGCGTCACAAAGCTGACCAATATTTCCTGGGACAAGGACAAGGTGGAGATGCAGGCGGAGAACCTGAGAAAGATGTTCCTGGCCATGGCCAAGGACATCCGCGTAATCCTTGTAAAGCTGGCCGACCGCCTTCACAATATGCGCACCCTTCAGTATATGAAGCCTGAAAAGCAGAGGGAAAAGGCCAGGGAAACCATGGATATTTACGCCCCCATCGCTGACAGGCTGGGAATTTCCAGGATCAAGACAGAGCTTGACGATCTGGCTCTCAAGTATCTGGAGCCGGAGGTCTACTATGAGCTGTCAGAAAAGATCTCCCTCAGGAAGGATGCCAGGGAGGCATTTGTGAAGGGGATTGTCGATGAGGTGAAGAGCCATATGGACGATGCCGGAATCGAGTGCAAGGTAGATGGGCGCGTGAAGCATTTCTTCAGCATCTACAAAAAGATGGTGAAGCAGAATAAAACCCTGGATCAGATCTACGATCTCTTCGCCGTGCGGATTATTGTGGATACGGTGAAGGACTGCTACGCGGCTCTGGGCGTCATCCACGAGCTGTATAAGCCGATACCGGGCCGGTTTAAGGACTATATCGCCATGCCGAAGATCAACAATTATCAGTCCTTACATACGACTCTGATCGGAAGCAGCGGCCAGCCCTTTGAGATTCAGATCCGCACCTATGAGATGCACCGTGTGGCTGAGTACGGTATTGCAGCCCACTGGAAGTATAAGGAGAGCGGAAGCACGAAGGCGGCCATGGACAGCGCGGAGGAGAAGCTGTCGTGGCTGCGCCAGATTCTGGAGTGGCAGAAGGATATGTCGGACAACAAGGAATTTCTGGATTCCCTGAAAAGCGATCTGGATCTGTTTTCTGACAGCGTATTCTGCTTTACCCCGTCCGGCGACGTGAAGAACCTTCCCAGCGGTTCCACCCCCATTGACTTCGCCTACTCCATCCACAGCGCGGTGGGAAACAAGATGGTGGGTGCCAAGGTCAACGGAATGTTAGTCAATATTGACTACGAGATCAAGAACGGAGACAGAATTGAGATTCTGACCTCCCAGAACAGCAAGGGACCCAGCCGCGACTGGCTCAAGATTGTCAAGAGCACGCAGGCCAAGAATAAGATTAACCAGTGGTTCAAGGCAGAGCTCAAGGAGGACAATATTATCCGGGGCCGCGACATGATCGACAAGTACTGCCGGAACAAGGGAATCAATTATTCTGAGATTAACAAGCCCGAGTTTATGGAAAAGGTCATGAAGCGGTATGCCTTCAAGGACTGGGATTCCGTCCTCGCCTCCATCGGCCACGGCGGCCTCAAGGAGGGCCAGGTAATCAACAAGATGCTCGAGGCCAGGACGAAAAAGCTGGAAAAGGAGAAAACAGACGCCACCATCCTCGATTCCATCGGGGACGGAAATAAGGTTCCCGTCATCGCTCCGGGCAAGTCCAAGAGCGGCATTGTGGTCAAGGGGATCGACGATCTGGCCGTGCGGTTTTCCAAGTGCTGCAGCCCGGTGCCGGGAGACGAGATTGTGGGCTTTGTGACGAGAGGCCGCGGCATTTCCATTCACAGGACAGACTGCATCAATGTGATCAACCTGCCGGAGGACGAGAAGGCAAGGCTTATCGAGGCAGAGTGGCAGCAGCCGGTTGGAAACGAGACAGGAAAAGAGCGGTACACCACAGAGATCAAGATTTTTGCAAACAACAGGATTGGCATGTTTGTGGATCTGTCCAAGGTGTTTACGGAACGGCAGATTGATATCAAATCCATGAATGTGAGAACCAGCAAGCAGGGGAAGGCCACGATTATGATGACCTTCGACATTCACGGAATAGAGGAACTGAATAAACTGGCCGACAAGCTGAGACAGATTGAAGGCGTAATAGACATTGAGAGAACTGCCGGATAAGCAGTTTTCTCTTTGTGTTTGTATAAAGAGTATGCCGTGCCCTCTGACCGGGAGCAGGGTTCAGAAGCGGCTTCCAGGGCCTGAGAGGCGGCAGAAGAAAATGGAGAGAGGGAAAAGGAGAGAACAGACAGATGCAGATTAAGAAGCTGACAGTCGGTTATGTGCAGACAAACTGCTATATTGTATCAAATGAGGAGACAAGGGAGGCTGTTGTCATTGATCCGGGAGATCAGGGGGAGCTGATTGCGGAGGCCTTAAAGCGTGATTCACTTCAGACAAGGGCCATTCTCCTGACACATGGCCATTCCGATCACATCGGAGGTCTGGAGGCAGTGAAAAAGGCTACCGGGGCGAAGGTGTATGCCCTGGATCAGGAGAGGGAGCTTCTGGCAGACGAGAACCTGAATCTGTCAAAGAGCCTTCTGGGAACCATCATCCGCGAAGAGGCAGATGTGTGGCTGAGAGACGGGGAGAAATTTTCCATGATCGGATATGAGTTTCAGGTGATTGGCACACCGGGCCATACCACAGGCTCCTGCTGCTACTATGTGGAGAGTGAAAAGGCTCTGTTTGCAGGCGATACTCTGTTTGAGGGCTCCTACGGGCGTGTGGATCTGCCGGGAGGCAGTTCCGTGCAGCTTCTCCACTCTGTGCTCGATAAGCTGTTTGAGCTTCCCGATGATGTGAATGTATATCCGGGACATCTGGGCTATACAACCATCGGGGATGAGAAAAAATATAATCCTCTGGCGCCCTACAAGGGAAAGCTGCTGGAATAGAGAAGGCGGCCTTCGGGCGGATGTGATATACAGGCAGAGGAATATTGGATGGTAGAAAAAATGATTGGAATACTGCTTAGCGATAATTCATTTGAACAGGATATAAGAGAGCTTCTGATGGCCTTCTGTCCGGGGAATAAGTTTACCCACGAGGAAGAGGAGGCCGTCTCAGAGGCAAAGCTGATTGTCCGAGGAGAGCGGGCGGGAGATGAATTCTGTCTCTGTGTGGAAACACGGGCAGACGAAAATGGGCAGTCCTTCGCGCCGCCGGCCGGAACAAAAGGGGACGGGGAGGACTGCATGGTACAGGAGGCAGCGGCTCCTTCCTGGAAGGCTGCCGGGAAAGGCAGCGTGCAGATACTTGACGGGGACCGCCTGGAGACGAAGAACCGGATCAAGAGGGAGCTCTACCGGCTGATGAGCGGGCTCACAGGAAGAACCCTTCCCTGGGGAACCCTTACAGGCATCCGCCCCACCAAGATTGCCCTCACAAGGCTTTACGAGGGGATGTCAGAGGAGGAGATCCGGGACTATATGCGGGAGACCTACCTGACCAGCAGGGAAAAAATCCAGCTGAGCCTGGACGTGGCCAGACGGGAGAAGGAGCTTCTTTCCGCTGTGGACTATGAAAACGGGTACAGCCTCTATATCGGCATCCCGTTTTGCCCCACCACCTGCCTTTACTGCTCCTTCACCTCATTTCCCATAGGAAAGTGGCAGGGCAGGACAGGGCTCTATCTGAACGCCCTGTTCCGGGAGATGGACTATGTGGCGGAGAAGATGAAGGGACGTCCCCTGGACACCGTCTACTTCGGAGGAGGGACGCCTACCTCCCTGAGCCCGGAGGATCTGGATGCCATTTTAGATAAGGTGGAGAGAACCTTCCCCATGGATCAGGTGAAGGAGTTTACGGTGGAGGCAGGAAGGCCGGACAGCATCACAGAGGAGAAGCTTCAGGTTCTGAGAAACCACGGGATCACCCGCATTTCCATCAATCCCCAGACCATGAAGCAGGAAACCCTGAATCTGATTGGGCGCCGCCATACGGTAGAGCAGGTGAAGGAAACCTTCCGCCTTGCCAGAAGGATGGGCTTTGACAACATCAACATGGATCTGATCGTGGGGCTTCCTGAGGAGGACGAGGAGGATGTGCGAAATACCATGGAGCAGATCAAGGAGCTTCGTCCGGACAGCCTGACAGTCCACTCCCTGGCTATCAAGAGGGCAGCGCGGCTCAACATGTTCAGAGAGCGGTACGGGAACCTGAAAATAACGGGGACCCAGGAGATGATCGACATGACGGCCCGCTATGCGAGGGAGATGGGAATGGAGCCCTACTACCTCTACCGCCAGAAGAACATGGCGGGGAATTTTGAGAATGTGGGCTACAGCGTTCCAGGCAAGGCCTGTATCTACAATATTCTTATCATGGAGGAGAAGCAGACCATTATGGCCTGCGGCGCCGGAACCACCACAAAGGTGGTATTTCCAAGAGAAAACCGCCTTGAGAGGGCGGAAAATGTGAAGGAAGTGGAGCAGTATATCGAGCGGGTGGACGAGATGCTTGAGAGGAAGGAAAAGCTGATCCGCCAGCTGGAGGGATGAGGGATTTGATAAAAAGACTTGCAATCCCTGAAATGTCTGCTACTATGTAACATAGACGGCCCTTTAGCCGGCCTGCCGCTGAAGAGACGGCCCTGTGGCGGACCGCTTTTTCGCGGCGCAGAAGAAAACCGCCCCCGCCGGGGCGTGCAGAATAGAAAACAGGAGTGAATACCATGGCTTTAAAGAAAAAACCAGTAACCGGAATGAAGGATATTTTACCGGCAGAAATGGAAATCCGCGACTACGTGCTCGCAAAGATCAAGGAAACCTACAGAAGCTTCGGCTTTTCAGCTATAGAAACTCCGTGCGTGGAGCACATTGAAAACCTGACCAGCAAGCAGGGAGGGGACAATGAGAAGCTTATTTTCAAAATTTTAAAGAGGGGCGAGAAGCTCAACCTGGAGACAGCCAGGGAGGAGAGCGACGTTGTGGACGGAGGTCTGCGCTATGACCTGACCCTTCCTCTGTCCCGTTACTATGCAAATAACTCCGCAAACCTGCCCAGTCCCTTCAAGGCTCTTCAGGTGGGAAGCGTCTGGCGTGCTGACCGCCCACAGAAGGGACGCTTCAGACAGTTTGTGCAGTGCGACATTGATATCTTAGGAGATCCCACCTCCCTGGCAGAGATTGAGCTTATCACAGCCACAACCACCGCCCTGTCCCGTATCTGCCCCGATAATTCTTTTACCGTGCGGATCAATGACAGAGAGCTTCTGAAGGCCATGGCATCCTACTGCGGCTTCCCGGAGGATGACTGCGACAAGGTGTTTATCACCCTGGACAAGATGGATAAGATCGGCCTTGACGGGGTTGCCGCTGAGCTGATGGAGATGGGCTATGCAAAAGAGAGCGTAGACCGCTACAGAGAGCTCCTGGCATCTGTAAAAAATGATGCGGCAGGCGTGCGCGCCCTCGGAGAAACCCTGAAGGGGGTACTGAAGGAGGGAACCGCTGAGGGGCTGGCAAATATTATGGAGACAGTTTCATCCACAGCTGAGGCAGAGTTTGGCATTGAATTTGATCCGACTCTGGTGAGGGGAATGGGATACTATACAGGAACTATCTTCGAGGTGTCCATGGAGGGCTTCGGCGGCTCTGTAGCCGGCGGCGGCCGCTATGACAAGATGATCGGAAAGTTTACAGGCATGGATACTCCGGCCTGCGGATTCTCCATCGGCTTTGAGAGAATTGTCACCATCCTTCTCGACAATGGCTTTAAGGTTCCGGCTGCGTCAGGAAAGAAGGCATACCTCTTTGAGAAAAACATCGGAAGCGAGAAGCTTTCCCAGGTGTTAAAGGAGGCATCCGAGGAGAGAAAGGCAGGCGTTCAGGTGCTGGTAGCCCAGATGAACAAAAACAAGAAGTTCCAGAAGGAGCAGCTCCAGAAGGACGGCTACACAGAGTTTAAGGAGTTTTACAGAGAAGCCTTAAAGTAAGAGGCAGACCAGGCATCCAATGAAATGAAACTTTAAAAAAGCAAAAACAGCATTCTGGTTAAGCAGAAGTTCAGGTATGCGGAAGGCCTGTGCCGGAGGGATGTGCCGGAAAGGCTTCTGCAGATGAATATAGATACACAAAGTTCAGGAGGAAACATATCATGGCAGAATCAATGCTGGGACTGAAGCGTTCCCACAGATGTACAGAGCTGTCCACAGAAAATATCGGTGAGAACGTCACCGTAATGGGATGGGTCCAGAAAAGCAGAAACAAGGGCGGAATTATCTTCGTAGATTTAAGAGACCGCTCCGGGCTGCTTCAGATTATTTTCGAGGAGGCAGACTGCGGCTCTGAGAGCTTTGCCAAGGCAGAAAAGCTCAGAAGTGAATTTGTAATCGCAGTTACTGGAAAGGTGGAGGCCCGTTCCGGCGCTGTCAATGAGAATTTAAAGACAGGAGCCATCGAGATCCGCGCAAATGCCCTGCGGATCCTCTCCGAGTCTGAGACACCGCCATTCCCTATTGAGGAGAATTCCAAGACCAAGGAGGAGCTGAGATTAAAATACCGCTATCTGGATTTGAGAAGGCCGGATCTTCAGAAGAATCTGATGACAAGAAGCCGCGTCACAACGCTGACAAGAGCATTTCTGGCAGAGGAGGGCTTTCTGGAGATTGAAACTCCGACCCTTATCAAGAGCACACCTGAGGGAGCCAGAGACTACCTGGTTCCAAGCCGTGTGCATCCCGGCAGCTTCTATGCGCTGCCCCAGTCACCCCAGCTGTTCAAGCAGCTTCTGATGTGCTCCGGCTATGACCGTTACTTCCAGATCGCAAGGTGCTACAGGGATGAGGACCTGCGCGCCGACAGACAGCCGGAGTTTACACAGATCGATATGGAGCTGTCCTTTGTGGATGTGGACGATGTGCTGGATGTCAATGAGAGACTGCTTAAGAAGCTGTTCAAGGAAATCTGCGGCTTTGACTTACAGCTCCCGATTCAGAGAATGACCTGGCGCGAGGCCATGGACCGCTTTGGCTCCGACAAGCCGGATCTCCGCTTCGGAATGGAGCTTAAAAATGTGTCGGAAACAGTGAAGGACTGCCAGTTCGTGGTATTTAAGAGCGCCCTGGAAAACGGCGGCTCCGTGCGGGGTATCAACGCAGAGGGCCAGGCAGGAATGCCGAGGAAGAAGATTGACGCCCTGGTTGAGTTTGCCAAAGGCTTTGGCGCCAAGGGACTGGCTTATCTGGCTGTCCTTGAGGACGGCTCCTATAAGTCCTCCTTTGCAAAATTCATGACAGAGGAGGAGCTGGCAGCCCTGGTGAAGGCTATGGACGGAAAGCCCGGCGATCTGCTTTTATTTGCCGCAGATAAGGACAAGGTTGTGTTCGACGTACTCGGAAACCTGCGTCTGGAGCTGGCAAGACAGCTTGACCTGTTAAAGAAGGATGACTTTAAGTTCCTGTGGGTGACAGAGTTCCCGCTTCTCGAGTACTCGGAGGAGCAGGGCCGCTTCGTGGCCATGCATCATCCGTTCACGATGCCTATGGAGGAGGATCTGGCTCTGATCGACACCGATCCGGGAGCTGTCCGCGCAAAGGCCTACGACATCGTGTTAAACGGTACGGAGATGGGCGGCGGTTCCGTCCGTATCCACCAGAGCGACATTCAGTCCAAGATGTTCGAGGTGCTGGGCTTCACAAAGGAACAGGCAAACGAGCAGTTCGGCTTCCTGTTAGAGGCCTTTAAGTACGGAGTTCCGCCTCACGCCGGCCTTGCCTACGGCCTTGACCGTATGGTCATGCTCATGGTTGGTGCAGACAGCATCCGCGACGTGATCGCCTTCCCGAAGGTGAAGGATGCATCCTGTCTGATGACAGAGGCTCCGTCTCCGGTTGACGAAAAGCAGCTGAAAGAGCTCGGAATTGAGGTTTCCCAGGAAGAAGAGCAGAAAGCAGAAGAATAGGGAAATACAAGGGAAAAGAAAACAGCTCAGAAAATAAAAGAAAAGAAGATAAAAGAACAGAAGGAGGGGGCACAGGAAACTGGCCTCCTCCTTCTGTGTATGGGCAGGATTCTGAAAATTTTCCACAGCAGCTCCCTTGCATGGAGATTCCTCGCCTGCCTGGCAGAAGAAAATACAGTGTTTGCGTAAAATGTTAAAAATATTCTGTATAATAAAACAAATATAAAAAATTATATTAAATAATTTTAAATTCTAACCATTTAATTCTAAAATAAGGTTGAAATATCATCCAAAAAGTGATAATATAAACGTAACTTCCGAGAGTGTTCACTCTCGATTAGTTCCGGCCAGATCTGGCCTAAAATTCAGAGTATCGAAACAGATGTTTTCCAACAGAGACATGGAAGAGCGTAAAAAAATTCCGGCAAAATTCTGCCGGGAGGGAGTGCAGTCAGCTTTGAATCTGCCTGCAGGCGCTGAGAAGCTGTGCTGGAAAACGGAAAATGGAGCAGAGAAGAGAGAGGAGGAAGAGAAGGCGGACATGAAATGTTTAAAGCTGCTCTCTGCTTTGGGAGCAGCGGTGAAAAATGAAACAGGAGACGTGAGAGAAAAAGCGGCCAGGGCAGTAGGGTGCATTGGGCTGACAGTGGTTCTGGGATTCATATGGAGCCCTCCATCAGCCGCAGAGGCGTCCCAGGCCCCCAGGGAGACGGCTTTGCTGACAGCAGACCTGAAGACAGGTGAAATCAGTACAGCCAGTCCGCAGAATGCGCTTTTTCAGGAGGAACGGAACATGGGGCCGATGGAGGAAGGTGATGAGTTTTCGGAGTTTCTGAAAAAGGCGAGGCAGTGCGAAAGTCTTATTACAGGAGAGAAGGCAGAGTCTGTGCCGGACACCCGGTTTATCGTTTCCGGACAGGAGGAGAATGACAGCCGGGTTATCAGCATTGCAGCCCAGATCGAGGAGGGGAAGGAGGCTGCCTTCTATGTATTCGGGAGAAATTTTTCGCCGAATGGAACAGCCCTGGCAGAATGGTTTGGAGAGGGCACGGTGTACTCGAACTGTGAGGAAGCAGAGCTGAGGACAGGCAAAGATGTGTGGCATATTGCCAGAATGAGCGTCTTGCGCGGGACGGACCGGGAAGATTCGGGAGGGGATAACTGGGAGCTGAGATGGAAAACAGAGGCGTCCTGTCTGTCCAGGGGAACTGCGCTGTACGTGGGACGGAGGACAGGGCAGGAGAGAAAAATTTATACCGCTCCTCTGGGCCACAGAGATGAAAATGGAGATTCTGTCTGCGACCGATGCAGGACAAGAGCCTTTTATCAGGAAGCAGGCTCAAAAATCAGGGTCAGCCTGGGAGGAAGGGAGCTGACCTTTACCTGTATTGATGAGGATTACAGGGAATATGTTCCGGAACTTAGAGATGGAGGAATGCTCTATCTGTCAGACCAGGCACTGGAGGCTGAATGGTTTGGAGGATATGGGGAAACGGAGTACAGAGACAGCCAGGTACGGAAGTATTTCAAGGACGGGATTCAGAATGGCATTTCCCTTCAGGGAAGTCTTGTGGGGATTGAGATACCGGAAAATGGAGAGACGGATTACGCTATGAGTCTGTCCAGAGAGGAATACCTGAAATACCGGGAGCGTATTTCAGGAGAAGCCTTTTTGCTGCGTGACAGCGGGGAGGGAAAAGTGTGGGGAGCTGGATTGGACGGTTCTCTAAAGCATGTGGATCCCGATGGCAGTGATTATGGAATACGGCCCGCGATTGTGCTCAAAAAGCCGGATGCGGGGAGAACGGAAAGAATTCACTGGGAGACAGGAGACCTGCAGGAGTGTGAACTGCAGGGCGGGAAATATCTGTTCAGCTGCGTTGACCGAAATTATACAGGAGGACAGACGGGTGAGGCCGGAGCCCTGTTCTTATGCACAGCTGTAATTCCTGCCAATTATGGCTCAGATTACGTTCTGGAGGAACAGGCAGACGGAAGCCACGCATATGTATTCCAGCCGGGGCCGCTTGTAAATTTTGGGGACAGCAGTGATTACAAATATTCCAGAGTAAGAAAGTGGCTGGATGAGGCCGGACAGGAGCTCTATCTGGCAAAGACGGTTCAGGTGGGAAACGACACGGCGTATATGGGAGAAACACCGGAGGGCGAATTTGGAGATTTCCGGTCAAACAGTATTGCGCCCTATTCCATTGGAGATCAGAAGCTCTCGGGGAAGCTCTTCCTGCTCTCTGTAGACGAGGCGCTGAAATACAGGGATTTTCTGTGGAAATTTCAGGGAGAGAGCAGGGACAATCCGGAAAGTCAGATCTCGGCCTTTTCTAAGGGATACTGGCTCAGAAGCCCTATGGGGGATGGAAAAAATCCTGACACGGGCTTCGTCTATGGGGTGGATTTGGAACGGGGGAATATTCACCCTCAGAGGGTGAAGCCGGAGGGAGGAACCGGAGACGAGGAGCTGGATGTGACGGCGGCGTTCGGGGTGAGGCCTGCATTTGTCATGCCGCAGGATTAAAGGAAAGAAAGGGACAAAAGAGCAGGCAGCAGGAAGGACACAGAACAGGGAGAAGAGGAGGAATGAGAGATTGAGAAAACGATGGTTTGCAAAGAGAGGACTTGCCTGGATGCTTACGGCTGCCATGGCAGCAGGAATGGCAGTACCGGCACAGGCAGATGAAAACAGGAAAGAGGCTTCTGCGCTTATGCTGAACAGGGAGGGGGCTGGAGGAGAAGAAGTATTTTTGACAGCTTCGCCTTCTGATGCAGCAGATGAACAGACGAAGCAGAAACTGCTGCCTGAGAGGGAGGAGGCGGAAACTGGCAAAAACCAGGAAGAACGTGAGGATGCGTCGCCATCAGATGCGGAAAAAGATACAGAGAAAGAAGAAAAAACAGGGGAAGAGGGTGAGGAAGAGAGTGATCTGAAAGAGGAGGAAACTGACGGGCCAGAAACTATGCCCGAGATCGGAAGCCTGGACTTTGATAAATGGTTTGAGGAAAACTGTGAGGAAGAGGCACTCTGGCAGCAGATACTGGATATTCTAAAGAACAGTAAAGGGGAGGAGCAGGAGAGACAAAGAGACCAGCTTCTCCTATGGATCTCTGAGCATGAAGAGATATTTCTTAAGGCCTGCAGCGAATTTTTCGGACAGGAATTTTCTACTTCTCTGCTCAGCCTTGCCACAGGGGATCTCTGGGACGAGTGGATAGGGGCTGACATGGACTGGGAAGGCCTGGGGACAAAAGAAAATCCATTTATGATAAGGGATCTTTCCGGGCTTATGGGGCTGTCCGAGGCAGTGGCCCGGGGAAACAGTTTTTCCGGCGTTTATTTTGAACTGCAGGAGGATATTCATATCGAAAATTTAGAGCTGAACGGAGGAAGCTGGAATCCCATCGGATGGTTCAGGAGCCGTACAGAGCTGGGAGGAAAGCCGGGAACTGCCTTTATGGGAAACTTTGACGGGGCGGGACATACGATAACCGGGCTGAAATTTGCAAAGCCTGGTCAGGAATATTCCTATCTTGGGCTGTTCGGACGGATAGAGGACGCCCAGATCCGCAATCTGAATCTGGAAGCCGAGGAGATCTCCGGAGGCGATAATGTAGCAGTGCTTACAGGCTGCGCTGAGGGTCAGTCGGTGATCTGCAATGTTTCCGTGTCGGGCTCCGTCTATTCCGGCGGGGACGCCGGAGGAATAGCAGGTGAAGTAACGGGCAAAACGAAAAGGGCAGTGCTTGAAAACTGCAGAGCGGACAATGTGATCATCAATTCTGAAGGGAGGAACAGCTTTGTCGGAGGAATTGCCGGCAATGTCCAGAAGGCAGTGATAGCGGATTCAGAGGCCGTCACCCTTGACGGAGACAGCAGCCGGATTCAGGGAAAGGGATATGTGGGAGGAATCGTCGGAAGGCAGAACGATACGGATATATACAATGTCTGTGCAGCGGGAACCATAGGCGGAAGCGGGTCCAGGGCAGCAGGAGGCATGACAGGACTCTATGAATCAGGAAATCTGATCGGCGCCAGATTCGAGGGCGACATAGGGAGAACGGGAAAAGGTGCTGCCTCCCATGAGGGAACCTTTATCGGAACCAGGGATCCAAAAAACGGTTTCCGGTATGGCACGGGACGCCAGGACAATGTGGCATTTCTCTTTGCCGGAACTCCGGCTCAGGCAAAGCATGTGATTGGCTCCTCCATTGCAGATGACAATTCCTGGACAATGGATGCCCATATCGGATACTTTACAGACTATCAGAGGAGGTACTGTCTGGTAGCCGGAACCAGGGAGGAGGACGGAAAGGATCGCTTCTTTTACGAGGAGCTGGAGGATGCGGTTCAGCATATTATCACACAGAAGCTGGGGGAGAGCCTGGATGAATTCTGGAAGGACAGAGCCTTTAACCTGGATCACTATGCACCGGGAAACAGCGGAGAGCCGGTGAGAGGCTATCTCGTCTCCATTCCCAGAATAGATGCCCGAAATGCCAATGGAACGTATGACAGTGATGTGGCAGTTATGACGGCCATCTCCTCCACGAACAACAGCTATTACAGGCAGATAGACAAGGAGCATCCGTCCGCCGTGGCGCCCGGATGTACGGTGACCGTTGCCACAGCAGCCAAAAACCAGGCCGGGAACAGGTACCAGATGGTATACGATGAGAATGAGCCGGGAAAAGTTAAGCCCCCTACCTACACAGACGAAAACGGGAAGAGACAGCCTATGACCTACATAAACGGCGGCTCCTACTCCTTTGAGATGCCAGAAGCCAATACGGAGCTGAATGCAGAGTACGTTAAGGTGACGACACAGCTGGCCATGACGCCGAAGGAGACAGAGATCTCCATCAGACAGATCCGTTCCGGCGACAGGAAGAATCCGGATATTACGACAGAGGTAAGAAACCAGGAGGGCACGCTGATAGCAAAATACATAAACGGCAGTGATATTTCTCAGGTGCAGGTACTTCCGGTGTCAGTCCATGCAGAGCACAATGGACAGGGCTCTTCGGCTGATCGGACGGTGCTGTGGTCGATTGACAACACGGATCTGGTTAAGTTTGCTGACGGGTGGGAAGGCGGATACACCGAAGAGGACGCCAGAGTGCTTCCGAATATGGACTCTGACTTTATTGAAACCATTCTGGCCAGAGAGACGAAGGCCCAGGCAGACAGCGGCTACCGGGAGCCGATCAGAAATACCATATACACAGACTCAGCCGTTGTGACGGCGTCCACAAACCCGGCAACGAGCGCTGACAACCAGGCAGTGACGGGAACCTGCCGGATAAAGGTTTCTTTCCAGATTTCCGATCAGACTACACTTCGGGTGGAAGGGCTGACGCTGAACCAGACCAGCCTGACCCTCGATATAACCAGAAGGCTGACGGGAGATCGAAAAAATCCCACGGAAACCTATGTGGCTGATTCGCCGTATGTTCTGGATGCTAGTCTGAACCCACCGCAGCCGTTTTACCAAAATGTGACATGGAAGACCAGAGAAGGAGAAAAAATACTTTCTCTTACCCCTCAGGGGCAGAATGGGCAGAGCTGTGAGGTGACGGCAGTTTTCGATTCAGAGGGAAAGAACCACCCGGCCTGGATTCAGAACATTGTCAATGAGGACAATGGAAGGAAGGCTGCAGACGGAGGATATCTGAAGCTGTCTGGAAGCGGAGCCGTGACAGAAACGGTCACGGCAATCTCAGAGGATCAGACTCATGGGGTGGTAACTGCGGACTGTCAGGTGACAGTCCGGTTCAAAACAGATGATCAGACAGTAATTCACCCGGAGGGAATCAGTCTCGACCGGACACAGCTGGATTATCCCCTCTCCTATGCGTTTGAAGGGGATATCCGTTCCGGAATACGCGAAAAGTCGGGATTCGGGGTAAGAGATACGCTGAGAGCTTCTGTACTTCCTGAGCTTGCGGCAGGCGGGGAGCATGAGCCGTATAACAAAACCGTCCTGTGGACTTCCAACGATCCGGAAGCGGTATCTGTGAAAGACGGAACACTGACTGTCAATGAGGATGCCGGTTGGATCAAGGAAGCGCTGGAGAAGGCTCCATACCGGGCAGAAAAAACAGTGACAGTCACGGCAGAGACAGAGGACGGAAAAAAGGCTGCAGTCTGTCAGGTAGCGCTCCATTTTCAGGCAGAGGCCGTAGAAGCAGATCGGGAGAAGGAAGATTTTGAGATTATTCTGACCAGGAAAGGACGCCGGTCCAATCCTGTGCTGACCTGGAGCGGGACGGAGGGAAAACAGGTTGCAGCCGCAGTCTACACGGCACAGGGACAGAAAAAGCCCGTATGGACCAGCAGTGATCCTTCAATTCTGACTGTGACAGAGGGAGGGATGGCAGTTCCTGCCGCTGTAAATGAAGATGGTTCAGTGAGTGCAGAATGGATCAGGGAAGCTCTGAAAAAATACCCGCCGGCAGCGGAGACAAGCGCGGAGATTATCGCCTCAAGCCCGGATGGGACAATGGCCGATCGGATCGGCGTAAAGCTGACATTCCGCGTAGACGATCAGACGTATTCCTCAGGCAGTTCGTCATCTGGAGGCAGTTCCTCCTCCGGCAAAGGAGGCTCATCGTCCGGAGGCGGTTCATCATCCGGACCCTCTGGTTCGGGAGATATTTCGGGTCTTCCGGCAGACTCTGCATCCGGGCCGGCTGCGGCGGCGGAAGGTATTTCGGGAAGCTGGGAGTATACGGAAGACGGATACTGGACATTTGCATCAGGAAACCGCAGCTTCAGAAACGAGTGGGCCTATATCTATAATCCCTATGCGGCTCCGGGGCAGAGCACAGTGGATTGGTTTCGGTTTGATGAGGCAGGACATATGATGACGGGCTGGTTTAAAGATACAGATGGGGGCGTCTACTACCTCTGGCCCTATTCAGATGGAAGCAGAGGCCGCATGGTGACCGGCTGGCAGTGGATCGATCGGGATGGAGACAGAAGAGAGGAATGTTATTTCTTCCATACCGAGTCCGATGGCACGAAAGGGCGGATGGCAGAAGGGACAGTGACACCGGATGGATACGAGGTAAATCAGGACGGCGCATGGACAGCAGGCGGGATCATTCAGACAAGAGAAAAGAAGGCGGAGCCGGCAGGTGAAGAAAGGGAAAGATAGGGACAAGATAAGATAAAACAAGAAAAAATAAGAAAAAGATAAGAAGGTGGAGAAGGAAAAGGGGGAAGGATTTCAGATGGGAAAGAGATAGAGGAGGAGCCAGGAGAAACTTGAAAACGGAACAGACAGAGCCAGAACAGCACAGGCGGCAAAAGAGAGAAGGGAGAGCGGATACGTGAGCTGGACCGTCAGCCGGCGTAATGAAGAGAGCGCCGGCTGCGGTTTTCTGGTACAAAGAAGGAGGGGTGTAGTGGGAACGTTTCATTTGGATTTTTTCAGAGGAAAAAATAAAAAAACAATATCACTGCTTTTGTCGGCTGTACTGGCGCTTATGGTTTTCTTGCCATATTTGCCGCCTTTGCAGCTGGAAGCAGCAGAAAATGATAATCTGGTAACTCTGACGACCGCCCATGGCGATTTCGGAGGGGATCATAGGCTCTACTGCATCGATAAGGGCGGGCTTGCGATCTGGGGCATAGCAGATGACGGAGATCAATACCAAAAGCATTCTGTGAGCAGCATGAGAATTCCACTGTCAGAGAAAGAGCAGGAGTATATATTCTGGGGAATTCTGACGCTTCAGGCATCGCTGGGGATTCCTGAAGCCGCTTCTGCCGTTAAAAATATAAATGCAGAGGCCTTGAAACAGGGGAAAGAGAGGATCAGCAATTTAATTACGGAAGAGGATTTAAAAGCCCTCATCTATCGTTCTGACGTCCGGGCAAAGTACCCCTGGCTGGATACTGCGGCGGCAAATACAGAGGACTATCTGAAAATGGCAGGCCTGATTGGAGGCGGAAGCGGAACAACCCAGAGCGGAAAAAAGATTCCCGATGTGATTGCAGGCAGCACTTCCGAGTCATCTGCTTACCAGATCAGCCGTTCTGATTTTACCATCCATTTCGATGAGAGCGGGGCAGATGCAGATTTTATTGCGTCAGTTCCCATTCAGTTTTCCAGTGACAGTGGCGCAACCTTTACAGATGTACCTCCGGATGGATGGACCTACAGTAAGACAGATACAGGCATTACCTTTTATAATCCAAATCCCAGGCCGCCAAAGGTGCTGATCAAGTTTGCAGTAAGCGGAACAGATTATGCCGCAACTGGTGGGGGATATGCATCAGAGAGGGAGTTATTCGAACACTGCCTCCAGCTCTGGGAGTGTGTCAGATGTTCTGGAACCCATACAGGCGGCACGCCGGCAGTCAGCCCGACGGAGATCCACCAGCGCATGGTCTGGCTGGATTTGGATATGCCTCAAACGGAGTTTTACGCGGTTTTGGGAAGTGATCCGGTTCCCTCCCAGGGAGGGGCAGATCTGACATTTAACGTGTTCCGTCACGCCGAGGATTTTACATCCACCTATAATGTCCAGATGTATAAATACGATCATGAAACCGGGAAGCCTTTGGAGGGAGCCCGCTTTGTTCTGTATGAACGCTTTGACGATCTGGGCAAGATTGACAGGGAAAAGGATGGTCCGGTGCATATCTATGAGGGAGGGGAGCCATATGCCAGCTTCCACATGGATGATCCGGTGATCTGGGATGGATTCCGGCAGATTGGAACCATTGTAACCGGGGAGGACGGTTATGCGGCAAAGACAGTCACCCACGGCTATCACTATGACAAGACCTTCTGCGACGGACACCCGGCTCCTTCATTTGCGGCGGTGCCGGAGCCGGAGGAAGATGAGGAATCAGGGGAAACACTTAATTCAGAGGCCATTGCTGCAGCGAAGGCCGCCAACCAGGCTGCGGCGAAAAAGTGGCTTGACACCGTGGCCGACTGTGAGGAAAAGGCAGGAGGCGATTTCGAGGGAGTTCATTTCCACTGGCTTACAGAGGAAGTCAGCCGGGAGGAAATCGAGAATATTGCAGGTTCCGGAGGAGAGGAGGGAACCACACCGGACGGCGGCTCTTCAGAGGAGCCGTCTGCGGATACGGCCTATGAGAAATCCGGCTGCTATCAGGACATGCTGGATACCTATGAGAAGTTTATTTCTCTGAAATACAGCTATGCACTGACTGAGTTCCAGGCAAAGGACGGCTATATTCGCCATGACATTCACTCAGATGATCTGCCCATTGAGATTATTACAACGGACGCTTCGGAAAATGGAGCCAATGCGCCTTTTTCCGGGGAATACAGCGATCATGAAGCGCTGGAGTCTGAGTCTGCCCGCGGCAGTGCTGCCCTGCCGGAAAAAGCGGTGAAGGGGCAGCAGAAAGGGCAGTCAGTAAATACAGGCGGGGAAGAGACTGGCGGGGAAACCGAAGAGCAGCCCGTTTTATTCCAGAAAATCAAAGAAATCAGCCAGGAGATCCTTTCCTATTTCTTTTCAGAGGAAGACGAGCAGGAGGAGACAGAAGAAATGGAAGAGGAGGAAGAAACAAAAGAACAGACGCCTGAAAAGGAAAAATCAGAAGCAGAAGCAGAAGGACAGCTGTCTGAAGAGGCAGAAGAGGAAAAGGGAGAACAGGAGAACGGCTATTCTGAACAGGAGAAACAGGAGGATTCGGCAGAGCCGGAAACAGAGGAAGAGAAGTCAGAGGAGCCTGAAAAGGAAACAGAGGAAAATTCCAAAGCGGAGATTTCCTCCCGCCCTCCGCTTCTCGTTCAGGCAGGTTTCCGTCTGGCGACACCGTCCGGGGCAGATAGCACAGACCGGTCAGAATCGGAAGACGGGGATAAAAAAGAGATAAGACAGAAAAAGCGTACATACCCGGCAACCACATCGAATGCAGTTTTCCGGTGGAGCAGGCACAACTCTGCCTTCCGGTCTCCTCTTGACAGAGAAGAGGGGGAAACAGGAAGGGAGGGCGTCAGCCTCTTCCCGTCTGCCTATGAGGAGGCTCTGACCTCAGACAGCATAGGTTCCCAGGCGGAGCCGGGGCCGGATGACAACTACAGTCACTGCAGCGATAAGGACGGAGAGGGCAATGCCTGGCGGATTTACGACCACCGGACGGAGGCAGAATTTCACATCAACAAAAAAGACCTGGATCTGGCCGCCGGAGAGTCTGAGGCTTTTGACGCCTATGGCGAGACCCAGGGAGACACCACACTGGAAGGAGCCATATACGGTCTGTTTGCAGCAGAGGATATCGTTCATCCGGACGGAAAGACGGGAACCGTCTACAGGGCTAATAACCTGGTGGCTGTGGCAGCCACGGATCGAAATGGCGATGCCTCTTTTCTGGTCAATACGGAGGCACCGGGCCGCACTTACGATTATGAAACAGGAAGGATCGCGGAGACTTCGGACGGATGGGCCAATGAGGCACCGGAAAACCTGTACGTGGCCGATATATCCTGCGATGACTACAGAGAAGATGGAGTCTATGAGCGCGTATACCGGGACAATGAGACAAAAAACGGGAATTGCTGGATCGGCCGTCCCCTTCTTCTGGGAGACTACTATATTAAAGAGCTGTCCCGTTCTGAGGGCTATGAGCTGTCTGTGGGAAATAAGAGCCATAATCTGACGAACCGGGGGCAGGATCTGAGAGCAGAGGCGCCGGAGGGAGGGAAAGGCTGGGCGGTGATTTCTGAGCCAATGTATGCAGAGGAGCAGACCTCCGGGGACGGGGAAGGAGCCGGGCCAAACGAGCTGTATTTCTCTGCCCGCTCCAGAGATACAGAAAATCAGAGGTTTGACCTGCTCCTGTCTAATCTCCCGGAAGGGGTTCAGATATACAGGAAAGAGATTGGCACAAAGCAGGTGGAGGTTACGGTGGGAACCGGAGACTATGAGAAGATACTCTTAACGAATCCAGATGGAACCCCCAGGTACCTGACTGCTGAGCACGATTACCAGTATCTGAAATATAATGAGGACGGAAGCCTTATGACAAGGGAGGTTCCAATGAACGCCGAAGCCCATGACATCCGCCAGGTTTCTGTGCGGAGGCTGGAGGAAGGGGCGGCAGACGAAGCCATCCGTCAGGCAGAGGAGGGCATGACAGAGGAAGAGATCCAGGCAGAGTTGGCAAAACCTTTTAAAACAGCCGCTCTTCCGTTCGTTAAGGGGAAGGTGGAAAAGGCTCTCAGAAGGAACGGGAAGTCCACACCCCGGAGCCGGCTTAAAGGAGGCAGGTACGGCTACTCCAGTATCCGGGAGGGTGTGTTTGACAGGGGTGTCAGAGAGGGAGAGACTGACAGCTTCGGTCTGTCCGGCGTGGAGCCGGGAAGCCCTGCGGCCTATACAGTTTACGGTTCGCCGGTACAGACGCTTCTGATAGAAAAGATGAAGGAGGACGGAACTGCTCTGACTGTGGGGGACGCCATTCTCTCGGTGCTGGACTATTACGACAGCCATCCGTACTACAGCTACGGAGGAATTGACGCTGTGGAGGAGGACAGGGAACACTACCGGTTTACCGTCTATGCCAGTGTGGACGGAAATCCGGATCACTTTATGGTGCTGGGAAGCGACGCCGTAACAGACAGTATCATCTGCCGCGCTGTGGATTATCTGCCGGCAGACACTTCCAGGCCGCCCCGCCGGATCTATGCAGTCTATTCCAACAATCCGGATTATGGGGCCTTTGGAACTTATGAGGATTACTCAGAGCAGGCTGCAGGTTCTTCCGTTCTGGCATCGGCTACCCTGGTGACAGATGCGGTCGCTGACGCAGAGGGGAATCTTAGGTCAAGGACAAGGCAGGAAAATGTCTATTATAAGACCGGGGAGCTGGTGAGGGATCCTAATGGAAACCTGATCCAGGCCTGCGAGTACCGGGAGATTATGAAAACAGAAATCCAGGAAGCAGAAGAGGTGAAATGGCAGAAGATTCCGTCTGAGCGCCGTGAGGATGGAACGTATATCATTCCGGTGGAGGCGGCCTATACCGACGCCTTTGGAGTGTCCCATACCAATGACGGAATAGATCAGACCATCTCCTTCAAGGCAGTACTGAAGGAAACACAGGTGATTCTCTCAGAGGAGGATGCAAAGAAGCTGAACCATGAGCTGATGGGCGGTTTTTCAGCTGGTTCTCCTATGGGCAGCGCCAGCTACTATGTCCATGCAAAGAAGGCCAGAGCCAAGGCATATCTGGACTGCCGAAACCAGAAACTGACAGGGGAGGATGCATATACGATTCCAGTCTCCCTGACATATCCCGGACAGAAGCAGATATATGCGGACGGAGGGACAAGAAGTCTCCCGGCCCAGGTCTATGAACGCCCCATCCGCCAGCGCATTAAAGTGGTGAAGGATATCCACACCAATCGGGACGGAAGCTATGGGAACAATACCTATGACTATCCAGAAACTGCCAGAGAGAAAAATTTCCGCTTCAAGGCATATCTGAAGAGTAACCTGGAGCGGCTTTACCGGGCAGAGGACGGAACGGTTGTTTGGATGGATCGGAACGGGAATGAGATTTCCTATGAGGAACTGCTTGACTTTGCATACCCGGAAACTCTGCTTCAGGAATCAGAAAACAGGCGGCGGGAAAATGGGAAAAACGGGCAGAACCCTATAAAAATCAACGTGCCGAAACTGTTTACAAAGGCTCTTCACGACACCGCCTCCACCCTGACCAGTATCAGCGGAAACAATATTCTCTCCTCCTACCAGGATCCGGAAACGGCAGATCAAAACGCGGCCCGGAGAATTCCCTTTGATACTTCTATTGCCCCGGGAGGCATCGGCGTTCTGGTCAATGCCTCCCTTTACAGCTACCGGGGCCAAAATATCAACACCGGGAAAACTCCCCAGATCCGCAGAGAAGCCAACAAAGGGTATACCCGGCTTCTGGAGACAGAGGAACGGCAGGAAAAGAGCGGGAAGGAGCCGGTGACCATCCAGGTCTACAACTATGACAAGTTCTTTGACGCTGTCCGGGTGGCCAATACGGACAAATGGGATGAGAAGCATCAGACCTACACCTCCTGGAAGCCTCTTGGAAATGCAGCAAAACGGACAGAGTATGCAGAAAATAACGCCAGAGCCTCTGACATGGTGCGTCAGTTTGCCATTACCTGGTATCTGGACGATGAAGCGGCAAAGCTGTTAAAGGACAACGGGGAAGAGGAGGATGAAGCAAAGAAGGAAGAAGCAGAAAACCTTTCTTCAGAAATGCTCTATGACGAAGCCCTGAACGCAGCCCTTTCTAAAGCATACGACTACCTTAAACCCTTCTTCCTGTATGATCTGGATGAGCTGTACGCTGTTTGCTGGGACGGAGAGGAAGGCGGAGGGGAGGACAAAGATCCCACAACAGTATGTGCAGACAGGGAGGCAGAGGGGAATGGAGCAGAATACTGCTATGGCCTGTCCGCCTATCTTCCCTACGGGACTTATGTGATCGCGGAGCAGCAGCCGACGAAAGAACTGGCAAATAAACACTACCAGATGGATGGGCCAAAGGAGATCCAGGTCCCCAGTGTCTATGAGCCGGGAACCAGCCATGAACCGGCGGCTGAATTAAGCCATGCATACCGGTATGATGCGGATCAGTCTCTGGACGCTCAGGCTGCTGAAGAAAATTATCTGATCCGGTTTGGGGAGGAGTGGGATAAGAACGCTTCCGACCAGAGGGAGTATGTAATCCACGCCCACAGCCACGATGGGGATTTCGAGGTGTATAAGTATGGTTTGGAGCCGGATAAGCTGACAGGAGCGATTTCCTATGGCGGAGAAAGTTATGAGTATAAAGGCTTTTCCATCACCCAGGAGGAATACGATCCCCTGAAGGACTACTATCATCCGGTTCATAAAGCAGGAGGGAGAAATCTGACAAAAGAGGAGGGGGCCAATGAAAACAGCCACTATTTTGCAGACGACGGAAATAAAGGCCAGACGGCAGAGAATGGAAAACCGTATGAAGATGATGCAATAGAAGCCCGATACAGCTACGGCTCCATCTCAGAGCAGGCCGGAAAAGCTGGCAGCATCCGGTTTGAGCATGAGGCCGGGAGCACGGAAGAAAACGGGGCAGGGGCTGTCTACCGTAGCGCCTGGGCCATGCAGGGTGTGCAGACAGCCTACGACGGTCTGTATGCTCCCATGCTGGTTCCCTACTCTGTGCTGGAGCCGGAACAGGAAGGAGCCTATGACCCTGTTTCCTTCAAAGGATATGCTGACGGGAAATTCCGGAATACTTTCTACTCTGCCAGACTGAGGATTGATAAACTGGACAGTGAAACCCATGAAAATCTGCTTCACGACGGGGCTCTGTTTATGATTTACAAAGCGTCCCGGGATAAAAAAACAGGGGAGGTGAAGTTTTACGAGGAGGATACGGTTCTGACGGGAAGCGAGGAGTTTCTAAAAGCTATGGGAGCTTCCGGCATCCAGCCGCTTCACAGAAAAAAGACAGACAAACCCTCATCAGACAGTGAGGAGGCCGGACCGGGGACTCTGCATTCCGGCACTGTAAAGGCCGGAACCCCTGTCTGCAAAGAGCAGGACCAGATTGCCCTGTCTGATTCTCAGGGAAATTTGGTGGGACAGTTTAAGGCCTTTTCTACTGTGAACGATGTGTCCATGAAACAGGAGGATACGAACCAGGCGCCAGACGAATACCGCCTTCAGACTGTCGGCTATCTCACCACTCCGCAGCCTCTGGGAGCCGGAACCTACGTGCTGGCGGAGGTGCCGCCCAGAGGATATGTGCGCACGGCGCCTGTTGCCATAGAGATATACTCCGACAAGGTAACGTACTATAAGGAGGGAAAACAGGATCGGCGTGTCCGCGCTGCCATTTATGAGGAAAGGATGGAGGGAGGAAGCGGAAATGGAAACACTCCCCGGAACCCGGCGGATATTGCTCACATTTATGTGGAGAACATTCCCATCAAGCTTCAGGTGGAGAAGCTGAAGCCCAGGGGAACCGTTACATTCCGGATTGGGGAGCGGATCGAGGGAGGCCTGACAGAAATCGGAGGAAACCCGGCACTCCAATACGCTTATGATGACAATGGAACATATCTGGGCTATGCCTATCCCAAGGGGACCCTGGAACGCCTGGCAGCCCTCAGGGAAGCCGGCGAGCAGGTGGAGATTGTCTACGACGGCAGCCATTTCGCAGGCTATGGCTATGTGACGAAAAGACGCGAAACAGATGACGATGAAAACCCCTATGTGGCCGGGGCAAGGCTGACCTTATTTGATGCCATAGAACTGATTCCTTCCGGAGACAGTGAGGATCTGGCTTTTGAGGGACTTTCCGTTGAGCGGAATCAGTCAAACAGCGTAATAAACATGACGGTTAAGCAGGGCTTTGCCGGAGAAAAGACGGAACTTGTAAGGGAGGAAGATGAGAACGGAGAACCGATTCTGACCGACTATGTTACGGGGCTCGATGAAGAGGGAAACCCTGTTGCGGAAAAAGGCTATGTCTGGAAGGAAGGGACCGTGGAGCGGCCGGATACAGAGATTCTGTACTACCCTCTAGACGGCCTGTCCTTAACCTGGACAGAGCAGCTCCATGGAAGGAGGGTGCTGTATGGATGGGATAAAAACCATCAGAAAGTATCCGTATCTCAGCTCCAGGCAGACCAGACAAGCCAGGGAAAAGCGAATAATGAGCTTTCCCTCTATGCCTTTAAAGGCGGACAGCCTTATCTGGAGCTTGTGGGAGGAGATCTGACGAAGCTCTCCTATGATGCCGTCAGCAAGATCCTGAAGGGAGATTTCGCGTCCCTTCAATTTGTGACCGCCAACCGTGAATGGAAGATGGGAGAGGGAACTGCAGTGTACCACCTGGATCGGGACGGAAACCGTGATGCAAGGGTAGATCCCTACACAGGGATGGCCTATGTGCTGGAGCCCAAATTCAGCGATGAGGGAGTGCATGTGGCAGACCGTGTGCTGGTGTGGCCGGTGGAGACAGCCAGGGATGCAGACGGAGCCGTGACAGCCAGAGATAAAATTGCCACCTCACGGATTGCCACTGTCGGGGAAAACCAGGACGGCTATGGGGAGGAGGAAGTGCTGGAGCCTAACAATCAGACGGATCAGAAACTTTCCGATTCAGAAAAGCCGTCTTATTCCCACCAGGAGTCCGGATATATCAGCGGAACCTGGCAGTCAGAGAAAGGGGAGGAGAGCCACAGAGAAGAGACCGTCAGACAAAATCAATTCGGCCAGAACATGAATCAGGAGGTCCTGGCAGACATTAATAACGGTACTTTTTTAAATTATATGAGTCCTGTCTACGATGAGCATGGTCTGGTGCTGTACTATCAGAGAAGCAATGAAACCTACGATAAGGGGAGTGAGCTGTATGATCGGAACGGGGATTTTGTCCGATATAAAAACTCTGATAACCTGGAGGAGTACAACGACGGGGCCTACGCGCTGGATGATCATGAGGTTTTGTACGATGGGGATGCCGGGAAAGAGCATCAGACACAGGATCGCCTGTATCATAGGCGCGGCGAGAACTATATTCTGGAGAACACCTGGCTTACCTCTGACAAAACGCCGAACGATCCATTTTCCACAGAGGAACTGGCCGGGCAGGCAGATGTAATTAAGCGTCTGCCGGCAGGAACCTATATTTTAGAGGAGATTTCTGCTCCGGAGGGGGAGGGCTATACGAAATCCTTCCCCCAGGGGGTTACTGTGGAGGAAGATGCCAGGATGAAAAACATTCAGGTGTATGATGACACGACGAAAGGATACTTTGAAAAGATAGACGGTGTGGAGAGCGGAAGAGAGACGGCTGCCAGCTATACCAACCGCCAGCTCCCCGGCGCAGGGATTGCCCTCTATCCGGCCAGATATGTGGCTGATCCGGCATCCCCTGAGGGCTACCGGCTGGAGAAAACCTCCGACACCCCCTACCGTCTGGAAACAACAAACAGCCGGGCCGGGGCAGAGGAGTATCAGGAGATGGCCTGGACAACTGAAGAAACACCGTTTTACGTGGAGGGTCTTCCTGCCGGCTGGTATATTTTGGAGGAGCTGACTGCTCCGCCAGGTTTTTTAAAGGCAGCTCCCATGAATATCCAGGTGGACAGCACCGGGGAAATTCAGAACTTCCGGCTGTACAACGACCACACAAAGGTGGCTTTCAGAAAGTATACGAAGCAGGAGGGGGAAAAACCAATCCTTCCAGGTGCAGAGTTTACTTTGTATGAGGCAAAAACAGATGAAGAGGGACAGGTCATATATGATGAAAACGGACTTCCCCGGTACAAAGAGGAACGCCCGGTGGAGTCCTGGATTTCTGACGATGCCGCCGACTATACGGAAAGCATTGATTTGAGAAATTACCCGAATCTGGGTGATATGAAGGGGAAAACCGGATTCACCCTGGACTTTGAAGCGATGTACGAGGAATACGGTATTCACGGTACGGGCTTTACCTGGTATGCAGAGCGGACGGCTGTGCGGGATTCCCGGGATTCAAAGGTGTGGAGGCTTCAGGATGGGAGCCGCGTGCTGATTGGAACTGACGGGGAGACGGGAGAGGAGACTGTCACCTTCCCGCCGCAGATGAAAAAGGAGGACCGGGAGGGCTTTAAGGCCGCTTATGCCGCCATGCTGGGGAAGAAGCGAACTTTAAAGTGGGCTGTTCCCCGCACCGCAGCGGTAACGGATGCAGCCGTCTGGGATGCGTCCTTAGCAGGAGGGGCATCCGCAGAATATCCGGATGTGGCGAAGGTGACGCTGACGGTTCAGGAAACCGGAAAAACTGTGCTGGCTGATGTCCGGTACAACGGAAGCGGTTTTGAGTATTCTTACAAGTTTGACTATCATCAGCTTCCTCAGATAAACAGCTATGCGAATGCCTGGCTGACAGGGGACGGAAGCCGCCGGATAGATTATCTTCCGGCGGGTGCCGCCTATGTACTGGTGGAAACGAAGGCTCCGGAGGGCTTTGCAGCTATGGATCCCCTCCTGGTTACGGTGGGGGAAGAAAAGGAACTGCAGCTTCATGAGATCTTAAATGAGAGAAAGGCTTTGGCTCTCTCAAAAGCTTCCTCCGCCACCGGAAAGGAACTGCCAGGAGCAGAGCTTGCCCTCTACCGGGCCGACGAAGCAGGAGAATTAAGCCAGACAGAGGAATACCTGGTGGCCTCCTGGATCACTGGAACCGACGGCGTATACACAGAAACGGACAGAATTAACGGACGGATTTTGGAGGGTTTTGAGGAGGGAGATTTAAAGCCTCATTTCCTCTATGACCTGCCGGATGGAACCTATTATCTTTCAGAAATAAAAGCGCCGGATTATTACCGGACGGCAGAGCCGCTGAAATTTGAGTATACAGGGACACAGAACGAAGCCGTGCAGATTGAGCGGATGATCGATGAGCCCTTTACCGGCGAACTGCTTATCCATAAGACAGATGAAAAGGGAGGCTCCCTGTCCGGAGTGGTGTTTGAACTTTCCGCCTGTGAGAAAAACGGAACTTTGGTTGCAGGATTTCCGAAGAAAATTTCCGATATCAACGGAACCGTCCATGTGGAAGGACTGCCGACAGGCAGGATAAACCCTGAGGACGGAAGCGTGGAGCCATACACCTATCGGCTGAAGGAGCTGGTTCCTCCAGAAGGCTTTGCTGTAAACCCGCAGATTCACTCCTTCCAGTTTGACGAAACAGAAGGCGAACCTGCGGAAACGATCATTCATGAGATGGAGGTGGAGAATGAGGCTACCAGGATCTATCTGGAGAAAAAGGAGCTTTCTGACCTTGGGGATGCAGGGACTGACGGGGCCTTTGTGGAAGGGGCCAGGATGGCCGTCTACCGGGTATCAGAGCTGGATGAAGAAGGCGGCTATACCTGGGCGGAGGAAGATTTGGCCGAAGAGTGGACGACTGCTAAAACGGAGGGGCGGCATCTGCTGGAAGGCCTGACGGCGGGACGGGCGTATGTGCTGGTGGAGCGGGAGGCGCCGGAGGGCTATACCCTGATGAGACCGATATTCTTTACGGTGAAAAGGGACGGCCGGGGCATTGACTCCATCTCCAATAATCTTTCTGCCATTTCTGTACACTACAGAGAAGAAAACGGGGATCCCTCCTGTGCAGACAGCAATTCCATTGACAGCATTACTTTTAAGGGAAGAACCATTGTAAAAGCAGAAACGGCGATTCTGAATGAGAAGGGGGAGGAGCTTCTGCGCTTTGTGGAAACCGGGGAGGAACATGTCTTTCACAGGGAGGACGGCCTTCGGGAAAATGGCCTGTACACCTTCGAGGAGCACACGATTTACTCTGATGGAAGCGATGTGATCACGAAGAGAAGCACCCGGCGTGTTCATTTTGATAAGGACGGCGTGTTCAGGTATGCCGGGCGGGCTGCCGCCGGACTTGCGCTTTTGCTGACAGACAGTGAGGGAGCGGCCATCACGGAGTTCCAACCAGAGGAAGGAGCCCTGGAAACTACGGTGACAAATAGAGTGAATCCGGAAAATCCGAAGGCAGTCATCAGAAGCCGGACAGGTCAGGAAGGAGAACCTCTTGAGAGAGGACAGGCAGTCATCAGCACTATTCACTGGTATAACCCGAAACATACACCACAGGATCTTACGATCCGGGTGACGGTGAAGGAGGGGATGGAGGTGATCGATCCCTGCGACGGAACCCTGGAAAGGGATCGGGAAGCAGAAAAAGAGGAGACCGTTGTGTGGACGGTTTCACAGGCAGCGCCTCTCAGCCAGGGAAGTGTCTCCTTCGCCTCGGAGCTGACAAAGGAGGCGGAGGCGGCCGCCCTGTCTGTCACCGTTGAAAACTCAAATAAAGAAAGCTTCTCCTCAGAAAAGAGAGTTCCCGTCAGACAGGAAAACCGTCTGACTGTCTACAGTGAACTGACTGGCTCCGGAAAGGAGCAGCATAAGGGAGAAACTTCCCGTTTTACTATCAGACTCTGGAATCGAAACGGGGATGAACTGGCCGGAACTTATGCCTACACCGGAAGCTGTGACGGAACCATGAAAAGCGGCGATACCATAGAGCTTTCGGAAAATGAATTTATCACCATCGATCCAGTGCTCACCGGCTGCACCTATGAGGTAAGCAGGGAGGAAAACGGGATGGAGTCAGAAGCTCACCAGCTCAAAGGCCGGATTTCAGAGGAGGGAGCGGCCGCCTGGTTTACCAGGGAGGTGGAAGATCCCACAGAGAGGACAGTTTTTGTCAGGGGAAATACCTATTATCTCACAGAAACCACATTCTTTTCCGATAATACAGAAGAAATAAGCGGCCGCCTGTCCTTTACCATTGATGCTCACGCCGGGATTTCCATTATTGGAGGCTACGATAAAGAAACGAAAACTATCGTAGAAAAGGCAGATCTGCTGACAGGAGAGCCGGTAGTGGGAGCCAGGCTGCAGCTTTACGAGCTGCCGGAGCTTCCAGACGGGGAGGAGACACTGACTGCGGAATGGACAACCGGGGAGGAAACATTTTCAGTGAGCGGACTGAAGCCGGGAAGAAGCTACCGCCTTAAAGAGGCTGCAGCGCCGGACGGCTACGGCTATGCCTCCGACATAACTTTTACAGTCAATGAAGACGGGGCGGCCGAAGAGATCAGAATGGAGGATCGGCCCACTCACCTGATTGTCTCCAAACAGGACATCACAAACGGAGAGGAACTGCCGGGAGCGCATCTGCAGCTCCTGGATTCGGAGGGAAAGGTGACGGATGAATGGGTTTCCGGGGAAACGCCCCACGAGATCAGAGGAAAGCTCCGGGCAGACGAAACTTATACTCTGCGGGAGACTATCCCTGCAGACGGCTTTGTCATTGCCGATGATATTGCTTTTACCGTAAACCATGACGGCAGCATCAATTATGTGGAAATGAAGGATGATACGACAAAGGTAAGAATCTATAAAAACAGGTATGTGGAGACAGAAGAGGACAAAAGGCCAGGAACCCCATCCAATGCTTTCATGGAAACCCCATCTGATACGGTACATGCAGAGGAAGTTGGGGCAGTTGCCGTGAAAGGAGCTGTTCTTCAGATTTTAAATGAGGATAAAACACCTGCCCTGTACCAGGGAAAGGAGATGATTTTTACCACCGGAGAAACCTTTACCCTGCTTGAAAAGCAGCTGACAGCAGGAAATACCTACTGGCTTCATGAAATAAAACCGGCTCCCGGATACGGATTTTCCGAGGATGTGAAATTCACTGTCAGCACTGACGGCCGGACTGATGTGGTGGTGATGGAAGATCGACAGACAAAGGCTGTTCTGTCTAAAAAGGCGATCACCGGAGAGGAGGAGCTTTCCGGCTGTAAGATGCAGCTGGTGGATGAAAAAGGAATTATTATTGACCAGTGGATCTCCCGGGAAACATCCCATGAGATCACGGGAATCCTGGAGGCGGGTCATACCTACCGCCTTATCGAGATAAAGCCTGCCCCCGGTTATGCCTACGCAGAGGAAGCTGTCTTTACCGTCAACCGCGACGGAACAGTCAACCAGGTGGAAATGCGCGACGATGTGACAAAGGTGGAGATTCTGAAACTGGATGCCGGAACCGGAAAGCCCCTTGCAGGAGCCAGATTTGAGATCCTTGACCAGAACGGGAAGGTCCGGGAAGCGTGGACTTCCACCGGGGAACCCCATCGGATTTATGGAAAACTGACAGCAGGGGAACACTATATCCTTCGTGAGATATCAGCTCCGGCCGGTTACCGGTCAATGGAGGATACAGAGTTTACGGTCAACGACTATGCAGATGTTCTCACCATCGTGGTGGAGAATATGAAAAAAGGCGGAGGAGGGGAAACAGACTATACGGTCCGTCTGAAAAAAGTGGACGAGGACGGGAAGCCCCTGCCTGGAGCAGGATTTACCGTGAAGGATCAGAATGGCCGCCTGCTGACCTTAGAAGAGGAACAGGGAGGAACGGTATTTAAGTTAACTTTAAAGACGCCTCAGACCATTACCGTGGAGGAAGCCCATGCGCCGGACGGATATGAAAAACTGGACGGAAGCTATCAGATACGGATTCCCAGATCCGGGGATGCAGAGATCTTAAACGGAGATTTGGCTTTTTACCAGGATACTGAAAACAGCTATGTATTCTTTGCGGTGAACAAGAAGGCTCCAGAGGTGCCGGAAACCACGAAACAGCCGGAACTGAAAGGAAAAATAACAGCAGAATATGATGAGTCTCTGTATGGAGAAGGAAGCATAAAGAGACAAAAAGACAGGCTGGAAATCCCATTCACCAAGACGGGGGACACATTTCCGGTAGAGCTGGCAGCAGGGATATTTGTGATCTCTGCAGCAGGGCTTCTGGGACTGTGGATGGCCGGACGCAGAAAGAAGAAAAAAGGAGGCGGTAAGAAATAAAAGGTAGAGAAAAACATGGCAGGCAAAACCCTGGCACAGAGGCTGAAGGAGAAAAATTTAGTTTCGAAGAAGAGAGAATCCGTACAAAGAATGGCTGTCTGAAGTCTGTGAGGGAAGGAGGGAAAAAAGTCAAAAGGTTCATGTATGCCGGGATAGTGCTCCTTCTTGCAGTTTCAGTGTCTGCCGTCACCGGAGATGCTGCCGGAAGAGATTCCGGCAGCCTGCAGGCCGGTCTGCCATTTGCCAGGGAGCGGCAGACCAGTCAGGAAGGTTTTTCTGAATATCTCTCCAGAGAAGTTATTTATACGGCAGAGGACAGCCAAAAAGAGTTTCCTTTTCCGGAAACGATTGAGGAGGATGGATCGATATACTTTCTTGACGCTGTTCATTACGAAACGATTTCCGTGAGGAAAAATCCCAGGCAGTCTGAGAACCTGAGAATTGTGATGTCAGATTGCTTCGAAGATACAGGAGAAAACCATATCCCGGAACGGGAGATTACGGAAAACGGAAAAACGTATTACCTGAAGTCCTGGAAAACAGTGACAGCAGAAGGCGCTGCAGAGAAAAGATCTGGTGAAGAATCTGAACCGGGGGAAAAATCAGTTCAGGGAAAATCAGTTCAGGCGATCTATTCAGACCGTCCCCCTGGGGAGAAAGAAAAACAGGGGAGATTAAAGGGGGAACCATTCAGTTCTGACAGTGAAGGACAGGGGGATAGTACATATACAATCAAGGCTGCAGCCAGATATATTTCAAACACAGAACCGCTGAAGAGGAAATCTGCAGGGGCAAGAGTGTGGGAATGGCTGAAAAGGAGAGAAGCTGTGCTCATATCTGCCGGGGCAGGAATGATAATTATGCCGGTCATGCTGATTCTGGTCAGAAAATGCTTCAGGCGGAAATGAATGTATTTAAAGCCTGCATACCCCTGTTTTCCGGGATGCCGAAAAAGGAGAAAAAGGAGGAATCATAAAGCGTGTGAAATTTACATTAATTAAAAAATCTACCGGAAGGACCATGGGCACAGTTATTCGCTGGGGAATGGGGGCTGCGGCAATTATCCTGTTTTTGAGTCTGCTGCTCAGCGGTTCCCTGCTCTGGTATAAATACCATGATGGCTGTGCAGGAAAAAAAGAATATCAGCTTATCTGCAAAATAGCAGAGACACAGACGGCGGGGGATTTCTCCCGCCTCTGCTTTCTGACAGAGACTTCCAATCTTCCGGTTTCGGCTTTTACCTGTCCGGAAAGCAGAAAAACTCCGTTTCTTCCGAGAATCGACGAACCGTCCCTTCGCGCACTGAACCGGGACTATGCTGCATGGCTGTACATTCCGGATACGGCAGTTAATTATCCGGTTGTATATCCGAAATCGAACAGCGATTACCTGGGAAAGACCTTTATAAAAGAAAACCACTCCTGTGGATGTCTGTTTTTTGAATCTTCATTTCTCCCGTTTTCCCAACCCAATACGGTGATTTACGGCCACAATATGAGGTCCGGGGAGATGTTTGGAAAACTGAAGGAGTACCTCAATGACGAATATCTGGAACAGCACAGAAAGATCTATATCTGCCGCAGCAGTATCTGGAGAGAATACAGAATCAGGGAGGTCTTCCTGACAAAAAATTCCGATATGTCCCCCTATCAGCCAGACATCGGAGCCGGGGAGACTCGCGGGGAGAACGGCACTGTTTTTCCGGTACATTCCCATATACTGACACTCTCCACCTGTCATGGAAAAAACCAGAAATTGATCCTGCAGGCAGAGCTGACCGAAGTGATCCCGCCCCTGCTATACGGAAAAAGACGGAATCCATGCTGTGAAAGAGGGGGATTTATGGTATAATGACTGCAAAGCAGTCATTATACCTGCGCATACCGGTTTCAGCATTCACTGCTGAAAGCCGGGCGCTAAGTTCCGCCGGAGGCTGCCGTATCCGAAGGATAGGGTATAATGAAAAAACCCTGACGATGTCTGATGAAACGCATCAAAAAAGTCGGGATGTATTTGGAAGGAGGAAAAGAGATGAAGCAGTATATGAAGACCTTTTTTCTGGGAATCTGTCTGGCAGCCGTTCTTCTTACAGGATGTGCACCAGAGAAGACAGGAGAAAAGGCAGGAGTCGACTACTCCCTTGAAGAAAACTGGGCATACTGTGAGAATGGAGAAGATGAGAGGGAAGCTGACGTCTTTTTTATCTGTCCCACCGTGTTCGGAGGAACAGATGAAGAGAAAAACATGGCCAAGGACGATGAGGAGACAAAAGCAAATTTTCTCGGGGCCACCAATATGGAAAAGGGAATATATGACGGAGAATGCCGCTTTTTTGCCCCCTATTACCGCCAGATCGGCCTGAATGTCTATGAGCTGCCGGCAGCAGACAGGGAGGAATACCTGGAACTGGCCTATGAGGATGTACAGGACGCGTTTGAGTATTACTGTGAGGAATGGAACGATGGAAGACCGATTGTGCTGGCCGGTTTCTCCCAGGGAGCAGACATGTGCCTGAGACTGATGAAAGACTGCTTTGACGACGAAGCGCTTCAGGATCAGCTGGTAGCCTGCTATGCCATAGGCTGGAGTATTACGGAGGAGGAGCTGGAGGAAAATCCTCATATGAAAGCAGCGCAGGGAGAGGCGGACACAGGAGTGATCATCTCTTTCAACAGTGAGGCGGAGAGCATCACAGATTCTCTGATGATTCCTTCAGGGACAAAGGCTGTATCCATCAATCCCCTTAACTGGAAAACAGATGGAACAAAGGCAGATAAGAACCAGAATCTGGGAGCCTGCTTTACAGATTATGACGGAAACATTGTCAACGAGATACCGGAACTGACAGGAGCCTACATAGACAGTACCCGGGGCGCGCTGAAGGTAACGGATGTGACCCCGGAGGAGTACCCGGCGTCCTTATATATATTTGAGGACGGAATTTATCATCTGTATGACTATCAGTTCTTTTACCGGAACCTGCAGGAGAACGTAAAGACCAGGGTGGAGAGCTATATGAAGGCAGCGCAGGAAAGCTGATACAGAAGGAAAATTTTTGCAGAGAGTTTTTTATGCAGAATTCAGGACGTCAAAATTTTTTCTTCGCCAGTTGACATGTCATTTTAAAATTGATATACTAAATTACTAACATAATCACGTTATTAATTAAACTTATTAATAAAACGAATACGAAAGTGAGGAAAAATTAATGGGTACAATTATTGGCGACGGCATTACATTTGACGATGTCCTTCTGGTGCCGGCCTATTCGGAAGTGATTCCGAACCAGGTTGATTTAAGCACTTACCTGACCAAAAAGATTAAGCTCAATATTCCGCTGATGAGTGCCGGAATGGATACTGTTACAGAGCACAGGATGGCGATTGCCATGGCCAGACAGGGCGGTATCGGCATCATTCACAAAAACATGTCCATTAAGGAGCAGGCAGAAGAGGTAGACAAGGTAAAACGCTCGGAAAATGGCGTCATCACAGATCCATTCTATTTATCCCCAGAGCATACATTAAAGGATGCGGATGAGCTGATGGGCAAGTTCCGCATTTCCGGTGTCCCGATCACAGAAGGCAGGAAATTAGTGGGAATTATCACAAACCGCGACCTGAAGTTTGAGGAGGACTATTCCAAGAAGATTAAGGAATGCATGACATCCGAGAATCTTGTGACAGCCAAGGAAGGCATTACCATGCTGGAGGCGAAGAAAATCCTTGCCAAGGCCAGAGTTGAAAAGCTTCCTATCGTGGACGACGATTTCAACCTGAAGGGACTTATCACAATCAAGGACATTGAAAAGCAGATTAAATATCCGCTTTCCGCAAAGGATGAACAGGGAAGACTCTTATGCGGAGCCGCTGTGGGAATTACGGCCAACGTGCTGGAGCGTGTGGAAGCTCTGGTCAATGCAAAGGTTGACGTGATTGTGCTGGATTCCGCTCACGGACACTCTGCAAACGTAATCCGCTGTGTGAAAATGATTAAGGAGGCATATCCTGAAGTTCAGGTAGTCGCCGGAAACGTAGCGACGGGAGAGGCTACAAGAGCTTTAATCGAAGCAGGCGTTGACGCTGTCAAGGTTGGAATCGGACCGGGTTCCATCTGTACTACCCGTGTGGTTGCAGGAATCGGCGTTCCGCAGATTTCCGCGATTATGGACTGCTATGCAGTGGCCAAGGAGTACGGTATTCCGATTATCGCAGACGGCGGTATCAAGTATTCTGGAGATATTACAAAGGCAATCGCGGCCGGCGGAAGCGTGTGCATGATGGGTTCCCTGTTTGCAGGCTGTGATGAGAGCCCGGGAACTTTTGAATTATACCAGGGAAGAAAATATAAGGTTTACCGCGGTATGGGATCCATCGCTGCCATGGAAAATGGAAGCAAGGATCGCTATTTCCAGACAGACGCGAAGAAGCTGGTTCCGGAAGGCGTTGAGGGCCGGGTTGCTTACAAGGGTCTGGTTGAGGATACGGTATTCCAGCTTCTCGGAGGACTGCGTGCCGGTATGGGATACTGCGGCGCTGCAGATATTCCAACTCTCCAGGAGACAGGAAAGTTTGTGAAGATTTCGGCTGCATCTCTGAAAGAGAGCCATCCCCACGACATTCATATTACAAAAGAGGCCCCGAACTACAGCATTGAGTAGTGATCAGACTGTAGGAAAACAGAATACGGCAGCGCGTGGAGACATGACATGCAGCTGCATAGAGGAGATGAAAACAGGTGGTACCTTTTTTGGTATCACCTGTTTTTTAGAGGGTAAAAGGGGAAGGATAAGAATAGCTGTATGAGTTTGGAAGGAGAGAGAAAATGATGGAGAAAAACAGTGTAAGGGGGATGCTGAGGGATGTCAGTCTTCTGCTGATTGGCTCTCTCATTTACGGTATCGGAATCTATATGTTTGTTGTGCCGGCGAATATTGCGCCGGGCGGAGCCTCCGGCATCGCACTTATGGTCAATTTTGTGACAGGGCTTCCGGTAGGAACACTGACGCTTGTACTGAATGTGCCGCTGTTAATTTTGGCATGGTTTTATCTGAGCAAAAAATTTGCAGTGTCTACGGCAATCACCACAGCTGTCTGTTCCTTCGTGCTGGATTTTGTAGTTCCGCTTTTTATACCGGTCTACGCCGGAGACAGGCTTTTGTGCAGCCTTTACGGAGGCGTACTGGTGGGTGCCGGAATGGCTCTTATTTTCATAGCGGGGAGCACTACAGGAGGAACGGATATTCTGGGATATATACTTCAGAAAAAGAGGCCTCATATGTCCATTGGCCGCGCCCTGATGATTGTTGACGGGATTATTCTGGCCGCCTCCATCTTTGTGTTTGGAAATATTGAGGCCGCTTTGTTCGGTCTCATTTCCCTTTATGTACAGACAAAGGTAATTGACGCGATTATCTATGGCGGGGAAGTGGGCAGCATGGCTACCATTGTCACTTCTAATCCTGATGAAATCACAGAAAAGGTTATCTCCGAGCTGGACAGGACGGCAACCCTTCTGCCCGCCAAGGGGGCATACAGCAGAAAGGATACCAATGTGCTTCTCTGCACAGTCAGAAAATCACAGTTCAGCCGTCTGAAGAAGATCGTCTACGATGCAGATCCTAATGCGTTTGTTATGGTGACAGACACATCTGAGGTATTTGGCCTTGGATTCAAGGACTTTACAGAGTAAGAACGCAGAGTTCCTGCAGTGCCGGCATTCTGAGAGACGTCTGCTGTGAGGATTGTGAATGGCACCGGGCATAACTGTAGAATAACAGACAGGCGGAGGCAGGCAGTTCTGACGTTTCATTATCAGTGAATGAGGCGGAGGAATGTCTGCTTTTTTGCGCTGTGGGGAAGACCTGTTGCGTTAAAGGATATAAAAGTCGGCCCTGTAGGGCAAAAAAATGTTCCGCTGTGGTTGCGCACCTCTCATATGGGAACTGCTGCTCCGAAGCCGTGTTCGGCGGCTGGGCAGAGTCAGGATTAGAATCATTAAAAAAACTTATACTTAAATAAAAAAAGATAAAATTGTTAAATAATTATACCTGCGCCGAGCCGCTGGCGCCCGAAGGGAGCCAAAACACCTATGCGGAGAGTGTGCCTCCCCACGGAGAGGCGGCATATCGGGAGGATATGACAGACCGATGAAAATGGAAGGTGGGGAATGAGAGAATGAATCTGAAGGAACAGACCTATGTCTGTGTGCTGGCGGAATGCGGAAATATTACAAGAGCAGCAGAGAGGCTTTTTATTTCACAGCCGGCTCTGAGTATCTACATCAGCAGCCTGGAAAAAAGTCTGGGAATCCGCCTGTTCGAGCGTGTTGGGAAAAAGTTTGTCCTGACCTGTGCGGGAGAACTGTATGTGGAAAAGGCGAGAAAAATGCTGGCCCTGAAGGCAGAGTTTGACGAGGCGCTTTCTGAGATTGCAGGGGGAAAGAGAGGGAGACTGCGGATCGGCGTTCAGCTTCGCAGGGAAACCTGGCTGATTCCTCCGGTGCTTGCAAGGTTTAAACGGGAATATCCCGACATCGAAGTGATGATACGGGAAGGGAACCATGGAGAGCTGATGCAGATGTTTGAGGCCTATGAGCTGGATCTGGTGCTGATGAACGGAGCGGACATTAAAAGCGGCATGCAGTCCCAGGAACTGTTCAGTGAGGAGCTTCTGGTGGCAGTTCCTCCCCTGAGTCCGCTCAACGAAAAAGCAGTGTGGGTGGAGGGCTCCCGCTACAGACGCCTGGAGCTGAAGTGGCTGAACGGGCAGGACATCATTCTCCCCTATCCGGGGCAGAGCCTTCGGGCGGAGGCGGAAGCGGCCTTCAGGAGGGCAGGCGTGACGCCCGGCAGAATTGAGAACATCCGCAATATTGAGATGGCAATGCAGATGGTTGCCGAGGGGCTGGGGGTGGGATTTAACAGAGAATACTACGCCATGAATATGAAATACAGAAAACGTGTCAATTATTATACAGTCGGGGACGCGGCATCAAAGTCAGCATTTGTGGCCGGATACAGGCGGGATCTTCATGTGCCGGAGCCTATGCAGAGGTTTATCGCCCTGTGCCGGGAACAGGCCTTTACGGAATGGGAAAACGGAGACAGGTAATACGAAAGATAAAACAGGAGAGGAAAAGAGGAGAAGTCCCCAGGCAGACTGGAAAAGGATATAACAGCGATCCATAAAAAAAGCAAATACTAACAGTAAGATTTTTGAATTATACAGAAACCTTCTCTGTCGGATATACTTTCATCAGACAGCGGCAGGCGGCCCAAAGCCGCAGCGGCAGAACGGAAAGCATTTGGACAGAGGAGGTATTTTTTTATCTATGGACAAGAAACAGTTGTATGCCTGTATCGACGGCATGGCTGCTGAGATGGCAGCTATGGCTGACGACATTTTTGATCACCCGGAGCTGGGGATGGAGGAGTTTCATGCTCTGGATCTCCTGACAGGTTGGCTTGAGCGGGAGGGCTTTCAGGTGGAGAGGGGAGTGGGAGGCCTTAAGACAGCCTTTCGGGCAGTATGGAACCACGGGGAGGGGGGACCGAATATCGGTCTTCTCTGTGAGTATGATGCCCTGGAAGGGATCGGACATGCCTGTGCCCATCATCTGCAGGGACCGTCAGTTCTGGCTGCGGCAGCAGCACTCAAGCGGGCAGAATTTGCAGAAAACTATAGCGTTACCATTTATGGAACCCCGGCAGAGGAAAGTGTGAGCGGGAAAATTCTGATGCTCAAAAACGGCGTATCGTTTGAGGAGCTGGATGTGGCTCTGATGATGCATGGAAACGGATGTACCCAGGTTGATGTGAAGTCCCTTGCTCTCTCCAGATATAAGGTGATTTATCACGGGGTCAGCGCACATGCAGCTGTAAAGCCGGAGAATGGGCGGAGTGCTCTGGATGGACTGCTTCTGGCGTTTCAGGGGACGGAATTTCTGCGAGAGCATGTGGCGGAGGACGTGAAGATCCATTATACCGTGGTGAGCTGCGGCGGTACTCCGGCTAACATTGTCCCTGCACAGGCAGAGGGCAGTTTCTACATCCGCTCATACAGCAGAGCCTGTCTGGATACAGTGGCAGAACGGTTTAAGAAGGTGCTGAAAGGGGCGGCCATGATGACAGAGACCGAGGTTGAGATTATAGAGGAAAAAGCCATCGACAGTAAAATTCCCTGCATCGGCCTTAATGATCTGCTGATGAAGAATGCCGAGGAGGCGGGAGCACCCAGAATCCGGGCACCCAGGGAAAAGACAGGTTCCACGGATTTCGGAAACATCATGCACAGAATACCAGGCTCCTGCATCCGCGTTGCATTTGTGGAGGAAGGGACAGCTTCACACTCGGAACAGTTTTTAAAGGCTGGAAAGACAGAGGAGGCCCACAGCGCTGTCGTTTACGGAGCCAGGATTCTGGCGGGAACTGCTGCTGATTTAATTGAAAATCCTGATTATCTGAAAAAGATAAAGGAGGAATTCAGGGAGAAGCTCCGGCAGGAGAGGGAGGTCTCCGTCCTGCAGAAGGAAATACAGGAGCAGAGAATGCGCAGTTTAAATGATTGAATGTACAGCCCTTTTTTCATAGAGCTGCAAAAGAGAGGACAACACATATGAGCGAAAAAACGAAGAAACCATTTAAGATGCCCCATACCTTTGTGATCATTTTCACCATTATTCTGGCGGCAGTTGCTCTGACCTGGATCATTCCGGCCGGGGAGTATGCAAGATTTGAGAATGCAGAGGGGATTAAGGTCATTGATCCGAGCCAGTTTTCCTATATTGCCAGGACACCTGTAAATCCGCTTCTGATACCGCTGTATATTGTCAAGGCATTCATCAAGCAGATCGACCTGATGCTGGTGATTCTGTTTGCGGGAGGAGCCTTCCATATGGTGACACAGACCGGGGCGCTTCACGCGGTTGTGGCAAAGCTGGCTAAAACCTTTTCCGGCAGGCTCTATATTTTTATCCCCCTTCTGACACTGGTATTCGGTCTGATCTGCACCACCCAGGGGGTTAACCTGTTTATCGCCTTTGCGCCGATTATGGTAATGCTTGCCATGGCGATGGGGCTTGATTCCATCACAGGCGCATCCATTATTCTGCTGGGAGGAGCTGTGGGATTTTCCACAGGTCCGTTAAACATCAATACCACCATCGTGGCACAGAAGATTGCGGAGCTGCCGCTGTACTCAGGTATTGGATACCGGTTTGTCTGTTTCGGCGTGTTCTACGTGGTCACGAATGTGTATCTGATCCGATATGCCATGAGGATTCACAAAAATCCGGAATTAAGCCCCATGTACGATCTGGACAGACAGAGTGATTTTAAGGATCGCGCAGACCTGGAATCCTTTGGAAGCATGAACCTTCGGAAAGCTTTGATTATGGCAGCCTTCTTTGCAGCTCTCATAGCAATTGTATACGGGGGAGTGAAGCTTGACTGGGATATGGAGGAAACAGCCGCCATGTTCCTGGGGCTTGCCATCGCCGCCGGTGCGATTGCCGGATTTGGCCCGTCCAGAATTTCAAAGGACTTCCTGGACGGCTGCAAAAAAATGCTGAGCGCGGCATTTATTATCGGAATGGCAACGGCAATCGGAAGCATTCTGACTGCGGGGAATATTATTGACACAGTGGTTCATGCACTGGCAGGCGGCCTTTCCAGCGTCCCGGCCGTTCTTCAGGCTCCGGCTATGCTTTTGGCCAATACGATTATCAATGTATTTCTCACATCGGGAAGCGGGCAGGCGGCAGCGGTGATGCCGATTATGACGCCGCTTTCCGATCTGCTGGGCGTGACCAGGCAGACGGCGGTTCTGGCCTTTAACTTCGGGGATGGCTTCTGCAACTATGTACTGCCCACCTCCACCGCTCTGATGGGCATTATCAGCGCGGCGAATATTCCATATGACAGATGGATGAAATTTATGTGGAAGCTGTTTCTCATCTGGCTTCTGGTGGGAGCTGTGCTTTTGATTATCGCGCAGGCAATTCATTTCGGGCCCATGTAGCCGGCCGCGGGCGATCCAGCATAAGACATACCGCTGCCACAAAAATTTCCGTGACAGGAAAAGTAAACCAGACAAAGGTCAGCCCCTTATAGTGGAACAGCCAGGCCAGGGGGACCAGGAGAACGACCTGGCGAAGCACAGTCACCAGCAGGCTGGTTCTCCCTCGCCCGGCGCTCTGAAAATATACGGTATACATCATTCCCAGGGCGGCGAACGGGAAACTGAGGGAGATGATCCGAAGCCCGATGCAGCCGATGGAGAGGACAGCCAGTTCGGCTGTGAAGATGGAAAGAAGGCCTTCGGGGGCGATCATAAATGCACCCAGGGCGGTGAGCATGACAGCCAGGGAGAGTTTTATGGAGCAGCCAAGCACCTGCCGCTCCCGCTGGGGCTGTTCTGCTCCGTGGTAAAAACTGATTAAAGGCAGGATAACCTGCTGAAGCCCCATGAGGGGAATGAAGAAAAAGGTCTGAAGCTTGTAGTAGATGCCCAGAACTAAAACTGCGCTCTCAGAAAACTGCTTCAGGACCAGATTGAGTCCGACAATATAGAGAGTGTTGAGGGACTGCATGGCGATAGCCGGAAGCCCTGCCCGGTAAATTCTAATGCAGTCAGCAGGCAGCACACGTCCGCTGAACACGGGAAAACGCCGGAAAACAGGGAGGATCACGATGAACATGGCCAGCCACTGCCCGAGAACGGTGGCGACAGCAGCTCCACGTATTCCCATGGCGGGAAGTCCGAAGAGGCCATAGATCAGAATGGGATCCAGGAGGATATTCAAAACGGCTCCGGCAATCTGGGCAAGCATGGGCAGAACGGTGTTTCCTTTTGCCTGAAGGAGCTTGGTGGCATTAGCCTCTGCAAACAGGCCAAAGGAAAACAGGAATACGATATGAGCATACTGAAGTCCGCTTCCGGTACCTGTGGCGAGAGCTGTCATAAAGAGCTGAATCGGATAAATCAGGGAAAGGGCTGCCAGTCCGTCAGAAGAATACCGGGCGACAAAATAGCTGTCAGCGATATTGTAGATGGACTGAATCAGGAGCGAAAACATGACAGGTAGCGATAGCTTGATGAGGCGGTTCCATATAGATGGCTGCTGCATAGTCAATTCTCCTTTCTTTTGGTGGATATCATAAAGTATGGAGTAACTACACAGTCAAGATAAAATTTTAGTGAAAGGAAAATTTCCGGAGGCGAGATTCAGACGGCGGAGTACTCTTTTGGGGACGGATTCTGATCCCTCAGTTCTTTTTTACCAGGTGAGCCTTCACCTCGCAGTAGTAATCCTTTATGTAATCGAAAAGCTGCATTCCCAGCTCATCAGCGTATACGGCATCTGTTTCCCAGCCATTTTCATCAAGCCATCTGAGAAATGGCCCGAAGTCAGCCTGATCATCCATAATATGCAGAATAAAAACAGCATACTTTCCGGCCGGTATTGTATAGAGTGTGTCCGGGTTTTCAAGAGGGAGAGGAACGCCGTCTGGCTTGATGTATTCCCGGAATTTATAAAACTGTCCCTGACACATAAACTGCGGATCAATCATGTAGCCGTATTTGCGCCGGATAGATCCGGCCCTTTGCAGCCCGGTACTCACAGCCTCCTGAAGATTCGCATGGTAGGAGGTTTCGTCGCGCTTCATCACTCCGGCAATTACCGTCTCGGCCGGAAGGGTTTTGAGGCGGATTTCGGAAATGCCGTGATCCAGAGAACGGGCAGCCTCATCAATTTTTTCATTCTCAGCCTCATACCAGGAGATGTCGTCCGCCACCTGTCTGTAAAAATCGCTGAGCCGCAGTGCCTCACTTCTGTATTCCATTAAAAGCTCTGTAACCTTCTTATTGTCATGGGAGCCCAGAATCTGGCGAATCCGTTTCAGAGGAATATTCAGTTTCCGGCAGGTGGTAATAATATCCAGCTGCCAGAGATTGAAACGGGAATAATACCGGTACTGGTTGGACTCATCGGTGTAATCTGGCACGAGAAGCCTCGTCTTGCTGTAAAAATGCAGGGTATCCTTGGAAATACCCGTAATTTTGCTTACTTCCCCTATGAGATAGCGTCCCTGATTCATTCTGTACCCTCCCCTTTCCGGCTGAGCATGAGGACTGCTGTGACAATCAGTGCAAGCCCGGCAATGTCCACAGTCGTGAAGCTGGTGTGCAGCCAGAGCGCGGAAATCACAGTGGCGGAAACAGGTTCAATACAGGCCAGCATGCTGGCCTTTACGGAGCCTATATCGCTGACCCCCTGAAGATAGAGCGTAAAGGCCAGAGCTGTTCCCAGAACGACAATAGCTGCCACACCCATCACCATGGCAGGGGAAAAGGATATGCGGTAATTCCAGTATCCGGTCAGAAAGAAGAGGAAGATCCCTCCGATGAGCATCCCATAGCCAGTGACAACGGTGCTTCCCCAGCGGGCGATGAGACTGCCCGGAAGCATGGTATAGAGTACGAGGGCAACGGCAGAGGAAAGTCCCCAGGAAAGCCCTTCTGGAGAGATGACCAGAGAATCTGGCTTACCGTGGGTTGCCAGCAGAAAGGTGCCTGAGACGGCCAGAACAATGGCAAATACCTCCTTCCCTGAAGGCAGCCGCCTTGCCAGAAAACAGGAGACGACCATGATCAGGGCAGGCCCCAGGTACTGAAGAACTGTGGCGGTACCGGCATTTGAATAGGAGATGGCAGTCAGGTAGGTAAGCTGGCAGGTCGTAAGACCGAGGACAGAAAAGAGAAGCAGTCTGATCAGGCTGCTTTTTTCTGTCAGGATTCCTTTCATGGCAGTGCGGTGGCCGGGAAAGGATACAGCTAACAGGACGATTCCGGCGAAAAGCATTCTCGTGACGGTGAGCCATGAGGGGTCGACGGCTTCAAAGGAAAAGAGGAACTGTCCGCAGGTTCCTGAAAATCCCCAGAGGATGCCGCCTGCCAGGGCAGACAGGATGCCTCGGAGCGTGTTTGGTTGAGTCATAGTTATATCTCCATTTCTGTGTTTCATATTTGCCGCTGGGCAGACAGCAGGCTGCTTCAATGTGCCTCGGGGAACATCTTTGGGCCTGTCCGTTTTTTCTCCCGCCGCTTTTTTTTGCCTCCGGTTCTGACAGGAAAAAGAGACAGAGAGCAAGCCTTTCAAGCGACGGCTCTATTATAAGGGAAAACTCCGCCTGGGGTAAAGAAAAAACAGAAAGAAAAAGTGACTTTCACAGAAATTGATGGTATGATGAAAAAGATTGACAGACAAAAACAGCAAAATCAGGAAATGGGGAGAATGGATTGAATCGGAAAATGCCACTGACAGAGACGGTAAGGCTGGGGAAGACAGCCAGAGAGGAGAAAAGACTGGTTCTGGGAGATGGGGGGAACGGTCAGGATCTGCTGTACCTTCAGGTATATGAGTACTACAGGGAGCTGATCCGCTCAGGCATGCTGCGGCCGGGAACGAAACTGCCGTCCATCCGGAAATGTTCCGTACAGCTTGAGCTTTCAAGGACAACGGTGGAAACGGCCTATATGATGCTGGCTGCGGAGGGATATATTGTGTCAAGGCCTCAAAGCGGCTACTATGTGACAGAATTTGCCAAGGCCCAAAAAGAGGAGTGGGAGAACCGAAAGCAGGAGAGAGAGGCAGAGCTTCCCTTTGACTTCTCTTCTTCCCGTGTCGATCGGGAAAGTTTCCGGTTCGAGGTGTGGAGGCGGTATGTAAAGAGCGCCCTCAGGCAGGATGAAAGGCTGCTTTCCTACGGCGAACCTCAGGGAGAGGCTGAATTGAGGGAGGAACTCTGCCGCTATCTGAACCGCCACAGAAATGTGATCTGTACGCCGGAGCAGATTGTGGTGGGAGCAGGCGTGCAGAGTCTTTTGAATATCCTCTGCCCCATGGTAAAGGAGAGGAGACAGGTGATCATGCATAACCCGGGATTCCATCAGGGCCGCACGATTTTCGAGGATCACGGCTTTCATGTCACCGGAATGCCCGCAGAGGGGAAAATGCCTGCTCCCGGCAGCATCTATTATCTGACGCCGTCACAGCTGACAAGCTGGGGAGATGTGATGGGGATGAGAGAGCGGATGGAACTTATAAGGGAGGCCAGGAAGCGGGATGTCCTTATCATTGAGGATGACTATAACAGTGAGTTCTGCTATTACAGCCGTCCTGTCTCATCCCTTCAGGGGCTTTCGGGAGGGCGCGGGGTAGTCTATATGGGGACATTTTCCAGGCTTCTTCTGCCGTCCATCCGTCTGAGTTTTATGGTGCTTGCGCCTGAGCTCCTGGACGTATATAAAAATAGAGGAAAATTTTATAACCAGACAGCGTCAAAGGCAGAACAGATTGCTCTCTGTCAGTTTATCCGGGACGGCCACCTGGAAGGGCAGATAAGAAAATCCAGAAGGCTGTACAGCCAGAAGGCAAAGCTCCTTGGAGCTGAAATTGAGAAAGTGTTCGGGGATAAGGCGAAGGCCTGTCTGGGAGAGGCAGGATTTCTTGTGCTGATGGAGCTTAAGACGAAACTTTCACACAGGGAGATCAGGGAGCGCGCCAAGGCGTCGGGAGTGGGAATCCGCACAGTGGAACAGGGAGAACAGTGCGGGGAGGAGGCAGGAGTAAAACGGCTTCTGCTCTCCTGCGCATCCCTACCCTCCAGCCAGTATGAGGAGGCTCTGCTGCGGCTGAAGGCCGCTCTTGAGTGAAAAAGAAGAAACGAAGAAACGACGGAATTTAATTTCTTGTGTGTGGCAGCCTTGTCCGGACGATTCTTTTTTTCAGTTCAGAAAAGCTGAAGGGGATCAGCGGGTAAATATAGCTCTTTCCTGCGATTGTCCTGTTAAAGATGAGGGCGGCAAGGCAGAAAACAGTTCCTGCAATGAAGCCCCACAGGTTAAAGACAGAGGTCAGAATCAGCAGAAGCACCCGCATAAATTTAAGGGCATATCCCAGCTCATAGCTGGACTGGGAGTAGTTGGCGATTGTCACAAAGGCCATGTAGAGCATGGTCTCACTGTTAAACCAGCCGGATTTAACGGAGTATTCACCCAGCACGATTCCGGCGATCACGCTCAGGGGAGTTGTCAGCATGCTGGGGGTGTTTACTGCCGCCAGCCGCAGTCCGTCTATGGCAAATTCCAGAATCAGCAGCTGGAAAATCAGCGCCACATGGATCTCGTCAGAGAGGCGGATAAATTCCAGCCAGTGGGGAATCCACTGGGGATTCTGCATAAACAGCAGCCACACAGGCGTCAGAAACAGGGTGAGGAAGGAGATCACCAGTCTGGAAAGGCGCAGATAAGTTCCTGTAAAAGGCGGAAAATAGTAATCGTCCGCCTCCTCCACAATGTCGAAAATTGAGGACGGCAGGATCATGGCAGCCGGCGAATTATCCACCAGAATCACAAGACTGCCCTCCAGAATAGAGGCTGCCGCCGTGTCAGGCCTTTCGGAAAAACGGAATTTTGGGAAAGGATTGTACCATTTGTAGGGATAAATGCACTCGGCAAGACTCTCCTGGTTCATAGTCAGAGCGTCCACCTGCAGGTTTTCAATCCTGCCTTTGATCCGGGAGAGAAGCTCTTTATCAACCCTTCCATCCATATAGCAGAGGGCGATGTCTGTGTGAGATTTATCGCCTGCCTGCATGATCTCAATGGTCATCTGTGGATCGCGGATGCGCCGCCGGATCAGGGCCGTGTTGAACACAAGCGTCTCCACAAAGCCGTCCCGGGATCCGCGCAGAACCTTGTCCTTGTCAGGCTCTGCCACTCCTCTGGCCGGATAAGTACGGCAGTCGATGGCAAAGCATTTGTCATAGCCGTCGATAAAAAGACAGGGCACGCCGGATAAGATCTGCACCGCTATCTGCTCATCGTCCGTCAGGAGCCCCACCTCACAGTAGGGGATATAGAGTTTGGAGAAATCGTGGGCTGTTTTCGGCATTGTATCGGCTCTGACCGCGGAAAAGCCTTGAAGAATTCTCAAAAGTGTGTCATCTTTCACAAAGCCGTCCACGAAATAGACACAGGCGTCCCGATCCCCCACCCGAACCACGCGGTATACCACATCAAAATTTTCATTTACCCGCAGGAGCTGATGAAAATGACGCAGATTTACCTCCAGTTTATTAGAAATTTCCATGAAAAAACTCCTCTCATAGGGCTGCAGCGAAAAAAGATGGCCGACAGTCTGGGACAGACGTTCGGGCCGCAGCGTTTTTATGTTGGAAAGTATGCTCAGGTTTGCACTGAAATATGAGAGCCCCAGAACAAAAATTTTACAATGTGAAAAAATGATACATTTATATGTTAAGAAATGATAAAATTGGTAACAGTTCAGCTATATATCTTCTTGCCCGCTTGAAGCGGACAAGAAGCGTCTGGCGTCCGCCCTATGAAGATTAGGACAGGAAAACTCTTATGAAAGCACGCTTTCAACGCATTTTCCTGTCCTAATCTTCGCATGGCTGAACTGTCACTAAAATTGTGCAAAATGACAGAAAATGCATTGACAGATTTGTTTTAAAATGTTATATTGAACAAAGCAAAACTATTCAATGTATCGGTCTGCAGAACGTGACCAAAAGAGCCGTTTTCTAGGGGGAGAAACGGTTCTTTTTCATTTTGCGGGGCTGTTAGCCGGCGCGGGCTGCAGCTGTGCTTTTATTGCGGCAAGTTTTCAGGAATTCTGGGAAAGATATCTGTAATGTATAGTGAAAAAGCCGGAGCGCACCGGCAGGCGGAGGAAAGTAAAATGGGAGTATTTCAGGTTGCAGCAAATATAAAGGAGCTGGGAAAGAAAAAGAAGGTGAGGAATGCAGTGACCCTGGCAGCGGTGGTGCTGTCTGCTCTTCTGCAGTCCTTTGTGATCCAGGTATTTATCCGGCCGGCAGGACTTCTGTCAGGGGGCTTTACGGGGATCGCCATCCTGATCGATATGGTGACCTCTCTCTTTGGCCACAGCTTTTCCACCTCGCTGGGCATGCTGGCTCTCAATATACCGGTTGCCCTGCTGTGCAGCCGGAGCATCAGCCTCAGGTTTACCGTATTTTCACTGATTCAGGTTGCCTGCTCCAGCCTCTTTCTTCAGATATTTCACTTTACCCCGATGTTTGACGACATCATGCTCAATGTTATTTTCGGCGGCTTCTTACTGGGCACGTCCATCGTGATTGCTCTTAAGGGAAATGCCTCCACAGGGGGGACGGACTTTATCGCCCTCTATGTGTCAAACAAGACAGGACAGTCTATCTGGACCTGGGTTTTTGTGGGAAATGTGGTGCTGTTCTGTATTTTTGGACTGATCTTCGGATGGATGGGAGCCGGTTACTCTATCATCTTCCAGTTCATCAGCACAAAGACCATCTCCTCCTTCCATCACAGGTACGAGAGGGTGACGCTCCAGATCACGACGGAAAAGGCAGAGCAGGTGATGAAGGCCTATGTGGGACAGTACCGTCATGGAATATCCTGTGTGGAGGCTGTAGGCGGCTACAGCGGGCGGAAGATGTACGTCCTCCATACCGTTGTGTCTGCCTATGAGGCGGCTGACATAGTAGCTCTGATGAGAGAGGCGGATCCTCACGTTATCGTTAACCAGTTTAAAACCACCCAGTTTTACGGAAAATTTTATCAGGCGCCGATGGAGTAGCAGGTTTTCACGGGATAGGTGCCGGATAATTTCCGCCGGGCGGATCCTGGCAAAAAGGCTTGACGAAAACAGCAATAGCGTTAATAATAGTCACGGAAAGAGGCAGCTTTCCGCACACAGGCTGCCGGCCAGGAGGTTCTGAAGGCTGCGAGAGCCGGAGCCTGCAGGAAGGGCTGCACAATCATAAAATAACAGGAGGAAGAGGGATGCCCGCCGCATCCCTCTGTTTTAGCTATGCATACAGAAAAAATGGAAGAATTTGAACGGGCCGGGATGCTCCTTGGGACAGAGGGGCTGAGCCGTCTGGGGGAGAGTACGGTAGCCGTATTCGGCGTGGGGGGAGTGGGCTCCCACTGTATAGAGGCCCTGGCCAGAGGAGGCGTCGGACGGCTGGTGCTGGCAGACAGCGATGTGGTCTCGAGGAGCAATATAAACCGCCAGAGTGTGGCCTTTCAGAGCACCATAGGGAAATTTAAGACAAAGGTGATGGAGAATATCATCCATGAGATCTGCCCGGATACGGAGGTTATCACAATCGAGGCCTTCGTGCTTCCGGAAAATCTCGAGGAGCTGCTCTGCGGGGTGACAGAGAAGCTGGATTATATTGTGGACGCCATCGATACGGTGGCGGCAAAGCTCGCTTTGGCAGAATTTGCAAAGAAGCATGGGATTCCTCTGATCGCATCTATGGGAACCGGCAATAAGCTGCACCCGGAGCTGTTTAAAATTGCGGATATTACGGAAACATCTGTGTGCCCTCTGTGCAGGGTAATGAGGAGGGAGCTGAAAAAAAGAGGAATCGAGTCGCTTAAGGTTTTGTATTCCACAGAGCCGCCGTTAAAGCCGGTTCCCCCCTCTGCTCAGACGGAAGAGCAGGAGCCTGCCGGAGATGTTCCCAAAGACGGTCTGGAAAAAGGGCATCCCCAGGAAGACGCGCAGGCTCCCAGAAAGCGGGCCATTCCCGGCAGTGTGTCCTTTGTCCCGCCGGCAGCCGGAATCATGATCGCCGGCCAGGTAATCAGGGATCTGACAGGAATACATTAAGTACAGGCAGATGATCTTTTCCCCAACCAGTTCCTTTTTATCAGAAACATGTGTATAATGAAAAATAACTGAGCGTGAGGGAGGGGTTAAATGAAAAAACAAAAGAAGAACAGCGTCCTGATGACGGAGGGGGTAATATGGAAGCAGCTCATTGCCTTTTCCATCCCTCTGCTGATCGGAAATCTGTTCCAGCAGCTCTATAATACAGTGGATTCTGTGGTGGTGGGGCAGTTTATCGGCAGCGAGGCCCTGGCGGCTGTGGGGTCCAGCAACTCGCTGATCAACCTGATTATCGGAATGTTTATGGGAATTTCCGTTGGAGCAGGAGTGATTATTTCCCAGTATTACGGGGCCAAAAGTGCAGAAAAGATGAGCTGGGCAGTCCACACGTCCATGGCCCTGAGCCTGGTGGGAGGCGTGGTGCTGACCGTCGTCGGAGTGGCGTTTTCCCCGGTCATCCTGCGGTGGATGAAAACACCGGAGGAGGTGCTTGCAAACTCCAATCTGTATTTCAGGATCTATTTTCTGGGGGCCACCTTCAATCTGGTCTACAATATGGGAGCGGGAATTCTGAGGGCGGTGGGAGATTCTATGAGACCTCTCTACTACCTGTGCGTGTCATCGGTAGTAAACATTGTCCTGGATCTTCTCTTTGTGAGCCAGCTTCACATGGGAGTGGACGGCGTGGCATGGGCTACGATTATCTCCCAGCTTATCTCAGCCATACTGACGGTGTGGGCGCTGATGACCTCAGACGATATCTACCGTCTGGAGCTTAAAAAGCTGAAGATTGATTTCCGGATGATGAAGCGGATTCTGAATATGGGAATTCCAAGCGGCATACAGCAGTCGATCATCTCCCTCTCCAACGTGATTGTCCAGGCTAATGTAAATGTGTACGGCGCCATGGCCATGGCGGGCTTCGGAGCCTACAATAAAGTGGACGGCTTCGTGGTTCTGCCCATGCAGAGCTTCTGCATGGCCGCCACGACCTTTACAGGACAGAACATCGGAGCCAGGAGGATGGATCGGGTAAAGAAGGGGCTGTTCCAGGGAATGGTCATCTGTTCCATCTACACGGTAGGTGTGTCTGTGCTTCTGTTTTTTAAAGCCCACTCGATTCTGGAAATCTTTTCTTCGGATCCGGGAGTCATTTCTTACGGGCTTAAGACCATGATTGTCATGGTTCCGTTTTATCTCCTGCTTTCAGCCCACCAGATTCTGATGGGAACCATGAGAGGAGCGGGAAAATCCATGCAGACTATGCTGATTTCCGTGGGAAACATGTGCGTGCTGCGGGTGATTTACATTAATCTGTTTGTCCCTCTGTTTCCCAGCTTTGATGCAGTCATGTGGTGCTATCCCATAACCTGGGCGACGACGGTTCTCATGGATCTGGCCTATATGAAATGGGGCCGGTGGCTGGGACAGGCAGGAGACAGGAAGAAAAAACGACATTAGAAGAAACGATGCCGCAGAGGCAGGCGGATCTGCCGGACGGCAGCTCTGCGAAAAGAAGTAAACAAGGAGATTACACAATGAGAGATGGATTTTTACGGGTGGCTGCGGCCACTCCTGAGGTAAAGGTAGCCGATGTGCAGTTTAACAGGGAGGAGATCTGCCGGCTGATCGGAGAGGGAAGGGAAAAGAAGGCCAAAATCATGGTATTCCCGGAGCTCTGTCTGACTGCCTACACCTGCGGGGATCTGTTTATCCAGAAGCCTCTTCTGACGGCTGTAAAGAGGGAGCTGAAGGCTCTTGCGGCCTTTACTGCCGGAAGCGATATGCTGGTTTTTGTGGGACTTCCGTGGGAGTATAACAATAAGCTCTACAATGTGGCGGCAGCCATCCAGAACGGCCGTATCCTGGGCCTGGTGCCGAAAATCTGGATTCCAAACTACTCTGAGTTCTACGAGAGGCGCCATTTTAATCCATGGGAGTTCGGCACAGTGACAGTGGAGTTTGACGGGCAGAAGATTCCCCTCGGAACGAAGATTATTTTTTCCTGCAAAAATGTGGAAAACCTGGCAGTGGGAGCTGAGATCTGTGAGGACGTCTGGGTTCTGAACCCGCCGAGTATTGCCCATGCGGCGGCAGGGGCCACGGTGATCGTGAACTGTTCTGCCAGTGATGAGACCACGGGAAAGGCTGATTACAGGAGAAGCCTGATTTCCGGTCAGTCTGCAAGGCTTCTGTGCGCCTATGTCTATGCCAATGCCGGGGAGGGAGAGTCCACCCAGGATCTGGTGTTCGGCGGACAGAATATTATTGCGGAAAATGGAAATATCCTGCGGGAGTCCAGGCGGTTTGAGAACGAGACCATCTACGCGGACATTGATCTGGAGAGGCTGGAATGCGAGCGCAGGAGGATGACGACCTACCAGACAGAGGGCAGGGAGGATTATCTCTTCGTGGAGTTCGAGCTGGATCTCGATGAGGAAAAAACATGGGGGGAGGAAAAGGAGCAGGAAGCATGCAGCTGCGGCTATGACAGCCTGGAGCGATTTGTCGATCCATCTCCCTTCGTGCCGGGCAATGAGGCCGACAGGGCAAGAAGATGCGAGGAAATTCTGATGATTCAGGCCATGGGCCTGAAAAAGCGCCTGGTTCACACCCACTGCCAAAATGCCGTGGTGGGAATATCAGGAGGGCTTGATTCCACTCTGGCCCTGTTAGTGACCGTGAAGGCCTTTGACATGGCAGGGATTCCCAGGAGCCAGATTTACTCTGTGACCATGCCCTGCTTCGGCACCACAGACCGCACCTACAATAATGCCTGCCTTCTGACGAGAAAGCTGGGGGCGACGCTGATGGAGGTGGACATTCGCGATGCAGTCAATACCCACTTCCGGGATATCAACCACGAGCCTTCCGTCCACGATGTGACCTATGAAAACTCCCAGGCCAGAGAGAGGACGCAGGTTCTCATGGATATTGCAAACCAGGCCGGAGGAATGGTCATCGGCACAGGAGACATGTCGGAGCTGGCGCTGGGCTGGGCCACCTACAACGGGGATCATATGTCCATGTACGGCGTCAACGCCTCCGTGCCGAAGACACTGGTGCGCCATCTGGTAAGGTACTTTGCTGACACCTGCGGGGAGGAGGAGCTTAAAAACGTGCTTCTCGACATTCTCGACACTCCGGTGAGCCCGGAGCTGCTTCCGCCGGAGGACAACGGAACCATTGCCCAGAAGACAGAGGATCTGGTAGGGCCCTATGAGCTTCACGACTTCTTCCTCTACTACATTCTCAGATACGGATACCATCCCGGCAAGATTTTCCGACTGGCCGTCTTTGCTTTTGACGGAGCCTATGACAGAAAAACCATTCTCAAATGGCTCAAGGTATTTTACAGGAGATTTTTCAATCAGCAGTTTAAGCGTTCCTGTCTGCCGGACGGCCCTAAGGTAGGCTCCGCGGCAGTATCGCCACGCGGAGATCTGAGGATGCCCAGCGATGCGGTGAGCCGCCTGTGGCTGGAAGAGGTCGAGGCGCTTGAGAGCAGGGAGGAGCACGCTTCGGAGGTGCGCTCATGATAACCAGCACGTCAAATTCACAGGTGAAGCAGGTATCGGCGATTGCCAAAAGGGCGAAAGCCAGAAGAGAGAGCGGGCTGTTTATCGTAGAGGGCGAGAAGATGTTCTCGGAGCTCCCGAAAGAGAGGCTTCACCGCACTTATGTGACAGAGAGTTTTTTAAGGCAGCAGGGCGAGGAGGCAGACCGCCTGCTTGCCGGCTGCCGCTATGAGACGGTGACCGACGAGGTAATGAAGGCAATGGCCGATACCCAGACGCCCCAGGGCATTCTGGCACTGTGCAGGCAGTTTTCCTATGAGCTCTCAGATATTTTGGGAGAGAGGAAGGAGGGAGACGAACATACACAGGAGAAGGCTCCGGCTCAGCTTGTGATTCTGGAAACCCTCCAGGATCCCGGAAATCTGGGAACAATTCTGCGGGCCGGGGAGGGGGCCGGGATTACAGGCGTGATCATGAACAGCACCACAGCAGATATCTATAATCCCAAGGTAATCCGCTCTACGATGGGCTCTGTATACCGGGTTCCCTTCGTCTATGTGGAGGATCTGGCCGGCGCCGTCAGAAGAGTTAAGCAGGCGGGGGTCCGCCTGTACGCGGCTCATCTGAAGGGAGAGAAAAATTATGACCAGCAGGATTATACAGGGAGTACGGGCTTTCTGATTGGAAACGAGGCCAACGGGCTGAGCGACGAGACGGCAGAGCTGGCCGATGCATATATTAAAATTCCCATGCTGGGAAAGGTGGAGTCTCTGAACGCGGCTGTAGCGGCCTCCATCCTCATGTACGAAACGGCGAGACAGAGGAGAAACGGGAAGGGGCAGAGGATAGATTAATTATGTCAAATATTGACAATTTTCTTAAATATTCCTGACAAAGCTTGAAAAAAGTCTGAAAACAGGGTATACTAGCTCATACATACAGTGAGAACCTGGTTCATAAGATCAGCCAGAGAGGAGTGAGAATTTATGGAATGGGTTGTATGGCTGGCAGCTTTTGTAATACTGATAGGAATTGAGGCGGCGACGCTGAATCTCTGCACGATCTGGTTTGCCATAGGAGCGCTCGTTTCGTTTTTTCTGACCTTTACAGGAATGGAGAGATACGGGCAGGTGGCTGTGTTCTTTATCGTTTCCTGTGTGCTCCTTATTTTTACCAGGCCTTTAGCCGTGAGATATATCAATAAGAATACGGTAAAGACGAATGTGGAAGGGCTCATCGGAAAGAAGGCCAGGATCACAGAGGCCGTGGACAATGACAGCGCCTCGGGGGCAGCTGTGGTGGAGGGCCAGGAGTGGACGGCCCGCTCCTCAGACGGAAGCCCCATTGAGGAGGGCGCTCTGGTTGAGATCACAGAGGTTCAGGGAGTCAAACTGATGGTGAGGAAAGTCAAGGAGGGACAGTAGTATGCCATTTATTGCTTTTATTATTCTTGTGGTCATCGTGCTATTGATACTTTTTTCCTGTATCAAAATCGTGCCGCAGGCTCAGGCCCTTGTGGTGGAGAGATTGGGAGCCTATCTGGCAACCTGGTCCGTGGGCGTGCATTTCAGAGTGCCGTTTATCGACCATGTGGCAAAGAGAGTGATTTTGAAAGAGCAGGTAGTGGATTTCGCACCGCAGCCGGTTATTACGAAGGATAACGTAACCATGAAGATTGACACGGTCGTATTCTTCCAGATCACCGATCCGAAGCTGTTCGCCTACGGTGTGGAAAATCCTATTATGGCGATTGAAAATCTGACTGCCACGACGCTCAGAAACATTATCGGAGATCTGGAGCTTGACCAGACGCTCACCTCCAGAGAAACGATCAACACAAAGATGAGGGCAGCTCTCGACGTGGCCACAGATCCGTGGGGAATCAAGGTAAACCGCGTAGAGTTAAAGAATATTATTCCGCCGGCAGCCATTCAGGATGCCATGGAAAAGCAGATGAAGGCGGAGAGGGAAAGGCGAGAGGCTATCCTCAGGGCAGAGGGTGAGAAGAAATCCACCATCCTTGTGGCAGAAGGACAGAAGGAATCCGCCATCCTGGAGGCAGAGGCTGAGAAGGAGGCTGCCATCCTGCGCGCCGAGGCTGAAAAGCAGAAGATGATCAAGGAGGCAGAGGGACGTGCCGAGGCTATCTTAAAGGTACAGCAGGCGAATGCAGATGGTATCCGTTTCATCAAGGAAGCCGGCGCCGACAATGCGGTGCTTCAGTTAAAGAGTCTGGAGGCATTTGCCAAGGCCGCTGACGGAAAGGCCACCAAGATTATCATTCCGTCTGAGATTCAGGGAATCGCCGGTCTTGTGAAATCTCTGGCAGAGGTTGGGGCAAAGGACGAGAATCCGTAAGAGTAAGAGTCAGGAAAAGGCAGACAGAGCTAGAGAGATATGAAAGGCGGAGGCTTAAAACAAGTCTCCGCCTTTGTTTGATCGCAGAATTGCCCGTTTCGGCCTACCGCTCAATGGTCACTAACGTCCACCGGCTGTTCTGCTCCATAATGAAGCAGGGGCGCTTCATCTTATACCGGTAGTAGGCCTCTGCCGCATTCTGGACAATTCTGTATCTCATGATGGCTCCGAAAACTGGATGAATAATCATAAAATCCCCCCTGAAAAATTTGGCAGGCAGCTTCTGCAGGCTGCGCACTCATGTGACATATAAAAATATATGCCCCAAGGACAGGCAGTATGACAGGGTTTGGAATCTAAGAACTTTTGACAATCGCCAAACATTCAGGTAGAATAGAGAAGAGTTTGAAAATTTGGTGCCGCTGAGGCGATAATGGCTGTGACGTTAGGAGTGTAATATGCTTATGACAGAAAGGCAGAAGGAAAAGAGGAGATCCACATTTGGAAGGGAAATGACAGATATCGGAGTGGGAATTGCCATCGTGATTCTCTCTGTCCTTGTATTTTTGAATCCGGATGCAAACAGAGCGGTTTTTCCGGTTATTTTTCTGCTGGGAGCCGGACTTTGCCTTTCCAATGCCCTCAGCAGAACAGACAGACAGGCAGCAGGAGGGGAATGGCGTGTTCCGGAAATCCTGCTTTTTATCGCGTCCGCAGCTCTCTTTCTGATGGCAGTGATGAGTGCGGCATCCATCCTTTGGGGGTAGACAGTAATGAAGACAGAGATTCTCAGATATTTAAAAGAGGCAGACGGCTATATTTCCGGACAGGAGCTGTGCGAGAGGTTTCAGGTATCCCGGACAGCAGTCTGGAAGGTAGTAAGACAGCTTGAGGCGGAGGGATATGAGATTGAGGCCGTCAGAAACAGAGGCTACAGGCTGAAAACGGCAGGAGATATATTAAGCCAGGCAGAGATACTGAGCAGCATACGCGGCTCCTGGGCTGGGAGGGAAATCCTCTATCTGGACGAGGTGGATTCCACCAACACGGCTGCCAAGAAGGCGGCTGAAAACGGGGCAGTGCATGGAACCCTGGTGGTTTCAGAAAGACAGACAGGAGGCAAGGGCAGAAGAGGAAGAGCCTGGGATTCCCCGCGGGGAACAGGTATTTTTATGACCCTGATTTTACGGCCGAACATGGCCCCTGTCCATGCATCCATGCTGACGCTGGTGGCGGCCCTGGCGGTAGCCGATGGAATCAGAGAGTGCACGGGAGCGGAGTCTCTGATCAAATGGCCCAACGACATTGTGATGAGCGGGAAGAAGGTCTGCGGAATTCTGACAGAGATGAGTGCAGATCCCGACTGCATCAACTATGTGGCAGTGGGAATTGGAATTAATGTAAATATGGAAGAATTTCCGGAGGAGATCCGGGGAGTGGCTGCCTCTATTTTTACGGAGACGGGAAAAAAGACGAAGAGGAGCCTTCTGATCAGCGCAGTGATGGCGGCCTTTGAGAGATATTACGAGGTGTTCATGAAAACCACAGATATGAGCGGGCTTCTGGAAGACTACAACGGAAAGCTGGCAAACTGCGGGAGGACGGTGCGCGTGCTGGATCCGGCAGGCGAATACAGCGGAACGGCTATCGGTATTGACAGGGAGGGCGAGCTCCTGGTTGAGATGGAGGACACGACGGTAAGACGGGTGCTCTCCGGAGAGGTTTCTGTCAGAGGAATTTACGGCTATGTCTAGGACTGTGCCATACAGCAGATATAAATGAAGGATTGGGGATGTGCAGTCATTATACGGCATCCCTTCTTTTATGAGGAAGGACAGTAAGTATGAGGCAGGGAAGTAAGCTATGAGGCAGACGGTAAGCTATGAGGCAGGACAGTAGGCCGGCAGGCAGGAGGAAGAATGGAAAATCAGTATGTAAAGCGCCTGTATGACAGGCTTGTGACTGTGGAGAGAGAGGGATACCCCATGAGCCGGCGGGAGCGCCTGACGGCCGTGAGGGAGCCCCTCCTTTTATGGTACTATGAAAACCGCCGGGTGCTTCCGTGGAGGGAGGAACCGGAGCCTTACCGCGTCTGGATCTCGGAGATCATGCTTCAGCAGACAAGGGTGGAGGCTGTGAAACCGTACTTTGCCCGTTTTATGGAGGCTCTGCCGGATGTGAGGGCATTGGCGCAGGTGGAGGAGGAAACTCTCTTAAAGCTCTGGGAAGGACTGGGATACTATAACAGAGCCAGAAATCTGAAGAAGGCGGCCCAGATCTGCGTGGAGCAGTACGGGGGCAGACTGCCTGCTTCCTATGAAGCGCTTTTGAAGCTTCCGGGGATCGGGAGCTATACGGCGGGGGCGATTGCATCGATTGCATTCCAGATGGCAGAGCCGGCCGTGGACGGAAATGTGCTCCGGGTCATTTCAAGGCTGCTTGAGAGCCGGGAGGATATTGGAAAACAGTTTGTAAAAAAGCAGATGGAAAAGGAGATAAGGGAGATCATTCCAGAGAAAAGGCCGGGAGATTTTAACCAGGCTCTCATTGAGCTGGGAGCGATTGTCTGTACTCCGGCAGGGGAACCCCTGTGCAGCCGGTGCCCGTTTGAAACCCTCTGCCTGGCAAGGAGAAACGGGACGATCCGCGAAATTCCGGTAAAGTCGGGAAAAAAGGAGAGGCGCAGGGAGGAAAAAACGGTATTTCTCATTGAATATGAGGGCAAAGCTGCCATCAGGAAGCGAAGCTCCAGAGGCCTTCTGGCATCCCTCTATGAGTTCCCGAATCTGCCGGGCCATCTGAAGGAACAGGAAATCCCGGAGGCTCTCGGAATTGACCGGGAGGATATCAGCTCCATTGAGCCTCTGGCAGAATCCGTCCATATATTTTCTCATGTGGAGTGGCATATGACAGGGTTCCGTGTTATGATAAAAAGAGAACTGCCGGAGCTCTATCCCATGGAGCAGATGGAGGACATTCTCGAAAAATATCCCCTGCCCAATGCATTTCAGGCGTATACCAAGGTTCTGACGAGGAATACTGAGAAGCAGGAAATAGAAAATAGAAAAGAGACGAAAAAAAAGCAAAGTACAAAGGCGCAGGGGGCAGGCCGCCAGACTGCTCTTACTGAAACGGGGGACAGCCGGAACAGTAGATGAAGGAGTTCTGAATTATGAAAAAAATGCTGTTTATTATGAATCCCAGATCCGGGCGTGAGAAGCTCAGAACAAGGCTGATGGATATTCTCGATTTGTTTGTCAGAGTCGGTTATGAAGTTACGGTTCATGTAACTCAGGCTCAGGGAGATGCAAAAAAGAAGGCGGGAAACAGCGGAGACAGTGTGGCTCTTCTTGTCTGCAGCGGCGGAGATGGAACCCTCAATGAGGTTGTCTCCGGACTCATGACTCTGGACAGAGAAAAAAGGCCGGTGATAGGATACATTCCGTCAGGCTCTACTAATGACTATGCAGCCAGCCTGAAAATTTCGAAAAATATGATGAAGGCAGCCGAGGAGGCCGTGAACGGAAGCCCCTTTGCTGTGGACATAGGAAGATTCGGGGCTGACAGATATTTTGTCTATGTGGCCGCGTTTGGAGCATTTACAGAGGTTTCCTATAAAACATCTCAGGAGACAAAAAATGTGCTGGGGCATCAGGCGTATATGCTGGAGGCTGTGAGACGGATTGCGGGGCTTAAATCCTACCGCCTGAAATTTCACTGGAACGGCCAGACGCTGGAGGAGGAGTTTATTCTGGGAATGGTGACAAACACCATGAGCATCGGAGGCTTTAAAAGCCTGGTGCCCCCGGGAGTGGCCCTCAATGACGGTGAGTTTGAGGTGATGCTTGTGCGCACGCCGAGAACCCCTAAGGACATTCAGAGCATTGTTGCCTACCTGATCAATAAAGAGGGGGAAAATGACTGCGTCTACAGGTTCAAGACATCGAGGCTTGTGATGGAGAGCGAGGAGGCGGTGGACTGGACTCTGGATGGAGAATACGGCGGAGCAGTGACAGAGGTCTGCATCGAAAACCTGAGGGAAGAGGTAAGGGTGATGAGGCACGAAGAGTGAAAGAACATTTCAGAGACAGCTTTTTAGTATGGCGCTTCCTATAATCATGCAGAATCTGCTCTCAGCGGCGGTAAACTCGGCAGACACGCTTATGCTCAGCTTTACAGGGCAGAACGAGATGGCGGCAGTGGCACTCGCAAACCAGATCCCGTTTGTTCTGAATCTGTTTTATATGGGGCTGACTTCAGGGACAGGGATTATGATGGCGCAGTATCTGGGAAATCAGGACAGAGGGGCGGCAAAAACTATCTTCAGGAACGCCCTGGCAATGTCATATCTGATTTCAGCTGTTTTCGCCGCAGCCAGCATCTGCATGCCGGGGCTGCTTATGAGACTTTTTACAGATAAGGCTGTTCTGGCCGGCATCGGGAGGCAGTATCTCAGAATCACAGGCATAACCTATCTGTGTACCGCTTTCACTCAGATCTACATGGTAACCCTGAAGTCAGACAGACAGGTCGGAAAAAGCGTTCTTTTTTCCAGCACAGCGCTTCTGCTCAATGTTTTTTAAACGGAGTGTTTATTTTCGGCTTTTTTGGGATTCCCAGGCTGGGGGTACTCGGCGTTGCGGCAGCTACTCTGGCAGCACGCCTCACAGAGCTTTGCCTGTGTCTGAATGACTGGAGAAAAAATCAGAGAATCCCAAGAGCCGAAATTACAGATCCGGGCCTTATAAAAGAGCAGCTTTACGTGACAGGACCGATTGTCCTTCAGGGGCTGATATGGGGAGGGGCCATGGCTGCCATGTCGGGTATTATGGGACAGCTCAGCCTTGCTGCGGTGGCAGCCAGTTCGGCAGTATCGTCTGTCCAGAACCTGGCGACAGTATTCAGCTTCGGGGCTGCCGAGGCCGGGGCTATTCTGCTTGGAAACTTACTGGGAAGAGGAGAGCTTGAGGAGGCGAAGCGAAATTCCCGCACGCTGATAAAGATCACGGTTTCTTCAGGTATACTCTGCTGCATGCTGATGCTGGCCGCCGAGGGAAAAGTGGCATCTCTCCTCAATCTGAGGGAGGAGGCCATGGCATACTTCCACATGATGTACAAAATCCTGTCTGTGAATACAGTGTTTGCCTCCATCACCAATACCATACTGAATGGTATCTTTACAGCGGGAGGCGATACCAGATTTGGCTTATATACAGACGGAATAGTAATGTGGTGTATATGCGTGATGGCTGGAGGAATTTCGGCGTTCATTCTGAAGCTGCCTGTGCCGGCAGTCTTTGCGGTTATGAATGCAGACGAAGTGATAAAGACTCCTGTGTCTGTTATCAGGTATAGGAAAGACAGATGGTTAAATAATTTAACGGAAGGAGAGGGTATGTGATGACCATGGAGGAGAGAAAGGCAGCGGGACTGCTCTGGACCGATACCGAGGAAGCCATGGAGGCACAGAAAAAGGCGAGGGGGCTGTGCTTTGATTTTAATCATATTCATCCGTCGGAAGCGGAAAAGAGAAATGCCATGCTGCCTGAAATTTTTGGTTCAGTGGGCGAGGGAGTCTGGATCGAGCCGCCGCTTACCTGTGCATTCGGAAAAACTGTTACCATTGGAAAGGGAACTTATATAAACTCCAATCTTACGCTGGTGGACGACTATAAAATTACAATAGGAAGCGGCGTCTTAATCGGGCCGAACGTGCTTATTGCCTCCACGGGGCATCCGGTGCACTATAAGCTCCGCCCTCACGGAGAAATGTACTCGTTTGAGGTGGTGATTGGGGACAATGTCTGGATCGGAGGAAATGTCTCTGTCTGTCCCGGCGTCACAATCGGGGAAAACTCAGTTGTGGGGGCAGGGAGCGTGGTGACAAGAGATATTCCGGCCAATGTGGTAGCGGCAGGAAATCCATGCAGGGTAATACGGGAAATCACGGACAGAGATCTGGAGTACTATTACAGAGACCTGCATGTATAGCAGGACAGGAGAGATTAACGCCCGATAAAAGGAAGGACAGCAGGAAGGCTGCAATGGCGGGAGTTTCAGGTTTGAATGCGTGTCCATGGTAAGAAAAAATATGTTGAAAAATGTAGAGGGTTAGTTTATAATATAAAGTCGGTAAACTTTTACAAAAGCTTCTGATAGCGAAAGGACGTTAACTCGTGGAGAAAGAGAAAGACAATTTTTTAGAAAAGTTAAGAAAACTTGTCGATCTGGCAAAAACGAAGCAGAATGCTCTGGACATTGCGGAGATTAATGACTTTTTTGCCGCCGACAACCTGTCAACAGAACAGATGGAGCAGATTTACAGCTATCTGGAACAGAACAACATCGACGTGATTCCAGAAGTGATTGATGAGACTTCACTCAATGATGAACTGCTGCTTCTCGATGATGTGGACGACGACTTTATGAAAAATGGGGAAGAGGAAGACATCGATCTGGATGCCATTGACCTTTTAGAGGGAATCGGCACAGAGGATCCGGTGCGCATGTACTTAAAGGAGATCGGTACGGTTCCGCTTCTCAGCGCTGAGGAAGAACTGCGCCTTGCCAAGAGAAAGGCAGAGGGCGATGTGTCTGCGAAGGAACGCTTAATTGAGGCCAATTTAAGGCTTGTTGTCAGCATCGCGAAGCGTTATACCGGAAGAGGCATGAGCTTTCTTGACCTGGTTCAGGAGGGAAACCTGGGCCTGATCAAAGGAGTAGAAAAGTTTGACTACACAAAAGGATATAAGCTGAGTACATATGCCACCTGGTGGATCCGCCAGTCTGTGACGAGAGCGCTTGCCGATCAGGCAAGGACGATCCGAGTGCCGGTGCATATGGTTGAAACGATCAACAAGATGTCCAAGATGCAGAGGAAGCTGACTCTGGAGCTGGGCTATGAGCCATCAGTGGCTGAACTTTCAGCAGCTCTCGATATGTCGGAGGATAAGGTAATGGAGATCATGCAGATCGCCAGAGAACCGGCTTCCCTGGAAACGCCGATCGGTGAGGAGGATGACTCCAACCTGGGCGATTTCGTTGCGGACGGAAATGTGGTGACTCCTGAGGGCAACGTGGAATCCGTGATGCTCCGGGAGCATATTGATGCTCTGCTTGGCGATCTGAAGGAGAGAGAGCGCCAGGTTATCGTTCTGCGCTTCGGCCTGGAGGACGGGCATCCGAGGACGCTTGAAGAGGTGGGCAAGGAGTTCAACGTGACGAGGGAGCGTATCAGGCAGATTGAGGCCAAGGCCCTCAGAAAACTCAGAAACCCTGTGAGAAGCAAGAGGATCAGGGACTTCCTGTAGTGGAGGCTTACTTCGCAGCTTCATGGCTGTTTCATGGAAGTTTGAGAATTGTGATTCCATAAAAACAAGAGATTAGGGCCTGGAAGATGTTAAAGGCCGTTTAGTTAGATATGTAAAGTTAGAATGGGACGGAGAAGACTGCTGAATAATTTTGGCAGTCTTTTTGCGTGGGGGAAAGCCGGCAGGACCTATGCCGAAGGAAGATGCAGCAAAGGAGGAGAGCATCGGGATGAATGGAAAGAACAGGAACTTTCAGAGAGAGATGGACAGACTGATTGAGAAAAACGAAGGGGAGGGAATTGTCCCCACCCTGTTTCTCCATAGCTGCTGCGCACCGTGCAGCAGCTATGTGCTGGAGTATCTGTCCCGGTATTTTAAAATCACAGTCTACTACTACAACCCAAATATCTATCCGCCCAGTGAGTACGAGGAGCGGACAGAGGAGGTGAAGCGGCTGATCCGGGAGCTTCCTGTGAAAAATGAGGTTTCCTTTGTGGCGGGAGAGTACAGGCCTGAACAGTTCTATGAGGCAGTCCGCGGCCACGAGGGGGATCCCGAGGGCGGGGAGCGCTGCGGCATCTGCTTTGAGCTGCGCCTTAAGGAGGCCGCAAGACTTGCCGGGGAGGGAGGGTTTGACTACTTTGCCACAACCCTGACCATCAGTCCTCTGAAGGATGCGGCAAGGCTCAACCGGATAGGGGAGGAGCTGGGGGCAGAGTACGGGGTGAAATATCTGGCCTCAGACTTCAAGAAGAAAAACGGTTATAAACGCTCTACCGAGCTGTCAAGGGAGTACGGTCTGTACCGCCAGGATTACTGCGGGTGCGTGTTTTCCATGAGAGAGAGGGAAAGGGAGAGGGAAAAACAGTAATATATGAATAATTGCCGAAATGTTAAAAGGATTGAAAGTTTCCCTGTTTTATCATATGATATACAAGGCAAATTAGGAGTCAGAACCAGACAGAAGAAGGGAGAACGGCAATATGTACAAGCTCTGTATTTTTGATTTGGATGGAACCCTGTTAAACACGCTGACGGCGCTGACCTACGCGACGAACCTTACCCTGCGCTCCTTCGGGCTGGGGGAGATTACCATAGAGGATACCAAGCACATGGTGGGCGACGGCTACAAGACCCAGATGGAGCGGGCCCTCTGCCACTTTGGCCGTGAAAATATGAAGTATTACGATCAGAGCCTTTCAGAATATATGAAGAACTTTTCGGCAAACTGTATGAGAGGCGTAAAGCCCTATGACGGAATCCTGCATCTCCTTTCCTTTATCCGTGAGAACCATATTAAAATGGCGGTATTTTCCAATAAGCCCCATGAGCAGGCGGTTGAAAATATTGAAACGGTTTTCGGGAAAAATACCTTTGATATGATTCTGGGACAGAGGGAGGGAATTGCCAAGAAGCCGTCACCGGAAGGAGCTCTTTTTATCTGTGAGAAGCTCCAGGTAAAGCCAGAGGAGTGCCTGTACCTGGGGGATACCAACACAGATATGAGGACAGGGATTGCCGCCGGGATGGACACGGTGGGAGTTACCTGGGGATTCAGGGACAGGGAGGAGCTTCTGGCCTTTCACCCAAGGTATATCGCAGATCATCCGTCTGATGTGGAGAAAATTCTGAAAAAGGAAAACACAGAGGCTCTGGAGAACTGAGAAACCTGCAGGGGAGAAAATCCTGCAGAAGGATGAGTGGCCTGCGGAAGAGGAAAAGCCGCCAAAGACCAGAACAGCGGAGGAATGAAATGATTAAAAAACAGATAAAGCACAGCGGCAGAAAGGCAGCCCGGATTCTTCTGGGGGCCGGTTTAACGGCGCTTCTGGCAGGCTGCGCGGGAAGAACCCCAAAACTGCCGGAAACGGAAGGCGCCCTGAATCCGCAGGTTTCGGAAGAGGCGAACCCTTCCGCCTCCCAGGAGGAGCTTTTAAAAGAGGAGCCTTTAAAAGTCGTGACCACTGTATTTCCCTACTATGATTTCACGCGCCAGATTTCCGGCGGGCTTATCGAGTCGGGACAGGTGGAGCTGGAGCTGATCGTTCCGGCGGGGATGGACAGCCATTCCTTTGAGCCGACGCCTGCCGATATCATTAAAATCCAGGATGCTGACCTGATTATCTGCAACGGGGGAGCCATGGAACAGTGGTTTGAACGGGTATTGGACTCCCTCGATACGCAGAACCAGCAGGTTATCACAATGATGGACTACGTGGATACGGTGGAAGAGGAGATTGTAGAAGGGATGGAGGCGGAGGAGCACGATCACTCCCATGATCATGTCCACCCTGCAGGTGTGCCAAAGGAGGGTGAGGAAGGACACCTCTACGACGACGGCCACGAGCAGGAAATAGAGTATGATGAGCATATCTGGACATCTCCTGTAAATGCTATGACCCTCTCAGAGGTGATTGCCGGCACGCTCTGCGAGATGGACGAAAGCAATCAGGAGATTTACAGGGAGAACCTGGCAGAATATGAGGAAAAGCTCTCAGCTCTGGATCAGAAATTCAGGGATATCGCAGAGCATGGGAAAAGACGGCTGGTAGTGTTCGGGGACAAGTTTCCGCTCCGGTACTTTTTCGATGAGTATGGTCTGGAATACAGGGCCGCATTTTCCGGCTGCAGCACGGACACGGAGCCCAGTGCCAAGACGATAGCCTACCTGATCGACAAGGTAAGGGAGTTAGATATCCCGGCTGTCTATTATCTGGAGCTTTCCAGCCACAGAGTCGCTGAGATTATCGGGGAAGAAACGGGGGCGGAGCCTCTCCTGTTTCACTCCTGCCACAATGTGACAAGACGGGAATTTGACTCCGGCGTGACTTATTTGGAGTTAATGGAGCAAAATGCCGTAAATTTGAGTAAAGGATTGAATTGATGGGAACATTACTAAGGTGTGAACACGCAGACTTCGGGTATGAGAACCAGGATGCTGTGGTAGATGCAAATCTGGAGGTAAATACAGGGGACTATATCTGTATTGTGGGAGAAAACGGCTCAGGAAAGAGCACCCTGATGAAGGGAATCCTGGGACTTCTGAAGCCTACTTCGGGAAAGATCGTGGTTTCCGAGGAGCTGAGGCGTGCAGGAATCGGCTACCTTCCCCAGCAGACGGCGGCCCAGAAAGATTTTCCGGCAACCGTCTATGAGGTGGTGATTTCCGGCTGCCTGGGAAAAAGAGGAAACCGCCCGTTTTATTCCAGGAAGGAGAGGGCGCTGGCTGAGTACAATATGGAAAAGCTGGGCATTACAGACCTGAAGAAACAGTGCTACCGGGAGCTCTCAGGAGGGCAGCAGCAGAGGGCGTTAATTGCGAGGGCTCTGTGCGCCACAGATAAGCTCCTGGTGCTGGACGAGCCGATCACCGGTCTCGATCCGTCTGCGATTCAGGATTTTTACCATATGATAAAGAAGCTAAACAGAGAGGAGCAGGTGGCTGTTCTGATGGTATCCCACGATATTCAGAACATTGTCCATCAGGCCAACAAGATCCTTCACCTGAAGAGGGAGGTTTTGTTTTACGGCTCTGTCTCCGATTATGTGAAAAGCCGTGTAGGGCAGGGATTTCTGGGAGGTGAGGACTGATGAGCGCGGTGATTGAAATGATATCGTACCCCTTTATGGTGAGGGCGCTCATCGGGGGAATTCTGGTTTCCCTCTGCGCATCCCTCCTGGGAGTGAGCCTGGTGCTGAAGCGCTATTCCATGATCGGAGACGGCCTTTCCCATGTATCCTTCGGTGCCCTTTCTGTGGCTCTGGCCATGGGCTGGTCGCCTCTCAGGGTTTCCATCCCCGTGGTGGTCCTTGCCGCCTTCTTTCTTCTGCATATTACAGAGAGAGGGAGGATCAAGAGCGATGCGGCCATTGCCATGATCTCGGCCAGCGCTCTGGCTATCGGAATTATCGTCACCTCCATGACCACAGGAATGACCACGGATGTGAGCAGCTACATGTTCGGAAGCATTCTGGCCATGAGCAGGGAGGATGTGAGGCTCTCCGCTCTGCTCTGCGTGGTAGTTCTGTTTTTATTCCTGTTCTGCTACAACAAGGTGTTTGCCGTGACCTTTGATGAAAACTTCGCCAAGGCCACCGGCGTCAGGGTGAGACTCTACAATGTGCTGATCGCGGTCCTGACAGCCGTGACCATCGTGCTGGGAATGCGCATGATGGGAGCCATGCTGATTTCAAGTCTGATCATCTTCCCGTCCCTGACTTCCATGCGGGTGTTTAAGAGCTTTCACGGGGTGGTGGTCTCCGCCGGCATTCTTTCTGTGATCTGCTTTTTTGCCGGTATGGTGCTGTCCTACGTCTATTCCACGCCGGCAGGAGCCAGCGTGGTGGTGGTCAACCTCTGCTTTTTCCTTGTATTTTCGGCAGTTCAGATGCTGCGGCAGTCAGGAAGGCGGTAGGCGGGGAACAAATTGTACGGCAGTCAGAAGAAAAGCCGGAGAAATTTGAAGGGAATTCAGACAGTAATCAGGTGAAATAAAATGTTACATTTTATTAACACACTAGTCGTATTTTGAATAAAATAACCATAAATTTTCATGAAAATTTAGAAGTTTTATCTAATTACTTTCACATGTGATTAGGCGTATAATAGTGGAAATCAGGAAAAAGACGGGAAAACAGTAGAAATGCTGTTTTTCTGTCTTTTTTCAAGAAATATCTGAAGACGATATTCAGACGTACTTCAGACAAATGAGAAAAGGAGGGATTAAAACGGAAGCTCTTTCTAGCGCCCTGATGGAGGAGCTGAACTGTAAAGTGGTATTTACGATCCCGATTTTCGGCGGGATACCGATTTACGAATCAGTTGCAGTTACATGGATCATCATGGCAGTATTAGTGCTTCTCTCCAAGCTCCTGGTAAGAAACCTGAGTGTGGAAAACCCTGGGAGGGTTCAGCTTTTTCTGGAAAGCTCCATTGGATTTCTGAGGGATTTCTTCGTGGATTTGGTAGGAGAAGAGGGAAAAGGTTATGTTCCCTATCTGATTTCGACAGCCATCTTTATTGGCGCCGCAAACCTGATAGGAATTGTCGGTTTTGTGCCTCCGACAAAGGATCTGAACATGACAGCGGCTCTGGCAATCATCAGTATTGCCGTGATCGAGTACGCGGGATTCCACAAGAAAGGCGCAAAGGGATTTTTGAAAAGCTTCGCAGAGCCGGTGGCCATTATACTTCCCATCAATATTCTGGAGGTGTTCATCAGGCCGGTATCTCTCTGTATGCGTCTTTTCGGAAATGTGCTGGGCTCCTTCGTAGTTATGGAGCTTATCAAGCTGGTGGTGCCGCTGTTCGTGCCGATTCCGTTCAGCTTTTACTTTGACATTTTCGACGGGCTGATTCAGGCCTATGTGTTTGTGTTCCTGACAGCTCTGTTTATTAAAGAATCGTTAGAGTAGCTGAGAAAAACAGGACGTGAAGCCTGAACAGGAGGAAAGGCCGGGCGGCCAGAGGCGAATCTGCGGCGGGACAGCAGAAAACAGTAAATGAATAAGTAAAGGAGAAAACAGTTATGTCAACATTAATCGCTATCGGAGCAGCTATCGCTGTATTTACAGGTATTGGAGCAGGAATTGGTATCGGTATCGCAACATCCAAGGCAGTGGAGGCCATCGCAAGGCAGCCGGAGGCTGAGAGCAAGATCAGCAAGGCTCTTCTTCTGGGATGTGCCCTGGCAGAGGCAACAGCTATTTACGGTTTCGTAATCGCCCTCGTAATCATTCTGTTCTTAAAATAAATTAGGAAAGGCAGGTGGAAGAGGTGTTACAGTTTAATGTAAGCCTTGTCTACAACATCATAAACCTGATTGTCCTCTGTCTTTTGCTGAAGCACTTTTTAATTAAGCCTGTGCTGGGAATTATGGACAAGCGGCAGGCCATGATAAACGAGAAGCTGGAAAATGTGAAGAGCACGAAAGAAGAGGCCGACGCCTTAAAAAGTCAGTATGAGGCGGCTCTTAAGGATGCCAGAGCGGAATCCGGCCGGATTGTGGAGGAGGCCAGAGGCCGTGCAAAGAAGGAGTACGACCGCATCGTGGCCGAGGCTGACAAAAAGGCGGCTGAGGATCTTCTGAAGGCGAGGGAAAGCCTTGAAGCGGAGCGCGTGAAAACCATGGAAGAGCTTAGAGGAAGGATTGCGGAGGTGGCTCTCTGCGCTGCCAGACAGGTATCCGGCAGTGCTGCCGGCGCCCCTGAGGATCTGGCTCTCTACGACCGTTTTATAGAGGAAGCAGGTGAATGCCATGACCCAGACAGCAGGTAATTACGCGAAGGCCCTCTTTGAGCTTTCCGTGCCGGAGCAGGCGCTTTTGGAGACGGAGAAGCTGCTGAAGGCGGAGAGCCGCCTGATGGAGGCTCTCAAAAATCCGACGGTCTCTCTGACGGAAAAGGAGCGGGTGGCTGACAGGATCTTCCCGGAGGAAACCAGATCCTTTATAAAGACAGTCTGCCGCCATGGACATGCGGGACTTCTTTTTGAAATATTTGACGCCTACAGAGCCTATGCAAAGGAGCAGAGGGGAATTCTGAGGGCTGTCCTCACCTATGTGACTCCTCCAACCGAGGAGCAGCTTCGCGGCCTCTCCGAATTTCTGAAGAGGAGATTTGGAAAGAGAGAGGTGGAGTTTGAGCTTACAGAGGATAAAACGCTGCTCGGGGGCTTTGTCCTGCGGGCGGGAGCATTTGAATATGACAGAAGCCTCAGGGGAAGCTACAGGCGTCTGTCCAACTACTTGTACGGAGGTGAGAGGGCTTGAGTTCAATCAGTTCAGAGGATATTATTTCCATACTGAAGGAAGAAATAAAAAATTATGACGACAGATGCCGTGAGGAGGAAACAGGAACCGTCATCTCCGTGGGAGACGGCATTGCCAGGATTTACGGCATGGAGCATGCCATGTACGGCGAGATCGTGATCTTCGACAACGGTCTCAAGGGTATGGTTCAGGATATTAAGGAGGACAGCATCGGATGCATCCTCTTTGGAAAGGACACAGGCATCAGCGAGGGAAGCCGGGCTGTCAGGACGAGGAAAAAGGCGGGAATCCCTGTGGGAGATGCCTTCTTAGGCCGTGTGGTGGACGCCCTGGGAGCGCCGATTGACGGAAAAGGGGAGATTAAGGAGGACGGCTACAGGCCGGTGGAGCAGGAGGCTCCCGGCATTGTAGAGAGAAAATCGGTAAACAGGCCTCTGGAGACAGGAATTCTTTCCATCGATTCCATGTTCCCTATCGGACGGGGGCAGAGGGAGCTTATCATCGGCGACCGGCAGACAGGAAAGACATCCATCGCCACGGATGCCATTTTAAACCAGAAGGGCAAGGATGTCATCTGTATCTATGTGGCAGTAGGACAGAAAGCGTCCACCGTCGCCAAGCTGGTGTCCACTCTGACGGAGCACGGAGCCATGGATTATTCCATCGTCATGGCGGCTACAGCCAGCGACTGCTCGCCGCTTCAGTATATTGCGCCTTATTCAGGCACTGCTCTGGCAGAGTATTTTATGCACAAGGGGAAGGATGTGCTGATCGTCTACGACGATCTCAGCAAGCACGCAGTGGCCTACAGGGCTCTGTCCCTTCTGCTTGAGAGATCTCCGGGGCGTGAGGCTTATCCGGGCGATGTGTTCTATCTGCACTCCAGGCTTCTGGAGCGTTCCAGCCGCCTGAGCGACGAGCTGGGAGGAGGTTCCATCACGGCCCTGCCGATTATTGAAACACAGGCCGGAGATGTTTCCGCCTATATTCCGACTAACGTGATCTCCATCACAGACGGCCAGATTTTCCTGGAAACGGATCTGTTCTTTGCGGGCCAGAGACCGGCAGTCAATGTGGGACTTTCTGTATCCCGTGTGGGCGGCGCAGCCCAGACAAAGGCCATGAAAAAGGCCTCGGGAAGCATCCGTATCGACCTGGCCCAGTACCGGGAGATGGAGGTGTTTACCCAGTTCAGCTCTGACCTGGACGCCTCCACAAAGGAGCAGCTCCAGTACGGAAAGAGCCTGATGGAGCTTTTAAAACAGCCTCTCGGAAGTCCTTTAAGCCTTCACGAGCAGGTAATCACCCTGTGTGCGGCAAGACATAAGATTTTTATGGATCTTGACGTCAAAAGAGTGAAACCCTTCCAGACAGAGCTTCTCAGATATTTTGATTCCAGCTACCCTGAGATCGGGGAGGAAATTGAGAAGACGGGAGTCCTCTCTGACGAGCTGGAAGAGAGGATTGTGTCGGCGGCAAAGCAGTATGCAGAAACGCAGATCCGGTAAAAACGCTTATTTTGGCAGGAAGGCAGGTGAGTAAATGGCGGGCACAAAGGAAATTCAGACCAGGATGAAGAGCATTCAGGACACCATGAAGATTACGAACGCCATGTATATGATCTCCTCATCCAAGATGAAGCGGGCGAAAAAAGTTCTGGCTGACACAGAGCCGTATTTCTTCGGCGTGCAGACAGCCCTCGACAGAATTCTGAGACATCTGCCGGATGAGGAGAAAGAGAGCCGTTATCTGGACGAGAGGACAGATGTGAGTCCCGAGGACAGAAAACGCGCCCTTATTGTGGTTACGGCTGATAAGGGATTAAACGGGGCATATAATCACAATATTATCAAGATGGCAGAGGAGGAGCTGAAAAAGCCCGGCCACACAAAGCTCTATGTACTGGGCGTTGTGGGCCGCCAGTATTTCTCCAAAAAGAAAGTGGATATGGACGGAAGCTTCCGCTACACGGTGCAGAAGCCGACCATGCACAGGTCCAGGATGATTACGGAAACGGTGATCGAGGGCTTTCTAAGCGGAGAGTTTGACGAGGTATCCATCCTGTTTACAGAGATGCTCAATTCCATGAAAGAGGAGCCGGTACTCAAAACGCTGCTGCCCCTCAAGCATCCGGAGCCGGAGCCTATCTCTCTTCCCATGGACATGAGAAGGGAGGAGATCCGTCTGTTCCCGTCAGCCAGAGAGGTGATGGACAATATTGTCCCAAGCTATCTGGTGGGAGTGATATACGGCGCTCTGGTGGAATCCTACGCCAGTGAGCACAACGCCAGGATGATGGCCATGCAGGCTTCCACAGACAACGCGAAAGCGATGCTGAAAGAGCTTTCTGTCCAGTACAACAGGGCAAGGCAGGCGGCCATTACCCAGGAGATCACAGAGGTAATCAGCGGCGCCAATGCCCAGAAGAAAAAGCGGTAGAGGAGATAATTATGAATAAAGGCAGAATTGTGCAGGTCATGGGACCTGTGGTAGATGTTTTATTTGAAGACGGCGTTCTGCCCCATATCAAGGATGCCCTGAAGGTAAAAAACGGGGACAGAACCTGTGTGATGGAGGTGTCCCAGCACCTTGGAAACAGTACGGTCCGCTGCATTATGCTGGCGGCCAGCGAGGGGCTGTGCCGCGATATGGAGGTAGAGGCCACAGGAAAGGGAATCCAGGTTCCTGTGGGCGACAAGACGCTGGGCCGTCTGTTCAATGTGCTCGGAGAGACCATTGACGGCGGAGAGTCTCTGGAAGGGGAGGAGCACTGGGTCATTCACCGGGATCCGCCGTCCTTCGCAGACCAGAAGCCGGTTGTGGAGATTCTGGAGACAGGAATTAAGGTAATCGACCTGCTGGCCCCCTACGCAAAGGGAGGAAAAATCGGACTGTTCGGAGGAGCCGGCGTGGGAAAGACCGTGCTGATCCAGGAGCTGATTCAGAATATTGCCACCGAACACGGCGGCTACTCGATTTTCACAGGCGTGGGAGAGCGTTCCAGAGAGGGAAATGACCTCTGGACAGAGATGAAGGAGTCAGGAGTCCTCTCAAAGACGGCCCTGGTGTTCGGGCAGATGAACGAGCCGCCGGGAGCGCGTATGAGAGTTGCGGAGACGGGACTTACCATGGCAGAGTATTTCCGTGACAGGGAGCACCAGGACGTGCTTCTGTTTATAGACAATATCTTCCGTTTCGTGCAGGCCGGATCAGAGGTTTCTGCCCTTCTCGGACGTATGCCGTCGGCCGTAGGATACCAGCCTACGCTGGCTACAGAGATGGGAGAGCTTCAGGAGAGGATTGCCTCCACGAAGGAGGGAAGCGTTACCTCCGTGCAGGCTGTCTATGTGCCGGCCGATGACCTGACGGATCCGGCTCCGGCCACGACCTTCGCCCATCTGGATGCCACCACGGTGCTTTCCAGGAAGATTGTGGAGCAGGGGATTTACCCGGCAGTGGATCCTCTGGAATCCACATCGAGGATTCTGGAAGCCGACGTGGTCGGCGAGGAGCACTATGAGACGGCAAGACGTGTCCAGGAGGTGCTTCAGAAGTATAAGGAGCTGCAGGATATTATCGCCATCCTTGGTATGGAGGAGCTGTCCGAGGAGGATAAAAATACGGTGTACAGAGCCAGAAAGATCCAGAAATTCCTGTCCCAGCCCTTCCATGTGGCTGAGAATTTCACGGGAATCCCCGGAAAATACGTTCCGCTCAAGGAGACCATCCGCGGCTTTAAGATGATTCTGGACGGGGAGATGGACAAATACCCGGAAAATGCGTTCTTCAATGTGGGAACCATTGACGATGTAATCGAGAAGGCAAAGGCAGAGAGTTAAAGGAGGAGATTTCATGGGAGCAGAGGCAACCTTCGGGCTTGAGATCTATTCCAGCAACGAAATTTTCTATCAGGGCAGAGCGAGCTTTATCGATCTGCCGGCTACAGACGGCGGACATACCTTTCTGGCCCACCACGAGGATGTGGTCATTGCTCTGGTGCCTGGAATTACCAGGTTCGTCCCTGCGAAGGACCCGGGTGAAAAGGGCGAGGGAGCCGCAGATAAGCCTCAGGAGCAAATTATAGCCACAGGAGCCGGTTTTGCAGAGATGATCAACAACCGTGTGAAGGTGTTTGTACACTCTGCGGAGCGGCCGGAGGATATCGACATTAACCGGGCCAGGGAGGCTAAGGAGCGGGCTGAGGAGCAGCTTCGCCAGGAGCAGTCCCTTCTGGAGTATTACAGAAGCCAGCGGGAGCTGGCGAGGGCCATGTCCAGGCTGAGCGCGGCCGGAAAGAGAAAGTAGAGAGGCTCTGCTGCCAGGTTAGGTGCACCGGGGCAGAGCAGAATCTGCCCCTGAAGCGGCCTGTCTCCCCGGGGGAATCCCCCGGCAGAACCGGGAGATGTGATTTTGATATAGCGGATATTTTATTTAAGTATTTTACACGGGAAATCAGTTGCTGTATACTACTATCGGACTTCGCCCAGGGAGGAACAGCCAGTGGTTTTGATATGCCATTTCTCCCTGCTGCAGGAGATAAGAGGAAACAGAGACTGCGGCGCGGCTGTGACGGAATATTGTACTTTAGAGAGGAAATTAAGGCTATGGTAGAGAAAAAAATCCGTTTTCTGAACACAAATGACATTATTAAATTCTGCGGAATCTGCCAGAAGATGCAGTCAGATATTGACGTTGGGAAATTGGGAGAAAGAGTAAGCTGGATAGACGGCAAATCGCTGATGGGACTTATGACTCTGAAGATCGGGGAAAAGATGAAGCTGGTGGTAAACGGCGAGGATGAAGAACTCTCAGAACACTTTTTCAGGGAATATGAGGTGGATGAGATGTACGATGCCGTCCGCCTGGAAGAGAGAGCTTAAGGCCAAGCAGGAGAACAGCTTATGATAGGCTTAGGGACGTTTATCAACAGCGTCAGCATTATTGCCGGCGGTCTGATCGGACATTTTGCCGGCAGGCTGTTAAAGCCTGATATGCAGGATGCCTTAAATAAAGCGTGCGGTGTCAGCGTGCTTTTTATTGCCATTGCAGGGGCGATGGAGGGAATGCTCAGAATTGAGGAAAATGCCTTGATTTCAGGGCAGTCTATGTTCGTCGTCCTGTGCCTTACAGTGGGCACGGCCATAGGAGAGCTTCTTGGAATCGAAAGAGGCTTTGAGCGGCTCGGCGAGTGGCTGAAATATAAATCCGGAAATGGCAGGGATCCGGGCTTTACGGATTCGTTCGTAACGGCTTCCTTAACGGTATGCATTGGAGCTATGGCTATAGTCGGAGCGATCAGGGACGGGATCCTGGGAGACTGTTCCATGCTTGCGGTAAAGGCGGTACTGGATTTTATTCTTATCGCCGTGATGACTTCATCCATGGGAAAAGGCTGTGTATTTTCTGCCATTCCGGTTTTTATTTTTGAAGGCTCTGTCACACTGCTGGCACGGCTGCTGGCCCCCCTTCATGACAGGGACGGCCATTTTTTATTTATCACTGATTGGTTCTGTTTTGATTTTCTGCATAGGGGTTAATCTGGTCTGGGACAAGCGGATTCGTGTAGCCAATATGCTTCCGGCTATGCTTCTGGCAGTTCTGGCCGCATATCTGCCGTGGATAAGCTGAGAAATGAACAGGCCCGCTCTCCGGCTGCATCTGTTCTGACAGTTATTCTGACATGTATCTACACTTCAATTTCCACACTGTCTCTTACATCCCGCTTTGTATACAGAATCACCTTGTCCTCGGCGCGCAGCACCAGAGAGCCGCTGGGGATCAGGATCTTTTCCCCGCGCTGCACGATCACGATCAGCGTCTTACGGGAAATATTCAAGTCACGGATAGCCGTTCCCACCCACGGATGGCGATCCCACAGCTGCAGTTCTTTCAGGGTAATGCCCACGTCGTCCTGATAGCCTTTGGCGCCGAAAATCAGGCGGTCACCTATCTCAATTTCCACATTTCCTTTCGGAACGATTGTTCTTTTTCCGCGGCGGATGACGGCCAGAATCATCTCCGGAGGCAGCGGCAGATCGGAGACCCGCATGTGTTCCCAGGGATGGTGCTCTCCTACGGCCAGGCTGATAAAGCGGATATTTGTTTCCTCTGAGTAATCAGCCATAGATTTCAGCTTGGTATACTGCTCCACAAAACCAGCAGATATAATACCGGTGGGAATCGCTACAGTTCCCACGCCCAGAAAGGCGATCACGATGCCCACCAGCTGCCCGGCATTGGTCACCGGGTAGATGTCTCCGTAGCCTACGGTCAGCAGGGTAGACACTGCCCACCAGATTCCGGAAAATGCGTTCTGAAATTTGTCCGGCTGTACGTCATGCTCCAGGCTGTACATAAACAGAGAGGATGCCACAATCAGGATCAGCAGGATACAGACGGACGAAAAAATCTGATCCTTCTTCTCGTGGAGGACATCGGTAATTACATTAAATGCGTCGTAATACATGTTGATGCGGAACAGCCTGAAAATACGCACTACCCGGAACATCCGGAACGTGACAATACCCATGGGAAATATCACGGGAAGGAAATACGGCAGGAAAGACAGCAGGTCGATGATGCCGAAAAAAGAAAACATAAAAGAAATCCTTGCCTGCCTGCGGCTTTTTCTGGGATACAGGTATTCTGCGGTCCAGATGCGAAGCATATATTCCACTGCAAAAATGCAGGAGGTGATCAGTTCCAGGCTGCGGAGCAGGGGAAGATACGGCCGGGACTGTTCAAAGGTCTCAAACAGGGTAATAAATAAGTTCAAAAAAATAATAAATGCAATAAAAAAGTCAAAGACAATACTGGCGATGTCATGATCTCGTCCAATCTGAATGATCTCAAAGACACGGCGCTTGGCAGGAACCTTCACAGCTCTTTTCTCCTTTGTACCAGATAATTTAAAACCATATTAGCACTTTTCTGGGGAAGAATCCAGTCCATCCCTCCCGGTTTCAGGGCCTGAAAATCCGTACTGCGCTTTTTAGCCGGTGCGGCTAAAGGAGAATCCCTGTCCTGTGCCGAAAGCGAAAAGGGGAAGCGGTTGACTTTACAGGGGTTTTGTGTCAAAATTATATACTGGACTGAGGCGGACGAAGGGTTCGCTTTTGTCGCTGCATATTGAGAGAAGCCAGGGGCTTCAGAAAGATAATTACAGAAAAGAAGGTAGATAGAGATGACAAAGATTGATATTATTTCCGGTTTCCTGGGTGCAGGAAAGACTACTTTTATTAAGCGCCTGTTAAAAGAGGCGATTTCCGGTGAAAAGGTCGTTCTGATTGAGAATGAGTTTGGAGAGATCGGTATTGACGGAGGCTTTTTGAAGGATGCGGGAATAGAGATCCGCGAGATGAATTCCGGCTGCATCTGCTGTTCCCTTGTGGGAGATTTCGGAAAATCTCTGGCAGAGGTGCTCACGAAATATACTCCTGACCGTGTGATCATTGAGCCATCCGGAGTAGGCAAGCTCTCCGATGTGATGAAGGCTGTCAGAGATGTTGCCTCCGAGATCGAGGTTGAGTTAAACAGTGCTGTCACTGTGGCTGATGCCAGCAAGGTGCGCATGTATATGAAGAATTTCGGCGAGTTTTTCAACAACCAGATTGAAAATGCCGGAACCATTGTACTCAGCAGAACTGACATAACAGATCCGAAAAAGGTACAGACTGCTGTGGAGATGATCCGCCAGCACAATCAGGATGCGGCGATTGTGACTACACCTGTCAGCCAGCTTGCTGGAACACAGCTTCTGGAAATTATCGAGAAGAAGGACAATATGATGGAAGAGCTCATGAAGGAGGCCAGAGAGCACGCCCATGAGCACGGCCATCACCATCATCATGATCACGACGGAGAGTGCTGCTGCGGCCACGGCCATCACCATGATCACGGAGAAGGAGAGTGCTGCGGCCACGGCCACCACCACGATCACGAGGAGGGAGAGTGCTGCGGTCATGACCATCACCATGATCACCACGATCACGACCACGGTGAGAACTGCACCTGCGGCTGCCATGACCACGATCATCACCACCATCATGCCGATGACGTATTTACAAGCTGGGGGCGCGAGAATGTAACCGGCGTCAGCAGAGAGAGACTGGAACAGATTCTTAAGGATCTGGCGTACAGCGGAAAGTACGGAGAGGTTCTTCGGGCTAAGGGAATGCTCCCGGCTGCAGACGGGACATGGATGCACTTTGATCTGGTGCCGGAGCAGGTGGAGATCCGTGAGGGCTCTGCCGACTATACAGGCAAGGTCTGCGTAATCGGAGCAAATCTGGATGAGAAGGCGCTGGAGGAAGCGTTCAGCGCTCAGTAGCCAGGCAGAGGTAAAAGAAGAGAGCAGCCATCGGGCAGGCAGATTTACGGCCCATGGCTGCTGAAAAACAGGAGGACGACAGATGGACGAGGAGCGTATGCCGCTTTTTCTGATCAATGGTTTTCTGGAAGCAGGAAAGACTGAGTTTATCAAATTCACCATGGATCAGGATTATTTTAAGACAGAGGGAAAAACACTTCTGATTGTCTGCGAGGAAGGCGAGGAGGAGTATGAGGACGAGTTTCTGGAAGAGAACCGGACAGCTGTCGTGTATGTGGACGAGCTGTCAAAGCTGACTCCGGAATATCTCTCCGATCTGGAACTGCTCTACAACCCGGAGCGGGTGCTCATGGAGTGGAACGGAATGTGGAGCCTGGACGAGCTGAAGCTGCCGGCAGACTGGGAGCTGTACCAGCAGATAACCATTATCGACGGGTCCACTTTTGAGCTTTATCTGAACAATATGAAGCCGCTGGTGGGGGCAATGGTGAGAAATTCAGAGATGATTATCATGAACCGCTGCGACGACATAGAGGATCTGGATACCTACAGAAGAACCCTCAAGGGGATGAATCCGCAGGTAGAGATTATTTTTGAGGACTCTGAGGGTCAGATAGAGGAAGTGACGGAAGCGGATCTGCCGTACGATGTAAATGCCGATGTAATTGAGATCTCCCCGGAGGCCTATGGAATCTGGTATATCGACGCATTGGACAAGCCGGATCGCTACCGGGGCAAGGTGGTGGAATTTACAGCCATGGTGTTAAAGACACCGGACTTCCCGAAGAATTACTTTGTGCCTGGGCGCATGGCCATGACCTGCTGCGAGGCCGACATGACCTTCCTTGGATTTATGTGCAAGGCCAAGAACGCAAGGCTCCTGGAGACAAAGCAGTGGGTGAAGGTAAAGGCCCGTGTGGAGTACGAGTACAGCCCTGAGTATGAGGGAGAGGGGCCGATGCTTTACGCTGACTATGTGGAGCCGGCAGAGCCCATTAAAGAGATTGTACAGTTTTAAAAAGATGGATGATACAGCAGAAAACGGACTCTTCGGAGTCCGTTTTCTGCTCTGCATAGGCGGCAAGGCTGAAATTTCAAATCCCGTTATGACTTCTTCGCTTTTGTAACTGCTCCATGAGCTTTGTACTGTAGTGAGCGATAAAAATACAAAGTCCCATAAGCGCAAGATAATCTATATAAAAGAAAATTTTCGGTTCGCTGTAATCCAGAAATACAAACTCGCTTTTCAAAAACAGACAGGTGGGGAAACCTCTGCTGATGAATACCCATATGCCATATCCGGAGATAACCAATCCTGCGGCGAAGGCGATCATACTGGGGCTTTTTGTTTTACTTTTTATCTTTAACGCTTTTCGCAGCATTCCCAAAATCATATTCCAGTGAAGTCCCAAATGCACGCTCATCAGGAGAAAGCCCCAATATGCCCCGAGAATATGGAGCCGGCGAGCCAGGGACATGCCGCCTGTCCCCGGCAGGAAGGCAAATACATAGCGGGACATCACAATACCGCTGTACATCTGAGCGAGCATTGCAAGCAGGAGAAGCAAATCGACACAGAGCGTCACAGTGCGCAGTGCGCTGTATTTCCCCTTGAACAGGGTTTTATGCCAGCGCCCGTTCAGAAGGTGGTGGGCCACAAAAAGAAGGAACATTCCGGCACCCACCCATTCATGGGGCGCTTCTCCCCAAAACTGATAGCCCATTAAAAAAAGCAGGGCCAGTGTCATGGAAACGTCGACGGCTAATTTTATAACGGCTTTCGGTTTCATTCCTCCACCGCCTTACCTATGCAGGCAATGGCGTTCAGGCTGCGGGGATAACCGATGTAGGGCAGGCACCCGGAAACAACACGAATCAAAAAGTCCCTGTCATTTCCAAGATTCAAATTTCCTTTTGCGTGGGCAATCAGCTGAGGCTCACAGCCGCCCTGGGCCATAAGGAAGCAAAAGGTAATCAGCTCACGCTCTGCCAGGCCAAGGCCCTTTCGGGTGTAGTAATCGCCAAAGCAGTTTGCCGCCAGCCAGCGGTTGATATGGCCTGTTTTCCAGGCCTCCTTCATATGCTCACCGAAAATTGCCGCCTGTGCCTCGATCCCTTTTTCCAGCCTGTCGGCAAGGGTAGTCGTCGCCTGTCCGTCAAGGGGAAGCTCTATGCCTCTCTCGGTCAGCACCTCATTGGTAACATTCAGAAACGGCAGCATTCTGCCATACCCCAGATAGTCGGCGGCCTGATAAACGATCTCCTTTGCCGCTATGGGGGTGATGCCGTTTTCCAACGCCTGAGGGAGCATTTCTCTATAGGCATCCACACCTCCGCAGCCGATCAGCGCTGCCAAAATTGCCAGACAGCGGGTTGGCGGCTCCAACTGCTGGTTTTCTTCGTTTACAACTTCATCAAAGGCAAAATGCTCAAAGCGTTCTGCAAATTCAGGATCTGTTTTCTTTAAATTCATTTTTTTGTCTCCTTTCAGATTTTTTGGCTGCCTGTAGACCACACGTGTTTTTCTCTTGCGGCTTCAGGGGTGTTCTGCGCCATTACGCCTACCAGATTGTGGGGAACATAGGGTTCCTCTAAAAATGCGAGCTCATCGTCAGTCAGAGTAAGCCCGGCAGCTTTCGCCATGCCCTCAACCTGGTGAAGCTTCGTTGCGCCCACGACAGGAGCAGTAACCTTTGTCAGCAGCCAGGCAAGGGAGATTTCAGTCATAGATACTCCGCGCTTATTGGCAAGCTGTATCACACGGTCGATGATGATGCTGTCCTGCCTGGCGGTAGCGTCGTATTTCAGATGCGCATAGCTGTCCTCCTGCAAACGCTTTGAGGTTTCGCCGGGGTATTTGGAGAGCCGGCCGCCTGCAAGTGCGCTGTAGGGTGTCATGGCTATATTATCCTCACGGCAGAGCTTCGCCATTTCCCGTTCTTCCTCCCTGAAGATCAGATTGTAATGTCCCTGCACCGATACAAATTTTGCAAAGCCTTCTTTTTCGGAAAGGGCGTTTGCCTTTGCAAGCTGATAGGCAAAGCAGTTGGAAATACCGATGTACCGGGCCTTCCCCGCTTTGACGGCGTTGTTCAGCCCCTCCATAATGTCGTACAGAGGCGTATTGTAATCCCACATATGGTAAATGTATAAGTCAACATGATCCATACCGAGATTTTCAAGGCTCTTGTCAAGCATTTTTTCAATGTGCTGCTGGCCGGTGATCCCCGCTTCAATTTCCTCATTGGTACGGGGCAGGAACTTTGTCGCTATCACCACGCTGTCACGCTCTGCAAAATCTCTGATGGCCCTGCCGAGATACTGCTCGCTTGTACCGCTCTGATAGCCGATTGCCGTATCAAAGAAGTTGATGCCAAGTTCCAGGCCTTTTCTGATGATTTCACGGGAATGTTCTTCATCGACCGTCCAGCTGTGCTGACCGTTTCCGGCCTCTCCAAATCCCATGCACCCCATACAGATACGTGATATATGAAGGTCAGAATTTCCTAATTTTGTGTATTTCATAACTGATCTCTCCTTATACGCCCGGCTCCACGAACATTTTTTTGTCTTTCAGGCGCTCCATATGGGCCTTCCACTCTTCCTTCGGAACATCCTCAATGGACACCGAGACGAATTTTTCGTCAATGTTCAGTTCCTTTGCCAGAAACTGCTGTACCTTAACGGCTATCTCTTTTTTAGCTGAATCGTCCCTTCCGGGGATCATCGTAATATCAACATGCGGCATAAAATTACCTCCTATCAATTTTCATAATAAAATGTCCTCTTATTTTGCAAGTCCTGTATCATTCAGCCATTGGCTGACCGCATCGTCGGGCTCGGATGAGGAGCTGCTTCCGATATGAAGCCCTTCTGTCACGGATGCGTCAGGCTCAAGGGATTTTATCTCATTGACTGTTCCGGAAAGACCGCTTCCTCCGCTGGTGCAGAACGGAGCAATCGTTTTTCCTGACAGGTCGTAAGTATCGAAAAATGTATAGAGAATCATCGGCATATCGCCCCACCAGTTGGGGAATCCCACATAGACAACATCATACTGGTCAATGTTTTCGATGCTGCCGGAAATTGCAGGGCGCGCGTTGTCTTTCTGCTCCTCCTGTGCCACATCCAAAACAGTATCATAATCATCGCTGTAGGATGTGGCAGGCACAATCTCAAAAATAACGGAATCCGTCTGGCTCTGAACAGACTTTGCAACATTTTCAGTATTGCCTGACCAGGAGAAATAAACGACCAGTGATTCAGAGCCTGTTTCGACGGGCGCGGAAAAATCTGTCTGTCCACTCGATTCTTCGGCGGAGCCGGAGGAAGCACCTGGACTATCTGATTCTTCCTCAGATGCAGAGGTCTGACTGCCTGACTGCTGTGGGGGAGAGGATGACTCCCCATTTGCCGTGCTGCTGCAGGCGGAAAGAGAGAGCAGCAGGGCAAAAGCTGCGAGAACTGTAAATGCTTTTTTCATTGCGACAACTCCTTTCTGGTTTGAAAAATTTTCCGTTATGGTTCAAAATGGATATTGTGCAGCCCCTTTCCTTCAGTGAGTGCTGATTTTACTCTCACAGCTCGTTTTTCCGACGATGACCTGGCCTTTTGCTTCGTCGATATCCATAATGATCTGGCTGACCTGGGGCACATAGATATGTCCGGACAGGGGATTTTTAATGCTGACGATTGGAGCAGTGAGAGTTGCCTCTACCTGGGAGCGCTCAAAGCTCAGATCGGTTTCGATCATTTCGCAGTTTACGAGCTTCAGATTTTTGCAGTAGCAAAGGGGCTGGGTGCCGCTGATTCTGCAGTTTTCAAAGGTGATATTTTCGCTGTACCACGCCAGGTATTCACCTTTCACAGTGCTGTTTCGCACGGTAATGTTTCTGGCGTGCCAGAAAGCGTCCTTCGTGTCGAACACGCAGTTTTCAAAAACGGAATCGGTGATATACTGAAAGGAATATTTGCCTTTCATGCGGATATTGCGGAAGGACAGGTGATCAGAGCGGAGCATAAAATATTCGCTGCCGGCGGTGCAGTCCTCCATGGAGATACCGTGCACCGACCAGCCGAATTCCGGTGAAAGGATGTCGCAGCCGCGCATTTTAATATTTGCACATTCGCGGAGGGCCTTAATTCCGTGGAGTCTGGTATGGCTGATCTCCACATTTTCAGAGTACCAGAGAGCTGCTCTGCAAAGCTCGGTCATTTCCGAGTTTTCAATTTTCAGATCCGTGTCGTGCCAGAACGGATAGCGGAGATTGAAAAAGCAGTGATCGACTGCAACATCTCTGGATTCCTTAAATGCGCTCTCCCCGTCAGCAGGGCCGTCAAAAGCGCAGTCTTTTACGAGAATATCACGCGCGCCATAAAGAGCTCTCTCTTCGTCAAAGGTTTTATTTTCAATGGTTTTCATAGCGTTCTGCCCCTTTCAAGCCTTCATTGCCTTTTGTATTTCAAACCGGAGATAATCCAGGCGGTCTAACTGCCGTTCCTTGAAATGGATTTCATCCAGTGTGCCGTTTCTCTTTTCGCTCAGCATTTTCAGCCGTTCTTTCTCGGTTGACTTTCCCTTCAGAAGAAGCTGCATATATTTTTTCACCTCGTCATTGGAAAAGCCGATGTCGTGAAGCGTCATAATGGTGCTCAGCCGTTCCATATCGCTCTCATCATAATGCCACGAGCCCATAACTTTTTTGACTTCGCCGCACAGCCCCCAGCTTTCGTATTCCTGCAGGATTTTAATGGGGATTTTATATCGCTCGCTCGCCTCGTTAATCGTCATTTCAACCCTCCTTTCCGATAGAAATAAAACAGTGATAAAAATAGAAATTAAATAAAGACGAAAACAAAAAATAAAAATAAAGGTGCTCCGTCCTGGAACACCTTTATTATAAATTTGCCTGTATGGAATGTCTAATACTTATATTTCATCACAAGATATGCCTTTCAGGTATTGTGATGCAAAATCGATAAAGGCGGAGGTTGTAGAAGAAAATATCTGCTCTTTTTTCCACGCTAAGGCTGTTGAAACTTCCAGAGCAGGGCGTAATGGGATAAAGCGCAGATTTTCGTAGGTGCAGTTTAAGTTTATGCTGAGCATTACGCCTATGTTTTCTTTCACCAGCACGGCTTCGTTATAAGGAAGATTCGCCGTCGCTGCGATTTCCACCTGTTCTCTGTAATCGCCAAGCCATTTTCCGATACGGCTTTGGTTGAAATCGCCTGTTGCAGTCACAATCGACATTCCTTTCAGATCTTCAGGACTTATGCTTTCTTTTTCAGAAAGAGGAGAATCGACTGGAGCAAACAAACCCCATTGCTCTTTAATCGGCATATTGACAAAGTTATATTTGCGCATGTCAATAGGCTCTGACATTAACCCGATGTCTAAGTGTCCTCTTTCAATATAGTCCCGGATGTTATTTGCATTTCCGCTGTATATCTCATACGTTACATTGGGATATTTTCTGCGGAACCCGGCAATGATTTTTGCTAAATATTCCGTGGAGCGAAACTCTCCGCTGCCGATTGAAATGGTGCCGGAGAGAGCCTCGTCTTTCTGCAGAAAATCCCGCTTTGTTTTATCTGCCAGGGACAGAATCTCCTGTGCGCGGCGCTTTAATATCATTCCGTCCTCAGTCAAAATAATATTATGATTGCTGCGGACAAACAGTTTTACGCCCAGCTCCTGTTCCAAATCGGCAATCTGCCGTGACAATGTAGGCTGTGTGACATGAAGCTGCCGGGCTGCTCTCGTAAAATTTTCTTCTCTTGCGATTGTCAAAAAATAATTTAATACGCGAAGTTCCATCTGCCTTACCTCCGATAAAAGTATAGCATAGGCAGAGATGAAGAACAATATATCTGACTATAAGCTATGCTTTCTGTGAATAGCAGTTTTCTGCTGTCGGCCGGACCTGACGGAAGGTCTTTCTGCAGCGTAAAAAAACAGGGCACCTGCAGGGGAAGATAGTGAATCTGTCCCTGCAGGCGCCCTGCATATGAGCCTGCGGCGGCCTAAAGGCAGCCGGCTTTTATGTTTACGACATCGGCGGCACAGGAGTGGGCCTGCTTTGGTCGAACACCTGGGTCACGTCGAAGAGATCGCTTAAATGGGTCTTGACCGGATTTGTTTCCGGAAGATCATAGTACATCCGGTAGCCGTCCAGATTGCGTCTGCCCTGGCGGAAGTGGTCTGTTCCGATCTGGACAAAGTACTGGGCGGAGTCCACGTTGCAGAAGTAGCGGAAGCCCTTGGACTTGAGATAGAGAAGCCGTTCATTGTCCTCGGCATAGGGACGCCAGCCTCCTATATCACTTCCGAAGGGGAACAGGATAATGTCGGTGCCTCCGACGAGAGGAGCAACCTCTGTATCCCATTTGTCTGTGTCCGCGATGAAGTCCTCCATGGAGATGGAGCCCATATCTCTGTGGCCCCAGCTGTGGCTGGCCAGCTCGTAGCCGTCATCCTTTAAGGCCTGGGCTACTCTGGCGGCATTTTCACGCTCTGCCTCATAATCGAAATCAGGATGGGCAGCCTTATACTCATCCGTATTGTAGGAAGCTGCCGTGCGGTAGCCGAGGATTCCATTGTAGCCGGTGAAGGCGATGACAGCCTTGGCTCCCTTGTAGGAGAAATCCGGGTGTTCCTCAATAAATTCGTCTAACAGGGGAACGAGATCGTAGGCGCCTGTGGAAACGCTTCCGTCATCCATCTTCATCTCGCAGACGGGCTTTCCGTCCTCCCCGACAACCATGCGGGATGCAAAGCCGTCGCCCTCCATGTACTCGTAATAGCAGACGTCATCCTGGGACATGACAAAGGCCTGTTTTCCCGGAGGCAGCATAATATTGCCCTCTGTAAAGACAGGATTTCCGTTTTCGTCTGTGGTCTCATAGGCGATGTCGTGGAGACTTACAAGGACAAAACCGCGGTCGTACATGGACTGAAGGATCTTCTCAAATTCCTCCTTGGTGGTCATCATCTGATTGTAGCCGTTCTGTTTCCTGTCTCCGTCAAAGGCCTTGGAGGTGTCCATAATCAGGGAGTGGAAGAATACATGGGTTACCTTGTATGGATCGACCCTTACCAGAGTGGATTTGGCGGCCTCGTACTCAGCGATGGCTGCGGTTACCTGCTCGTTATCCTTTATGGCCTCATTTTCGGAGAGGAGAGCGATGGCTCCGTCATAGTCATAGCCGGCAGCCAGAAGCTCTGCCTGCTCAAGCTGGGAGGCAAGTTCCTCCTCTGGAGAGAGCGGCGCTTCAGACGGCTCTGTCTGTCCCTGCGTGCCGCTTCCTGTTTCTGACGGCGTGGGGAACAGGCCGGATGTTTCAAAGTTGCCTCTGCTCACAACGATAAAGATTCCTGCCAGAATGAGTCCAAGGACTGCAATTCCAAGCAGAATCAGAGGGAGTCTGCGGGGACGGCGGCTGCGGCGGCGCCTGCTCCACCCTCTGCGGTTTAGATATTGGTTTTTCATAGACAATCTCCTTTGTTTCTGTGTTCTGTGGTTTTATGCTTCAGGATGTGCCTGGTGGTGAAACGGCTTTTCATCTCTGCCGCCCTGAAGTCAGACAGGCCCTGAACAGCAAAAAAGGCAGAACGTGCGCTGCCTGTCTGGCTGCCTTTTTCAGGCATCAGGCAGGCGGCGCGTCTTTGCCGGTAACTGGTAAATAACGTCTGCGCTGATAAAGTTTCATATATGGCAGGAGGCTGTGACTGCAAACTCAGCTGCCTGTCCTGCGGGTGCCGTGTCATCCGGATTCCCCAAAGGGCAGAAGCGCGCAGCCTCTTTCTGTTCAACTATTATAGCATAGCCTGCGGGAATGTGTCATTAATGTTTATTACGAATTTCAGAAATTTTTGTCAGAAATGGCAGAGCGATGGGGAGGAAATCAAAGAAGTATTCATTTAAAACTGGAATAGGGACAAAGGATGCGTCCATATGCTGATGAAAGAGGATATGTTTAGAGTCGGGGGACAGATTGTATGAAGAGAATCCTGTCTGTCATATGTGCAGCGCTCCTGCTTGCAGCTGTTTTATGCCAAAGTGCCTTTGCACAGAAGCCGGAGATAGGAGCGGAGGTGTCGGCTCCTGCGTCCGCTGCCCTGGAAGGGCCGCAGATTCAGGCGCCCTGCGGGATCCTGATGGAGGCCTCCACAGGAACAGTGCTGTATGAAAAAAATGCGGACGAGGCGAGAAATCCTGCCAGTGTCACAAAGATTATGACACTGCTTTTAACCTTTGACGCCCTCAAGTCAGGGAAGATTGCCCTCACGGACGAGGTGGTGACAAGCGCCCACGCCAAATCCATGGGAGGCTCTCAGGTATTTCTCGAGGAGGGGGAGGTACAGACGGTGGAAACGCTGATCAAGTGCATTGTCATCGCGTCGGGAAATGACGCCTCGGTGGCAATGGCAGAGTACATAGCGGGGGATGAGGCATCTTTTGTACAGATGATGAATGAAAGGGCGAAGGGGCTGGGGATGGAGCACGCTAATTTTGAGGACTGCTGCGGGCTGACCGATTCGGCCTCCCATGCCATGTCCGCCAGGGATATTGCCCTGATGACAAGGGAGCTGATCACGAAATACCCTGAAATTTTTAATTATTCGACTATCTGGATGGAAAATATTACCCATGTGACGAAACAGGGAACTAAGGAGTTCGGCCTTTCCAATACGAATAAGCTGCTGAAGATGGCCACAAACTTTGAGGTGACGGGGCTGAAAACAGGCTCCACCTCCACGGCAAAATACTGTCTGTCGGCCACGGCGCGAAAGGACGGGGTGGAGCTGATTGCCGTCATCCTGGCTGCGCCGGATTACAAGGCCAGATTCAACGACGCAGTGACTCTCTTAAATTACGGCTATGCAAACTGCCGTCTCTATACAGACGAGGATGTGGGGGAGATACCGGAGGTACAGATACTGGGAGGCGTGCAGGACACGGTTCCTGTAAGGATCGACAAGCCGTTTTCCTATCTGGGAACCTCAGGGGAGGATTTCTCGGGAATTGAGAAGGAGTGGATATTTGAGACAGAGCTTAAAGCCCCGGTGCAGGAGGGAGAGATTGTAGGAAAGCTGGTCTACCGCCTGAACGGGAAGGAGATTGGCCAGGTAGATGTGGTGGCAGCGAAAGAGGTTCCCAAGGAGACCTTTTTCGATGTCATAAGAGAGGTTTGGGAGGCGGCGCTTCTGTAGAGTGTCTGGGGGAGAACCAGGGCTGCCCTCAGCTGTCAGCCCGGCAGAGGGAAGGCTCCGGTTTCGGTTGACGGGAACGGCGGCGTTTTGTATAATAAAGTAAAGCAACTATTTTAATTTTATGTAAAATTTCACAAAAACTGAAGATTCGCGGCGGTCTGCGCCGCGGGAAAACAGGAGGGGTTTCAATGACAGATTACAGCAAGATGTCACCGAAAGAGGTGAGGGAGCTTATCAGGAGAGGAGAAATTACACGTCCCACAGCCGGTATGTGCGGGGGATATGCCCAGGCAAATCTTGTAATTCTCCCGAAGAAGTACGCAGATGATTTTAAGGAATTTGCGAGAAAGAATCCAAAGCCCTGCCCGATTCTGGAGATTGTGGAGGGAAGCCCTGAAGTCCACGATATGGGTGAGGGGGCTAATCTGGTGACAGATATTCCACGGTATTTTATCTATAAAAACGGCGTCAAGGTGGATGAGGTGACGGATGCTTCCTCCTACTGGGAGGATGATTTTGTGGGATTTCTGATCGGCTGCAGCTTCTCCTTTGAGGAGGCACTGCTGCGGGAGGGCATAGACGTGCGCCACATTTCCATGGGCTGCAATGTGCCCATGTACAAGTCCAACATTCTCTGTGAGCCGGCAGGCGTCTTTGAGGGGCCGACAGTTGTGAGCATGAGGCCCATGACGCCGGAGGACGCAAAGAAGGCATGGGAGATTACCGAGCGGTATCCCAATGTACACGGCTGCCCGGTCCACATGGGCGATCCGGCCGATATCGGAATTAAAGACATCACAAAACCGGACTACGGCGATCCGGTGGAGATCCGGGAAGGGGAGATCCCCGTATTCTGGGCCTGTGGCGTTACGCCCCAGGCGGCAGTGGAGCACGCCAAGCCGCCGATCGTGATTACCCACGCGCCGGGACATATGTTTATCACGGATATTTTGAACAGCGAGCTGAATGACTTCCTGGAGAAGAAAAAGAAGTAGAAATAGGGAGAAATAGGGAAAGAGAGAGGGAGAAGACTGATTGTTCCGATGGAAGGGACAGTCAGTCTTCTCCCTTTTTGTGCAGAGGGGCGGTTAAAAAAGAGGCGGAGGAGAAACTCTCTCTCCTGTCATCTGAAAAGCTCTCTGGCATTCTGCTCCAGTTCTCTGAAAAAGAGGCTTACGTGGAACCCGTCATTGACCGCATGGGAGAATTCTCCTCCCACCGGAAGGGTAATGCGTCCGCCGTCAGAGGTCAGCTGGCCAAACATGGCAAAGGGGATAAAATCCTCCTTCGTGTCACCGCTGAAGCTGAACCCCTCAAAAGATAGATCCGGAACAATCGAGATGCCGCAGATATTTTCGGGGATTGTGCTGTCGCACAGAAGCCTGCCGCAGTTTTCCGTCAGGGCATAGTCCTTCTCAAAGGCATGGTAGAACTGGGAAAAATCAGGGCAGAATTCTGTGAGTTTCATGGAGAAATGTCCGGGGGCGCCTTTGCGGGGAACTGTATAGTACGGGTCGATTCTGTCCCAGATGCCGATGTTCCCCTGACTGTCTCTTCCGTACCGGAATTCCGGATGGCTGTTGACTGTTTTGGCTGCACAGTAGACTAAAGCCGGGTACAGACGCAGCCTCCGGTGCTTTACAGCCTCATAGAGAGCCGTAATATCGATGCGCACCGTCATATAGATCGATGTTTTTCTGAAAAATTCAAGGTATTCCCTGCGCTCCCAGGAATCATAGCAGATCGGTTTTAATCCCATGCCGTTCTCCTCTCTGTCGAAAATGTCAAAGATGTAAGAATGCCGGACATCTCCATGGTGCTGTGATGCCGGGCTTAGGAATAGTTTAGCACAGGAGCGAAGGTATGGCCAGGGAAAGCTGCTGCTATTTCAGCGCTTCCTCAGAAAACTGCGTGGTTACCAGGTCATAGTAGGGAACACGGGCCTTGAGCTCTCCGGATTCCTCGAGAATATTCTGCAGCAGATCGAAGCTTTCTTCCTCGAATATGGTGTCGCCCTTCCAGGTATCCTGGGATTTGTAGCGCTCTACAATCGCAGCGATGACAGCCTCATCGGTTTCCGGAAACTGGGGCTTTATGACCTTTGCGATCTCCTCGGAGGAATGGGAATTGACATACTCCAGACCTTTCTGGATGGCATTGGTGAAGGACTGAATGATTTCAGGGTTTTCTGAAATATAGCTTCTCTTTGCGCTGTAAGCCGTGTAGGGAACATAGCCGGAGTCCACTCCCAGGGAAGCTACCACATAGCCCTCGCCCTCCAGCTCCAGGGAGGTGGCGTGAGGTTCAAACTCCACGGTGTAGTCCGCATCATTTCCCGTAAATGCGGCGGCTGTCAGGCCGAAGTCGATGCTCTGGTCGATGGTCAGATCCGTTTTTGGATCAATCCCGTTTTTCCTCAGGATGAACTCGAAGATCATTTCCGGCATGCCGCCTGCCCTGCCTCCAAGCACGGTCTTTCCTTTCAGCTTATCCCATGTAAAGCTGTCGTCCGGCGTGCGGGCGACCAGAAAGTTTCCCGCCCTCTGTGTAAGCTGGGCAAAGTTTACGGCATAGTCCTCAGAACCCTGCTGGTAGACGTAAATGCTGGACTCGGAGCCCATAAAGCCGATGTCGGCGTCCCCGGAAATCAGCGAAGTCATGACCTTGTCGGCCCCGCCTCCGTTCACAAGGGTCAGGTCAATTCCCTCCTCCTCAAAATACCCCAGCTCAATGGCTGCGTACTGGGGGGCATAGAAGATAGAATGGGCAACTTCATTTAAGGTCACAGGCGTAAGGCCGTCCGTCTTTTCGGAACAGCCAAAAAGCGTGGCAGAGGCCAGAAGAAGGGCTGCCGCCGCTGCTAAAGCAGATCGTTTCATGTAGATCCTCCCAGTTGTGATTTGATAGTAATATAGTATAGAGGGACAGGAAAAAAGGTGAAGAGAGATGTAAAGGAAAGCCACGGAGGCGTCAGACTCTGCGGTGGCTTAAGGATGGGCTTAAATTTATAGATTCTTTATCTTTTGACTATGGACTTTACAACTTTAGTATGCTAAAATTAACCATAACGGACTATAGATTTGAGAAGGAGTTGTATACATGAATAAGAAGATAAAGACAGAGGCTGTTGATCATCTCTTTCAGGCCATTCTGACACTGAAAAATACGGAGGAGTGCTACAGCTTTTTCGAGGATGTGTGTACAGTAAATGAGATTCTCTCGTTCTCCCAGAGATATGAGGTGGCCAAGATGCTCAGGGAAAAGAGAACATACCTGGAGATTGCGGAAAAGACGGGGGCATCCACAGCTACGATAAGCCGGGTAAACCGTTCCTTAAATTATGGAAACGATGGGTACGACATGGTATTTGAGCGTCTGACAGGCGATGCGGCGCCGAAGAAAACAGAGTAGGGGCCAAAGGGCGCAGAACGGGAGGCGGCTCATACGGGTAAACCGGGAAGCGTCAGGGAATAAGACAGAAGGTATAGTAAAAAGACATCAGAAAAAGAAGGACGGGATTCAGGCAGCGTCCTATAGGAATTAAAAAGAATTTTAGTCGGAACCGGCGTGTCAGATCGCACCGGTTCCGATTCATTTAAGGACTCCCCTCCAATCCTCAAAGGGATCCGGTAAAGCACCTGCTCCCTGATATAGTAAATTTAGAAGCAGCCGGTGTTGCTTTTATTTTCATCGCTTAATCCTCCAAAGATAAGGTGACGGTCACATCGCCGTTTCCCAAAGCCTCTTTCCAGCCAGTAAGATCATTGATATGGCCCAACCGGGTATAGCTCCAGGAATTAGAGCCGTAGAACATAACGATTTGATTGCCCTGATACAGCACAATATCCCCGGCCTGGGTGGTGGTTTGCTGGCTGCTGGCAGGAAGGCTCGTTCCCAGAGGCCCGACTTTTTCAAAACCGGAATAGTCGCTCATCTGAATGGTGACGGGGCCTTGTTCCATCATATCCACCAGCGCATCCGCCGCTGCATTTTCTTCCAAAGTGGCAGTAAAAGTGCTGCCGCCGACCTGTACATTCATCTGCATTTCGCTGTTTTCCTCCTCAACCTGCCCATTTTCCACGTCCCCTGATTCCGGCACTGTGCTGAAATCTGATTCCTCTGGTTCTTCCGGCACGATATTCGATTCTGGTGCTTCCGGCTCTGATGCTTCCGGCTCTGAAGATGATTCCGCTTCAGAAGAAGAGGTATCTTCCATTTGGGCAGCAGAACTGCTTTCTGAAGTGCTCTCTGCCTGCTCACTGCTGCCGCAGCCTGTAAGCAGCACCGACAAAGACATAAGAACAGCCAGTGTCAGGGGTATTGCTTTTTTCATAGTTTTATCACCACTTTCTTAATAGAATGATTTATAGAAACAGCCTGACAAAAACGATGATTCCAAAGGCACAAAGGATTCCGCCAAAAATGCGGTTCACAGTATGAAGCTGAAATTTGGCTGCCCTTCTTTTGATAAAAAGAGTTAGGACAGCAAGGGTTCCCCACCAAAAGCAGGTTCCCAGAAACACCCCGGCTGCCAGGCAGATACCGTCGCTCTATCCGTCCGCTTTCGAGAACCCAAGGGAGACTGCGAGGCCTCCCTTTTACGCTCTCATGCACAAGCGCAGACGCTTTTAGCCTCTTGTTTCTGCACCTGCACGGTTCCCTTGGCTTCTTCAATATCCCGGATAATTTCACCTACAGCCGGAACAGCAATATATCCGGACAAAGGATTTTTGATGCTGATAACCGGCGTTGTAACCGTAGCTTCTACCTCGCTGCGCTCAAAGGCCAGATCGCAGTCGATCATCTCACAGCCCACAAGCTTCAATCCCCTGCAGTAGCACAGGGGCTGTGTACCGATGATTTTACAGTTTTCAAAAGTAACATTCTCGCAGTACCAAGCCAAGTATTCGCCTTTCACAACACTGTTGCGGACGGTGATATTTCTCGCATGCCAGAAAGCATCCTTGGTATCGAAGATGCAGTTTTCAAAAACAGAATTTTCAATGTACTGGAAAGAATATTTCCCTTTCATGCGTACATTCGTAAAGTGCAGGTTGGCAGAACGCATCATGAAATATTCGCTCTCGGCATCACAATCTTCCATCTCGATACCCCGGACAGACCAGCCGAACTCTGGAGAAACGATGTCGCAGCCTGCGATCTTTACATCGCCTGCATGGGCTTTTGTTGCGGTTTCGTGTTGTCAGGAATCTCATACCGGCTGGGGATATCGTAATATTCCATCACATCGGATTCATCATAGCTGTAAACCGGCAGCCGCCAATCTGAAGTGCCAACATAGCCAGCGATGGCCT